>Ga0207676_10000141_pt1 | contig 62869 bp, 55 predicted proteins | sample KBSSwiS72_FD_184307 | JGI IMG/M metagenome (GOLD analysis project Ga0207676, IMG submission 184307) | Switchgrass rhizosphere microbial communities from Kellogg Biological Station, Michigan, USA - KBS Switchgrass S7-2 (SPAdes) (version 2) | ecosystem: Host-associated > Plants > Roots >...
CACCTTGATCGCGTGCGGATCGTCCTTGTTCGCGAGCATCGTGCTTTGCGCCTCCAGCACGAAGCCCGCCGCCTCCACCTCCTCGCGGACGACCGCAGGGTCGATCCGGTGCAACGACTGGGTGTCGCTCGTGCCCGTGCCTGCAACGGCGGCATGGTCGACGATGACGTAGAACCCGCCGGGCTTCAGCCGCTCATAGACGGCGCGATTGAAGTCGGCCGCCGTCGCACCCTTGTCCTGGATCAGCGCGGTGTGGAGATCGTGGTAGAACAGGTGCAGCCACAGCACATCCGCTGGTTGCATGACCTCCGCCATCGCGACGAGGTCCGCCGAGACGGCTTCGACATTCTCGCGACCCGGCTGCTCCGCGAGCGTCCGCATCAGCCCGACCGGATCGTTCTTGAAGTGGGCGACCTCGGCCGGCACGAAACTGTAGACCCGGCCTTCGGGTCCCACGACCTCGGAGAACAGGCGCGTCCAGTCGCCGTCGCCTGGATAGACGTCGATGACGGTCGAGCCTGGATCCACGCGTGCGAACCGGATCAACTCGGCTTGTCTGGCTTGGTCGTACATGGCGATCTCCTTGCAGTGTGGCATTCAACGCGCGCGGGCTAGGCCGCGCGCGGAATCATGAAGCGCGCAGATGGCTGCCGTCGTCGGGCTGATCTTCCGCACGCTCCGGGCCCGACATCGCGGCGGCCCGCGCCAATGCCTGCGTGTCGACATATTCCCGGATGTTCGTCAGCTTGTCGTTCCGGACCGTGATGGCGAAGATCCAATCATCCTCGAACGTCTTGTTCGTGGCTTTGATCCTCCCCCGCGCGACGCCGACGACCAGGACCCGGTCTCCCTGCGCTATGAACTCCCGGGGTTCGGTTGACGTTTCCATCGACCGCGTTGCCGTCTCGAGCAAATTCGCCAGCCCCGCCTGCCCGCGGTGCGTGCCGGCCAGTGGCCAGCCTTCCCCCGGGATGATCCATTCAATGTCTTCGGCGACCAGCGCCAGCAGACGCTCCCTGTCGCCGCTGCCGATCGCGGCGAAGAAGTCCTTCACGGTCTGAACGTTCTTCTCCGTGCTCATGCTATTCTCCCATCTCGTGCCGCCGAGGGTCAGACCTGCGCCAGGCCGCCATCGACGGCGAGATCCACGCCGGTAATGTAGGAACTTTCGTCAGACGCGAGGAAGGCGACGGCGGCCGCGATTTCCTCTGGCTGGCCCCTGCGGCCCATCGGGACCTGCGACGCAAACTGGACGGCCGCCTGCTCGGCTTGCTCAGGGGTAAGGCCCGTCGTCGTCGCCAGAGCAGGGGTGTCGATCGGTCCCGGGCTCATCGTGTTGACGCGGATGTTGCGGTCCTTGAGCTCGAGCGTCCAGGCGCGCGAGAAGCTGCGCACGGCCGCCTTGCTCGCGGCGTAGGCGCTGAACCCCGGCAACCCCATCACGTTGGAGACCGAAGAGGTCAGGATGATCGAACCGCCATCCCTGAGGAGCGGGAGGGCCTTTTGCACCGTGAAGAACAGCCCCTTCACGTTCACGTCGAAGGTCTGGTCGAAATGCGCCTCGGTCGCTGCCGCGAGGGGTGCGATCGTCCCGGCACCGGCGTTCGCGAAGAGAATGTCGATGTGACCATGCTTCTCTTTCACGACGGCATAGAGCCGATCCAGATCGTCCAGGCGCGACACGTCGCCCATAACCGTCGTAACGTTTCCGTTGATCGACGCTGCGGCGTCCTTCAGTTCCTGCTCTCGTCGTCCGGTGATCACGACCTCCGCGCCTTCCTGGACGAAGCGCCTGGCTGTGGCCAACCCGATCCCGCTGCTGCCCCCGGTGATGACGGCGACCTTACCTTCTAGCTTTTTCATCGTCTTATCCTTCGCTGTATGTTGTCGGTCAGGGAACCGTGCCGTTTCAGAGCTGTGCCAGCCCGCCGTCGACGGCGACCTCGCTGGCGGTCATGAAGCTGCTGTCATCCGACGCGAGAAAGGCGGCTACTGCCCCGACCTCCGCCGGATCGCCCATGCGCTGGAGCGCGGTCATCGAGCCGTAGGCCTTCTGGCCTTCCTCGCCGAGCGCCGCCTTGGCGAGTTCCGTCGCCGTCGGCCCCGGTGACAGGACGTTGACCCGGATGCCGGTGCCCTTCAGGTCCTCCGCCCAGGTTCGCGCGAGGTTGCGCACGGCCGCCTTGCTCGCGCTGTAGGCGGTGAACCCCGGGGCGCCCGTGGTACCGGCGCTCGATCCGGTCAGGATGATCGAACCGCCCGCGCCCATCAGCGGCAGCGCCTTCTGGACCGTGAAAATCGTACCTTTCACATTGGTGTCGAAGGTCTCGTCAATATGCTCGGCGGTGATCTGGCCGAGCGGAAGCGGGCCGCCCGCCCCGGCATTAGCGAAGACGATGTCGAGGCTTCCGCGCTCCGCCTTCACCACCGCATAGAGGCGACCAAGGTCAGCCTCGTCGGAGACCGAGCCCTTCACCGCGCGCGCATTGGGCCCAAGGTCGGCCAGCGCGGCGTCGAGCGCTGCCTGCCGGCGGCCGAAGATGAAGACGAACGCGCCCTCCTCGATGAAGCGCTTTGCGGCGGCAAGGCCGATGCCGGTCGCGCCGCCCGTGATGACGGCGGTCTTTCCCTTCAGTCTGGTCATGTCCTGCATCCTTCGCTTCGCCATCTCGGGCTTCGGCCGTACGGGGAGATCCCCGACAGGCTGAAGATGGGTTCGCCAGAGTGAGGCGGTGAGTGCGGAAACGCGCACATCGGTGGTGCGAAAATCATCCAGCAGGCGATTGAACGCGACGCCGATCAGGCGCACTGCAGCGAAGCGTGTCGGAATAAGCTTCGAGCGCTCGCAGCAAGCGGCGCGGGAATGCACCATGATCGACTGGGATGACGTTCGCTACTTTCTCGCCGTCGCGCGCGGCGGCTCAGTGCGCGCCGCCGCCGGGGGGCTCGGGGTCAATCACTCGACCGTGCTGCGGCGCATCGCCCAGCTCGAGGAACACCTTGGGGCGCAGATGTTCGAAAAGCTGCCTTCGGGCTATCGCCTGACGGCTGCGGGCGAGGAGGTCGTCGAGCTCGCCAGCCAGATGGAGGCGTCGTCGCACCAGCTGGAGACGCGCGTCTTCGGTCTCGATCAGAGCGTGCGCGGGCTTCTGCGCGTAACGTTGACGCCGATCCTCGCGACCCACCTGCTCATGCCGGACTTCGCCGATTTCGCGCGTCTGCATCCGGACATCGAGATGGACATCCTGTCGTCCGGCGAGCTGGTGAACCTGACCAATCGGGAAGCCGATGTGGCGATCCGCGTCGTCTACGATCGCAAGACCCTGCCGCTCAATCTCCACGGCCTGAAAGGACCGGAGCTGTTCGGCGGCGTCTACATGTCGCGCGATCGCCTGGCCGCGTGGCGCGCCGGCGCGCCTGATCCGATCCGGTGGATCGTCATAAACATTCATGGCATTCCGGATTGGGCCAGCGAGGGTGAGGTTCGTACCACGGGTGTTCCGTTCAGGGTCACGGACGCCGCCGCGGAGATCGCGGCTGTACGGCAAGGGCTCGGGATCACGACGCTGCCGTGCTTCGTCGGCGATGCCGACCCGCTGCTGGTGCGGGTGCCCGGCACCGACCTGCACATGTACGGAACGGTCTGGCTTCTCACACAGGGGGAGACGCGCAAGACGAAGCGCGTGCGGCTGTTTACCGAGTTCGTACACCGCAGGCTCGCCGCCTACGCTCCGCTTCTCGCCGGGCTGTCCGGATCGCGCGAATGATGCGCCACGGGTCGGCTCGGAGCCTGTCCGGGAAGTGGGCGGCGCCGGGCTGGCGAACGCGCGCGGGGCACCACCGTCACTACGGATATTGTCCCCTCAGCAGCGCCGCTCCCTGCTCCACTCCGGCAACACCCGCAGCCGGCGCTTGTCCCAATAGCTGAGATCCATCGAAACGCGCACCCGCTCGCCCTTGCGCGTGTAGATCGCCTGATCGCCGCGATCCTCGGTGCCGGTGTTGCAATGCTGCCAGCCCTGTTTTTCGAGCGCATCGGTCACCTTGTACACCGCATATTGGTCCCGGTCGTGCCACAGGATCAATTGGTCGAAGCCGCCGCTGCCATCGCCGCCGACCAGATCGAGCGCCGCCTCGTACGGCCCCGCCCCCTCGAGCATCACGCCGTGCCGCCGGCAGCGCAGGCTGATCGCATCGGTCTTGATGCAGTCGGTGAAGCCGCTAGCCTGCGCATCGGCCATGCTGCCGCTGACCGGCAACCCGGCGAACATCAGCCGCGCCGGCGGCGGACGATGCGGGCCGCATCCCGCGAGCAGGAGCAGGCCCGGCCACCACGCCGTGCCCCTAAAGGCCATGATACTTATCCCGTCGAAACAGGGAGATGTGTTCCTGCGCACGCAAGAACCCAGGGCCAAAAGCGTTGCGCCTGGAACCCCGGACTCCTGCGTGCGCGGGAGCACGGTACTTGCCGGCAAGGGAATAAGCGCCAAAGACCATCAGGCACCGCCGGTCGCCAGACTGTACGCGATCTTGCCAAGCGCCCCGAGCAGCAGCACCACACAAGCCAGGGCCTGGATCAGGAAGCCGGTGGTGCGTTTGGCCGGATCGGCCATATAGCCGGCTGAATAGACGATCCGTCCGACGATCCACACCACGCCCAGCCCGGCCGCGACCTTCTCGTTCCAGTAGAACGCGAACAGCCACAGGCTCACCAGGAAGATCGGCAGCCATTCCAGGGTGTTGGCCTGTACCCGCACCGCGCGCTCGAGCAACGGATGGCCGGTCATGGCGGGCGGATGGATGCCGCACTTGCCGCGCGTCCGCGCCACTTGCAGGCCCATCCAGAAATAGACCAGCAGCGACAGCAGCGTGACGACGGCTGTCCAGCGATGTTCCATCATGTTCGTTCCTCCCCCAAGTAACGACGCGTGCCGCGCCGCAGCGGGCGTGATCATGCCACGTATCGAGGCGCCACGGGAAGCGCCGGATGGTAGCCCCTGGTCTGAAGGGGGCCTGAGAGAAGCGAAGATCGTGCCGGGCAAAGCCCGTGCGCTCTCGACCCCGCGCCACGCCACACCCATCTTGCGTTCCGTCGCGCATGCGCCGACCATGGCGACTCCGAATGAACCGCCACCGACACGAGAGGCCGGCGAGCAGGAGGAGAGATGGATGACGGAGCATCGCTGGGGCGCAAGGGCCATCGCGATCGTCGGACCGGCGGGCGCCGGCAAGACCAGCCTGGCCGAGGCGTTGCTGCTTGCCGCCGGGGCCATTCCCCGGCTCGGCGCGGTCGACGCCGGTACCAGTATCGGCGATGCCAGCCCGCAGGCGCGGGCGCGCGGCGGATCGACCGAGCTCAACCTGATGCGCTTCACCTGGGGCGGCGACGCGTATGCGCTGCTCGACGCGCCGGGCTCGGCCGGTTTCGCCACCGATATCGAGGCGGCGCTGGCCACCGCCGACCTCGCTCTGGTGGTGATCGACCCCGATCCCGCCCGCGCGCCGCTGGTCGAGCCGACGCTGCGCCGGCTGGAGGCGCTCGGCCTGCCGCATGCGCTGTTCGTCAACAAGATCGACCAGGCGCGCGGCAGCATCCAGGATCTGCTCGAGGCACTCCAGCCGATGAGCGCCGCCGCGCTGGTCGCGCGACAGATCCCGATCCGCGCCGGGGAGCGCACCGCCGGCTTCGTCGATCTCGCGCTGGAGCGCGCCTGGCATTACCAGCCCGGCAAGCGATCCGAGCAGGTACCGCTCGCCTCGCATCTGCGCGAGGACGAGACCGCCGCGCGCTTCCACATGCTCGAGCAGCTCGCCGACCATGACGATGTGCTGCTCGAACAATTGCTGTCCGATGAGGTGCCGAGCCTCGACACGATCTTCGGCGATCTGGCGCGCGAAACCGCGGCCGGGCTGGTCGTGCCGGTGCTGTTCGGCTCGGCGTTGAATGGCTTCGGCGTGCGCCGGCTGCTCAAGATGCTGCGCCACGACACGCCGACCGCCGCGCAGACCGCGACGCGCCTCGGCATCGACGGCGCCGCGGTGCAGGTCTTCAAGGTCTCGCACGGCAACGCGCTCGGCCGCCTCGCGCTCGCCCGCCTGTTCGGCGGGGCGCTGGCCGAGGGCGCCGAACTGGTCGGCGCCGATGGCGAGCACGCCCGCGCCGGCGCGCTGTTCACGGCACAAGGCGCGACCACGACGCGCGTGCCGCGCGCCGAGGCCGGCGAGATCGTCGGCATCGCCAAGGCCGATGCGGCACGCGCCGGGCAGTTGATGGGCATCGGCGCGGCTACCTCCGCCACCGCCGCGCCCTGTGCGTGGCCGGCGGCGAACGCCGCGCTGGCCATCGCGGTCAGCGATCACAAGGACGAGGTGCGGCTGTCGACCGCGCTCAACCGCCTGATCGAGGAGGATCCCGGCCTGTCCTGGGGCCAGGACGAGCATTCGCGCGAGACGTTGCTGCGCGGCTTCAACGACGAGCACCTCGCCGTTGCGCTCGACCGGCTGAAGCGGCGCTATACCGTCGCGGTGTCGGTGAAGCCGCCCTCGATCGCCTATCGCGAGACGATCCGGAAAAGCGCGTCGCAACACGGCCGCCACAAGAAGCAATCCGGCGGGCACGGCCAGTTCGGCGACGTGGTGATCGAAATCCGCCCGCTGGACCGCGGCGAGGGTTTTCGCTTCGATGATCGCATCACCGGTGGCGCAATCCCCCGGCAATGGATCCCGGCGGTCGAGCAGGGCGTGCGCGACGCGATGATGAAGGGTCCGCTCGGCGCGCCGGTGGTCGATGTCGCGGTGGCGCTGGTCGATGGCTCCTTCCACGCCGTCGACAGTTCGGAACTGGCCTTCCGCACCGCCGGCCGCATCGCCATGGCCGAGGCGCTCGCCGCCGCCGCGCCCTATCTGCTCGAACCGGTGATGCGCGTCGCCGTCCAGGCGCCGGGCTCGGCCACCTCGCGGATCAACTCGGCGGTGGCCAGCCGGCGCGGCCAGATGCTCGGCATCACGCCGCTGGAGGGTTGGTCACGCTGGGACGAGATCGAGGCGCTGCTGCCGGAAGCCGAGCTGCACGGCCTGGACGCGGAACTGCGCGCGCTGAGCCAGGGCATGGCCCGGCACGAGGCGCGCTTCGACCATCTTGCCGAGGTCACCGCGAAACTCGCCGCCGATGTGGTTCAGCGCATCAACCAGAACGCTTGATGCTGCGCGACTTGCTTTCGGAACGCTTGCGTCACAGTCTCGCGACCCATGGCTCACGAGACACTTGCAACCCGCCCGTTCGGCCTCTGGACCGCGACCGCTCTGGTCGTCGGCGGGATGATCGGATCGGGCATCTTCGTCCTCCCCGCGCAACTCGCGCCGTTCGGCTGGACCGGCGTCGCGGCGTGGTTCTGCGTCATCGCCGGCGCGCTGGTCGTCGCTTTGGTGCTCTCCCGCCTCGCCGCGGCGATGCCGCACGCGACCGGCGCGGTGGCGATGTGCGCGGCGGCGCTCGGCCCCCTGCCCGGCGTGCTGATCGGGTGGAGCTATTGGGTCGGCGTGTGGTCGGCCAATGCGTTCATCGCCGTGACCGCGATCAACTACCTCGCGGTCTTCGTGCCGGCGCTCAATGCGACCCCGCTGGCCACCGCCATGTCGGCGGTGGTGCTGATCTGGCTGATCACCCTGCTCAACCTCGGCGGCGCGCGCACTTCGGGGCGGTTCCAGGTGGCGACGACCGCGCTCAAGATACTGCCGCTGCTCGCCGTCGTCGCCATCCTTGTCGGCCTGGTGTTCGCCGGTGGCGCGGCCTTCACTGCCCATCCGCACGCCGCCTTCGTCGGCAGTTCGCTGACCGGCGCGGCAAATCTCGCCTTCTTCGCGCTGGTCGGCTTCGAGGGCGCGAGCCTCGTGGCCGAGCGCGTGCGCGACCCGGCGCGCAACGTCGTGCGGGCCACGCTGGGCGGGCTGATCGCGACGGGGCTGCTCTACATTGCCATCTGTTCAGGCATCGCCTTCGCCCTGCCGACCGAGGCCGCCGCCCATTCGAGCGCGCCCGTGGCGATGTTCGTCGAAATCTATTGGGGCCGAGGTGCCAGCCTCGCCACCGCCGGCTTCGCCGCGATCGCCGCGATCGGCTGCCTCAATGGCTGGATATTGGTGCAGGGCGAACTGCCGCTCGGCATGGCCCGTGCCGGCGTGCTGCCGCGCTGGCTCGACCGGACCAACCAGCGTGACGTCCCGGCCCGCATGCTGATCGTGTCGAGCATGCTCGCCAGCGTCCTGGTGCTCAGCAGCGCCTCGGGCTCGACCGAAGGGTTGGTCACGTTCATGGTCAATCTGACGACTGCCGCGACGATCCCGCTGTACATCGGCGTCTGCACATCCGCGCTGGTCCTCGGCATCATGCGCCCGGTCGCGGCGATCGGGCTGTTGTTCTCCTGTTGGGTGCTGTGGGGCGCCGGCCCGGTCGCGATCGGATGGGGTCTGCTGCTGATGCTCTGCGCCCTTCCGCTCTACTGGCTGCGCGGCTCAGCCCCGGTTGAACAACCGGCCTAGCAGCGAGCGGTCGCGGATGATCTCGTGCGCCGCATTATGCCCCGGCGCGCCGGTCACGCCGCCGCCGGGATGCGTGCCCGCGCCGCACATATAGAGGCCCTTGATCGGCGCCCGGTAGTCGCCGTGACCGAGCACCGGCCGCGCCGCCCATAGCTGATCGAGCGACATATGCCCGTGCATGATGTCGCCGCCGATCAGCCCGAACTTGCGCTCCAGGTCGAGCGGCGAATGGATTTGCCGCGCGATGATCGAGCCCTTGAAGTTGGGCGCGTGCCTGGTGACGGTATCGACGATCAGGTCCGCCGCCGCCTCGCGCTCGTCGTCCCAGCTTCGGCCGTCGGGCAATTCCGGCGCGAACTGCTGGCAGAACAGGCTGGCGATATGCTGGCGCGGCGGGGCGAGGCTGTTATCGACCGAGGTCGGAATCTTCATCTCGACGATCGGCGCGTCCGACCAGCCCTTGGCCCGGGCATCGACGAACGCCTTGTCCATATAATCGAGCGTCGGCGAGATGATGATCCCGCAAGTGTGATGCTCCGCCACCTCTTTGCCCGGTAGTACCGAGAAATCGGGCAGCTCCGACAGCGCGACGTTCATCCGGAAGGTGCCCGAGCCGGCCTTGAAATTATCCATCCGCCGCGCGAATTCCGGCGTCATGTCGGCGCGGTCGACCAGCTGGCGGAACAGCAACGCCGGGCCGACATTGGCCGCGACCACATCGGCCGCGATCTCCTCGCCGCTCTCCAATCTCACGCCAGTGACGCGGTTGCCGTCGATCAGCACGCGTGCGACCGGCGCCTCGAGGCTGATCTCGACGCCGAGTTCCTCGCACGCGTCCGCCATGAAGCGCGTGATCGAGCCCATGCCGCCGACGCTATGGCCCCAGGCACCCTTCTTGCCGTTGATCTCGCCGAAGACGTGGTGGAGCAGCACATAGGCCGAGCCGGGCGTGTCGACGCTGGCATAATTGCCGACCACCGCGTCGAAGCCGAACGCCGCCTTGATATATTCATTGTCGTACCAGCTATCGAGAAAGCTGCGCGCCGATTTGACGAACAGGTCCATCACATCGCGCTGCGCCTCGATATCCATCCCGGCGAGACGCCTGCCCTGCGCTGCCGCGGCGAGCAGCGCACGGATGCCGCCGCCGGCATTGGGCGGCGTCTTGAGCGCCATGTCGCGGAGCACCTCGGCGACACGCTCCAGCGCTTCCTCGTACTTCGGAAAGGTCTCGGCGTCCTTGGGCGAATAGCGCGCGAACTCGGCCTGGGTGCGCGCGGTGCCGCCGCCGAGCTTCAGGTAACCGCCCTCATGCGGGAAGAAGTTGGAGATGGTGCGCTCGATGATCCGCCAGCCGCGCTCGTGCAGCCGCATGTCCCTGATCACCTTGGGGCGCAGCAGGCTGACGGTGTAGCTCGCGGTCGAGTTACGGAAGCCGGGGTGGAATTCCTCGGTCACCGCCGCGCCGCCGACAATGTGGCGACGTTCGAGCACGCGCACCTTGAGGCCCGCGCGCGCCAGGTAGAAGGCGCAGACGAGGCCATTGTGGCCACCGCCGATGATCAGGGCGTCGTACTTCTTGGTCATTCTCGATATCCTGATGAACCCAAAACCCGTTCGTGCTGAGCTTGTCGAAGCACCGTCCTTCTCTTCCGCCGTAAGAAAGAAGAGCAGCCCTTCGACAAGCTCAGGGCGAACGGTGGTTTGTTGGCTTGGGACGCCTGCTCCACCCCGGTGCCGGCGCCCGGTGCAGCCTTGCCTCCGGTATCCGCTCCCGGATCTTCCGCGCGAAGCTCCGCAGGCACACCTCGCTCGCGCCGATCGGGCCGATCTCGTAGCTTTGCGAGGCCATGCCCTGCTGGACACGCTCGATCAGCCAGGTATCCTCGGCATTGACGGTGCGGTTGATGCGCCAGTTGGCATAGCGCACCAGCTTCATTTCGCGACGCCCATCGGGCAGCGCGAAGGCCATTTCACGCAGCACCGAGACGGTCGGCGATATCGGCAGCCACTGCATGAAATCGACCTGATCGGGGTAGATGTCGAACGCCATGTTCGGCCACAATTTGTAATAGAGCCACAGCCGCTGATGGCTCTCCGGCAGATGCGGCGCGGCGGGCAGATGCTGCTGGTAGAAGCGCTCCCACGGGTCGTTCGAGCGGCGCTCGACCAGCTTGCCGGACATCTTGTCGACCCACGGCTGAGCCTCGATCGCATAGCTGGCGCCGAACAAGCGGGTCAGCCCGTCATGCGCGACCGGGATGTGCAAATTGTCGGAATAATTGTCGCCGACATTCTTCCAGTTGACCGCGCGCTCGCGCAGCCGGACCGGGCTGAGCGTGCGCATCTCGGCGAAACGGTAGGGCGCGATCTCCTCGGCATAGGGCGACATCATCGCCGCGAGGGAGGGGCCGCCATCATCTTCCAGGCGGACGAACACGAAGCCCTGCCAGATCTCGACCTCGACCGATGCCAGGCCGCTCTTGGCCATGTCGAGCGCCGGATAGTCGGCGCGCATCGGCACCCCAGTCAGCCGGCCGTCGAGCGCATAGGTCCAGGCGTGGTACGGGCAGACCAGCTTCTTCGCGCACCCGCTTGCCCCCTCGACCAGTCGCATTGCGCGGTGGCGACAGACGTTGCTGAAGGCGCGCACCTCACCATCGTCGCCGCGGACGACGATGACGCTTTCGCCGATATAGTCGATGCTGTGCCAGTCACCCGGCTCGGCGAGGTCGCCGACATGGCAGACGATCTGCCATGACGGGCGGATGACCCGTGCGACCTCGACCTCGAAATATTCCGCATCGGTGTAGAGCCAGCCAGGCAGACTCCAGTCGGCGTCGGGATCATGCGCCTCACCGATGTCCGCGACGCGGTGCGCCATCATCGCCTCCGAAAGCTTGTTATACGATCGTATAACAACTGGCGGGAGCGGGCAATCCGCTATATCTGTACGGCGATGTCCGTGCCCGCGTTCACCCGCAGCGAACCCGATGCGCGCCGCCTCAGCCTGATCGAGGCGACCGCGCGCGTGCTGGCGCGCGAGGGCGCCGCCGGTACGTCGGTACGCACCATCGCCAGCGAGGCCGGCGTTTCGCCGGGCCTGGTCAGCCATTATTTCGACGGCGTCGATGCGCTGATCGCGGCGACCTATGGCCATGTCGGCGAGCAGGTCAGCGCCGCGCTCGGCGCGGCGATCGCCGCGGCGGGTGACGATCCGCGCGCACGGCTCAGCGCCTATGTCACTGCGAGCTTCGACCCGCCGATCGCCGACCCCGCCTTGCTGGCGACCTGGCTGGCCTTCTGGAGCCTGGTCAAGGCGCGACCCGACATCGCCGCGCTGCACGACGAAATCTATGCCGGCTATCGCCACGATCTCGAAACACTGCTCGGCGCCTGCGGCATCGCGCCCGATGGTCTGCGCCTCGCCGCGATCGCCATCACCGCGCTGGTCGACGGCCTGTGGCTCGAACTGTGCCTGTCGCCGCACAGCTTCACCCCAGCCGAGGCGAAGATGATCACCGAGCGGCAGATCGAGGTTCTGCTGAGCCGCAGCTGAGCGACCGACGGGTTGGCGAAAATCGGCGGAAGGCGCTAAGCGCCTGTCATGGCGAAAACGCATCCGTTCCTGTCGATCCACAGCCACGGGCTGGTCCGTGTCGGCGCGTGCACCCCGCTCGCGACGGTCGGCGATCCGATGGCCAATGCCGAGGCGGCGATCACGCTGGCCCATGACGGGCACAAGGCGCATGCCGACCTGCTGGTCTTTCCCGAGCTCAACATCAGTTCCTATGCGATCGACGACCTGCATCTGCAGGATGCGCTGCAAGCCGCGACCGCCGAGGCGCTGTCGGCGGTCGTCGCGGCCAGCGCCAAGCTGCGGCCAGTGCTGCTGGTCGGCGCCGCGCTGCCGCGCAACGGGCGGTTGTACAATTGCGCGGTGGTCATCGCTCGGGGTCGGGTGCTGGGCGTGGTGCCCAAGACCTTCCTGCCCAATTACCGCGAATATTATGAGAAGCGCTGGTTCGCCAGCGGCGCCGGGCTGACCGGGCTCGAGATCGAGGTTGCCGGACAGGCCGCGCCGTTCGGCACCGACCTGATCTTCGCCGCGAGCGACCTCGCCGACTTCACTTTCCACGTCGAGATCTGCGAGGACTTCTGGGCGCCGACCCCGCCCTCGACGCAAGGCGCGCTGGCCGGGGCGTTGATCTGCTGCAACCTGTCGGCCTCCAACATCGTGATCGGCAAGGCGCGCGAGCGGGCGATGCTGTGCGCGTCGCAAAGTGCCCGTGCGATCTGCGCCTATGTCTTCTCCGCCGCCGGGCCGGGCGAGAGCAGCACCGACCTCGCCTGGGACGGCCAGGGCACGATCCACGAGCTGGGCGAGCTGATCGCCGAATCGGCGCGCTTCGGCCGCGCGCCGGAAATGCTGCTCGCCGATGTCGATGCCGGCCGGCTGCGCCAGGAGCGGATGCGCAACGGCAGCTTCAACGATGCCGCGGCGCAGGCCGGGCATCCCGAGAAGGGTTTCCGTCGCGTCAGCTTCGATCACAAGCCCGACTTCAAGGATATCGGCCTGTTGCGCGACATCCGCCGCTTCCCGTTCGTGCCCAACGCGCCGGAGAAGCTCGACGCCGACTGTTACGAGGCGTTCAACATCCAGGTCGAGGCGCTGATCCAGCGCTTTATCGCCGCGCGGGCCGAGCGGCTGGTGATCGGCGTGTCGGGCGGGCTCGATTCGACGCACGCGCTGATCGTCGCGGCCAAGGCGATGGACCGGCTGGACCTGCCGCGCGACCGCATCGTCGCCTTCACCATGCCTGGCTTCGCCACCGGCGACACGACCAAGACCAATGCCTGGAAGCTGATGCGCGCGCTCGGCGTCGATGGCGACGAGATCGATATCCGCCCGGCGGCAAAGCAGATGCTGGCCGATATGGGTCACCCTTATGGCAAGGGCGAGCCGGTCTATGACGTGACCTTCGAGAACGTCCAGGCCGGGCTGCGCACCGATTATCTGTTTCGCCTCGCCAACCAGCGCGGCGGGCTGGTGGTCGGCACCGGCGATCTGTCCGAGCTGGCGCTGGGCTGGTGCACTTATGGCGTCGGCGACCAGATGAGCCATTATGCCGTCAACGCGGGCGTGCCCAAGACGCTGATCCAGTATCTGATCCGCTGGTGCATCCGCACCGACCAATATGACGGCGAGACCGATGCGGTGCTCGAGGCGATCCTCGCCACCGAGATCTCGCCCGAACTGGTGCCGGCCGGCGCCGACGGCGCGCTGCAGAGTACCGAGGCGCGGATCGGACCCTATGCGCTTAACGACTTCTTCCTGCACTATGTCGTGCGCCACGGCATGGCGCCGTCGAAGATCGCGTTCCTCGCGCTGCACGCCTGGGGCGATGCCGCGGCGGGCCGCTGGCCACGCGACGTGCCGCTCACCGCGCGCCACGCCTATGACCTGGCGACGATCAAGGAATGGCTGGAGAAATTCCTGTTCCGCTTCTTCACGATCAGCCAGTTCAAGCGCTCGGCGATTCCCAACGGGCCCAAGGTCTCGGCCGGCGGGGCGCTCTCGCCGCGCGGCGACTGGCGCGCACCCTCCGACGGCACCGCCGCGCCGTGGCTCGCCGAGCTGGCCAACAATACGCCCTGACATCCGGCCGACGGGGCTATTGTTGCAACGCGGAATATTTCGCTTGCGTGACTCGGCCATTCCCGTTTCAATCGGGCAGGAAAGTGATCGCGGTCGCTTTCCTTGATGCCGAGGTACTGCGCCGGGAGTCGCATGCCGAAGCTCGGCGCGTTTCGTGAGTAAGGATTTAGCATCGCAGCAACGACGCCCGGCCAACATGGGCGTCACAGGGCAGAGGGTGACTGAACCGGCGTGACTCATTTCGGGGAACGCTTCGGTGACAATGAACGACACGTTATCTGAACTCCCGCGTGTGCCGATGACCGGCACGGCACTTTCGACTCGCCAGGCTCCCTCGAGCGCTTTCGCTTCGCCGCGCGGTGACGCATGACCCTGGCATCGCAAGGCTGGCTGGTTCCGCTCATCGCCATGCTCGCCGCCGGATTGCTGGCCGGTTTCGCGGCGGGAATCTTCGGCATCGGCGGCGGCTTCGTCGTCGTGCCGGCGCTGTTCGTGGTGCTGCCGCTGCTCGGCGGTATCCATAGCCAATATGCCCATGTCGCGATCGGCACCTCGGCTGCGACGATCATCATCACCTCGCTCAGGTCGCTGCGGTCGCACGCCCAGCGCGGCGCGGTCGAGTTCGAGGTGCTGAAAAGCTGGGCGCCATGGATCATCATCGGCGACGGGATCGGCGTGCTGCTCGCCGGCCATGTCGAGGGTCATGTGCTGACGATGATCTTCGCCAGCGGCGTGCTGCTGATGTCGCTCAATTTCCTCGTACCGGGCCTTGGCGGGCGCCAGATCAGCGACGAGATGCCGGTCGGCATGATGCGGGTCAGCATCGCTGGCGGACTTGGCACCTTCTCCTCGCTGCTCGGCATCGGCGGCGGCACGATCGCGATCATGGTGATGACGCTGTGCGGCCGCTCGATCCACCGCGCGATCGCCACCGCCTCGGGCATCGGCACGCTGATTGCGGTACCCAGCGCGATCGGCTTCGCGATCATCGGCCTGAAGGAGCCGGGCCTGCCCTGGGGCTCGCTCGGCTATGTCAACCTGCCCGCGACACTGGCGATCTCGTCGATGTCGATCCTCACCGCCCCGCTCGGCGTCGCCGCCGCGCACAGCCTCGAGCCGAACGTGCTGAAGCGCGTGTTCGGCGTCTATCTCGTCCTGATTGCCGTGTTGATGTTCCGTAACGCCATGAAGATCTGACCTAGGGGAAAAGATATGGACCAGACTGATATCGTGACCGAAGAAGTCCGCGACGACGTGTTGAGCCGCGGTTACTCGCGCCGCCAGCTGGCGCAGATCGCCACCATCTTCGGCGTCGGGGCGGCCGCCGCCACGCTGGGCAAGCCGGCCTGGGCCTCGGGCGGGGTGCCCGACCCGGCACCCACCGCCAAGGTCCGGATCGGCGCCAACGAGTGCTGGACCGGGCCGCTCGCGCCCGGTCAGGCGGCCGCGCGTGCAATGGTCATGAACGGCAACCGCTATGCGCCGCACGACGAGCGCGGCGACTTCATCAAGGCGGTGATGTCGGTCGAGGGCGTGCCCTATGACCATGTCGCGCCCTGGCCCGGATCGAGCGACCCGCTGTCGCGCTCGGTCGTGACCTTCTGCTCGCCGACGCGCGGGCTGGTCACCGCCGACCCGACCTTCGAGCTCGCCGGGCGTACCGCCGCGTGGCTCAAAGTGCCGGTCAAGGCCGTGCCGCTCACCGCCGACTATCGCCACGACGTGAAGGCGATGCTGGCGGCCGACCCCAATGCCGGCCTCTATTACATCTGCACCCCCAACAACCCGACCGGCACGATCACCCCGCTCGCCGATATCGAATGGCTGCTCGACAACAAGCCGGCCGACGCGATGGTGCTGATCGACGAGGCCTATACCCATTTCGCCGGCGTGCCGACCGCATCCTACCTCGCGGCCAAGCGCAAGGATGTGATCGTCATGCGCACCTTCTCGAAGATCTTCGGCATGGCCGGGATGCGCATGGGCTATGTCATGACCAACCCGGATAATCTCGCCAGGATGATGCGCTATGACGGCGGCATGCAGTCGGGCGCGCTGCCCCTGCCCTCGCTGGTCTGCGCCACCGCAAGCCTGACCGCCGCGCCGTTGATCGCCGCCCGCCGCACCCAGATGCAGGCGGCGCGCGGCATGACGCTCGACCATCTCAAGAAGCGCGGGCTGACGGTCGTGCCGACCAACGCCAACATGTTCATGGTCGACTGGAAGACCAAACAGGCCAAGGACGTGCAGGCAGCGTTCCGCGCGCAGAGCGTCGAGATCGGCCGCTCCTGGCCGATCTGGCCGACAGTGTCGCGCATCACGGTCGGGTCGATGGCCGATATGCAGGCCTTCTGCCTGGCGCTGGACAAGGTCATGACGTGACGCGAACGCGCGCTGTTGGGAACTGAGCGGGTCGACGAATTCCCTGCCAGCGGGCCGCTGGCAGGGAATTTCGTTATTTTTCGCCGCATCTGGCAGGGAATTTCCGCGCGACGATGTTGGATCGTGCGGCTGGACCAGCAAGCCAGATTGATGTTCGGGCGCGAGACGATGCATGGCCAGCATCTGACGCGGAATCGCCAACCGGTGAATCATCGTCGACGCGAGGGCGTTGGCGGAAAATTGCGCGCGTCACGCCAGAACGAGTCCGGCGTGACGAAGTGATTTAACCTGATCGTATTCGCGCGGCGGCGAGCCTATTTCCGCTGCTTCCGCGCGGCGTAGCGCGCGTCGCGGGCGGCCTTGGCTTCCATCAGCGACATCTTGGTGCGCTCGACGGCGGCGTTCTTCTCGGCGGCGGCGGCTTCGGCGGCGGCGATCTCGGCCTGGCGGGCGGCCTCGATGGCGGCGAGCTTTTCCTGCTTGGCCTGTTCGATCGCGAGCCGCTTGGCCTCGCGCTTCTCCAGCTCGGCGGCTTCCTTGGCGGCGCGCGCCGCGGCGCGCGCGGCGACGACCGCCGGATCGACGGCCGGCCTGGACTTCAGTTTCTCCAGCGCCCTTTGCTTGGCCTGCGCGGAAAGCGCCGCGCGGTCACTGAAGGTCGGTTCCTTATAAGCCATCGGTTCTTCTCGAGGCCGCACGCGCGGCGGTGGACATGGCGGAGAGGGTGAATTCGAACTCAGGGCCTAACCCCTTGTTCTCCGGCACTTCTCCGTCGGTGATGAAATCCGAGATACCACGAAATGTATCACGAAAACTTTTTCGCCTGAAAACCGCCACTTGTCGCGCCAGTTCGACTGCGGGCGCCTCTATCGAACTCACGGTACATGGTCAAGCGGCGGGCGCTCGCGCGGCAGTGGCAAGACGTCCGGAAAGCCGCTTCAGACGCGGTGCTTCCTGCCCTCGAAGCCGTCCTTGACCTCCTCGATCCAGGCGATGAATTCTCGCTCGCTCCAACGCGAAGCACCCGGCGACAGCTTGTACGGTGCCGGGAATTTGCCTTCGCTGATAAGGCGGTAGGTCATCGATTTTCCCAAGCCCGCGCGTCGCTTCACTTCATCCAACTTGAGAAAGCGCTCGGGTTCCAGCCCGCCGCTCATTTCGTGGTCCGTCAGCAAAATGCAGCACCGGTCCGACCATTCTATAATTGACATGATTTCACAGCGAAGAACCCTTATACATGCGACCGTTGCGGCATTCGAGTTTGTAGACAATGCGCTTCGGTCGGCAGGTTGAGGAGGAGCGATGACAGCCGACGACCAGGGCGCGCCTTCTCACGGGAGCACCGATTCCCGAAACCTTGCCCCTTTTTTCCGGTATGACTTCGATCCGGCAAAGCGCCGCGTTCACACGCACTATTCAGGCTTCTGGAGCGAGCAGGTCGCGGTACGCGCGCTTACGGCGTTCCGCTCCGCGCTGCGCGTCACGAGTTCCGGAAACAAACCCATCACCTTGCTTGACGATTGCCGCGATTGGCCCACCCAGTCGAAGGTGGTTGCGGAAATTACCGAGCGGTTCGTGGAAATCTGTCGCGAATTTCCGATAAAGCGCAATGCGATGATCGTCCCCAGCGCGCTGGTGCGCATGCAGGTGCGCAGGACGCTGGTCGATTTCGACATCTGCGAAATCTTCACGACATTTGAAGAGGCAGATGCGTGGCTCGCCGAAGTCGAGCCTGGCGTCACGCCGTGATGCGGGGTACGATGTCCATAGCGCTCATGTCCCGAGCGCACCCAGCATGGCGTATTTGATATCCAGATATTCGGCCAGGCCATGTCGTGACCCTTCACGACCCAGCCCCGATTGCTTGATGCCGCCGAACGGCGCCACCTCGGTCGACAGCGCGCCGTCGTTGACGGCGACCATGCCACATTCCAGCGCCTCCATGACGCGCCAGACCCGCCCCATGTCGCGCGCGAACATATAAGCGGCCAGGCCGTACGGCGTGGCGTTGGCCAGCGCGATCGCTTCGGCTTCGTCGGTGAAGCGCATGACCGGGGCTACCGGGCCAAAAATTTCCGACTGGACGATCGGCATGCCGGCATGCACCCCGGTCAGCACTGTCGGGTCGAGGAAAGCGCCACCCGCCCCGGTTCCGCCGCAACGGACTTCGGCACCAAGCTCCACCGCTCGCCGGACCAGATCGCCGACCCGCCGTGCAGCCCCGGCGTCGATGAGCGGGCCGATATCGGTTTCCGCCAAACGACCATCGCCGGCCTTCAGCCGTGCGACGCGCGCAACCAGTTTTTCGACGAAGGCATCGTGGACAGAGTCCTGAACCAGGATCCGGTTGGCACAGACGCAGGTTTGGCCGGCGTTGCGAAATTTCGCCACCAGCACCGCATCTGCGGCGACGTCGAGGTCTGCGTCGTCGAACACGAGGAACGGTGCGTTTCCGCCGAGTTCAAGGCTCAGCCGCGTGATCTGGTGCGCGGCTTGCGCCATCAGGATTTTGCCCACGCGGGTGGACCCGGTGAAGCTCAGCTTGCGGACCAGCGGATGCGTGCAGAAGACGCGCCCTGCCATCGCGGGATCGGTCGTCGGTGCGACCGCGAACAGGCCGACGGGTATCCCCGCCCGGTGAGCGAGCAACTCCAGAAACAACGCCGAGAGCGGGGTCGCCTCGGCAGGCTTCACCACCATCGAGCAACCGGCAGCCAGCGCGGGGGCGACCTTGCGCGTGATCATGGCGACGGGGAAATTCCACGGCGTGATCGCGGCGCAGGTGCCTACCGGCTGGCGAAGCGTGAGCAGGCGCTTGCCGCTGTGGTGCGAGGGTATGATCTCACCATAGGCGCGCTTGCCTTCTTCTGCGAACCACTCGATGAACCCGGCGCCGTAACGCACCTCGGACCGCGCCTCGGCGAGCGGCTTGCCACTTTCGAGCGTGACGATCTCCGCCAGTTCTTCGAGGTGCTCAAGCACCAGCGCATGCCAGCGGCGCAGCAGATCGGCCCGCTCCTGCGCGGTCCTGCGTGCCCAATCGGATCGGGCGTGGTCTGCGGCGACGATCATCTGCGCCAGTTCGGTCTCGTCGCAGATCCCGACGGTGGCGATCAGGGTGCCGTCGCCAGGGTTATACACCTCCAGCCCGGCGCCGGACGTCAGCCGATCGGCCAGCGGCGCCAACAGGTCGCATGTCATGTTCGGGCCATTTTGCGTGCGCGTTGGTCTTGCCGTCACAGCATTCTCTTCAGGACATCGGTGTCGCGGTCGCGATCCAGAAACCGGTGCTTCAGCGCGCCGAGGATGTGCAGCACCGCGAAGAAGAGCAGCGCATAAGCGAGTACATGGTGCAGCCATTCGAACACCGCGAACGCCTTGTCATTCTTCGGCAGGAGTTCCGGCAGCATGAGGCCGAAGAACGGGACGCCGTCGCTCTGCGTGAAGCTGCTCGACATCGCATAGCCCATCAGCGGCACGAGCAAGGCGAGCGTATAGAGAATGCGGTGCGTAGCGTGCGACAACAGGACTTCCCAGCGCGCCAGGCCAGCGGGCAGCGCCGGTATACGCGCGCGCCTGCGGACGAGCAAGGCCACCAGCACCAGCAGCAGGACCAGGATGCCGAACTGCTTGTGGTTGGGGAACAGGATCGCCTGCCACGGATCGTTCTCGGGCAGGATGTTCATCATCAGCCATCCCACGAAGACCAGACCCAGGATCAGGATTGCGCGTGTCCAGTGCAGGATCCGTATCGCCAGCGGATAGCGCTCGACAACATCAGATTTGTCCACGTTCATGACCGCGTTCCTCCACCCATGTCAAAGATAGATGCCGCGCGAATAGCCACCGTCAATGGTGATAGACTGCCCGGTGATCGACGCGGCTGCAGCGCTTGCAAGAAAGACGACGGCATCTCCGATTTCGGCGGGCACCAGCAAGCGCCCGGTGGGGATGTCGGCCCGGAACCGCGCCTCGATTGCGGTCGCGCTGGATCCCTCCTTGCGGGCCATGTCGTCGAACAGCTGGTCGAGATGCGGCGTGCGGACGATGCCGGGATGAACGGCGTTAACCGTGATTCCGCTGGTGCCGAGCTGGTCCGACAGGACCTTCGTCAGATGCGACACCGCCGCATTGCGAAGGCCGCTCAACGTGTCGCTGGATCGACCGGTCAAGCCGCCGATATGCACGATCCGGCCATTGCCCCGCCGTTTCATCGCCGGAGCCACCGCCTGGCTGAAGCGCAGATAGCCGCCCACCTTGGTGTCGAAATCACCGATCAGCGCGTCTACATCGATCGCTTCGATGGCACCGCCGATCGGCGTGCTGCTCGCCGCTGCGTTGACCAGGACATCGATGCGGCCAAAACGGCTCAGCACTGCCTCCACGCAGGCCTTTACGGACGCTGCGTCCGTCACATCGGATGGTTCGATTTCGATGGCCGCCGTCGTTCGCGCCGAAAGATCGTTAGCAACCGCCCGCAGCCTTTCGGCGCGGCGTGCCGTCAGGACGATGCTGTGGCCCGCGTTTGCCAGCGCCGCAGCGATCGCAGGCGCAAGCCCGCCGCTCCCGCCGGTGACGAGCGCGACGGGGGCGGACGCCATGGTCACGGCAACTCCGCCTGAATCAGTAGCGGGCCGTCGAGGGCGAGGCCACGCGTGAGCGCGTCCTCGAACGCGCCCACACTCGTCACCCGGACAGCCTCCACGCCGTAACCCTTCGCCAGCGCGGTCCAATCCGCCCGCGGATTGTCGAGGCGGGTGAGCGATGCGATCACGGGATCGGCCAGTTCCGCATCGGCCCGGCTCAATTCCGTCTGCAGGATGCCGTAGCGATGGTTGGCAGCCAGGACGATCGTGACCGGTAACTTCTCGCGCGCCATCGTCCAGAGCGATTGCAGGGTGTAATGCCCGCTGCCGTCCGATTGTAGCGCAATCACACGGGAGTCAGGCGCACCGATCGCGGCACCGACCGCGCAAGGGAGCCCCTGCCCGATGGCGCCGCCGGTGTTGGTCATCACACGGTGGCGGCGCGCGCGGTGCGCCTGGCGCAGCCACGGTCCGCCCAGCGTCGAGCCCTCGAGCGAGATGACGGCGCCTTCGGGCAAGTGCCGGACCAGCGTCTCGACGATACCGTCGGGCGTCAGCGGGGCCGCTGCATCCACGAATGAAGGTTGCGCGGCGACCACGCTCGTTAGGGACACATCGGCTGTATCGAGCGCCTGTCCCAATGCCGTCAGCGCCGCCACCCCGTCCTCGCCGCGCTCGCTCAGCGTCAGCAAGCGGTCGTCGGGGACGAGCTGGCTGGGATACCCCTCATAGCCGAAATAGCTGATCGGTGCGCGCGCTCCGACGAGAACGACGCGGGAATTTCCCATCTGCGTAAGCACATCGTCGGGGAAATAGGCCTGCCGCTCGATCCGCGGCAAATCGCCCCCGAGCGCGACGATAGCAGGATAGGGCTCCATCAGCACGCGCCCGCCCACCTTCGCGACGATCGCAGCGGCAGCGCGCTGCCCGGCCTCGGCAAGCGCATCGCCGCCCAGCAGCAGGATCAGGTCGTCATTGCTGGTGATGCGGTCGGCGAGGGACACGATCCTGTCCTGCGGCACGGCGGTGGGCCGCTGTGCACTGTCCTCCGCCTGCGTGTCATCTGAAGCGGGGAGCGCATCCATCACGTCGGTCGGCACGATCAGGACGGTCGGCCCGCCTACTGCCGCGCGCGCCGCGCCCATGACGCTCGCCGCGTCGGCGGCGATCGCCGGTGCGGTGGCGGAAGTCATCCGCACGACCTTTACCGACACCGGTGACGCGAGCGATTCGATGTCCGAGGTCAGCGGCGCGTCATAGGGGAGGTGCCACTGGGCATGGTCGCCGATGATGGTGACGATACCGGAACCCGCGCGCCGCGCATTGTGGAGATTGGCGATGCCGTTGGCGAAGCCCGGACCGAGATGAAGCAAGGTCAGCGCGACATCGCCCGAAACCCGCGCGAACCCGTCCGCCGCGCCAGTGCACACGCCCTCGAACAGGCAAAGCACCGTGCGGATTTCGGGCACATGCGCCAGCGCCTCGACCAGCGCCAGTTCGGTCGTGCCAGGATTGGCGAAGCATAGCTTCGCGCCGCCCGCCTCCAACGCCTTCAACAGCGCCACCGCCCCGTTCACCGGCTTCCTGCCTTTGGTCGTCATTTCAATTCCTTGTCGCGGTCGTTACGACGAAATGCCGCGCACCGCGACGCCCGCCAGAAAACCCTGAACCAGCGCGTGAAAGACGGCGGGAGCGTCATCATGCACGTAATGGCTGGCGTCCGGCACCGTCGCATAAGTGATGCGCTGGTTGCGGCGCACCATCTCCTGAACCGTTTCCAGCTGGCAAAAATCCGATCGGCCACCGCGGATGATGAAGGTCGGCGTGGTGATCGCCTCCACGACCGGCCACAGATCGACCACCCGCTCCGGATCGGAATGGAGGCGGGTACGACTGATTCCGGCGGCGTCGTAGCGCCATGTCACGCCGCCATCGGGCGCGTCCCTCAGGCTTTCGGAAAGCCGCTGTTCGAGCCCTTCTTCCCCGACGGTGGGTCGCGCGGCACGCCAATAAGCCCGCGCCTCGGCCCAATTCGCGAAACGGACAGGCAGCGCCGCCATCTCGGCCTTGATCCGCTCCGCGCCCGCACCGCTGACCGACGAACCGGGTGCGATGTCCTCGATCATCAGCGCGTCGAGGCGCTCCGGGTTGCGCGCCGCATACACATAGGCAGTCGTGCCGCCCATCGAGTGGCCGAGCAGCACGAAACGCCCGATCTCCAGCCAGGCGAGCATGTCTTCCAGATCGGCCAGGTAGGCGTCGGTGTAGTAATTGCAGGCCGGATCCCACGCGCTTTCGCCCCGGCCGCGCTGGTCGACCGCGATCAGCCGCCACTCGCCCGCAAGCGCCGCCGCAAGCGCGCGCCACGTGCCGGAAAAGCCCCGAAGACCGTGCAGCAGGACGAGCGGTCGCGCGGCGGGATCGCCCCATTCCCGCACGCGCAGGTCAAGCCCGTCGCGCGTGCGGATCATGGTTTCGCGCTCGCCAGGCAGCGTGCGCGGCGGCGGCGGCGCTCGGCTCTCGGCGGGTGAAACATGCGCTACCACGGTCGTCAAACCAGGCCATCCTCGCCCTGTACGTCTCGAGCCTTAAGGCCGCCGAGCCGCGCGTTGAGGCGTCCGCGCGTGGCAAAGGCCCAGCAAACGATGACTTCGTCGCGGTTGGGCGCGTCGTCGAACGAAACGCTCATCGTGTCATAGTGCGAGCGGACGTAAAGCGCGTCCTTGTGGGCGAGAGGGATGTCCAGGATGGTGCCGGGCACGCCGCGCTTGCCGGTGGACGGCACCCAAGATTTGCCGCCGCCGACGGCGTCGCGAACGGGATTGGCCGCTGGATTGGTCAGGAGCGCATTGCCGTGCTCATATTCGCCATCGAGCCCGACCATGATGGCCTTGCCGTAGCTTTCGATGGGGATACCGCCGGTCAGCACCTGCAGCCGCCGCCCGATTTCGACGCCAAGGGCTGGCGACGCCTCTATCCATGCGCCCAGGTCCGCTTCGTACTTCCCGGCGTAGGGATTATGGATGCACGCGCCGATCAGGTACTTCAGGATCGGCGCGCCGTCCGCAGGGGCACCGGTCTCGCCCGCCGCGATCTCCTCGATCTGGCTGAACCATTTCCGAATGTGGAATGTACCGAAATTGGCCTCACGACGGGTCATGTCCCGCTTTCCTTTTCTTGCAGATGAAAAATGAACGTCACTGCGCCCGGGAACCGGACGGCGTCGTCAGCGCCGCGAGATCGACCAGATCGGCCTTGCCCTTGTTGCGGGAAAGCTGGTCGATCGCGGCACCGCCCGATCGCGGTACCGTCTGGTGGAACACCTCCAGCATGTGGCCGTCGGGATCGTAGAAATAGATGCCGACCGAGACGCCGTGGTCGAGCGTTTCGTGCAGGCGCACGCCTTTTTCCTGGAACGATACGAGCATCTTGCGGAGATCGTCGAGATCGGTGCTGGCAAGCTCAAGGCCGATATGCTCGAACTCACGGCCTTTACTCGCGCCGGGTTCCTCGGGAAACAGCGCGATGTCATGGTCGCTCTCGCCGAACGACATGAACACGCCGCCCTTGTACGGACCATCGGACACGCGCGCGACGACCGTCATGCCAAGAACGTCGCCGTACCACGCGCTCGAAGCCTCCGGGTCCGCGACGTAGAGAACGACATGGGCGATCCGCGCGATCTTAACGGGTGACATGGGGCAGCTCCCGGTTGGCGGGCACGCCCGGCACCCAGAGAATGTCGGTGATTTCGCTGAACGAGCGCCACTCCTTCTGCCAGCTCTCGCCGCCATTGGTGCTGCGGTACAGTTCGCCGAACTTGGTGCCGGTCAGCAGCAATTCGGGATCCGCGTCGTTGCCGCCGAATGCCCAGATGCAGCTGGTTGCCGGGACGGACAGCGTGGTCTTCTCCCATGTCGCGCCAGCGTCCTTCGAGAGCATAACGGCGCCGGTCGTGCCCGGCGTGCCGTCACCGATGCCAAGGGCGATCTCGGTTTCACTGCCGGGCTTGCGCAACAGACAGCGCGAATAGCGCAGACCCCACGTCGCCTGAGCATTCTGGCGCGTCCAGGTCTGCCCGTCGTCCGTGGAGCGATACAGCGCGATCACGGTGAGCGCGAGGATGACATTCGGCTCCCCCTTGAGGATTACGATGTCGTGCAGATCGGAATTACCGCCATGCTCCGACCAGATCGTGTCGATGCGCTCCCAGCTGTCGCCGCCATCGCGGCTGCGGTGCAGACCGCCCTCTTCCACGCCTGCCCACACGTCCATGGGATCGTCGGGATCGACGCACAGCGCCAGCATGCGCGGGCGGCTGACGCCCAGGCAGCGCTCCGGCATTTCCAGCGGCGTGCGTTCCCAGGTCTTGCCCGCATCGTGCGAGCGAAACAGGATCGCCCGCGTGGGCGATCCGGTACCGGCGTACATGATCTCGGGGTTGTTTCGGCTGACCGCGAGCTTCCACAAGGCATAATCGTTGAGCGCGCAATCGATCCGGTGCCAATGCGCGCCGCAATCCTCGCTGTAGAACAGGCCGCGTTCCGTCCCGGCAAACACACCTTCGGGTCTTGCCGGGTCTGCAAGCAGGCAGCGGACGCAATCGTCATATTCAAGATCCTGGCCAATGTTCAGCCTGTACCAATGCTCGCCATCATCATGGCTTCGCATCACCGCCTGACCGTCGGTGGCGACAATCAATGTCTTCTGCATAAAGTTTTCCTGCCTGTCGTTTGGCGATCTCAGCTGAGGTTGACCCAGACACTTTTGGTTTCGGTGTAGAGTTCTACGCCTTGCCGACCATGCTCCCGGCCCCACCCCGATTGTTTGAAGCCACCGAACGGCGTCGCGTTGTCGACCATGTTGAAGCAGTTAATCCATACCGTGCCCGCACGCACGGCGTCGGCGAGCCGGTGCGCGGACTTGATGTCGTTGGTCCAGATTCCGGCGGAGAGGCCGAAATCCGAGTCGTTCGCCTGGCGCACAAGGTCTTCCGGGTCGGTCCAGGACAAGGCGCTCAGCACCGGGCCGAAGATTTCTTCGCGCACCACCCGCATCGAGGGGGCGGCGCCGGCAAGGATCGTCGGCGCGAAGAAAAAGCCCTTGTCCAGGCTGCTGGCGAGATCGGCCGGGCGGGTGCCGCCGATCAGCAATTCGGCACCTTCCTCCTGCCCGATCCGCACGTAATCGCTGACGCGGTCCCACTGCTCCTCGGACACGAGCGGACCGAACGTCGTCTCGGGATCGAGGCCGTTGCCGATCTTGAGTTTGGCGGCCTGATCGGCGATCGCGGCCAGCAGGCGGTCGTAGATCGAGGCGTGCGCATACAGGCGCGAGCCTGCCGTGCAGGTCTGCCCCTGGTTGAAGAAGATGCCGCTTGCGATCGAGGCTGCCGCCGCGTCGATATCGGCATCCGCCAGCACGATCTGAGGTGATTTGCCGCCCAGTTCAAGGCTGACCTTCTTGAGATTGCCGGTGGCGGCGCGAACGATGAGCTTCCCGACCTCGGTCGACCCGGTGAAAGCGACCTTGTCGACGTCGGGATGTTCGACCAGCGCCGCACCCGCTTCGCCGAAACCGGTCACGACGTTGACGACACCCGCCGGAAAGCCCGCTTCCAGCGCCAACTCGCCAAGCCGGAGCGCGGTCAGCGGCGTCTGCTCGGCGGGCTTGAGCACTACGGTGCAACCGGCAGCCAGCGCCGGCGCAACTTTCCATGCCGCCATCGACATCGGGTAGTTCCACGGCACGATCAGCCCCGCGACCCCGATCGGCTCGCGCGTCGTATAATTCAGGATACGCGCGCCGCTGCGCGGAGACACCGGCAGCGTCTCGCCGCCAAGCTTCGTGGGCCAGCCAGCATAATAGCGAAAGGTGCGAATGGACCCTTCGATCTCGACCCAGCGCGTCATGCTCACGGGCTTGCCGTTGTCCATGCATTCGAGGACGGCGAGTTCGTCGGCGTCGCGCTCGATCAGATCTGCAAAGTTGAGCAGCAGATTGGAGCGATCGACGGCGCTCATGCGGCGCCAGGCGGGGTTCTCGAACGCACGCCGCGCTGCAGCGACTGCGCGCGCTACGTCTTCGGACTCGCCGTGCGCGACCTGGGCGATTTCAGCACCGGTCGCAGGATTGAACGTGGCGAAGCTGCGCCCCGATGCCGCAGGCACGAGCTTGCCGTCGATCACCAGCATGCGCGGCGCCCGCGCAAGATCGGCGGCGAGGCTGTCGGCCTGTTGGAATGCGGTTTTCTGCGTCGTCGACATCGTGCCCTGCGCCTTTTCGATAAGCCATGCACAGTTTCATCTCACGGCATGAATCGTTCTCCCATCCGTCTCGCATATCGAACAATGATAATCAATAACGTTTAGCTGTTGCATATGGTAGACAATCGGAAGCCCGTACGATAACGATCCGGACGACCTTCTCACGCGGAGCTGGACTTGCTTGTGGAAACGATATCGGCCGAGGTCGCAGATTTGGTTCGTGGACTTACCGATCCCGTGCGATCGGGGCGGATTGCCGCACCTGCCGCGCTTGAAATGGATGAGGGCTACCGCGTGCAAGCGGCGGTCTTCGCTGCGCTGGGCCGCACCGTTGCCGCCTGGAAGATCGGCCTGACGAGTGAAGCCGCGCAACATGCGCATGGCACTTGCACGCCTGCGGCCGGACGCCTGTCCGCGAATGCGCTGTTCCGGTCAGGCGCGCGGGTCTCGCCACCGCCGGGCGAGGTTTACGTCGAAGCCGAACTGGTCGTGGAGATGGGCAGCGATCTGCCCCACGAGAAGGCGCCGTTCGATTGCGAGGCCGTCGCGGCGGCGATCGGCCCGGTCTATGCTGCGATCGAAATCGCAAGTACGCGGTTCGCCGATTCGGATCTTTGCGTCGGGGCGCTGGTCGCCGACAATTGCATGGCGGATCGCCTCGTCATCGGCGACACGCTCGCGCACAGCTGGGATACGGCTTTCGCGGATTGCCCTGTCACGCTGGAGGTCGGCAGTCACACGGTCGTGTCCGGCTCGACTGCCGCCGTAATGGGTAATCCGCTGCTGGCGGTGGCATGGCTGGCAAACTGGTTGGCCGGGCAGGGGCTTGGGCTCGAACGCGGCCAGCGGATCAGCACCGGCACCTGCACCGGCATCACCGAGGCGGGGGCGGGCGATACGGTGGTGGCGTGCTTCGTCGGCCTCGGCAGCGTCACCTTCGACTTTACGACCTGACAGCTTTGAAGGAGACAAGAATGACCATCGAACTGGGCCTGGCGGGGCGGGTCGCGATCGTGACCGGCGGCGGCGTCGGCATCGGCAAGGAGACCGCGCGCAAACTCGCGCTTGCGGGCGCCAAGGTCGTGATCGCGGCGCGAACGGTCGCGACCCTGGACGCCGCCGCAGCGGAACTGATCGCCGCGACGGGGGGCACGATCGTCGCCATACCGGTCGATACCACCAGCAAGGCGTCGGTCCAGGCGCTGGTAGACCGCACCGTCGAATTGTTTGGCGGCGTGCAGATCCTGGTGAACTGCGCGGCAGCGCCCGGCGGTCTCGTGCGCAACGCGATCGAGGAAGCCGACGAGGACGCGCTGATGCTCGACCTCAACACCAAGCTGTTCGGCTATTTCCGCATGTGCAAGGCGTGCGTGCCCCATATGCGCAAGGCCGGATGGGGACGGATCGTCAACGTTGGCGGATTGACCGCGCGCTGCACCGAAGCGCTGAGCGGCATGCGGAACACAGCTCTGGTCCATCTCACCAAGACCTTGTCCGACGAAGTCGGACGCGATGGTATCACCGTGAACATCATCCACCCCGGCGTGACCCGCACAGAGCATATCGAAACCTGGTTCGCGGAGATGGCCGCTGCGGAAGGCACGACCTTCGACGCGATCGTCGAACGGGAAGCCGCCGGTCCGGCTGCGCTGAAGCGGATGCTGGAAGTCGCCGAAGTGGCGGACCCGATCGTCTTCCTCGCCTCAAACGCGGGAAGCGGAATCACCGGCGAATCGATCGCGGTGGACGGAGGCCTGTCGCGCGCGGTGTTCCTGTAGGATCAGCGGCCCGGCGTCGCGCCCGTTCCAGCATCACAGGAACGGGCGCGGGCGCTTCAATCCACGCCCGCGCGCCGCTCTGCGGCGATGACGATGATAAGACTGAGCACCAGAATGGCGCAGCTCGACCAGATCGCCACGTTGAAGTTGCCGCCGCGCAGCGTCGTCCCCGCCGCAGCTGGCCCCAGACCCGTTCCGAACGTCTGGATCGCGCCCATCAGGCATACCACGCGCCCCCGCGAGTCCGCCTCGCAACAAATGCCCGAAAGGAGCGGCTGGGCGAAATTCCAGCCGAACAGCAGCAGCGTCGCTGCCGCGATGAACGCGAGGGTCGGCACGGTGCCGAGAAGCAGCTGGAAGCTAACGATCGACACGACCCCGCTCAGCCCGAGCGGCACGGCGCGCCCCCAGCCGGAAGGTATCATGCCCGCCGCTCCAGCCCCGAGCACGCCGGCAAGGGTGCCGAGCGACAGGCCCTGGGCGATGGAGTTGGGGCTGAGGCCGCTGTTCTGGCCGATCCGCTCCGCATAACTCCACATCGCGCCGGTCGCGAAGAAATACAGGAATACTCCCGCCAACGACGCGGTGGCCAGCGGCCAGTTGATCCTGCCGCCCGCGGCAAACGGGTCGTCTTCCTGAGATCCGTCGGGAAAGTAGATAACGCACGCACCCGCCGCCAACGTCAGAACCGCGTTGGCAAGGAACAGCCGCGACGGCGTTACGTTGGCGATGAGCCACGGCATGCAATAAAGTAGCAAGGCGCTGAACAACGCGCCCGCGACAAGGTAGAACGAAAACGCGCGATCCGGATTTGCGGCGCGGCCGAGTGCGGCAAAGGAGAAGCCGATGGCAATCCCTTCTCCCGCCCCGGCGATCACCCGGGCGGCCGCGATGTACGGATAACTGGTCGCGAAGGCGGTCGCCGCGTTGCCGAACGCGATCAGCACCAGCCCCGCACACACCGCCAGGCGCCAGTCGCAGCGCGTCAGCAGGAGCGAGCTGAGACCGATGGTGATCGCCATCGCGTTGATGTCCCACCCGGCGATGTAGCCGAGATGGGCATCGTCCAGGTGCGCACCGGCGGCGATGACCGCCAGAAAGCCCGGGGTGATGAAGATCACCAAAGCGCCGATCACCCCGATGACGATCGCGCTGGCCATGCCCGGGCCCTTCAGGCGCGGTACCCTCGTCGCGCTTTTTGCCAGGACATCAACAGGTGATGGTAGGTCCACGGTTTCCCTTCCCCGCCGGTCGTCCCTTGTCATCGACCGAGAACATCTGCGACGGCAAGGGCGAAGATGTCGACCAGTTCGTCGACTTCGGCACGCTCGATCACCAACGGCGGCGCGAACACGAGGGTGTCGCCAAGCGCGCGCGTGATGAGCCCTCGTTCGGCCGCCGCTTTCAGGACCTTGCGTCCAGTCCGGTCCTGCATCGGTAGCGCTTCCTTGGTCGCGCGATCCTTCACCAGCTCGATCCCGATCATAAGGCCGTGGCCGCGGACCTCCCCAACGGCATGGTGCTGGCCCAGGCGCTCGCGCATGGCCTGCTGCAAATAGGGGCCGACATCGGCGACATGGTCGACGATCGCCAGATCATCGATCAGCTTCAGTGTCGCCAGGGCCGCGGCCGCGGCGACCGGGTGCGCGGAATAGGTGTAGCCGTGGCCGAACACCCCCGTCCGGTCCGCCGCACCCTCGATGACGCTCCAGATCTTGGGCGAGATGAAGCAGGCCGACATCGGGAAATAGCCGCTGGTGACGCCCTTGGCGGCGGTGATGAGGTCCGGTTCGAGCCCGAAGGTCTGCGAGCCCCAATAGGTGCCCAGTCGCCCGAACCCCGATACGACCTCATCGAGGACGAGCAGGATATCGTGCTTGCGCAGGATCGGCACGATCTCGTCGAAATAGCCTTCGGGCGGCGGAATCAGCCCGCCCGCGCCCATCACAGGCTCCGCGAAGAAAGCGGCGATGGTATCGGCGCCTTCGCGCGCAATCAGGTCTTCCAGCTCCTTGGCGAGCGCGCGCGAGAAGTCGCGCTCGCTCATCCCTTCCGCCGCCTTGCGGTAATGATGCGGCGTGCCGATATGGAGGATCGGACCCTGCGGCAAATCGAACAGCGCGTGCATGCTTGGCAGCCCGGTCAGGCTGGCGGTTGCGATACCGGAACCGTGATAGGAATTCCAGCGCGCGATGATCTTCTTCTTTTGCGGCTTTCCGCGCAGGTTGTTGTAATACCAGATCAGCTTGATCTGCGTTTCGTTCGCGTCGCTGCCTGAGGCGCCGAAGAAGACTCGCGCCATCGGCACTGGCGCGCGCTTCAGCAACGCATCCGCACACTCGGCGACGACATCGGTCGTCATGCCGTTGAAGGTGTGGAAGAAGGACAGGCGCGCGCTCTGTTGTGCGATGGCATCGACGATCTCGCGCCGACCGTAGCCCAGATTGACGCACCACAGGCCAGCCATACCGTCCAGATATTCCCGTCCGCGTTCATCGCGTATCCGGATACCCTGGCCCGAAGTCATGACCGTCGGCCCCTCGTTCATCAGATCGGAAACCGAGGTGAAGGGATGGAACAGCGACTGCTTGTCGAGCGACGCGAGGTCTGTGGTCATCATGGTCTCCTTGTGGACGGTTCGCCGGGGCACCTGCCTCCGGCCTTTTATGATTCGCGCAGTCCGACGCCCTCCTCGCACCTTCATAATTTCAACAGTACCCGTATATATCCGTATTTAGTTGTCAATGGTAAACAATGATAATCGCCCCTACGCGCGGCGTTGCCCGCATGCCGGTGCCGCGGGGGGCGCGGTTGACAGCGTGTCGGGCAAGCCGGAAAGAGGCGCATGGACGATAAACCTGAAATCAGTAACGTGGTCGCCATGATGTCGTTCGCGGCGGTGGTGAGTACGGGCGGCTTTTCAGCGGCAGCATTGGCCCTCGGATATTCCAAGGCCGCGGTCAGCCGGCAGATTTCGCGACTGGAGAGCTCGCTGGGGGTAAAGCTGCTCGACCGGACGACCCGCACCGTCTCGCTCACGCCTGCGGGGCGAGAACTCTATCTTCGCTGCTCGCGGATCGTGGATGAGGTCAACGAGGCCAACAAGGTGGTTACGGGCATGCTTGCGCGCCCTCGGGGAGACCTGAAGGTCAATGCGCCGGTCGTATCCTCCCTATTCGACCTGACCAAGATCATTCCGCGCTTCCTGCAGGAATATTCGGACATCCGCCTGTATCTCAATCTGTCCGATACAAGGGCGGACTTGCTCAAGGGCCGCTTCGACGTGGCCTTCTGGATCGGCGAGCCATATGATTCCAATCTCGATACGGTCCGTCTGCGCCATTATCCGATGGTCCTGGTCGGCGCGCCGGCCTATCTCGAAAAGCATGGTCTCCCCGTTGTCCCGGGGGACCTCAAGGACCATGTCTGTGTTCTGGAGACTCATCTGTCACGCGTCGGCGAGTGGCACCTCTCGGACGACATCACGGTCACGATCAACCGCGGGCCGCTGACCTCGAATTCCGTTCGCATGGCGCGCGAAGCGACGCTGCAGGGCCTCGGCATCAGTTATCTTCCGTCCTTTCTGGTGGAGGAAGACATCGAGCAGGGGCGCCTGCGCACGCTGCTGCCGGATCTCGTGACCAAGCAGATCCCGCTGTATCTCATGTTTCCGAAGGGCAATTACGCGCTCGCCAAGGTGCGCGCTTTCGTCGACTTCCTCCGGGACGAGATCGGCGGCGGTGACAAGTCGCTGTCACGCTCGGCGATCGGTCTTTCCGCCGTTCGTTAGAACACGGCCGGTCACGCTGGTCGCGCCCCGCGTTTGCGCGGCAGCAATACGACGCGGCATTGCGCGGGTGGCCCCTGACGCGGCACTCGACCACACTATATAACAAGAGTGAGCACGTGGGTGTCGCTCGTGCGGAACCGATATCCGCGCCGCCTTGCGTGACGAGACAGGGTACGTCGAAGAGTGTTCCCCGAAAGCAACAACGAAGCGCCTTTCCGGCATGATGTTCCCATTTTGTCAACGAGATCCGTCGCTGATCGTACATGCAAACATATGATATTACTGGCTATTATATGAAGCAACATCAGCGTGGACGTGCAATCGCAAAAAAGGAAAAGGGCCTAAAAACGCACGGAATAATGGTTGATATTACGTAACAATGTCCGGTATAATCGCCTGATCGTTTATATTATTGCATAAGATAATGAACATCGCAGGACGGAATGGGCGGGGCGTTGTGCCCCAGGGACCAGAGGGGAAGCATTGTGACCGGACTTCGTACGGGAAGCGCTAAAATCCTGAGCTATCTGCTTGTTGGCACCTGCATGAGTGGAATCGGCGTCACACGCGCTCAGGCCATGGCAGCCGAGCCGCAAACGGCCGCCCCCGCGCAAGCGGATGCCCGGCCCAGCGCGGAACTAGGCGAGATCGTCGTCACCGCCAACAAACGCAGCGAAAGCCTCCAGAAGGTCGCCATTTCCGTCAGCGCCTTTTCGGGCGATCAGATCAACCGTCTGGGCATTCGCGACACCACGCAGATCACGCAGCAAATCCCCGCGCTCCACATGAACGCCTGGTCGCCGAACCTGACGATCTTCAGCCTTCGGGGCATTTCGCAAAACAACTTCACTGACAATCTCGAAGCGCCAGTCGCCGTCTACCAGGACAATGCCTATGTCGCGTCGATCAACGCGCTTTCGGGGCAATTGTTCGACGTTAAGCGCATCGAGGTGCTGCGCGGGCCGCAGGGAACGTTATTCGGTCGCAACGCGACGGGTGGCCTGATCCATTATTTGAGCGACGACGCGAGCAACGACGCACTCAACGGCTACGTCCAGGGCGACTACGGCCGGTTCGCGGATCGCGCGATCGAAGGCGCGGCGGGCGGTGCGCTGGCACCCGGCCTGCGAGTCCGTGTCGCGGGTCGGTATGAAAAGGCCGACGGCTATATCAAGTCGCGTGATACGGATTTGGGCGGGGGCGTCATCTTCCCTGGCAGCGGTCAGGACCTTGGCGGCAAGAACGGCTGGGCAGCGCGGATCAACCTCCAGTACGACGTCTCGCCCGACGCGACCATCAGCCTGTGGTACAAGCACTCCGAAGACCGCCACGTTGCCACCGGCGGTTACGTGTTTGAGAATTGCGATTTCGAAACCAATGGATATTGCAAGACCAACGCGGCCGGCCTGAGCGACGGGACCGGCGGCCCCGTGAACGGCGTGACGGGTGCGCCAGCCTCGCCTTACGAGCATTTCGGAGAGCGTCCGGGCAATCTGGATCGCATCGTCAACAGCTATCAGGGCGAACTGAACTGGCAGCTGGGCGGCGGGATGTCGCTCACCTCGATCACCAACTACCTGACCATGAACAAGAAATACGCGGAGGACGGCGATGGCTTGCCGTTCCTGATCGTCAATGTCGATACCGGCCTGAAATTCCATCAATTCTCGCAGGAAGTCCGCCTCGCAGGCGAAACCGGCGACATCAAGTGGCAGACCGGCGCCTATTATCTCGACATGATCTATGACGGCAATCACACCGTTACCGGCGCTCCCGTCACGGATCTGGCGCTCGCGGCGCATGGCAGTTCCTCGTTCACACCGGTTGTCGCGCAACTCTACCGCATTCACTCGCGCAACCTGTCGGTGTTCGGGCAGGCCGACGTGCCGCTTGTGGACCGGCTGACCGCCACGCTCGGCGGCCGTTTCTCGTCGGATCGCAAGTCGATCCGGTATGACGCGATCCTGACCGATCCCGACAACGGTTTTCCCGCGCCAGTTTCGCTCTTTACCGACCAGACGTTGGCCCAGCTCGTGCCGGGCGTGAACAAAGACAAGTTTGACGATTTCGCGGCGCGCGTTGCGCTGAATTTCCAGGCGACGCGCGATACGCTGCTGTTCGTTTCCTGGAACCGCGGTATCAAGGGCGGCAACTGGTCACTGTCGTCGAAGATCGATCCCAGCACGTTCAGACACCGTCCCGAGACGCTCAACAGCTTCGAGGCGGGGTTCAAGACGGCCTTGCTGGGCCGCACGCTGAAGATCAACGGCACCCTGTTCCATTACATCTACAGCGACTATCAGGCCTTCTCGCTCGCCGGTGGCGTGCCGCACATCTACAATAGCGACGCGACGGCGACGGGTGCCGAGCTCGAGACATTCTGGTCGCCGACGCGGCATTTCGACGCTGTCCTCGGCGCCACCTGGGAGACCTCGAAGGTGGCAAGCATTCCCGCGACCGGCCAGCAGACGGTTCCTGTCGGCGTGACGCCGGACGGTTCGCAATATTGCACCAATCAGGGCAACGGCTTCCTGCTGTGCAATTACCCGCAAACCACGATTACGAATGCAAAGCTGCCCAATACGCCGCGGTTCAGCGTCAATTATCTCCTGCGCTACAATGTAAACGTCGGGCCGGCCAACATCGCCGCCCAGATCGACGGCGTGTGGTATGATGATCAGTTCCTCGAAGTCACCAACGGCCTGTCGTCGTTTCAAAAGGCCTATAACGTCACCAATGCGTCGCTGACGTTCACGCATTCGGAAACGGGCATCGCCGTCACCGGGTGGGTTAAGAATGTCTTCGACAAGGCGTACCGCGCCTATGCCCTCAATCTCGGAATATTGGGCACGACGTCGGTCTATGCGCCGCCGATTACCTATGGCGCGACGGTGCGCGTGCCGTTCGGACATTGACGACATGATGCCTCCCCACCCGGGGGGGCGTCTGGTTCTACGAAATGCCAAGGAGCGGGAATTATGCAGGCCACGATTGTGAAGCCGTCGATCTGAACGTCGAAATGCTGACCGAAAGTCTGTTGGCCTCGGCAAGGGCGATGGTGCCGGTGCTTCGTGAACGCGAGGGGCAGGCCATCGCCGATCGCCAGGTCAGCGCCCTGACGATCGGCGTTCTTCACGGTCGACTACAACTTCCGGCTGATCCTCGCTTGGCTCAGACTGCTATTGCGCCTGATCGTGGTATCGCTCGCCTCGCTCGCCCAAGGCTGCGCGCCGCTCCCCCAGCTCCAAGCAGCTTCTTAACGGACGACTAGATATGGGTTTCAGGAGGAAAAAGTCGATATGGGAAGACATTCGACACGCTATCCGGCGGAGGTTCGGGAGCGAGCTGTCCGTCTGGTTCTGGATCACCAGGGCGAGCATAACTCGCAATGGGAGGCGATCAGCTCGATTGCTGCGAAGATCGGCTGCACGGCTGAGACGCTGCGACGATGGGTGCGCCAAGCTGAACGCGACAACGGCGCCAGGCCCGGCACGACCACGGACGATCGCGAGCGGCTCAAGGCGCTGGAGCGCGAGAACCGCGAGCTTCGCCAGACGAATGCGATGGCGAGGTCTCGCCAAAGCCGCCGCCCAGGTCCATCTCACCGCCATCGCCTACAATCTCAAACGCACAATGAACAATCTCGCCGCGGCGGCATGAGACTTGCCACAACTATGCCCAACGGCGTGGCGGGGCCGAGACCAATCGAAGGTCAGACCAAAAGTTTACCGCTTTTCAAACCTCTACGCCCACCCGCGCACAGGTCTCATTAGAATTTGTGCTTAGTCGATCGGCCCGCAGAGAGCCCGCAAATCCGAACTAACGCATTGGTTCAATGCCTTTTTGATTGGAACCGACCGGCGCCAGTTCTTCCCGGCGTCACGGACCCGCCAATGGAACTGTTCGCACAGGTGTGCGCCGCGCTCCGACGCAATGGCAAGAACTTGACTTGAGCGACAGCTTGGCGGCTTCACGTCAGTCCGGTACAATTACGGGCTCGCCGTAGCCCGCTCCGGTTATGAGGATGCGCACACCATCGACCCGCAGCGAGTAGCCAAGATCCGGCGTGACCTCGGTCGGCCGCGCACCACCTTCGTTCTTCAGCCAGTTCCCGATCTTCCAGGCCAGGAAGGCATTCGATCCCTCGGTGAAATGGGCTATGGTGTCGTCATCGGAATCAAAGCCCTGCTGGGCCCAATCAGTCAGTTCATTCACCACGAAATTCCTCGTCCTATTTGAGTGCCATGAACGCAAACGAAGCCCGGAAGCGAACCCACATATCCTATGCCATGCTCGTTTCGTTTATCATCATTGGGCGGTTGGGCCCTGTGCGGCGGGTCGAAGCGCCAATACGAACATCTTGACGATCCCAGCTACCCGATCAGCTTCCATCTGCGCATCGTGACCCGCCGGAAGGCCCAGTTCCCGCCCCTGCCCCACAAGCAGAGAGAAATGGTGAGCAACGGCCCATGGGTCATCGACGTCAACCAGACCTCTCTGGCGCAGATCTTCCAGAAATTTGGCGAGTGCGGCGGCATTGCTTTCCGATCTCACGATCGCCAGCACCTCTTCGTAAAAGTCCGGAAAGCGCCGCTTCACGGCCAGGACCGAATGCCACAGCGGCCAAATCAATCCGGACGTATAGGCATGCGAAATCCGAACCGCTGCGTCGCGCAACACAACTTCCAGATCGAGATCGCTGTCGATTTTCCAGTGCGACAACCGGCTCCGTTCGATCGCTGATCGTATCGCGACCTTGAACAGGTTCTCTTTCGATCCGTAGAGTCGATACACCGTCGCCTTCGTCACTCCTGCCTTGGCAGCAACGTGATTGACGTTACCATATTCGAAACCCCGACCGACGAATTCTTCTAGAGCCGCCTGAGTCACGGCCTGCCGTAACGCCTCTGAATCTTCCGTGGTCGGCCGTCCTGGTGCACGACGGATCGGAGAGCGGGCGGCAGTGATCTGGATCGACACGAGTCCTCGGCGGGCACTGGTTGCACGGGCGTGCAGGCTAGGCCAGCACGCCCGTGCAAACAACCTTACGCGGGTTCCTTCTTTCGCGAGAAGTTCAACTGGTCACGGACGTCCTTCATGCGCACCGGCCCGAGTTCGACGCTCGGCGGCTCGCCGCCTTTGCCCTTCATCAGAGAAAGATCGACATGCTGGGCCTTGGCGCGCAGCGCGCTAACGGTTGCGTCCTCGCGCTTGATGCCGAACTTCTCGAACGGGTTCCAGTGGTATTGGCGCATCGCGTTCTGGTAGGTGATGAGGTTGATCTCCTCATCGGACAGGAAGTGGACTTCCTTCCACAGTTCTTCAGGCACCTGCGGCCACAGGCAGTCGGCATGAGGATAATCGCACTCATAGGCCATGTTCTCGACGCCGATGATATCGCGCAACCGGATGCCGATCGGGTCGGTGATGAAGCAGCTGTAAACATGCTCCTTGAACACTTCGCTCGGCTTTTTCCCGCCGAAATCCTGGCGAGTCCAGGCACCGTGCTGCAGGCGAACGCGATCGATGCGTTCCATCATGAAGGGAATCCAGCCGGTCGAACCTTCCGACAATGCAAAACGAATATCCGGGAAGTCGCGAAGAACATGCGAGAAGGTCAGATCCGTTGCAGTAGCAAAGAGGCCGATCTGCATGTTCGCGATATAGGCGTCGATGGGCGTATCGTCGGACGGCGCCGCACCGGTCGGATCGGAAAAATGCAGGCAGACGACGACCTGATTGTCTTCGCAGGCCTTGTAGAACGGATCCCAAGCGCGATTGTGAATGCTCGGCAGATACGTGACTGCCGGGTTTTGAGGGAAACTGACCGCGTGGCAACCCTTCTTGGCGACGCGCTTGATTTCCTCGGCGCAGGCGGCCGGATCCCAGATCGGCACGATGCATAGCGGAATGAAGCGTTCCGGATAGGCGGCGCACCACACGTCGATATGCCAGTCGTTCCAGGCCTGGACGATGGCTGTCGCAAGTCCCTTGTCCTGAACAGCCTGCAGGTTCTGACCGGCCATGCCGACGAAGGAGGGAAAGTTCATCGAGCCGAAAAGGCCGTTGGCGTTCATATCGTCGATACGTGCATGAACGTCGTAACAACCCTTGCGCAATTGATCGAGCGCGGTCGGCTCCATCCCGAGTTCGGCTTTTTCCCGGCCGACGACGGCGTTGAGACCGAAGTTCTTGAAAAGCTTCCCATCTACCGACCATGCGTCCTGCCCTTCGGGCGTCCGCACCATCCTTGGGAACGTGTCCTTGTATTTCAGCGGCGTCAGCCCCTCGAACATATCGGCGGGTTCGACGAAATGGTCGTCGACGCTAATCAAAACCATGTCTTCCATGCGCATCGTATCTCTCCTGCTCGCCGGCATCTCTAGAGCCGCCTAATCGCTGACGGCATAAATGCGACTCGGAGTATAATTAATTGAACGGGGCGATTCGGTCAAGTCCGGACGGGTCCGCCGACTGCTCAAGCTGTCTTCCAGATCAACTTCGTCCGATCCTGCGCTCCGATTTCGCCATAAGCAGCGGAGGCTGCGATTGCCGCTCGCTTGACGCATCACTGCAACGCAGTCGGCGGCCTCCCCCCAAATCCCTGCGCACGCGGGCTGCCCTTAGCCATCTTCTGCGATCCGCACCTTCAGGCCGTCGAGCCGGTCGTCGAACCTAAGCTGACACGACAGGCGGGATCGATCATCGCGGTGGGAGGAGCTATCGAGAAGATCGTCTTCATCTTCGCTTATCTGTGGCAGGCGGTCGCTGAATTCCGGGTCGATGACATGAACATGGCAGGTCGCGCACGAGCACGCCCCGCCGCACAATGCCAGGACATCGTCGAAACCCGCCTCGCGGATTATCTGCATGACCGTCAAGCCGGTCTCCCCCTCGACCTCGTGTTCCTGTCCATCACGGGTCACAACAACCAGAGTCGCCATTCAAATATTCCTTTCATTCGCAGTTCGAAATAATCGGCACCTGCCGGGAAGAGGCTCGGCAGGAGCCACCGCGCGCGGTTCAATTCCTCCTCGCGTCCCGGCGCCATCGCCTTCTTGCGCCCCATTACCGCCCGCCCTCGCGTTGACGGCTGGCGACCTCATCGCGCGCCTTCCATGAACGCCGCGAACGCGGCCTGGTAGTCAGGATGCCAACGCGACAGCGCCGGCCGATTTTCGACGATGTCGCCGGCAGCCCACAGAATGCGCCGCTCATCGAGCGCACGCGGCGTCTCATTGTCCGGGCAAAGGATGTAGAAATCGCCTTTGACAACTCCTTTGACCATAGCCTGGGCGACCTGCTCCGGGCTCCACGCGGCACTGGGGCGTTCCGGCAGGTGCCGCTGGATCATGTTGGTGTAAGTGAAGCCCGGGATCAGGAGATGCGCGCTCACCTGTCCGTCTCCCGCTTCGCGCAGGCTGTGTGCCAGCCCTTCGGTGAGCACTTTGATGGCCGCCTTGCTGACGTTGTAAGCGGTGTCTCCCGGCGGCGAAGTGATCCCCTGCTTCGACCCGGTGTTGACGATTACCGCGGCCCGGCCTTGCTCCAGCATGGCCTGCGTGAACGCCTGGGTGCCGTGAACGACGCCCATCAGGTTGACGCCGATCACGCGCGCCCATCCGTCCGGATTGGAGAAGGCATTTCCGCCACCGCCGACCGCAGCATTGTTCATGAGGAGTCCGACATCGCCGAGGCGGTCGAAGACGAAGTCACGCAGATCGAGAAGCGACTGCCGGTCGGATACGTCGACCTGCCGCCTCAGCACCTCGACCGCCCCCGCCGCGCGGACTTCGGCTGCGGCCTCGTCGAGACCGTCGACGTCGGCCAGCACGATATGCATTCCCGCCCGGGCAAGCCGGACTGCTGCCGCGAGGCCGATTCCCCTCGCACCGCCGGTTATGACGGCGACGCGGCCTGACGCCATTGCCGGATGATCGATGTGCATTGCTTCTCGCTCCTCCTTCGCGCGGGTCAGGCGACGCACCGATAGCCGGGGTTCCACTGTGCGAATGCAGGCTGCCGTACGATTCCGGGCTCAGCCGCACACACATAGGGGATGGCACGCATTGCCGGCGCGATGATCTGGTAACCGATCTTGTCGCGGTCTCCGGTCGTGAGGCGCAAATCGAGATCCGTGTCGCCCTTGACGCGGATGTGCCAGCCTTCCTGGTTCTGAAACTGCTCCATTTGCTCATCTACCCACCACACGTTTTCGAGTTCGATGAAGCGCTTGCCGTCGACATAGCCGATCCAGCTCCACGAAACCGCGCCGACGGTGCCGGCCTTGATCAGCCCGTGCCTGAGCTGGATGTCGCGGTCGGCAACCGGCGTTTCGATCCGCGTCTCGAGCCGATCAAGCTTCACGCCAAGAAGATGGGCGATGCAGTGTATTTCTTCCGCAAAATAGTAATTCTGGGTCTTGGCCACGATGCTGTCGGGCTTGTGCCAGGACGGCTCACGTCCAACGCCGATCACGTCGAACAGTTTGTGCGGGACTTCCCAGGTCACGTCGAACACCTCGCGCATGAAGATGCCGTCACAGCGCAGCGTCAGACCCGACAGAGTCACCGCGAGACGCTCGCCGACAAATCCCGGAACGATCCCCGTGCCGAACAGGGAGGTTCCGCCCGTTCGACAAGCAGTCTCCAGTTGCGCCGGAAGCTCCTCGCCGTGCGCCCAAGGCCAGATGAAGCCGGCGGTCGAAATCACATTCTTTCCGGACCGAAGGAGTGCCATGACCTCCTCGTTCATGGCGGTGGGATCGGGTTCGCGCCGTCGCGAGTGGATGACAATGTCAGCATCGAGTGCGAGGATTTCATCGGAATCACGCGTGGTGATCACGCCCGTCGGCGTCTCGCCACCATAGAGTTCAGCCGCATCCCGTCCGGCCTTGGACTCACTGAAGACCCGCACCCCGACCAGTTCGAGATGCGGATGCTCGACCGCCTCGCGGACAGCCAGCGTACCCTTTTGACCAGCACCCCAAACGACCACGCGATATGCCATTTCCCCTCCTGCCGACCTGGTTGCAAGGTCTGTGTTGACGAGCTACGCCGCGACCAATAGCATTAACTGTATGGCAGGGTCGCTGCAACCTGCAACAAGAGAAAGGATGTTCGAATTAATCTGCGCCCGACTCGGACAATGCGATGTACTCTCGTGTGGGGAGAACCAGTCCCGATCTGAAGAGCTCGTACGTGGTCAGCGCCATGTGAGATATTGAGTTATATCTAAATCCCCCACGATCGTCCCACCGGCGCTTGGGAGTGGCCGCCACGAATAGCGCAGCAGGACTTTGCCAATGAAGAAAGGAACGCCCGCTTGAGCAGCTACTGGAAGGCCGATCGCTACGCCGAATACGGGCTGATCGCGTCGGCGACCTGCAAGGATCCGCCCTATGGGCCGCGCGACGTCGCAACCGTTCTGAACAAGGTGTTGGCCAGGGCTCCGGATTCGCCGGCCCTCATCGATCGCCATGTTCGCCTGAGCTATCGCGATTTGGACGCCAGAGTGAACGCTGCGGCGGCGGCTATGTCCGCACTCGGCGTTCGACCAGGCAGCCGCGTTGCCGGCAGTTCAATCAATGACAGCGAGCTGGTCGTAGCCTTTCTCGCTACGCAGCGGCTGGGCGCCATCTGGGTCGGGATCAACCGCGCTTATGCCGCACCCGAGAAGCGTCATCTGATCGAGGATTCCGGCGCGACCCTGTTTTTGTGCGATGCCGCCACCGCGACCGATGCGCAACAATGGGACATCGTGCGCGACGGGCTAACGAAGGTCGAGACCATAATTCCGGGCGACGCGTCCTGCCAATGGCGGCGAACCGTGGACCTCCATGCGGGCGCTAGCCGACCGCAAGTCGTGATCGATCCTGCCGCTCCAGCTGCAATTGCCTACACGAGCGGCACCACCGGCTTTCCCAAGGGTGTCGTGCACAGCCAGCATAATATGATCGTCACGGCCCTCATTTCTTCCGAATACAGCGGCGACGGCCAGCCAGAGACGGTACGAGGCACGGCACTGCCCATGACGATCCTCAATGTCATGATCCTGGGGCCGGTGACAGCATTCGCGACCGGCGCGTCGCACGTTAATCTCGACCGAATCGACGCGGTCGGCGTCGCCGAATGGATCGCCGCCGAACGGATCAACAATATCAACCTGGTTCCAACAATCGTCCATGATCTGCTGACCCGCGACGATATCGATCCTGCCGATCTTGACTCGGTGAAGTGGCTGGTCGTCGGCGGATCGACGGTTCCGAAGAGCCTGCCGGAACTTTACCGGGCCCGGTTCGGCAAAAGAATGACGGTAGGCTACGGGCTCACGGAAGGCCCCAATGGCGTCGCGAAGACGACCGAACACAGCCCGGATATGGCAGGCGTCATCGGGCGTCCGCTTCCGCACCTCGCACTTGCCATTCTCGATGAAAGCGGCGCCGAAGTTCCCCGCGGAACGGTCGGTGAAATTGCCATCAGGCCGACCGATCAAGGCCCATGGGCCAGCGTCTATACGCCAACCTTGGGCTATTGGCGCAACGCCGCCGCGACGGCGAAGCTACTGCGGGGCGGCTGGGTCCATACCGGTGATATCGGGCTGCAGGATGAGGACGGTGAGTTCCACATCCGCGAGCGTGGATCGGACCTCATTTTGAGGGGTGGCGCGAACGTCTATCCGGCCGAGGTCGAGCGGGTATTGCGCCAACACCCGCAGGTCCGCGACTGCGCCGTGCTCGGCAAGCCCGACGAGCGGCTCGGCCAGGCTGTGGTCGCCTTCATAGAGCCGAGCAGGCTGGAGGATGACGGCACAAGCCTCACCGGCGAACTGCAAGCACTGTGTGAACAAAATATCGCGCGCTTCAAGATCCCGGCGGAATGGTTCATTGTCAAAACCATGCCGCGCAATGCCATGGGCAAGATCGTCAAGGGTAAGCTGACTGCCCGCTGGTCCGCAGTGCTCAAGCCCTCGCCCAAGCGAGGGGCTCAGAGCGGAGGTCCGGGTCCGGCATGAGAAGTTTCTTACCAGACCAACGGCAAATTGTTGAGTGACAAGACAGAGCCGCCGGCAGCCTGAATCTGTGCATCCGGCGCGATCCGGAATGGCGGAAGTTCGGTCAGCCACAGTTCTATGGCAACGGCGATGTCGCGTCGGGCGAGCTGGGCGCCGAGGCAGCGGTGGATACCCGCGCCGAAAGCGAAATGTGGATTGGGATTACGCGCGGGTTCCAAGATGGCAGGATCGCTGAACAGGTCCGGATCACGCGACGCCGCCGTCAGCGACAGAGCGAGCAAGTCGCCCTTCTTGATTGCAACCCCGCCAATTTCGATGTCCTCGAGCGCGACACGTTGCGGTGTCACGGGCGAGAAAAGCCGCATCATCTCCTCGGCATAGCGCGGAATGTCGGCGATATTGGCGCGCAGCACTTCCTGCAGATCCGGCCGTTCGGCGAGCAGCCGGAAGATGAAGCCCAGCGAACTCACCACCGTATCAAGACCTGCTGAGAAAACGAGGAATGCCACGCCGGCAAACTGGTCCTCGTCGAGCTCTTTGCCCTCGATCTCGGCGTTGACGAGCTCGTGAATGATCGTGCCTTCGCCGAAGCCGGACGGGTCGCGGTAAACGTCGCGGAAGAACGCCAGGATCGTCTTGGTTCCCTCGACCCGTTCGGCCGGCGTCTCGCCGTGAATAAACTGCTGGTTCCAGCCGACAAAGTCGGCGAGCCGCTCACCGGGTAGCCCCATGAGGTCGATGAAGATGCCGGTCGGGAATTCCTCGGCGAATTCGGCTACGAACTCGCAATGACCGCGGTTCTTGAACCGAGCGAGCAGCTCCAGGCAGCGCGCGCGGATATTGTCCTCGAGCGCGACCATGCGCCGTGCCGAGAATAGCGCACTCACCACGGATCGATAATGGCCATGCATGGGAGGGTCGGAATCGAGCGGGGGAATGCCCGTCTTTTCGCCGATCGCATGCATGAACTCGCCCTGCACCACACTGGAGAATTTTGCCGGATGCCCAAGGACGAACCTAACGTCCTCAGCGCGCGAGACGACCCACGCGCCCGGTCCGCCGCCAAACGTGTGTCTGACTGGCGAGAAGAAGATGCGTGGCCCCTCGAGCAGGCCGGCGATTGCCTCCTGCGGGCGGTCGCCCAGGCCGGAGTGGAAATCGAAGGTTCGCACAAGCTCGGCAGGGATATGTGCGGGCAACGGCGTGCTGCCCTCAGTAGGCGATTGCACAGTCATGCTTGAACTCCATGGGTCTTTCCGAAGGATGAGAGCGGCTCGAAGCGCCCTTCCATGATAAGCTTGCCCGCGGTCAGACGACGCACGACCATCTTGTCCATGCCCTTGTGACCAATACGGTCGTAGGGGCCGAAGGAAATGACCTGCCGGTCCCCGCCAACGGCCGCCGGGATCATACGCACCATCTCGAGCCCCTGGGTTACACCGACTGGCGTCAGGATCGGCGCCTCGCAAACGCCCTCCAGCAGCGATACCATGCCGTCGCGGTACAGGGCGAAGATCTCGGGCGCAACATCGGCCAGATCGGGGCACGATTCGGCGAACTCCTCGAGTTCGGCCTTGAGCGTGCGGTTGTCGTCGTCCCACAGCGCCGTGCCGACCCACCCGTCGAAGAATTCGTGAGTATAGGCGTAGTTGGCCTGAAAGAAGGCACCGTTCATGATGCGGGGAATGTCCCAGCCCGAAGCGTGAACCAGTTTGCCCCAGTTGATCTGGCTCGCGCCGGTACCGAAAAAGGCAATCGCATCTGGTTGCGACTCCTGCTGCTCATTGAGGAGGACGACCATCTGGGCCCGGGCATTGTCGTCATTGACTTCGGAAACGCAGGTGTCGGCGACGATCTTCAAGCCAAGGCGGCGCGCCGCAATGCGGAACCAGTGCGCGTACAGCTTGCAATGGGCTGCGTTGTCATACCCGAATGCCACCCTGCTGTAGCCCTGCTGCTGCAACCAGCTGGCCACATAGTAGCCGTCCTCTGGAACGGTACCCCAACCGATGTTGAACACATGGGGCGACACATGGCTGTGGATCGCGCCCAGCGTCATGATCGGCACCTTGCGCTGCTCTGCATGGCGGGTGATCGCGATATTGTTGTCCGAATGGTTGGGGCCGATCACGGCCAGCACACCCTCGTCGCACAGTTCGTGGTAGCCGCGCATGACATCGTCAATATAGCCGGATGGCGGGCCGGTGATGATCTTCTTGACCAGTTCAATGCCGCGATGCAGCCGGCCGCCAGCCACATAGCGATCGACGAGGTAGTCGTAGATGGGGAAGGCATATTTGTAGTGCCGCTCCGGCACGTCCATCAGGACGCCAATCTTGATCGGTTTCGGTGCGGTGAAATAGGAATCCTTGGAAGTCATGTCCGTCCTCTTCGAAACGCCGGATGCCGGCCTGCTCGAGCTTTATAGAAGGAAACGGGCTGCGACCCGGTGCCGCGCGCCCTTCCATCGTGTGGTCAGGTCAGGTTGCCCAAGGGAAAATGGCGAGATTCGCCCGCACAAACGCCATGTGGACCGGCCCCAAATTGGTGCTCGGCGCCTCCACACCCTGATTATCGAAGCCGATCAGGGCTTTGATTGCGGTTTTCACGGAACGGCTCCCCACCTGTTTTTTTGAGGTTAGCGCCGCTCCTAAACTTTTTCAATAGAGATAAAGGAAATCGAGGGCCGAGCTTGATCGGCTCCTGATCCAGCAGCGTGCAGCAGCGACGCACGGCGCATCTGACCACGCGATTGCGTGGTGAGGATGCTCCCGCAGTCTTGTTAGCAATGCAGCGTCAATGGACCTCTCAATCGCGCTTGCAGCAGAGATCGCACCGTAGCAGCATCCATCTTGGGTGAGCTGCACTTCCGGTCGTGAATACGCTCTAGCCTTCAATAGCTATTACTGTATAGGGGTTCCAGGTGGTCAAAATGGTTCACGCAGAGATGAGGGGATCGATGGGTCTGAAGGACAAGACGCTGTTCATTACGGGTGGGAGCCGCGGCATCGGTCTCGCGATCGCGCTGCGGGCCGCGCGGGACGGTGCCAACATTGCAATCGCAGCCAAGACCGCGGACCCCCATCCCAAGCTTGAAGGCACAATCTTCACCGCGGCCGCGCAGATCGAGGCCGCGGGCGGCAAGGCGCTGCCGCTGATGCTCGACGTGCGTGACGAGGGTGCCGTGACCCAGGCCGTCGCGCAGACCGCCGATCATTTCGGCGGGATCGACGCGTGTATCAACAACGCTTCCGCCATCAACCTTTCCACGAGCCTTGAGATCGACATGAAGCGGTTCGATCTCATCCAGTCGATCAACAGCCGCGGCACTTTCGTGACCAGCCGTGCCTGCGTCCCATTCCTTCGCAAGAGCACCAACCCGCACATCCTGACCCTGTCCCCTCCTCTCGACCTGCGACCTGAATGGTTCGGGCAGCATCTTCCCTACACGCTCAGCAAATACGGCATGTCCATGATCATGCTCGGAATGGCGGCGGAGTTTGCCGCAGACGGCATCGCCTGCAATTGCCTGTGGCCGCGCACCACGATCGCGACTGCCGCCGTCGAGTTCGCACTGGGCGGCGATGCAATGATGCGCCGCTCCCGTAAGCCGGAGATCATGGCGGACGCCGCCTATGCGATACTGTGCCAGAACAGCCGCACATATACGGGCCGGTTCATGCTGGACGACGATGTTCTCGCCGCGAATGGCGTGGAGGATTTCTCCATCTACCGCAATGATCCGGAGCAGGCCCTCCAGGTCGATATCTTTGTCGATCCGGATGTACCGCAGCCGGAGGCCGGCGCATTCGGACCGACCAGAGGTGCACCCGTCAACGCCCCGGATTAACGGCCATTGGAATAGCGCATTCAGTCTGGATCACAACGCGCCGTTTACGAGCGCAATGGTCGACGGTGCTCCCGCCAGTTCGAGAGGATTTGCAATATGGCAGAGCAGAGTGAAATCATGCGTGTCGAGGCGGTTGTCGTCGGCGCGGGCTTTGGCGGCCTTCACATGCTACACAAGCTGCGCGAACTCGGGATCGAGGCTAGGCTAATCGAGGCAGCCGACGATGTCGGTGGCACCTGGCACTGGAACCGCTATCCCGGCGCGCGCTGTGACGTCGAGAGCGTACTCTATTCCTATTCCTTCTCGCCGGTGATCGATGCCGAATGGCGCTGGTCGCAGCGTTACGCCGACCATGCGGAGATCAAACGCTACCTGCAGTTCGTGGCCGATCGCCTCGACCTCAGAAAGCACATCCGTTTCAACGAGCGGGTGGAGCGAGCCCAGTTCGACGATGATCGGTCCGAATGGGTCCTGACAACCAGCAGTGGTCAGGCCATCGCCGCCCGCTTCTGCATAATGGCGACAGGGCCTTTGACAGTCGGACAACTGCCCGACATTCCCGGCCGCGACGAGTTTGCCGGCACCACCTATCATTCCGCCCGATGGCCACAGCAGAAGGTTGATTTCACGGGCAAGCGCGTGGGCGTCGTCGGAACCGGCTCGTCCGGCACTCAGCTAATCCCGCCGGTGGCGGAGGAGGCGAAGCGCCTGTTCGTGTTCCAGCGCACCGCAAATTTCACCGTGCAGGCGCGCAACTACCCGATGACGGAGGCCCAACACGCCTTATGGGCAGAGAATGCCGGCGAGATGCGCGTGAAAATGCGCGCCAATGTCATCACGGGTGCAGGCGACGCCTTCATGACCGACGAGTTCCGCGCGCATCAGCAGCAGGACGCGCATGCCTTCACGCCGCAGGAGCGCCAGGCAATCTTCGAAGAGCGCTGGCGCATTGGCGGGGGCAGTACGCTGATGGGCGCGTTCCGCAACGTAATGACAGACGAAGCGACGAACGAGATCGTCTCGAACTTCGTGCGCGGAAAAATCCGCGAGGTCGTGGTAGACCGTCAGACCGCCGAAGACCTTCAGCCTTCCGGTTTCCCGATTGGTGCCAAACGGCTATGCGTGGGCACCGATTTCTACGAAACCTTCAACCGACCGAACGTCGAGCTGGTCAACCTGCGGCGCGAGCCGATCGTCAGTATCACGCCCACAGGAATCCAGACCGAGGCACGGCACATCGAACTCGATGCCATCGTTTTCGCGACCGGCTTTGATGCGATGACCGGCGCGCTGACGAGCATCGACATTGTCGGAAGTAGCGGCCGCGCGCTGCGAGAAGATTGGCGGGATGGCGCCCGTTCGTACCTCGGTCTCACTATCCACGGCTTTCCGAACCTGCTCACGATCGGCGGCCCCGGAAGCCCCTCGGCCCTTACCAACGTTGTTATGGCCAACGAACAGCATGTCGATTTCATCGGCGGCCTGCTGGCCCATCTGCGCGCCCAGGGCTTTACGCGGTTCGAAGCCAGCGAGGCCGCCCAGCAGAACTGGGCGACACATTGCGCTGCCATGGCCGAACGCACGCTGTTCGGACGTGCAGACAGCTGGTATCTCGGCGCCAACGTTCCGGGCAAGCCTCGCGTCGTCTTGCCCTATACGGGTGGTTTCGTCCCCTATCGCGAGAAATGCGATGCCGTGGCCTCGTCCGCTTATGATGGGTTCACAATGCGCTGACGGGCTCTCGCGGTTTCGGTGCGCGTGACAGAGGCAAACGGAACCCCTGGACCTCGACCTCGACGCCGCATGTGCCCGAAAGCGGCCCGATGCTTAAAACCCGCATTGGTGCCTTCACGCTCGCTCAGTTCGTCAAAAGCCATCCCGCCAGCTCCGCGGACCGCTCGCGGTGAACCGCGGGCAGGCCCAGGACGGTCCGGTCGTGCATCGCCCGCTTCAGGAACAGGTGGGCGGGGTGCTCCCAGGTGAAGCCGATGCCGCCGTGGACTTCGATGGCCGTCCGGCCAGCCGCCACCGCAATGTCTCCGACATGTGCCTTGGCGAGCGCCGCCATGCGCCGCGCGTCCGGGCGCGACGTGTCCCAGCCATGAGCCGCATACCAGATCAGTGGCCTGGCCGGTGCGATTTCGACGCTGATGTCGGCTAGCTGATGCTTCACAGCCTGGAAAGCGCCGATCGGCCTGCCGAACTGGATGCGTTCATGGGCATAAGCGACGGCGCGATCCTGCGCGCCCCGCGCGGCCCCCAACGCGTCGGCTGCATGGGTGACGAGCAGCGCGTCGATGAGACGGTCGACAGTCTGCGGACTCGCGTCCAACGGGTCGAGCGAGACATTTTCGAAGGCGACATCCGCCAGCGGCCGGGTGCGATCGAGTGTATCGATCGGCGCGATGCTGAGGCCAGGCTGATTGGTCTCGACCATGGCGAGCCGCCCACCCTTAAGACCGACAAGCAGCAAGTCTGCCTCGGCGGCCCGCTCGACGTAGAATTTGGTTCCGGTCGCCGGAAGATCCAGCGTCCAGCTTTCGGCAAGCCAGCCATCCGCCTCGGCGAGCGCAAAGGTCGCCAGCACCGACCCGTCGAGCAGGCCGCCAAGCCAACGCTCCCGCTGTGCCGTCGACCCGGCGTCCGCGATTAGCCAGGCCGCGATCATGTTCGGAAGGATTGGTGCCGGAACAGCGTAACGCCCTGCAGCTTCCGCGACGACTGTTGCGGTCAATAGGTCGAGGCCGATCCCTCCCGCCGCCTCGCTCACCATAACACCTGCAAGGCCAAGTTCTGCGATCGCAAACCACAGCTCCCGGTCGAGCGTTTCCTCGCGAATCCCCTCGACACCCTCGGCACCCCCAAACCGATCCTGGAAGAAAGACAGGAGCATGTTCTCGATAGATTTCTGATCGTCGGTAAGGTTGAAACGCATCCCTAGTCTCCTGCGCCCTGGCGCGGCAGTCCGAGGCCGCGCTCGGCGATAATGTTGCGCTGGATGTTCGAGGTGCCACCCGAAGTCGCCTGGCCAAGCGAACCTAGCATCTGGTTGACCCAGCGTTCGTCGCCACCCCGGTCGTGTCCCTGCTTCGGCGCCTTGAGAGCCTGGTCGCCGATGATCTCTGCCGACAGTGCGGCGATCCGGTGGAAAAGGTTGGTTGTCGTCAACTTGTTGACGAGACCGAGGACGCCGGGACTTTCATCCTCAGCGGCAAGTGTCTGCTGATAGTATCCCGCCCAAAGCTGCGCTTGGACATAGCCGTCGATCGTTGCGAGCTGGGCACGGATACGCGGATCCTCGATGGCAGGCCTTCCATTCAGCGTGACGCGCTGGGCCAGCTTCACCAGCCGGTCGAACATGGGCACCGTGCGGGTCGCCGAGCCGACATGGTTGCGCTCGTGCTTGAGGGTCGAACGCGAAACCGCCCAGCCATTGCCGCGGTCGCCGACCAGCCAGGAGGCAGGCGCGCGGGCGCCGTCGAGGAACACCTCGCAGAACTCGCTGTCGCCGTTGATCTGCTTGATCGGACGGACGGTGACGCCCTGCTGCTTCATGTCCAGCAGGATATACGAAATGCCATTGTGTTTGGGCGCGTCGGGCTCGGTTCGCAAGAGCGCGAACATGTGCGTGGCGTCCTGCGCGAGGGTCGTCCAGATCTTATGGCCGTCGATCACCCATTCATCGCCATCGAGCACTGCCCGCGACGTGAGGGAAGCGAGGTCGCTGCCCGCGCCCGGTTCCGAATAGCCTTGCGCCCAGCGAAATTCGCCGCGCACGGTCTTCTCGATGAAGCGCTGCTTTTGGTCTTCACTCCCCCATTCGAGGAGCGTCGGCACCAACAGGGCAACGCCATTACCGGGCACCTCCATCGGCGCGCGTGCAGCCGCAAAGGTCTCGCGGATGATATGGGCACGGATGACGTCGGGCTGCTGCTCCGACCCACCGTAAGCGCGAGGCACCCCGCGATAAAGAAAGCCGCCTTCGGTCGCCTTCACCCGAAACGCGGCCACCGCCTGGGGATCGCACAAGCGCCTCGCGTCCCAGTGCTGCGCCACAAATTCGGAGACAGTCTTGCGGAACGCCTGCTGTTCGGCCGTGTAGCGTAAGTCCATTTCTCGCAGGCTCCCTCAGCCCCAACCTCACTCTCGTAGGCTGGCATACAGCTTACTCAATGGGCATTTCAACCCTCGAATTTTCGGGTATCTGCAGAATCGTTCAAAAAGAATTTGCTGTATTGGACGCCGCCGAATTGTTTCGTATGAGGATGCGAAGCAGGCGGACATCGCCGACACTGGAGAGCTTCCAAATGCAAACGCGCGCAGCCGTCGCCTTCGCCCAGAACGCGCCGTTGGAAATTGTCATGCTTGACCTGGCCAAGCCCGGGCCTGACGAAGTGCTGGTGCAGATGAAGGCGACGGGCCTGTGCCATAGCGATCTCAGCCTGATCGAAGGAAAAATCGGCACCATTCTCGGCTTTCCGGTGGTCCCGGGCCACGAGGGCGCTGGCTTGGTAGTTGAAGTCGGATCTGCCGTCACCTCGTTGAAGCCGGGGGACACTGTCGTGCCGGTTTCTGTCCCCGAATGCGGACAATGTGCCAACTGCACCTCGGGCAAGACCAATGTCTGCCTGCAACTGCGCATGCCGCGGCCGAGCCCGTTCAGCTACAATGGCCAGCCGGTGGCAAGCTTTACCGGTACCGGCACCTTCGCCGAATATTCGGTAATCGCCGAGACCAGGGTCGCCAAAGTGCGCTCTGATGCGCGCGCGGACGTGGCCTGCTATGTCGGTTGCGGCGTTCTTACCGGCGTGGGTGCAGTACTCGACACGGCAAAGGTGACCGCCGGATCGTCGGTTGCCATTTTCGGACTTGGCGGAATCGGCCTCTGTGCACTCGAAGGCGCCCGGATCTCCGGCGCGACGAAGATCGTGGCGATCGATATCAATCCCGCGCGCGAAGCCATCGCGCGTGCGCATGGTGCAACCCATTTCATTAACCCACGCGAGGTCGAGGACGTCGTCGCAAAGGTGAGGGAGATCACCGGAGGCGGCGCGGATTACACATTCGAGTGTGTCGGCAACGTGGCCTTGCTGAGCCAGGCAATCGACGCCTCCAATCCATTCTGGGGGACGGTCGTCAGTGTCGGCATTCCGGGCGAGGGCGTGAGAATGGACTTCGATCCCGGCACGATCATGACCGGTCGAAAGATTACCGGGTCGCTGCTCGGCGGGTCACGCACCCGTACCACCATTCCGCGCCTGGTCGACTGGCATGCGGATGGAGTGCTTCACCTCGACGATCTCATTACCCACCGGCTGACGCTGGACGAGATCAACAAGGGCTTCGACATGATGAAGAACGGGGAAGCGATCCGGTCGGTCGTGATCTTCTGACTGCGGTGCCGGGATCAGGCGGCCTGGCGGGGCTCTCTGCGTGTCACGCGAACGCGCCGGTCAGGCGCTCGAGCGCCTCGACGAATTCTTCCTTGAAAGTCTGGACGACAGCGCCAGCGGAGCGCACTTGTTCGATCAGCCCGACGCCCTGACCGACGAAATAGCTGTCCAGTGCCTCGGCGCCGGGTTCTCCGCGATCGTTGGCACGGCCGATGCGTCGAAACGCAGGCTCGCTGATCATGCCCATCAATGGCATCGGCAACGGCTCGGGAGCGCCCTCCGCCTCCCAGGCGCGGTGCCACTCCGACCGGAGCTGCCGGCTCGGCTTTCCGGTGCGGGCCTTCGATCGGACCGTATCGCGCGAGGTAGCCGCAAGCATCCTGGCACGAATCGCCTCGCTCGTTTCGGCTTCGGCCGTCGCAAGCCAGACGGTTCCTGTCCAGGCGCCCTGCGCCCCCATCGCCATGCAGGCCGCCATTTGGTCACCTGTCGCGATGCCGCCCGCGGCGATCACCGGTATGTCGCGGCCCTCGAGCGCACGAACGACCTCCGGGACCAGCACGAGGGTCGATACATCGCCGCAATGCCCGGCAGCTTCGCCGCCCTGCGCGACGACGATATCGACGCCCGCATCGGCCTGCCTCAGCGCATGCTCGCGTGCGCCCACAAGCGCGGCGACGGGCACATCATGCCGGCGGCCCAGTTCGATCATGCGCGGCGGCGCAATTCCCAGCGCGTTTGCGATGAGGCGAATGGGGTAGCTAAACGCGATGTCGAGCAGGACCTCTCCCTGGTCGGGCATGACCTTGGGCGGACTGGTGTCGACGATCTCATCCGCCGGAGATTCGATGCCGTGAGCGGCCAGCAGGTCAGCCACGAAGCGGCGATGCCGGTCAGGTATGCGGGCAGCAAGATCATGCGGCGTCGACCGTCCAATGTCGGCAACATGCTCGGGAAAGAGGATATCGACGCCGAACGGTCGGCCCGCACAATGCTCGACGATCCACCGAAGCTCGGCGTCCAGCGTGTCAGGGGTATGGCTGCTGGCGCCAAGCACGCCGAAACCCCCTGCCCGACTCACTGCCGCCACAACGTCGCGGCAGTGACTGAAGGCGAAGAGCGGGAATTCCGCGCCGGTCAGTTTACAAAGCCGGTTCAATGTCCCGACTCCTCTGCGTTCTTCCAGATGGCCAACGCATCCAGGCACTCGACCTGGTCGCCGCTGGCCCACAGGGGATTGACCTCCAGCGACATGAGGTCCGGACCAAGCGCCAGCGCAGCATTGCCGATTGCCGCGATCACCTCGGCCAGTCGCGCACGGTCGACCGCCGGACCACCACGATACCCGTCCAGCAATCGGGTTGCCTTCAGGCGTCCCAGCATCGCCTCGACGTCGGCCGGCGCAACCGGCAGCAGGTGCAGGTCGGCATCGGCGAGAATCTCGACCAGAACCCCGCCGATGCCCACCGCCAGAACCGGTCCCCACGCCGGATCCCGCGCGATGCCGACGATGAGTTCGACGCCCTTGCCCCGCATCGGTGAGACGATGACGCCGTCAAGACGCGCGTCTGGCGCGCGCTGGGCGACTTCTTCCATCATCGCATCAAAGGCCGCGCCCGCTGCGTCAGTGCCGATGATGTTCAGCGCGACCCCGCCGACCTCCGTCTTGTGCGCAATGTCGGGCGACAGGATCTTGAGGACGATCGGCCCGCCATGCGCATCGGCTGCGGCCGCGGCCTCTGCCGCGGACCGGACGATCCGCGCCGGAACGACAGGGACGCCGCGCGACTCGAAGAAATCGAGCGTTTGGCGCTCGTCGTCGGGCCGCGCGTCCGTGGCCTGGATCGGAGGAGCCGGCGTGCGAAGTCGCGCGTCGCGAATGGCCACAGACCAGCGGAATGCGTCGCTCACCGCCTGCATGGCGGTGCCGAGGCCGAGTGCATAATGACCGGTCCGCGCTTCGGCGATGAGGCCGCGACCATAGTCGCCGAAGCCAAGATAGGATTGCGCCAGCAGGAAGCCTGGCACTCCGCTCTGCTCCAGCCCGTCCGACAGGTAGCGCAGGAGCGGCTTCGTCAGGGAGATTTCGCGTCGCTCCGTCTGCGGCACGTCGAAGCAGGCCGCCGCAAGCGACACCGAGGGATCGGCGCCGACAATCGCGACGGCATCCCCATAGGCCTTGAGGTTCGATAGAACGCCACCCGTCACATCGAGCGGGTTCTGGATCGTCGCATAATCGGCCAGGATCGGCTGGAGCTTTGCCTTGGTTTCCGGGGCCAAGGTGGCGAAGGGCACACCGGCCGCCTCGCCGAGGTCAGCGATCATCTCACACGTGCCGCCCGACATCGATGCGACGCCGAAGCCGCCTTCCCGCAGCACGCCGCTGTGCGCAAGAAGGGCGGCGGTCTGAAGCAGCTGCTCGATCGTGTTGACGCGAATGATGCCCAGATCACGGCAGATGGCGCTGAAAACCTTGTCGTTGCCAACCAATGCACCGGTATGTGCCTGCGCCACTTCCGCAGCGAGGGTTCCGACCCCGACCTTCAGCATGACAATTGGCTTCTCGGCGGCCAATGCGCGGCGTGCCGCCCCGAGGAACGCGGACGGATCTCGGATCGTTTCCGCGAATACTGCGATGGCGCGCGTCGTCGGATCGTCGATGACGAAGTCGAGCACCTCGGCAAGGTCGATGAGCGCTTCGTTTCCCATCGCCACAACGTGAGAGAGGCCGATGTTCGTGGCGTAGGCCGTGGCGCAGATGAGTCCCGCGGTCGCGCCGCTCTGGCTGACCACTGCAACGCGCGGATTGTCCAACAGCGGCAATTCGACCGGGATAGCCGAAAGGCAGACACGATCGACGAAGTTGATGAAGCCGAGGCTGTTCGGTCCCATCAGGCGGACCCCTAGGTCCCTGGCCCGGCCGAACAGCCGTGCCTGTTCAGCAGAACCATCCGCGCCGAGTTCGGCAAATCCGGACGTTACGACGACGCCAAATCCGATGCCCGCTTGCGCCATCTCCTCGATCGTTTGTTCGAGTGCTGCGGCGGGCACCATCACGAAGGCGGAGTCGACGAGCTCGCCGATGTCGCCGACGGTCGGCACTGTCCTGCGGCCCAGCACGTCACCGCCACGCCGGTTGACCAGATGCACGGGGCCGCCGAACTCCATTGCGCCCAGCCCGCCAAGGACCAGCCCCGCCCACGGGTTCTTCTCCGACGGGCCAATGATTGCGACCGACCTGGGACTGAACAGCGACGTCAGAGCGGATACGGACATGGGGGCTCCCTGCGTGATATGTGTTGGCAAACGGTGTTGGATCAGGTCAAGCGGGGCCCGGGTTCCGCGCGCATGCCATCTTTGCGACACGATGGGAAATTGGGTCGCCGCGGATTGGTCTCGATAACTGCTGCCGTCAGCCGCTCCGGGTCCGGTTCGCCGATCCGGAAGAGCGGGCTGACGAGACCCTGCCTGGGATTGGCCTCGACCGCCTCTGCACCGAGAGTCATTTGCTCGCCTTCCTCATCTCCAGTGCGCGTCGCGAGCGCTCATAGAATTATCTCTATGTAGCAGTGATCCGTTGGTCAACGTCCGACCGACCAGCTTCAAAAGGGTCAGATCGGGTCGGCATTTCCGACATGATTTCCGCTAATGACGGTTTTCGTGACATCGACCGAGAACATTGCGCAAATCCAGGAGACAGTCGATCGGTTGATTGGGGTCGCAAAACCCCTCGGCTTGACGCATTTCCTATACAGCTTACTCTAGATGTGAGCTTTTGGTGGCCGAACGCAGCCATGAACGTCGCAGCACGCGATCTTCGCGGCGTCCGGCGTGACCCGTTTTTGTGGCGATTACCTTTCGCCGCCACGGATTGACTTGCGCGGCCAACGGGAGAGGAATGGATGAAGCGACTGGACGGTATGGTGGCGATCGTCACCGGCTCGACGCGGGGACTTGGCGAGGCCATTGCGCGCACTTTTGCGCGCGAAGGCGCGCGAGTGGTTTTGACTGGCCGATCTCAATCCGAGGGCGAAGCCTGCGCAGCCGCTATCGGGGAGGCGGCAACGTTCCTGCCGTGCGACCTAACCCACATTTCCTCGATCGACGAGCTCGTTGCGACTGTCGATGATCGCTTCGGCCGCATCGACATCCTGGTGAACAATGCCGGCGATCTGGTGCGGGCCAACATCCTCGATTTGACGATCGAGGATTACGAGCGCATTCATCGTATCAATCTCACCGCCCCGTTCCTCCTTACCCAGCTCGTGGGCCGTATCATGGTTCGCGAGCGTCGGGGCGGCTCCATCGTGAACATCACCTCGACCGGTTCGGCCGTCTGCCGACCCGGCGGCACAGCTTACCATGTGACCAAGGCAGGTCTGGCAATGCTGACCAGGAGCGCGGCCCTGGACCTCGGCCAATATGGAATCCGCGTCAACGCAATCGCCCCCGGCACGTTCGCGACCGATCTCATGCTCGAAAGCACGTCCCAGACTCAGGGCCTGCAAGAGTCGTTGCTGTCGACGACTCCTTTGGGACGGTTTGGAGAGCTGGGCGAATTGGCCGATGTTGCCCTGTTCTTTGCCAGCCGCGAATCCTCCTACGTCACGGGCCAGTCCCTGTTCGTGGAAGGCGGTCGCCTCGTCCTCAATCCCGCAGTCGCCGCACCAGAGCGGGCCGAGTGGGTGGATTTTCGCCGATGACCGACACCCTCTTCTTCCTTGGCAAGCAATAGACAAGCACGGAGCATACAACTGTGATCAGCGTGCCGCCGCCGGCCCCCGAGCCGCGGCGGCGGGGCAGCGCTATGCGCCGGCTGCCACCAACTCCTGCCTGGCGGCGAGCCGGGCCGCGAAGAAATAGGCCGTCGCGGCGAGAAGTCCGACCAGCAAGAACACTGTGACGAGCGCCCATCGCAGCGATTCCTCGCCCATGGCGGGCCGGTAGGCTTCGCTCAGCCAACCCGCGAGCGCTGTCCCGCCGCCGTAGCCAAGCAGGTTGCCGGTAAGGCCCATCGTCGCCTGCGAGGTGGCCCGCATGCGCGGTTCGACCAGCGCCTGACTGAGCGCCCATGTAGGCGGCACCCAGACCGTAGCAAGCACCTTCCACACGATCATGAGTGCGATCGCCATTGTCGCAGTCGGTGACAGGACTACGGCAACGCCCATCAAGATCGTGGCAAGCGTAATACCCATCACTGCATAGAGCGTGCGTGCGGTACTGCGGCGCCCCGCCCGGTCGTTGATCTGGCCGCCGATGATCTCGCCGAACGGTCCCGATACCAGCAGCCCGATGCCAACCGCACCGCCTGCCTGTAGCAGCGACAATTGATGGGAGCGTTCGAACAGCGACGGGAACCAGATGAGGCAGGTCACGACGCCCGAACTCGCGGCACCACCTAGAATGCCGAGCAGCAGGATCGGCTGGCGCCACAAACAGCGCAAGGTCTCCATAAAGGTCGGCGGCGGTCCGAGATCACCCTGACCATACTGGACCCCGCGCTGCGGCTCGCGCATCGTGGTCAACAGCAGCAGCGCAAGGAAAAGGCCCGGCGCGCCGACGACGATGAAGGCGGACCGCCAGCCATAGGATGTCGCCAGCCAGGCGCCGAGCGTCAACACGACGGCCCCGCCGATCGAGCCCGCTGCATTGTAAAGGCCGATCGGCATACCCCTTTGCTCCGGGGGATACATGTCGGAGATCGCGGAGATGGACGCTGGCGTTCCACCGGCCTCTCCGACCGCGACGAGCGTCCGCGACGCAACCAGGTGCCCGGCCGACGCCGCAAGGCCGGCCGCCATCGTGGCGAGACTCCACAAGGCCAGCGACACGGTCAGCACCACCTTGCGGCTGCCGCGATCGGAAACATAAGCCAGCGGCAGACTGACGATGCTGTAGAAGATGCCGAAGACTAGGCCTGACATCAGGCCCAGCTCCGTATCAGATAAGGCAAATTCCTGTTTGATGGGCGTGAGGAGCACGCCGATGACCTGGCGGTCGGCATAGCTGAGGAAAAAGCCGAAGCACAGCAGGGTGAGAACATATGTCCTGTAAAAGGCGCCGCCCTCCGGTGCCTCTTCGGTTTCGCCCGAATGTGGCGACAGCTCTACCCGCCCTGCGTCGTTGTCGATTTCAGACCTGGTCATGCGAAGGTCGTTCCTATGGCCGGAGTGCACCACGGCGGAATCGAAAAATGCCGGGCGAAGAGGAGCCGGCCGGCTCGAAGGTCAGAACGGGTCAAGATCCTCTCCTGTCTGCCGGGCGTTCCCATCGGGACTCAGGAAGCACGCTTCATCGAGCAGTTCGCCTTAAGGGTTAACTCTTTTCGGGAAGCGACGAGCAAGTCAACGGCTTGCGCCACAACATAACACCCGCTCTCCGCCGCCACTCACAGCGCCGGAACCAGAATTTCGCGCAAGGGCGCGGGCATTTTCGCAAGATAATGATCGCGCTCATTGAGGACCGGCTGTGTCCGGTCGGCGGGCACATAGATCGGCAGGGTGGGCCTGAAGTTGATGAATGTGAGGCCCGCTGTCCCGGCCTTGAAGCCGTAAAGGGTATCGTGCGCGACGGCGATCGCCGTCCCAGGCCCGCATTCGCGGTTACCGAGCAGGATACTCCCTGCGGTTACGACGATGATCTCGTCTTCGTTGTGCGAATGTACGGCGACATCGAAGTCCGCCGCGTGCAAGACCGATTCATGCAGCCACAATTCGCAGGTCGGGCAGGATGAATCGGCCATCACTGCACCTCCGACACGGCCGTCGCCATTAAAGTCGGCGCAGCGGGGCACGTCATCTGCCGCCAAACAATGGACATTTCCGCCAGCGCGACTCGGCTTCGAGACGCAGGATTCGCCCAGGCTGAAGATGTAGAGTTCGGCGGCACCGATCGTCTCGGCGGTCGCCGATGCCGTATGCTCCACCACCAATATGCTGCCCTCACCCAAGGTTCGATCGCCAACCCGGATGCTCCCGCTCGTTACATAGATGAGATGACCGAAAGGCGAATTCTTCCACGTCAGAGAGCCGCCCGGCACCATGATGGCCCGATGAAGGTGGAGCGGTTCGCTCTCACCGTCATAGACGGCGAGTATGGACGCCCCGCCCCCCGGCACCAGGCTTTCGGGCAGAGCGCGAACCTGTGCATCCGCTGATTGTCTCACTGTAACGCGTGGCATGGACCATCTCCCTCTTATGCTGTGATAACCGTCACCGGGCGAAGGCGCGGCCAATGCTGAGACCGCCATCGACGACGATCTCCTGGCCGGTCACGTAGGATGCCTGATCCGACAGGAGAAAGAGAGCAACGGCGGCCACTTCTTCGGCCTCGGCCATCCGCGCCATCGGAATGTCCCGCATATCTCGCTTCGCCTGTAGGCCGGGCGTTTGCGTTCGGCCGGGCGCTAGAGCGTTCACGCGAATGCCGCGGCCGCCCCATTCGACACCTAGTTGACGTGTCAGTCCAACGAGACCGGATTTCACGGTTGCGTAGGCGACCGTCCCGGGAACCGCCACGCGGCTGGCGATCGAGGTCACGAACACTATGCTTCCGCCCGTCTTGTCCAGCATGACGCGCGCGCCTTCCTGGGCGAGGCGGAAGCAACCGGTGAGGCCCTGCTCCATCATGGTCGCCCAAACTTCGTCCTCGAAAGTTTCGGCTGGGCCGAGGACGCGATCGAAGCCGGCACAGACAATTCCGTCGATCCGCCCGAAATTCGCAACCGCGCGGTCGACGATTTCGGCGGCAACGTCCCGCTTCGACGCGTCATCGGCAAGGTTTGCGACCCGGGCACCGGATGCGGTCAGGGTGGCGGCCACCCCCTTGAGAATGTCGGCCTTGATGTCGCACAGCAGCAAGGCAGCGCCTTCCCGGGCAGCGCCCTGCGCGATCGCAAGGCCGATCCCCTGCGCCGCGCCGGTTATGGCGACGACCTTGCCCTCGAGCAATCCCATCTCCTACACGCTCCTCCTTATAGCTCTATCTCTATTTATAGCATCTCTCTCCAAGGATAGACAAGGAATGGTAATGACCCAGCACTGGCAGCGGGCAGACGACGTGGAACGGTGACCTCGCAATCGCAACAGCTTTCGTCCTATAACGCGTTCCGGGGCTTGGCGAAGAGCGGGGTCGTGAGGTTGAAAGTGGCGGCAATGCGCCATGGTCGCAGGACCTCCCATGCGATCCGCCACGTTGACCCCGTGAAGACATAGAGGTACATATATTAGCAACGATGAGCTGGGCGCGACATTGCCGCAGGCCCGGTGGGACCGAGGATTGAACGGCATGGAATATGATCTTGTCATTCGCGACGGAACGATTGCAGACGGATCCGGTGACTATCTATTCAAAGGGGATGTCGCGGTAAGCGATGGCATCATCGCAGCGGTCGGGCGGGTCGACGGGCGTGGCCGCGAGGAAATTGACGCGACCGGCTGTATAGTAACGCCGGGCTTTGTGGACATCCATACCCATTATGACGGACAAGCCCATTGGGAGCACACGCTTGCGCCGTCCAGCCAGCATGGCGTGACCACCGTGATCGCCGGCAACTGTGGCATCGGTTTTGCGCCTTGCCGCCAGCAGGATCGGGATACCTTGGTCCGTTTCATGGAAGGCGTCGAGGACATTCCGGAAGCTGTCATGGAAGAGGGGCTGCCGTGGAACTGGGAGAGCTTTCCCGACTATCTCGACGCCCTCGCGCAGCGCGAGCTCGATATCGACATCGGGGCGATGGTGCCGCACTCGCCGCTGCGCGTGTTCGTCATGGGGCAGCGTGGCGTGGATCGCGAGGAAGCGACGGAGGCGGACTGCGCGCAGATGACGCGGATCGTCGCCGACGCGGTGCGCGCCGGCGCGATCGGCGTGTCGACCTCGAGGGCAATGGTACACTGCGCCAAGGACGGCGCGCCGGCACCCAGCATCGGCAGCGCTACACCGGAGCTGCTAGCATTGGCTCAGGGTCTCAAAGATGCGGATAACGGCGTCTTCCAGCTGATCACGGAGGCGACGTCACCACCTGAAGTAGAATTCGGTGTCATGCTCGACATCGCCCGCCGGGCGGGTCGCCCCCTCTCCTTCACACTCGCCCAGTCCCACAGCGCGCCCGATCGCTGGCGCGACGTACTAAGGATGATGCGCGAAGCGAACGAGGATGGAATCCGAATCAAGGGCCAGTACTTCCCCCGGCCAGTCGGCACACTGCTGGGCCTCGACCTGTCTTTCAATCCCTTCTCGCGGCGGCCGAGTTGGAAGGCGATCGCGCACCTTTCGCAAAAGGAGAAGCTGGTCCATTTCCGCGACACAGACTTCCGTGAGCGAATCCTCGCAGAAGAGGATGTCCCCGATAATCTGCCGCTGATGAACATGGTCCTCGACCGGCGGAGCAAGTTGTTCGCGCTCGGCAATCCCCCCGATTATGCGCCGCCGGCGAGCCGCGCCGCCGGTGCCGTCGCGGCCGCACGGGGCATCGATATCGATGCGCTCCACTACGAGTGGCTGCTTGAACAGGATGGCCATGCCATCCTCTATCTGCCCATCTCCAATTTCGCCGACAGCACGCTCGATGCCGCCCGTGCGATGATGGACGATCCGAACACAGTGCTCGGGCTGGG
>Ga0207676_10000147_pt1 | contig 61708 bp, 71 predicted proteins | sample KBSSwiS72_FD_184307 | JGI IMG/M metagenome (GOLD analysis project Ga0207676, IMG submission 184307) | Switchgrass rhizosphere microbial communities from Kellogg Biological Station, Michigan, USA - KBS Switchgrass S7-2 (SPAdes) (version 2) | ecosystem: Host-associated > Plants > Roots >...
GATGCGGCGCTGGTCTTCTCGACGCCCGAGGGGCTGGTGGTGCTGACCGGCTGCGGCCATGCCGGCATCATCAACATCGCCGAGGATGCGCGGACGATCGCCGGACCACGGCCGGTGTTCGCGGTGATCGGCGGCCTGCACCTGTTCGCCAAGAGCGACCGGGTGGTCGACTGGACGGGCGCGCAGCTGCGCCGGCTCGGCGTGCGCTATCTGCTGGCCGGGCATTGCACCGGCATCGAGGCGACGTGGCGGCTACGCGCCGCGCTGGGCCTGACCCGCCAGACCGCGCCGGTGAGCAGCGTCGGTTCGAGCTTCACGCTCGGTAAGGGGATTCAGGCGGGCGCCATCGCCGGGTGAAGGCGGGGATCAGATACTAACGTCGATACCCGCCGTAACGGCTGCTTTCGAACGCGACGGTCGCCGCCGCCTTGTCGCCCAGCGGGATCTCGGCGACGCCGTAGATGCCGCGCGTGCCGTTGGTGCCGACCATGACGCCGACCTCGCCATGGATGCCGCGCCCGGCGCGTTCCTGCCCGGTCAGTTCACCACGCGCGGCAGCGGCGCTTTCCATGGTGTTGGTGTCGAGGATCGCACTGCGTTGCGCGTCGGTCAGGCGCACCGTGTCGGGCGCGGCGGGCGATATCGCCGGCATGGCCTGTGCGAAGGATGGCATCGCCCAGCAACCTGCCGCGGCGGCGAGCGCAAGCGCGATCGGAAAGACACGGCGCGGTGGCGTTGAACGGATCATGTCGCGGTATAGGCCGGATCGACCTGACCGCCAAATGAACGAAAAATGCGCGCCCCGCGATGACCGGCGCTCCCCCCGCTTGCCGCGATGGTCTAGGGCGAGCCAGTGGATCATATGTTTTCCGATCGCGCGGTGCACGCGCAGGCGCTGGCGCGTGACGATGTCGCGCGGCTGATCGCGGCATCGGCCCCCGCCCAACTGGTCGATTGCGATCTCGACGAGGCCGATCTGGCCGGGCTCGACCTGTCAGGCTGGACGTTCGAGCGATGCTCGCTGCGCCGTGCCGATTTCGCCGGGGCGCGGCTGGAAGGCACGCTGTGGCGGTCGTGCCGCGCCGCCTTTGCCGGCTTTGTCGGTGCCGATCTGGGCGACGCGCGCTTCCTTGCCAGCGACCTCAACAACAGCGTGCTGCGCCGGGCGAAGCTGTCGGCGGCGACCTTCGAGCGATGCAAGCTGACCGGCGCCGACCTGTCGGAGGCGAGCGCGTTCGATCTGCGGCTCGACGAGGTGCTGCTGATCAACGCGAAGCTGCCGGGATTTTCGTTCCTGCGCCAGACGCTGAGCAAGATCGATTTCGGCCAGGCCGACCTGCGCAAATGCGATTTTCGCGGCGCGGTGTTCGAGGAATGCAGCCTGCGCGATGCGAACATGGCGGGCGCGCGCTTCGCCGGGGCCGATCTGCGCGGGGCCGATCTGGGCGGCCTGCGGTTGATCGACGCCGGCCTGTTTCGCGGCGCGACGATCTCCCGCACACAGGCCGGGGCGCTGCTCGGCGAGTTGGGGCTCAATGTGCGCTGAGCGGCGCGACCCGGCAATAGCGATCGATATCCGCCGCCGGCCATTGCTCGCGCGCGGCAAACGGGCAGCGTTCGGGCGAGTGTTGCGGCGGGGCTGCCAGGGCGACGGTGAAATCCACATCGGCGGTCGAACAGCTCAGGTGCAGGTTGTTGCGCCGCGGGGAGGACGACTGGCCGGTCGCCACCGCGCTGCCCACCGCGAGCTTCAGCGCGCCGTCCCACGCGAAGGTGAGGTCGAACTTGACCGGCCTGTCATAGGGCACGAGCCCGAGCGGCGTCTCCTTGCCATCGACCGACAGGGACACCAGCAGGGAATCGGGTGTCTCGGGAGACCAGGTGGCGACGATGCCGTTGCACTGGCATCCCGACGCGGCGAGACCGAGATCGGTGAACGCGACCTTCGCCATCGGACGCCAGTCGCTGGGTCCCTTTGCCCTGTGGATGATCATTTCGCCGCTGAGTTGGGTGGTGGTCGTCGGCACGGCGATATCACGGTCGTCGAACGTCCCTTCCGGTGCGCGGCATTGCCAGGACTGCGCGTTCGCCGGGGCGCAGGAGCTCGAAAACAGCATGGCCAGCGCGACCAGCGGGCTGGCCCGCCCGAGCCGCCGGCGAGCACAACCTGTTGCGAAGGCGGCACTTCCGTACATTGCGAGTCCTTTCGACGATACGCGGCTGCGATATCGGCGATGGGTAAAGGCCGGGTGAAGGTTTCTCGCGTGCGGAGCGGGACGGTGGCCGTTTTGTCGGTGATAAACGCTCACGCGCCAGACCGCGCCGTTCACCGCTCGTTCGCGGTTGCCCCATTGTGGACGTTCGAAGTGACTGTCAGCATCGCTCCGTGAAGACTCTGGCGAAGCATGAGACGGTGGAGAAGCGGACGTGATGTGGCTGTGGACTATCGCTGCGTTGATGACGGCGGTGTATTGCGTCGCTTCCGGCGTGATGCACCTTCGTCACAAGCGGTACATTTGGGCCGCGCTAGGTTTCGCCAGCGCGCTGTTCATCCTCTTCAACCCGATCGGCGCCGAGACCCACGCCGTCAAAATCGACATTCTCGCATAGGGTCGGGGTGCCGCGATTGGCAGCAGGCGCGAATGCCCCGCGCGATCGTGTCGTCTGAAAGCGGTTGGACCAGAAACGTGATGGAAGCTGCCGGGCAGGAGAGCCCACTTGCGGTCATTCGTCTGAGCCGTCAGACGAGTCTGATGGACGAGAGCGTAAAGCTATTTCAGCAAGAGCAGGACCGATTGGCCAAGGCCGGGGGGGCTGCCGCGTTAATAAGGCGGCAATTCGTGGATACTCTTATCGGCCTCGTGATCCTCACCCTCGTAAGCATATTGCTCATGAGTGGTTTGAGTGGGTTTCCGCGCAATTCGGACCATTCGATGAAGGTCATTTATTACGGCCGGTTTTGCTCAGCTTAGGGACAGCATCAGCGATTGTCTTGCGCAGGAGCGCTTCTGTACCACGCTGGTTGCGGCCAACTCTGTGGGAATTGATCGCTTTGGCCGTTGCCGCCGTTCCAGCCGGGCTAATAGATGCCGCTCGCCTGCATGGCGGCTAACCACCAATTAGCGGTCGGCCGTCCGACGACAAATCCATCCGTCCCTCACCCCGTCAGCGTCAGCAACCCCGGCGCCACGCCGCGCCACCAGGCGCCGCCCGCGATCCACGGCTCGACCATGTGGATCGGCACCAGCGCCGCCGCCGCCCATAAGGTCGCGGGGTGGACGCGGCCGAGCGTGCGGCGGTCGTGCATAGCGAGCGCGACCAGCAACAGGTCGGTGATCAGGTTGGGGCCTATGTCGGTCCATGGGAACGTCTCGGGCAGCGGCAGGAACCAGCGCGAGATTGCCGGGCCGACCCGGCACAGAGTGGCGGCGAAGGTGAAGCGGCGGTGCCAGTCGGGGTGGCCGTCACGGCGGCGATCGAGGCGATCATCATCAGCGAGAAGGTGGCGATGTCGACGATGTTGTAGATCGTGACATCGAACGGATGCGGGTCGCCCAGCGCCATGCGGTGGCGGATCGCGGCGATCGCCATGATCACGCCGAGCGGCAGCATCAGCGCCGACAACGCGATGCCGGCGAGACCGAATTCGCGGTGCCGCGCGATGCGACCGCTTGCCGCGAGATGCGTCTGCCAGGCGTAGAGCCCGATCCAGGCGAAGAAGGCGAGCCCGTGAACATGGTAGAAGGGCGCGAAGCGGCGGCTCCCGCTGAGCAGCGGGCCATAATAGGTCAGCGGGAAGGCGAGCAGCACCGCCGCGAGCATCACCAGCGCGCTGTTGGCGTAGAAGCGCCCGCGCGGCGCCCTGGCCGCCGCCGTCGCCGCGCGCGCCATCACGCCGCCGCCGCCAGCGGCACCGCGACGATCGCGCCGCGCACCCGCGCGCGCAGCAGCAGGATCAGCAGCACCGCGAGCAGCATCGCCGCCGCCATCACGCCCAGCGCGAGGCCGTAGCCGCCGGTCGCGTCGCGCGCCCAGCCCCATAGCCAGGGGCTGATCGCGGCGCCGATCTGGCTCATCGAGTTGATCGCGGCGCAGCCGACCGCCAGCTTGCGGATCGGCAGCACATCGGCCCAGAGCTGCACCTGGCTCGAGGTGACCGGCGTCCAGGCGGTGGCGTAGAGCAGATAGGCGCCGATCACGACCGTGGGCGAGCCGCCGATACCGAGCGCGGCATAGGCGGTGGCGAGCAGCGCGGTGCAGGCCAGCAGCACCGGGAAACGATCACGCGCGCGGTCGGTCATCCAGCCGGTGACCAGCATGCTCGCCGCGCCGAGTACCCCGCCCAGCCCGACAAGGTAGCCGACATGGGTGACATCCCAGCCGGTCCCCGCGATCAGCACCTTCGGCGCCGACAGGGTCAGCGCATAAAAGGTGCTGATGCTGAGAAAGCCGATCATGCCGAGCCGCAGCACCATCGGGTCGCGCAGCGCGGCGAGCAGATGGTGCGGTTGCGGCGGGCCGAGCCGCGCGGCATCGCCGGCGAGCTCGGCGGTCAGCCAGTCCTTCTCGGGGTCGCTCAGCCAGCGTGCCGTGGCGGGCGCCTCGGGCAGCAGCAACAGGATGACGAAGCCCATCATCACCGCCGGCAACCCCTCGACCAGGAACAGCCATTGCCAGCCGTGCAGCCCGCCGCGCCCGTCGAGCCCGAGCAGCGCGCCCGAGATCGCGCCCATCACCACCGAGGTCAACGGCCCGGCGACATAGAAGCGGCTGATCGCGCGGCCGCGCTGCGCCAGCGGGAACCAGTGCGCCATGTAATAGACCACGCCCGGGAAGAAGCCGGCTTCCGCCACGCCGAGCAGGAAGCGGACGAGGTAGAATTGCAGCGGCGTCGCAACCAGCATCATCGCCATGGCGAGCACGCCCCAGCTGATCATGATCCGCGCGATCCAGCGCCGCGCGCCGAACTTCATCAGCAACAGGTTGGACGGCACCTCGAACAGCGCATAGCTGAGGAAGAACAGCCCGCCGCCAATGCCATAGACGATCTCGCTGAAATGCAGGTCGGCGTTCATCCTGACCGAGGCGAAGCCGATGTTCACCCGGTCCATATAGGCGACGAGATAGCCCAGAGAGAGCAGCGGGATGATCCGCCACGACGCCTTGGCGATCGCCGACCGGGCGACCTCCGCCAGAGGCTCCGCCATGTTATTTCTCCCCTCTGTGCCCCGGGGCGGAGGCTAGTGCGGGGGTGGGCGGGGCGCAAATGAAATGGAGGCGCCGAGGTTGCCGTGAGGGCTGTGGAGGCTCACCATCGGCCAATGGATGCTGTCAGTCCCCGTGCGCGGCTATTCGGCAGGGTCGCGATCGCTCACTTGGTGGGCCTGTGGGTGACGGGCGTGTGCGGCACGATCGGAACCACGGCCGGGTTCAGCATTTCCGGCGGTGGGCTCGGCGTGTTCCTGGGCGGTTTACTGTCGGTACCATGGGTGGCGGCTTTGTCGCTCGCGATATGGTTCCGTGCCTCCTGGATCGAGCGCCATCCATTGGCTTTTGCCGTGTGCGGACCGGTGGTTGTCATCGGCACCTGGCTCATGTTCGAGGGGCAGGGGTTGCTGGTCTCGGTGGCCATTTCATGCTCGGCGTCGAGCATCTGCTACCTGTTGCTTACCTTCTTGAGGCGCGGAACGTCGGTTGTCTTGTCCAAAGCCGGCAAGGTCGGCAGCGACGCCGAGAGTCGAATTCGACGAACTTTACCGGGCGTCACCCCGAAATAGCGGCGCCCTCGGTCGGCGCACCCTCACCCCTTCACCGTCACCCACACCGACACCGGCGCGACGAACTTGCCCGGCGCGGGCTTGCCGACATCGACGCGGTCGGCGGTGGCCAGCTGGCCGGTCGCCAGGGTGAACGAGGCCCAGGGCCTGGGCATGCGACCGAAGGTCATCTTCTGGATCGGCTGGCCGGTGGCCGTGTTCATGATTGTCGCGATAACGGCCATGGCACGGCCGATAGCGGGCGCCGGGCGAACCTGTCCAGCCGGTTGCGACGGGCCGTCAGCTGCGATCCACGCCGCGCGCGCAGGCGATGCACTGCGCCGCCGCCGGCAGCGCGGCGAGGCGCGCCGGGGCGATCGGGTCGCCGCAGCTGGTGCAGATGCCGTAGCTGCCCAACTCGATCCGCCGCAGCGCCGCCTCGGTCGCGGCGATGTCGGCCAGCGCGGCGCCCTCGACCGCATCGAGCGCCTCGATGCCGGCGCGCTCGACCACCTGCTCCTCGCTGTCGTCGTCGAGCGGCTGGCCGAGATCGCCCTCGATGCGGCCGACGCGATCCTTCAGCATGGCGAGCCGCGCCGCCAGAATGTCGTGCACGGCGTCGAGATCGGTCATCATGCCGCCTTCCTTGCCGCGATCAGCGTGGCGACCTCGTCGAGCATGGCCAGCCGCCGCTTCTTGAGCGCCTCGAGCCGGGCATCGGACGCCGCTTCGAGCCCGCCCTCGACCCGGACGATTTCCTGCGTCACGTCGTGAAATTGCTCCGCCAGGCTGCGGAAATGCCCGTTCTGCACCTTCAGCGCCTGGAGAAGGGCGCTGTCCGCCGGGAAGGCGTTGTGCAGGTCATGTCCTTGTTCGCTCATCACGGATCCTCGTTCTTCGCCCGGTCAGCCGCGATGGCCCCCAGCGATCCCGATGGATGTGGCACCCGCCCGGCGGGGTGTCGTTACGGGGTTTCCCGGATGAGGCCGGCTTTGGCGCGGCGGCACGAGGGTGCGAAAATCGAAACGGTGGTTTCGCGACCGTACCGATTGACGATTCGCCACGCCTGCCGTTAACTATCTGGTATAATAAGGCAGGGGATTCCCGATGACGTTTCTCGACCGTTGGGCACCGCAACTCCACGCCGCGTTGCGCATCATCGCCGCGCTGCTGTTCATGGAACATGGCCTGATGAAGCTGTTCCATTTCCCGGCGGCGCAGCCCGGCGCGCCTTCGCCCTTGCCGACGATGCTGGTCGTCGCGGCGGTGATCGAGGTCGGCGGCGGCGCGTTGATCGCGCTCGGCCTGTTCACCCGCCTCGCCGCGTTCATTGCCGCCGGCGAGATGGCGGTGGCCTATTTCATGGCGCACGCGCCCAGGGGTTTCTGGCCCGCGCTCAACATGGGCGAGGGGGCGATCCTGTTCTGCTTCATCTTCCTGTTCCTCGCTGCCGCCGGGCCGGGCGCGTGGAGCGTCGACGGGATGATGCGCCGGAAGCGCTGATCGCGCGCCCGGGGCGCTGCCATCGCGGCGGCGTCCGGTACGCTGAATGCCCACGTCACGGTCAGCGACCGGGCTTGCCGGGCCGATGACGGCGCACGGTCGACGTCCCCGCCCAAAAATTGACTCTGACCCCTTTTCTCCTGAGGTAGCGGTGAACGGAAACGATGGCCTTTCAGCCGCCCGCCAACCTGCGCATCGCCTCACCCTCGGGTTGGAATATATCGATAAACAGTTTGTCAGGGGCGGTGCGACACGCGGTTATCGCCGCATCCCAGCGGGTCGGAAATTCACCGCTTGCGCGACGGAATTGATCCATGTCGGGCATCCCGTTTAGACGACGGGCATTGTTGATTGCGGTGAAACCCAACATCATCACGTAGAACTGATCTTTCTTTTCCACTGGCCAGGTCCGATGCCACCAGTCGTTATCGCGAACCAACTGAGCGCAAGTGTAACGTAATGCACCGCCGCCGCGCCCCGGCGAGTGCGCGTTGTCAAACAGCATGGGCACTTCCGCAAAAACACTGATCTTGCGATTCTGTGCGTCGCGCGCTGGCGCGTATCTTGCCGCACCTGCTGCGGCTAGCGCTGACGCATCCAACAGTATCGACCGACTACTTTCGGCAATGCGGATTTCGGTGAGTTTTCCATCTGTGCCAACGACGCCTGCAACAACCACGGCGCCATGTTCTCCGGCAGCACGTGCTGCATCCGGAAACTCGGGTTGAGGGCCGTCTAAAAAGCGGGGAGGTATTTTCACAAGCGGCCTGTTTGCTCGCGCCGCGGCGATTGCCGGCGTGTCATCTGCCGGGTCCGTGATCTTGAGGGCCGTCCCGCTGACCTGCGAGGTCAGCAATAGCGCTGCCAATGCTGCCAAGACCATGCCTCTTCCCCGATATTGTCATCCGCGCCCAGTCTGATGCGTTGACAACGGGGAAGCAAGATAGTCTCGCCGCTCACAGGAAAAATCCTAGACAGGTAGGATAATCCCGAACATAACGGGAACATGAAGCCCGCCCCGCGAGTCGAACCGATCGAGCTTCAGGAGCCGGCGTGCGAGGTGGGGTGCCGGACCTGCCTGCTCGAATGCGCGGTCATCCCCGAGCGGCTGGCGTGGTGGCACGGCGAGATCGAGCGGCTTTACCGCGAGCGGGCGCTGGCGGCGGATCGCCGGCTTTACGATGCCCCGCTGCGTATCGCCGAAGCCGCGTCAGCAGCGCTGGCCCGACGAATGGCGGATAGTCCGCGAGGGCGGTGCCGGCCGGCAGTTCGGCCTGCACGTCCGCCAGCATCTGCGCGATCTCGGCTGCACTAGGCAGCGCGTCGACGGGCGCGGGTGCGGCGTCGCCGGCGAGCAGCGCGGACAGGCTCAGCCCGGCGGTGCGGGCGAGCGCCTCGACCGTGTCGATGCGCGGCATCGTGCCTTTGCGCAGATCACGCCAGAAGCCGGTATTGACCCCGGCATCGAGGCACCAGCGGCGGTCCGACACGGGCTTGCCGGCATCGTCGCGCGGGCGGACCGCCTCGAGCAGGGCGACGATATTGGCGGCGGGGGTGTTGGTCATGTGCGAATGTTCGCACATCGCGTACCGCCGCGCTATTTGAGATATTTCGCATATTATCGTTGCAATGTGAGAAATATCGCAATATGTGCGGGATATGCAGATCCGTGAATCACCTTTTCTTTCCTCCCCATCGCAGATGGGGAGGGGGACCATCCGAAGGATGGTGGAGGGGAAAGGCCGCGCGCGCAGCGTTTGCTGTATCCCGCCTCAATCACACGCGTCGCGCGCGCGGCCTTTCCCCTCCACCACCGGCTGCGCCGGCGGTCCCCTTCCCCATGCGGGGCATGGGGAGGAAAGGGACATGCCATGAGCGGCTATGCCCGCATCCACCGCGCGCTGCTCGACCATCCGGCATTCCGCAACGATGCCGAGGCGATGGCCTTTGCCTGGCTGGTGTTGCGTGCCGGCTGGAAGGCGGGGCGGGTGCGCTACAAACAGCGGTCGATCGAACTGCGGCGCGGCCAGCTCGCGCTGTCGATCCGCGATTTCGCCGCGGCGATGGACCGCCCCAAGGGCTGGGTCGAGCGGCTGTTCGTCCGACTCCGCGACGAGACCATGATCGAGACCATGATCGGACACGGCGTACTCATCATAACAATCTGTAACTACGACAAATATCAGGCCGATACCGGCGCCGTCGAGACACCGGCCGGGACGCGTTCCGGACCGCCGTCGGACACAGATAAAGAAGGGGAAGAATCTAAAAAAGGGAATCTCCCGCTGAAAGCAGCGGCTGGGGTCACGAAGACATATTTGCCGGAAGACTGGGCACCGCCGCCGGTCGCCGAACTGCCCTCGGCCGCGCGGGCCTGTGCCGCGCAGTGGAGCGCGGCCAGCTATGCCGCGCATGGCGAGGCGTTCGCCGGCTATTGGCGCGGGCGGCGCGGGAGGAACGCCGACTGGCGCGCGATCTGGGCCAATCGCGTCGTGACGATCCATGGCCTGGTGATGCGCGACGAGCAGTTCGGCCGCGCCCCGCCCGACGCCGCCGCCGCCGCGCCCGCCCGGCCGGCGATGAGCGCGGCGGAACGCGCCGCCTATCTCGACCGGCTCGCCACCCAGCCCTGGGCCGCCGCCGCCCGATCCCCCGCTGCCGGAGTTCCGTCATGACCGATCCGATCCCCGATCCCGTGCCGCTCCCCGGCACGCTGTTCCCGTCGCACATCGCCGCGTTCCGCTTCATCGAGGCGGCGGCGAATGGCGGGCGCTACGTCACCGCCGCCGAGCTCGACAATGTCATCGGCACCGCCAATGTCTCGGGCTCGACCCAGGCCGGGATATGCCGCGCGCTCGAGCGCTGGGGGCTGATCGCGACGGCCAGGTTCCAGCGCGGGCGGCAGTTCACTATCATCGCGACCGGCGCGAAGACCGCCGCGCCGCGCAACACCACGCCGCACTGGCGCACCCTGAACGCCCCGCGCCCGGCGAAAATGCCGGGCATCGCCCATGCCGCGGTGAAGCGCCGCGAGCCCGATCTCGCCGACCAGATGCTCGCCGCGGCGAGGGAGGAGGGGCTCAGCCTGCCCGACCTGCTGTTCGAACTGGTGTGGGTTGGGTGGTGCGCGCGCAACAAGGGTCGGTGAATCATAGCCCCTCCCCTGAAGGGGAGCGGCTTACGAAGAAGAAAGGAGATCCAGAAATGCCCACCAAACGACCCTCCGCCCGCCAGCTCACCGAGCTCGCCCGTGCCCAGACCGGCAATGCGGTCGCGGCGCTGGTCGAGATCATGACCGGCCAGGACAGCGCCACCGCGCGGATCGCCGCGGCCAATGCGCTGCTCGACCGTGCATGGGGCAAACCGCGCGGCGAGGTCGAGGCCGAGCCGGCGACCGACATCGCCGCGATCATCGCCGAGCGCCGCCGCCAGGTGGCCGAGGGGATGAAGGACGCATGACCCGGACCTCCCCCGCCGCCATCGCGCGCGACATCGCCGGCTACACCCACGACCCGCTCGGCCATGCCTTTTATGCCTATCCCTGGGGCAGCGGCATGCTCGCCGGCGAGAAGGGGCCGCGCCGCTGGCAGCGCGAGGTGCTCGCCGCGATCGGCGCGCACCTTGCCGACCCACGGACGCGGCATGTGCCGTGCCGCGTCGCGCGCGCCTCGGGCCATGGCATCGGCAAGTCGGCGCTGATCGCGATGATCGTGAAATGGGCGCTCGACACCTGCGAGGACACGCGCATCGTCATCACCGCCAATACCGAGAGCCAGCTGCTCACCAAGACCGCGCCCGAACTGGCCAAATGGTCCAACCTGGCGATCACCGCCGACTGGTTCCGCCCCACCGCGACCGCACTCATTTCCACCGCGCCGGGCCGCGACAAGGCGTGGCGGGCGGACCTCGTCACCTGGTCGGCGACCAACACCGAGGCGTTTGCGGGCTTGCACAACAAGGGCCGTCGCCTCGTGCTGGTGTTCGACGAGGCGAGCGGCATCGACGCGCGGGTGTGGGAGGTGGCGCTCGGCGCGCTGACCGATGCGGGGACCGAGATCATCTTCCTCGCCTTCGGCAACCCGACGCTCAACACCGGCGCTTTTCGCGAGATCTTCGGCCGCCACCGCCATTTGTGGAATGCCGGGCAGATCGACAGCCGCACGGTCGAGGGCACCAACAAACCCTATCTCGACGAGCTGGTCGCGACGTACGGCGAGGACAGCGACATCGTGCGCGTGCGCGTGCTCGGGCAATTCCCCAGCGCCTCGTCGATGCAGTTCGTCCCCGCCGACGCCGTCACCGCGGCGCGGACGCGTGCCGTGCCGCCGGCGCTGACCGGCGACCCGGTGATCTTCGGGGTCGATTGCGCGCGCTATGGCGACGACCATTCGACGCTGGCGATCCGCTGCGGCCGCGACGCGCGCAGCCGGCCATGGAAGCGCTGGCACCACCAGGACGCGATGACCCTGGCCGGCGACGTGGCGCTGGAGGCGGCGCGCTGGCACCCCGACGCGATCTTCGTCGATGCCGGCAATATCGGCGCGGCGGTGATCGACCGGCTGCGGCAATTGCTGCCCGACACACTGGTCGCCGAGGTGTGGTTCGGCTCGACGCGGGTGCGCGAGGCGCGCTGGGCGGGCGAGGCGCGCGTCCGCGTCGCCAACAAGCGCGCCGAGATGTGGACCAACATGCGCGCCTGGCTCGGCGCCGCCGGGGCGGGCGCATGGGAGGAATTCGAGGGCGGCGGCGGCGGCTGCATCCCCGACCATCAGGGCCTGGCCGACGACCTGACCGGTCCGCATTACGGCTTCAACGCCGACCAGGCCGTGCTGCTGGAGGAGAAGAAACACATGAAGGCGCGCGGGCTGGCCTCGCCCGACGATGCGGATGCGCTGGCCTGTACCTTCGCCGAGCCGGTGCTGCCGCGCGAAAAGCCGGCCTGGCTGGATCGGACGCGGTGGAGCGGGCGGGATGCGGGGCGCGGGGAGGAGGGGGATTTGTATGCGGAGCTCAGGGAGTGAGGGGAGGCGGGCTCGCCGTACGGTCCTGACCTGTCAGATTGCCGCTGCAAGGCGTTCGATCCCGCCGGCCAGAAGCAGGATCGCGCCCGCCGCATGGAAAGCGATCATGCCCCAGAACTGACCCGGCCGTTCCTCCCGACGCGGGTTCATGTGCGGATTCCCGAGCGGCATGCCGGTGCGCAGGCTGCGCCAGATCAGCCATGTGAAGTACAGGCCGAAAAGGAATGGTCCAATTATCTGGCCAAACTGCCACACCGTCATCGGGCTGCTCCCCACGCGCGTTCCATCGTCATCGTCAATGAGCGCGTCGTCCATCACTGCCTGTAGCGGCGTAGGGGATTTGTCCGCAATCGACAGGGGCCACCCCGCCCACCCATGGACTCGTCCATCACCCACACGCTACCGTTCCGGCATCGCAACAAAAGGCGGCGCCCATGTTCAAGACAGTGATCCGGGTCGATCCGGGCAAGGGGCTGGAGATCGACCGCCTGAGCTTTCTGTCCGATGGCGTTTTCGCGATCGTGCTGACCTTGCTGGTGCTCGAGCTGAAGATCCCGGAAGGGCTGGCGCCGAACCGCATCCTGCCGGCGCTGGTCGACAATGCGCCGAAATTCGCCGCCTTCGTCATCGCCTTTGGCGCGGCGTCGGTCGGCTGGGCCTATTCCTATCTTGCGCACAGCGTCATGCGGCGAAGCAATTTCAGCCATATGATCCTGACGCTGATTTCGCTGATGATGGTCTCGACCATCCCGTTCGTCTCGGCGGTGATGGGCAATTATCCCGATTCGCCCTGGGGCTATGTGCCCTATTGCTTCGCCATCGCGGCTTTGTGCACGGCGCTCACGCTCGACATGGTGATCAACGGGCGGGTGTTGAGCGATCCGGCGCTCGACCGGCGCATCATCACCGCCTTTGCCGGCTCGACCGGGCTGGTGATGCTCATCGGGCTGGTCGGCTGTGGTCTCGCCTTCTGGAGCCCGCGGCTGGTATTCTGGGTCATCGTCGTGGTCAGCGCGCTGATCTGGGTGGATTATTTCTATCTCTCGGCGTGGATCGGGCGCGAGCTGGCGCGGGTCGAGAGAGGCTATGAGGGCGATGCGGCAAAGGGTCAGACGGGGGATCCGTAAGCGATTGAGCGAGCGCCGCAGCGCGAGCCAGTCGCGCGCTCAATCCCGGTGACACTGCACTAATCTCCAACGCTCTCGCTCTAGATTCGGGGACACAATACTTAATCCGCAACGGCGCAGAGCGCGGCTTCGGAGCGCAAGGGAATTAAGTATTGTGTCCCCGAATCGACGAGTCCAGTGCAGTGCGCGAATTTCCAGCGCGATTGCGTAACAGGGTGTGCCCGCCGCCGCCCAGCGGCAGGCACGCCCGGTTGTCGCGCCTCAGCCGCCCTGCTTCTGCACCCAGTCCGCCGGCGGCGTCCACATCGAGGAGCCCTTGGCCTTCTTGGCGAAGCTGTCGCGGTCGGACGGTTCGAGCACCGGCGCGCCGGAGATGGTGCCGTTGCCGATCTTGCACTTCACGAAATAGGTCTCGTCGGCCTCGACCTCGAGGTTCAGCGTGTCGGCGGCCTGTCCGCGGGTGAACAGCACATGCTTCCCCGGCGCCATGGTAACGACATAATATTTGCCCGAGCCCAGCCGGGCGAGTTCGCGCTCGCCCTCATGGACGGTGCAGCCCAGCGCCATGCCCATGATCGAGCCGGGGCGGAAGAACACGACCTGCGCCTTGCCGGCCGGCGCGGCGCCGATTTCGCCGGTCTTGGTCTTGATCGCCGTGCTGTCGCCCGCCAGCGCGCCGGATGTGGCCATCGCCAGCGCCACACCGCAGGCGGCGCGCAACATCAATCCTGTCTTCATCATATCCTCCCGTTGTAGAAACCTATCCCGCCGCCGGTGCGCATTGTTCGAGCGCCCCGGCGGGCAGCGCCACGTCGGCATTGACCTGCGCGGTGCCGCTCGCACCCGCCGGAATCACCGCGTCATGGCCGGAAACCAGAAACTGGCCGAACGGGATGACCTGCGCCACCGCGAAGGCGCCGCCGACATTGTTCTTGCCGGCAATCCCGTAATGGAAATGCCCGAGCGGGATGCGAAGATCGCCGCACTGCAGATAACGCGCATTGACGATGAGCTCGCCGGCCTGTCCGCCCGAGCCCTTCTTGCCGACATGCGTTACCTCGCCTTTGCCGACCAGCCCGGCCGGCAGGATCGTCCTGCCGTCGATGACCAGCGGCGCGGCGAGCTTCAGCGCGAACATGTCGCCGATATTGTTGGTTCCTGAGGAAAGCCCCTCGGTGATCTCGATCTCGACGACCGTCCTTGCCGGAATGTGGTCGTCGGAGCCCTGCGCTGCCCCGTTCGGGGCTGCCGCCGGCACCGCGGCAGGCGCAATGGCCTTCGCATCCGGTGCCGCGCTCTGCGCATGGAGATCGGCGGTCGACGCCGCCATGATGGCAAGCGCCGGCATCAACAGCTTGAGACTCACTGCATTCCCTCCCCCATGTCCTGTTTATCGGCTCGGTAAGATTCGGCAAGGGTTTCCAACCGTTATGGACCAAAATCCGGTGCACGATGCTCGGGCACGACATATTTGCGAGGCCCCGGCGCACATCAAAACCGCGGGTGAGGCCCCGCTCGAAGCGGACGCGGTGGAGCGGGTTCAGTGGCCACCCGCCCGCCACGCAATCACATGGCGCCAACCCCGCAAACTCGGCTAAGGCACACCATGCGCCACCCCGCCGTCCTCCTCCTCGCGCCCGCTTTGCTGCTCGCCGCGTCGGCCCGTGCCGACGGGCCGGTGCAGGCCTGGCCGGCCGCCATATTGTCGGTCGGGCTGGGCGACAAATGGTCGGCGACGGGGGACGTGGTCGGGCGCATCGCGCGCGATCCGGCGCGTGCCTCGCAGCTGCGCTGGCGGGTGTCCGCCAGTCGCCGGGTCGGCGCGCGCGTCACGCTCGCGCTCAGCTATGCGCGCACCGTCAGCTATAATCGCGGCCGGCGCGACGGCATCGAGGACCAGCTCGCCGCGCAGCTCGGCTGGGCGATCGGCACAATCGGGCCGGTCGCGCTGTCGTCGCGCACGCGGCTCGAGCAGCGCTTCATCGTCGGCGCCGACCGCACCGCCTGGCGCCTGCGCGAGCAGATCCGCGCGGTGCTGCCGATCAAGGGCACGCCCGTGTCCGGGGTGGCGTGGGCCGAGCCGTTCGTCGCGCTCAACCGCACCAGCGCGACGCCGGTGACGTTCGACCAGCTGCGTGCCTTTGCCGGCGTGTCGCTGCGCCTGTCGCGCCATGCCGATGTCGAGTTCGGCTATCTCAACCAGCACATCCACCGCCTGTCGGGCGATGTGTCCAACGACGTGGTGCCGGTGGTGCTCAACCTGCGTTTCTGAGGGGCGGCGCCGCGCCACCCGCGTTGACAATATGCGTCGCCGCGAGCCTATGGCCGTCGGGGACAGGCCGACATTTCCGCGACGACCCCGTCCGCCGGTCGGCGCCGCTCCCCGGGGGGAGAGATGCGATGACGTTCCGATCGATGACGATACTCGCCTTTGCCGGCCTCGCCGCCAGCGCCACGCCGGTCATGGCGGCGCCCGCGCCTTCCGATGATCTCGTGCGCACGCTCAATGTCGTCCGACAATCTGCGCGCGCAGGGCCGCGGATCGATTATGCCGGCGCGATGCACGACAGCGCCGACGGCCAGGACTGGGTCAACCAGTTCAACGTCGCGGCGAGCAATGTGACGGTCGACGCGGCCAATTGCTCGGTCGCTTTCCACTGGACAACGGGCGTGGACGGCAAGCCGGCGCAGGATTTCGACACCGGCTTCGCCTTCTCCTCGCTGAGGAGCGTCGCGCTGACCAGCATGGAGCAGGACGTGAACCACCTCTCCGAAAGCGACGGCCATCCGAGCGGGACCGGGCGCGTCACCCCGTCGGTGTGGGTCGTCACCGCGACCTCGGCCAGCGGCAAGGACTATGTGGCGGATTTTCGCGATTATGGCGTGGCCGAGCGCGTCGTCGGCGCGATGCGCCACGCCATCGCGCTGTGCGGCACGAAGTGACGGGGGCGATGCGCTGACGCGGCGGGCGCGGGGCCGCGCGCCTTTGGCGGCGTGTCGCTGCGCCTGTCGCGCCACGCCGATGTCGAGCTCGGCTATCTCAACCGGCACATCCACCGCCTGTCGGGCGATGTGAGCAACGATGTCGTGCCGGTGGTGTTTAGAGTCCTCGATGAGGAGAAACCCCTCCGACTTCAGTCGGATACTGGCTTCAGCCAGGGACTCGGGGGATAGCCTGTAACCTCGGAAAAAAGAGACAGCCCGTAGGGCGTTGAGTCTCTTTTTTCCGAGGTTACAGGCTATGGGATATTCGACCGGTTGTCACACGACATTCCATCATCGCTACCATCTCGTCTGGGCGCCGAAGTACCGGTTCAAGGTGCTGCGAGGCGAGGTGCGCCTGAGGGTGCGCGAGATCATCCGCCAAGTCTGCGCCGAGATGAACGTGACCATCATCAACGGCGTCCTGTCGAGCGATCACGTCCATATGTTCGTCGAAATCCCGCCGCACGTCTCGGTCAGCGACTTCGTGCGCCGTGCCAAGGGACGGTCGTCGCGCAAAATCCAGCAGGAGTTCGAGCACATCCGCAAGCGCTACTGGGGCCAACGCTTCTGGCAAAGGGGGTACTTCTCAACGACATCCGGCAACATCACCGATGACATCATCATGCGTAATCTCGACAAGCACATCCGCAAGGATCAATGAAGGCTTCAGCCCTCTCCAATGAACCTACCGGCGTCAGCCGGTATGTCATTCAGCCTGCATTTCTGAACGGGGCGCGATGGTAAGGGCTGCGCACCAGTTCAGCAGCGCCATCGTCAGAAATATATTCCCCTATTGATTTATTCAATTTTACATTTATTCATCATTGAATAATTCAATGGAGTCGGAGTGATGCCGCACCAACGTCGTCAAGAGCGGGATGATCTGAAGCGCCGATTGCTCAGCGGCGCGAGCCTGTTGATGCTGGCGCCACGCCGCATCGGGAAGACATGGCTGCTCGACAAGGTGGCGAACGACATGACGGCGCTGGGGTGGTTGTGCATCCGCGTCGATGTGCAGGGCAAGCGCAGTGAAGACGAGTTCCTGCACGAGGTGTGTGGGGCGATCGAAAAGCAGCAGGGACTCGCCAAGCGGCTGTTTGCCCATGTCACACAGCGCTTCAATCAGGTGACGAGCGGTGCATCGACGGGGCATTTGCAGGACATGATCGGCAAGGTCGATGCGCGCGGCTTGCTTGAAACGCTGGTTGAATCCCTGGCGAAGGAAGATCAGCCCACCCTCATCCTCATCGACGAAATCGCGCTGTTCGTGCTTGAGATAGCTCGCCAGAATCCGGCCCAGGCGCAATCCCTCTTATATCATCTGCGCAAGCTGCAGCAGGCGCATCGCAAGGTGCAATGGTTCCTGACCGGCTCGGTCGGCCTCGATGTTGTCGCTCGCCGGCACGAGATTGGCGGCGCGTTGCTCGATTATGACAGCGTCACGCTCGATCCCTTCTCGCCACAGGCATCGCGCAGCTATGTCGATGCTCTATGCGGCGAGCAGCTGGTTCCCCACCCTTTCGCATTTGGCCCCGGCGCTTTCGCGCAGCTGGTCGCGGAACTGGGGTGGCTTTCCCCCTATCATCTGCGGCAGATCGCGCTGCTCGTGCAGCCGAGCGCCGCGCCGCAATCCGGCTCGCCTTTGCCCGTCGCAATGCCGGACGATATCTCCAACGCCGTGGCGCAATTGCTCACACCGGCGCGGCGCATGCATTTCGCCGCCTGGGCAGAGCATATCGACAAGAACTTCACCGCGCCCGAGGCGGCGCTGCTCTCGACCATCCTCGGCATTCTCTGTCGCGCGGCGGACGGTGAAATCGAGGCGACCATGCTGATGCTGCTCGAACAGGACGGGCGCACACTCACCACCCGCCAGTTGCGTGAGCGCCTCAACGATCTCCTCAACGATGGTTATCTGGTGAAGGTCGGCGATCGCTGGCAATTCCTCTCCGCGCTGCTGCGCCGCTATTGGCAGGAATATATGGCGTAATGAACGGCTCAACCGGCTTCGCGCTCTATAATCAGGGCCGCTTCGACGACGAGGCGTTCGTCGCCGATTTCGTCGCTCGCCATGAAACGCTCGACGTGATCCGCAATGTGTTGCGCGTCGCGGCACGCGGCGGCGAGACAGAGCATCAGATACTGATCGGCGCGCGCGGCATGGGCAAGACCTCGCTATTGCGACGGGTCGCTATCGCCATCGGCGCGGAGCCCGCGCTGGCCGCCGTCTTCGCGCCGCTGCGCTTCCGCGAGGAGCAATATAATGTCATCTCGCTCGACGCCTTCTGGCGCAATTGCGGCGAGGCGCTGGCCGAATGGTGCGAGGTCAATGGCCATGTCGAACATGCCGAGGCGCTCGACAAGGCGATCGAGACACCTGAATGGCGCGATGCCGACAAGGCGGCGGCGGCCTTCCTCGCCGCCTGTGCCGCGCTTGGCCGGCGCGCCTGCCTGCTCATCGACAATCTCGACCTGATCCTCGACAGCCTGAGCGACCAGGAAAGCTGGAGCCTGCGCCACGTGCTGCAGCGGCCGGATGGCCCGATCGTGATCGGCGCGGCGACGCAATTTCTGAGCAAGGGCGCCGACCGCGAAGAGGCGTTCTACGAATTCTTCCACCCGCTGGTGCTCGATCCGCTCAGCGAGGCGGAGTTGATCCGTTGCATGACCGCCCTGGCCGAACGGCGCGGCGCCGCGGGCGAGCCGGTGCTCAAGATACTGCAACAATCCCCTGAAAGGATCCGCACGCTCTACGCGCTGACCGGCGGCAATCCGCGCATCCTCACCTTGATCTACCAATTGCTCGAACGCGGCGACACCGACCAGATCTTTGCCGATCTGGAGGCGCTGCTCGACCAGGTGACGCCCTTCTACAAGGCGCGGATCGAGGAATACACCTCGGCCCAGCAGCGCGCCGTGATCGACGCGGTCGGGCTGCACTGGGATCCGATCAGCTCCGGCGCGCTGAGCGAGACGACGGGCATCGCGGTGACGACGATCTCGTCGCTGCTCAACCGGCTGCGCAAGGACGGCATGATCGAACAGGTGGCGACGTCGGGTGCCCGTGACGGTTACCAGTTCAGCGAGCGCTTCCTCAACATCTGGTATCTGATGCGCCACGGCACGCGAAAGACGCGCCAGCGGCTGAAATGGCTGACCAAGTTTCTGGCGCGATTGTTCAGTCCGGAGGAGCTGAACGAGATGGCGGCACGCGCGCAGGCTGAGCGAAGCGCCGGACGTGGAAGCGCGGCATTCTGTGAGGCGATTGACGAGGCGTTGCTGGAAGTCAGCGCCGTCCGGTCGATGGGCACGGCGAGCTTGATCGGTGCCGGAAAGCAAGGTGAGCGCCGTTCGATCGCATCGCCGCCGCCGCCGTTGTCGCACGATGCGGAGAAGGCACACGAGTTGCTAAAACAGGCGACGCAACATTTCAAAGTGAACCAGTTCGACATCGTGCTGAACGTGCTGGACGAACTGGTGCATCGCTTTGGCGAGAGCGAGGAGGAGGGGCTTCAGGAGCAGGTCGCCACTGCGCTGTTCAACAAGGGTGTCACACTCGAAATGCTCGGCCGCTTCGACGAAGAAATCGCGACGTATGATGTGGTCGAGGCGCGCTTTGGCGCGAGTGAAGTGGCGGCGCTTCAGGAACAGGTTGCCATGGCGCTGTTCAACAAGGGTGTTAGACTCGGTGCACTCGGCCGCTCCGAGGAAGCTATCGCGACGTATGATATGGTTGAGGCGCGCTTTGGCGCGAGCGAGGTGTCGGCGCTTCAGGAAGCGGTCGCCAAGGCGCTGGCCAACAAGGGTGTTAGACTCGGTGCGCTTGGCCGCTCCGAGGAAGCTATCGCGACGTGTGATGTGGTTGAGGCGCGCTTTGGCGCGAGCGAGGTGTCGGCGCTTCAGGAACCGGTCGCCAAGGCGCTGGTCAACAAGGGTTTCCGGCTCGGCGTGCTCGGTCGTTCTGAAGAAGCCATCGTAGCGTATGATGCGGTCGAGGCGCGCTTTGGCGCAAGTGAGACGGCGGCGCTTCAGGAACCGGTCGTCATGGCGCTGCTCAACAAGGGTGTAACGCTCGGTGTGCTCGGCCGCGCCGAGGAAGCCATCGCGGCCTATGATGCGGTCGAGGCCCGTTTTGGCGCGAGCGGGGTGCCGGAGCTTCAAGAGCAGGTTGCCAAGACACTGGTCAACAAGGGTGTCACCTTCGATACCCTCGGTCGTCCGGAAGAGGCTGTTGCCGCGTGTGACGCCGTTATTGCGCGCTTTGGCGAGATGCCGGAGACCGAACTGCAGGAACAGGTCGTCAGGGCGCTAGGATTGAAAGGCCGTATGGCGATCAATCTGGGTCGCTATTCCCTGGCCGAGACGTCGCTGCGCCGCGCTTTGGGTGCCGAGCCCGATACGATGACCAGCGCGAATCTGACCTGGGCGCTGATCGCGCAGGGCAAGGTCGCGGAGGCGCGCGCGTTACGGGCCGGTCTGGCGGACGTCGCAACGGAAGGCCTCGCGCTGATCGATGCCGGGATTGAGCTTGTGCAGGACAATCTCGGCAACGCCTTCGACCATCTCGCCACCGCGCTGGCGGTCGGGCTCGACGAAGGGACGTCGGCCTTTTTCGAGGACGTCATCTGGCTGCTGCGCATCGGCGCCGATCGAGGCCATGGCGAGCGGCTGATCGACTGGTTCGAGGCCAGCGGGAACCATGAGCGCTATGCGCCGATCCATGCCGCGTTGATCGCCTATGTGCGCGGCGAGCGCTTCCTGCTCGACGTCAACCCCGAAGTGCGCGGCACGGCGCAGAATCTGTTCGCGAAGATGGCGGCGCATCGACAGGCGTCAGGGGAGAAGCCGGGCAAGCGCGGCGATCCTCGAAAGGGAGCGCGCCGCAAGCAGCGCGGCTGACGCCTCGCGTTTGATGCCGGTCCGATCACCCTCAGCGTAAGACGAGCGAAGGGGGGCAGGTTGGCGGATGACGCGCCAACGCGACCGACCGTCACCACGCTGATCGCCCTTGTGGTGTCGGCTGGCACCCGCATGCGCTATTCCGCACCCGGATCGCGCCCTCGCGCATTGAAGCGTCATGCCGCGCCAGCTCAAGGTCTACCGCACGCCGATCGGGTTCCACGACGCCTATGTCGCCGCGCCGAGCCAGAAGGCCGCGCTGGCGGCATGGGGCAGCGACGCCGATCTGTTCGCGCGCGGCGTGGCGGAGGTCGTCACCGATCCGGCGCTGACCAAGGCGCCGCTGGCCAGCCCGGGCACCGTGGTGCGCCGCTCGCGCGGTTCGCCCGGCGATCATTTCGCGGCGTTGCCGAAGCGCCAGGCCAGGGCACCACGCAAGGCCGCGGCGGCGAGCGACGCGCCGTCCGCGCCGGCCCGGACGCCCGCCCGCGCCGCGAAGCCAAAGCCCGCCCCCAGGCCTTCGCCGCGCCCCAGCCGCGCAAAGCTCGACGCGGCGGAGGCGGCGCTCGACGCCGCCGACCGGCGGCACCGCGACGAACTGGCGGCATTGCGCCGGCGCGAGGAGGCGCTGGCGCGTGAGCGCCGCGCGATCGAGACGCGTCAGGCGCGCGAGCGGGACACGCTGACCGAGCGCCGCGCGCGCGAGAAGGAACGATATGACGCCGCCATCGCGCGCTGGCGTGATTAGAGCGTCGTGCCGGAAAGCGGGAACCGGCTTTCGGCAAAAACGATGCGACAACAAATATCTGGAGCAGCGCGATCGATGCCGATGTCGGGCGCGATGCTCTCGCGCGGCCGGCTAGCGTGCGGGATTGGCAACCCGCATCGCGATCGCCTGTTCCAGAAAGCCATGGCCGGGATAGAGGTACGACCAGTAGATGCGCGTGCCGAAACGGCTTTCGACATAGTCATAGCCGGTCGCGGTGCGCCCGGTCCCGGCAATGTCGCGCCAGGCGATGCGTGTCGTCGTCCAGCCCAGCGTCAGGCCGAAGGTGCGATCCGGGCCGGACATGCCGTCGCCGTCCCAGTACACGTCGTGGCGATGGGTCAGCGACGGCGCCATGAACAGCCCGAGCGGCAGCGCGACCGCGACCAGCAGCGCGCCGAGGCCGGCTTCGCCCCGGGCCAGCGTGGCCACGCCCCCGGCGAGCAGGGCGAGCGCGACCAGCACGACCAGCGCCGCCGAGATCTTGCCCGGCGAGATCCGGCCGCGCCCCGGCCCGCGCCCGGCCGGCCGACGCCGCGCGCCGGCCTTGCGGATCGCGAACAGCGCCAGCGCGGTGAGCCCGGCGACGATCGCGACGTGCAGGATGGACGCGAGATAGTGCATGTGAGGTCGCTTGTGGCGTCGCGATCGTCACGGACAAGCGGAAAATACATCCATTATGGTTGTTTCTCGCGTCGCCCCCGCGCTCAGCCCGCCGTGAAGCTGCGCCCGAGCACGGCGCCGTCATCCTCATAGTCGCGCAACGCGCGTGGCGTGCGGATCAGCACGACCGCGACGAGCTCGCCGAGCGCGACCGGCAACAGGCCATAGCGGTGCAGCACCAGCGCGGAGAACGCCGCGCAGCCGAGCGTCACCAGCGCGAGCAGCGCGAGGATCAGGAAGGGCAGGCGCGCGCCGCTGATGCCGAACAGCGCGAGCGAGGCGCCACCGCCGATCGCGCAGGAAATCGCCACTTCATTGGGCGCGACCACCGCCAGCAGGCCCAGCGACAGGGCGAACAGCGCGATGCCGCCCTGCGTGCGGGGGCTCCACACGAACGGTTCCGGTGCTGGCATTGCCATTCCCCTTGTCCCTGCGCGATGCCTGTCCATCGCGCGGGTTCAACGCCGGGCGCGGCCGCCGGGTTCCGCCGCAAATGCGGCGCGGCGCGTCGCTCGGGTGACGGGCGCGGCCTCGCGCCGCTTGTGATTGGTTCGCAAATGCAGCATGCTCGGCTATGCCAAAATCGCCCGACAAAGCGCAGTATCTCGCCTGGGCCGCCAAGGCCCGCGGACAGGCCGAGGACGCGACGACGCCGGCGGCCCGCGCGCTCCACCTCGGCATCGCCGCCGATTACGAGGCCAAGGCGGCGGGCGCGGCGGACGCGCCGGCCGAAACGCCGGCACCGCCCTCGGTCAGCGGCGACTGACGTTCGCCCGGTGGCGGGGCTGCTTTCGGTCGTAGAATTTGCCGCTCGGGTTTCGGGCGGGTCGCGGCGACAGTGCAATGAATTGTCACCGGGATTTCCGGGATTCATTCAACAGGAACGCGGCATCCTATTTCTCCCCTCCCTGAAAGGGAGGGGCAAGAAGAAGGTCCGCGGGACCGTGATGCGCCTGATTAATCCGCGTTGTCGAATTTCCGCACCTCGACGGCGCTTTCATCGAAATCGTCGAGCAGGCGCGCATTGATGCCCATCTTGCCGAAATCCTCGCCGAGCGTCTCCCAGTGCGTGCCGCAGCCGCAGACGGGGCAATGGTGAATGCCGATCATGCGATCGCCCCAGACATAGGCGGTCGTCTCGCCCGAAATGCGCACCTGCTCCGGCGGGAAATAGGCCACCCGCCAGGCGGTTCGCCGGCACAGCGAGCAGTTGCAATCCGCCACCCAGGCGGGCGCGCTCGGCAGCTCTATCCGCACATTGCCGCAGTGACAGCTTCCGTGAACAGTCATGGCGATTTCCTATGGCGATTTGGGCACGTCCGCAATCGAGGCGGCATTTCGGGGTATTTCGGGCATTTCGGCGACACAATACTAATTAGGGCGCGCCCAGCATTTGCCGAGCCTGACAGCGATCAAGGGCTAATTTGTATTGCGTCCCCGAAACTACAGCTTGAACGCTCGGCCAAACCTTCGTCGCGCAATCTTGGACATAAACCCTCCTCAAAAGGGCTGTCCCTAATTTTACCGTCTCAATCTAGGGGTGCACTCCATTTGCCGGGCCTGACGAGCAACCAAATGCTAATTTGTATTGCGTCCCCGAAACCCTTGTAGAGCTGCGGCATGCACAGCCTCGCCCTTTGCCCGGCCCAGCCCGCATCATCGTCGCAACCGCGCCCCAACAAAACAGGTGGAGCAGGTCCTGTTCCGACCTGTTCCACCTGTTCCGGCGCCTGCTCGGGTACCTGTTACCGCACCTGTTCCGCACCTGCTCTTCACCTGTTTTGTTGGATCGTGCGTTTCGTACAAGCCACGGAGATAACACGATATTCGTCGATAGCGGGCCGAAATCGCCGCGTCGAAAATAAATTTGCGCCTGTGATGTTGGAAACGCCCCGGCGGCGCCGGCCGCGCTCCGGCCGAAGCCCCGGCAAAGCAACGGCTTTTTGCGCCGGGCCGGTGCCGCATCGGCGTCGCGTTAAACATTATCTCACGCATTTCTGTTTTGGTGCCGCCAACCAGAAATCCGGGACCGACCATATGCATGACTATCACGCGGGAGATTCGGCGGTCGAATCTCATCCCCTCGCGCGGATGATCGCCGATCCTGCCGGCTTTGCCGGGCGGACCGCGGTCGTCGCCGCCGATGGCGCGACGTTGGACTATGCCGAGCTCGATGATCGTGCCGGCACGCTGGCCGCTGCGCTGGTCGCGCGCGGGGTGGCGGCGGGCGATGTCGTGGCGATCTGCCTGCCGCGCTCGATCGACCAGATCGTCGCGATGTGCGCGGTGTGGCGGGTCGGGGCTGCCTATCTGCCGCTCGACCCGGCCTGGCCCGAGGCGCGGCTCGCCTCGTTCGTGTCGGGCGCCGGCTGTACCGCGCTGATCGCCACCGCCGCGACCGGCACGCCGATCGCCGGGCACGTACCGCTCGTCGCGCCATGCGCCGGCGCCGGCTTCCCGCCGGTCGACGCCGCGCCGGTCGATCCCGCGGCGCTGGCCTATGTCATCTACACCTCGGGCTCGACCGGCGCGCCCAAGGCGGTCGAGGTCACCCATGCCAATCTCGCCGCGTTGGTGTCATGGCATCTCGACGCGTTCGGCGTGGTCGCGGGGACGCGCACCAGCCACCTCGCCGGGCTCGGCTTCGACGCTGCCGCCTGGGAAGTGTGGCCGACGCTCGCCGCCGGCGGCACCTTGGTGCTGGCCGACGAGAATGTCCGGCGCGACGCCGATGCGCTGCGCGACTGGCTGCTCGCCGAAAAGGTCGAGGTCGCCTTCGCGCCGACCGCCTTGGCCGAGCCGCTCGTCGCGATGGCCTGGCCGGCCGACACGGCGCTGCGCGTGCTGCTGACCGGCGCCGACAAATTGACCGTGCGCCCGGCGCCCGGCCTGCCGTTCAGCTTCGTCAACAATTACGGCCCGACCGAATCGACCGTCGTCGCCACCTCCGGCGTGGTCTCGCCCGACGGCGACGATTTGCCGTCGATCGGCAAGCCGATCGCGGGCACCCAGGTCTATCTGTTCGACGAAGAGGGCGAGCCCGTGCCGGATGGCGCGGAGGCCGAGATCTTCATCGGCGGCGCGCAGCTGGCGCGCGGCTATCGCGGCGACCCGGCGCTGACCGCGACGAAGTTCCTCACCCACCCCGATCACGGCCTGCTCTACCGCACCGGCGATCTCGGCGCGTGGCTGCCGAACGGCGAGCTCGCCTTTCGCGGTCGCGCCGATGGCCAGGTCAAGGTGCGCGGTCACCGCGTCGAGCCGGCCGAGATCGCCGCCGCGCTGAACCGCCTGCCCGAGGTCAAGACCTCGGCGGTGGTGGCGCGGAACGGCGAGCTGGTCGCCTATGTCGTGCCGGTCGAGGGCGTGACCCCGGCGGTGGTCGCGTTGCGCAGCCCGCTTGCCGAACTGCTGCCCGATTACATGATGCCGTCGCGCTTCGTCGCGCTGGCCGAACTGCCGCTCAACGCCAATGGCAAGCTCGACGCCGCGGCACTGCCCGACCCGGCGAGCCACGCTTTGCCCGAATCGCCCGCCGGCCGCGCGCCCGAGACGGCGACCGAGCGCCGCCTGCTCGAGATCGTCAGCGACGTCATCGGGCGCAGCGACATCGGCGTCGATGACGACTTCTTCCTGGTCGGCGGCCATTCGCTGCTCGGCACGCAGGTGGTGGTGCGCTCGCGCGACGCGTTCGGCGTCGAGCTGACGCTGTTCCATCTGTTCGAGGGCCGCACCGTCGCGTCGCTGGCGACGATCATCGAGGGCCTCGTGATGGAGATGCTCGACGGCCTCTCCGACGAGGAAATCGCGAGGATGGCCGGATGAACATGATCGCCCCGCAGCCGAAGAGCGACCCGTCGCTCAGCCTCTATCGCCTGCTCGACCCGGCGGTGCTGGCCGATCCGTACCCGCTCTATGCCCGGCTGTGCGAGGAAGACCCGGTGCACTGGGACCAGTTCCTGCATTGCTGGGTGGTGACGCGCTATGCCGATGTCCACCAGGTGCTGCACAGCTTCTCGGCCGACCGCACGCCCTCGCCGGAAGCGATGCGCGCGCTGGGCCTGGCGCATATCGAGCCGATCGCCGAGGTGATGGTCAAGCAGATGCTGTTCCTCGACGCGCCGGACCATACGCGCCTGCGCAAGCTGTGCTCGACCGCCTTCACCCCGCGCCGCGTCGAGTTGCTGGAAGAGCGCGTCGAGGCGATCGCCAACGAGCTGATCGACAAGGTCATCGACCGCAAGAGCATGGACGTGGTGGCCGATTTCGCCGCGCCGTTTCCGGCGATCGTCACCGCGCATCTGCTCGGCGTGCCGGCGGCGGATCATGCCCAGCTGAAGGCGTGGTCGTCCGACTTCGCCGAGATGCTGGGCAATTTCCAGCACAACCCGGAACGCATCGACCGCGTGCTCAGGAGCGTCGCCGACATGACCGCCTATTTCCGCCGCGCGGTGCGCGAGGAGGAGCGGCCGCTGCCCGAGGGGCTGATTCGCTCGCTGGTCGAGGCCGAGATCGACGGCAACCGGCTGAGCGAGGAAGAGGTCATCGCCAACACCATCGTGACGATGGTGGGGGGCCAGGAGACCACCACCAACCTGATCGGCAACGGGCTGCTGACCTTGCTGCGCCAGCCCGACAAGCTCGCCGAGCTGCGCGACCATCCCGAGATCGCCGAGAGCGCGATCGAGGAGCTGCTGCGCTTCGAGACGCCCAGCCAGCATACCGGGCGCATCTGTCGTGAAGACACGATGATGGGCGGCAAGCTGATCAAGAAGGGCGATGCGGTGATGGCGGTGATGGCCGCCGGCAACCGCGACCCGCGCCGCTTCACCGACCCCGACACGCTCGACCTGCATCGCACCGACAACCGCCACCTCGCTTTTGGATGGGCGGCGCATTTCTGCTTCGGCGCGCCGCTCGCGAGGATGGAGGGGCGGATCGCCTTCACCACGCTGCTGCGCCGGCTGCCCGAACTGGCGCTGGGCGAGGGCAAGCTCAGCTGGCGCGAGAATCTCGGCCTGCGCGGGTTGAAGGCCCTGCCGGTGACCTTCGCATGACGATGCACAGCAAGATCGACGTCGCCGAAGCGCGGCGCGCGCTGCTCGCGAAAATGCTCAGCGGTGAGGCCGGCAAGGCTTCTGCTGCGCCGGCGCCCGAGCCCATTCCCGCGCGCGACCCGTCGCGCACCATCCCGCTGACCGCCGAGCAGAGCCAGCTCTGGCTGCACGCGCAGATGGCGCCGGACATGCCGCTCTACAATGAGTCGATCACCATCCACCGGCTCGGCCCGTACGATCACCGCGCGCTGGAGATGGCGCTGAGCGAGATCGTGCGGCGCCATGCCATCTGGCGCACAGCGTTCGTCGATGTCGACGGCGAGTTGCAGCAGGCGATCGCCGAGCCGATGCCGCTCAGCCTCGCGCTGATCGACATCAGCCATCTGCCCGCGGACCAGCGCGATGCCGAGGCGGTGCGCCTCGCCACCGAGGATGCGCGCGCGCCGATCCCGTTCGACGCCGCGCCGCTGTTCCGCGCCCGCGTCGTCAAGCTCGGCGAGGAGGAGCACCGGCTCTACCTCACCTTGCACCACATCATCTTCGACGGCGTGTCGATCTATCGCACTTTGGTGCCCGAACTGGCGGCGCTGGTCTCGGCGTTCGAGAAGGGCGCGCCCTCGCCGCTGCCCGAGCCCGCGCTGCAATATGCCGATTATGCCGCCTGGCAGATCGACCAGGCCGATCCGGCGGCGATCGCCCGGCAGGTCGAGGCATGGCGCACGATCCTCGCCGAACCGCTGCCGCGGCTCGAACTGGCCGGCGACCGGCCGCGCGCGGCGCTGCCGACCCATGCCGGGTCGATGGAGGTGTTCCTCCTGCCCGATGCGCTGATCGAGAAATTGAAGCACCTCGCCCGGGCGGAAGGGGCGACGCTCTATATGGTGCTGCTCGCCGCCTATAAGGCGATGCTGTTCCGCTATACCGGCGATGAGGACATCATCGTCGGCGGCGTTACCGACACAAGGCGGCGGCCCGAGCTGCAGCCGCTGATGGGCTATTTCCTCAACACCATGGCGCTGCGTTCGCGGCCCCATGGCCAGCGCAGCTTCCGCGATTATCTCGCCGAGGTGAAGGCCAGCGTGATCGGCGCCTTGGGTGCGACCGACGTGCCGTTCGACCGGCTGATCCGCGCGCTCGACATCAGGCGCGGCACCGGCACCCACCCGCTGTTCAACACGCTCTTCTCGATCGAGCCGCCGGTCGAGCCGTTCCCCCAAGGCTGGGACCTGACCCAGATGGACGTCACGGTCGGCGCGGCGAAGTACGATCTGTATCTCGAGCTCGACGAGCGGCCCGAAGGTTTTGCCGGGCGCTTCCTCTATTCGACCGAGCTGTTCGACGCGGCGACGATCCGCCGCATGATCGACCATTGGACGCGGCTGCTCGAAGGCGTCGCGGCCGACCCCGAGACCGCGCTCGCCGCGCTGCCGATGCTCGACGATGCCGAGCGCGAGACACTGACTCACGCCTGGAACGACACCGCGCACGCCTTGCCGCACGGCAATGTCGTCGACTGGTTCGCCGAACAGGCTGCCGCGCATCCCGACGCCACTGCCCTGGTCCATGAGGATGAGCGCTGGACCTATGCCCATCTTGCCAGGGTCTCCGACACGATCGCCACGCGGCTGGCCGCCGAGGGCGTCGCGCCCGGCGCGCTGGTCGGGCTGGCGCTCGGCCGTTCGCCCTGGATGGTCGCGGCGATGCTCGGCGTGGCCAAGGCCGGTGCCGCCTATCTGCCGCTCGACCCGGGCTTTCCGCCGAGCCGCCTCGCGCTGATCGCGCAGGACGCGAAGCCGGCCCTGATCCTGGTCGAGCCCGACACGTCCGAAGCGCTGCCGGCCGGCGTCGCGCCGCTGCTCGTGCTGACGCGCGACTGGCCCGATGCGCCGTTCGCGCGCGCGCCGATCGACCCTGAATCGCTCGCCTATGTGCTCTACACCTCGGGCTCGACCGGCAAGCCCAAGGGGGTCGAGATCCCGCACGCCGCCTTGGTCAACCTGCTGATGGCGATGCAGCACACGCCGGGCTTCAAACAGGGCGAGACGCTGCTCGCGGTGACGACTTTGTCGTTCGACATCGCCGAGCTCGAATTGTGGCTGCCGTTGGTCTCGGGCGGCACCGTCGCCATTGCCTCGCGCGAGGCGGCGAGCGACATGGCGCTGCTCATCGCGCTGATCGACCGGGTCGAGCCCGACGTGCTGCAGGCGACGCCGGCCACCTGGCGTGGACTGATCGAATCCGGCTGGCGCGGCGCGCCCGACATGCGCGTGCTGTGCGGCGGCGAGAAGCTGCCGCGCGCGCTGGCCGACCAGTTGCTGCCCCGCGTGCGCGAAGTGTGGAACATGTACGGCCCGACCGAGACGACCATCTGGTCGACCGTGGCCAAGGTCCCGGCGGAAGGCCCGATCCCGATCGGCCACCCGATCGCCAACACGACGGTGCGCGTGCTCGACAAAGCGGGCAACGACCTGCCGATCGGCGCGGTCGGCGAGTTGCTGATCGGCGGACGCGGGCTCGCGGTCGGCTATCGCGGCCGGCCCGACCTGACGGCCGAGAAGTTCATCGAGCACAAGGGCGAACGCCTCTACCGCACCGGCGACCTCGGCCGCTGGCGCGCCGATGGTGTGCTCGAATGCCTCGGCCGCACCGACAATGAAGAGAAGATCCGCGGCTTTCGCGTCGCGATCGAGGAAGTCGAGGGTGCGCTGGCCAGGCTGCCCGGCGTCAGCGGCGCCGCGGTCAAGGCGTGGCCCGATGCCAGCGGCGAACGCGCGCTGGCCGGCTATATCGTCGGCCCCGGCGACGCGCATGTCTGGCGCGAACTGCTCGCCGCCGCGCTGCCCGATTACATGATCCCGACCAAGTTCGTCGCGATGGACGCGCTGCCGCTCACCCCGAACGGCAAGGTCGATCGTGGCGCGCTGCCCGAGCCGGGCGTGTCGCACACCCGCAACAGCGAGCCGCCCGCCACGCCGGAAGAGGTGCGCCTCGCCGCGATCTGGTCGGCGGTGTTGCAGGTCGAGGAGATTTCGCGCCACGACGACTTCTTCGATCTCGGCGGCCATTCGCTGCTCGTCGCGCGGCTGCTGCGCCGCGTGCAGGCCGAGTATAATATCCGCCTGCCGATGGCGGCGCTGTTCCGCGCGCCCAAGCTGTGCGACATGGCCGAGCTGATCGCCACCGGCGCGGCGGCCGAAAAGCCCTCGCCGATCGTGCCGATCCAGCCGCATGGCACGCAGCGGCCGTTGCTGTGGCTCGATGGCGGCTCGACCTTCCTGCCCTTGTCGGAGCGGCTTGGCACCGATCAGCCGTTCCTCGGCATCTCGGTCGATGCCATCCTCGAACAGGCCGGCGGCTGCCCGAAGAAGCTGGAAGACGCCGCCGTGCTGGTCGCCGCGACCTTGCGCGAGGCGCAGCCGGTCGGCCCCTATCGCATCGGCGGCTGGTGCACCTCGGGTATCCTTGCCTATGCGACGGCGCAGGAAATGCGCCGCGCCGGCGACGAGGTCGAACTGCTCATGCTGGTCCATGCCTTCCACCCGGAAAAGGCGCGGACGATCGGCGAGGTGCGCTTCTTCTTTTCGAAGTTCAGCTTCCATATCGGCCAGTCCATGGCCCAGCCCAAGGGCGAGCGGCTGCGCTATTTCCGCCAGCGGCTGCGCGGCCTGTCCGATGCGGCGGCGCTGCGTGGCGGGCGCGAGGCGGTGCTGCAGCCCAAGCTGCGCACCCAGCTCGACAAGGCGGCGATGAAGTATGACACGCCGCCCTATGACGGCGACATGATCCTGTTCCAGCCGTCCGACCACCCGACCGTGCTCGATTTCGTCGAGGACTGGCGCAAGGTGGCGCGCGGCGGCTTTGCCGCGCATGTCGTCGCGGGCGGGCACCGCACCATGCTCGAGCCGCCCAATGTCGACCATTTCGCCGAACTGCTGAAGGCAGCGCTCGACGCGACGCTGGCGGATGAGGCGCTGATGCGCGCCGCCGGCTGAGCCGTGGCGCGCGTCGCCGTCTGCTTCGAGCCGCTCGACGTCGATGAGGCCATGCTCGCCGCGCTGGCGGCGGTCATCGGCGCCGACGAGCGCGCCCACGCCGACCGCTTCCGCTTCGTGCGCGACCGCCGCCGCTTCATCGCGCGCCGCGCGCGGCTGCGTCAGCTGCTCGGGGCGTGGGTCGGCCGCGCGCCGGACGCGCTGCGCTTCGGCGAGAACAGCCACGGCAAGCCGATCCTCGCCGATGGGCCGTGCTTCAGCCTGTCGCACTCGGCCGACATCATGATGCTGGCGATCGGCGATGTCGCGGTCGGCTGCGACGTGGAACGGATCGACCCGGCGCTCGACTGGCCGCCGCTCGCCGAGACCTTCTTCACCGCCGCCGAGCGCGCCGCGCTCGCCGCGCTGCCGCCCGAGGCGGCGCGCCGCGCCTTCTTCGCCTGCTGGGCGCGCAAGGAGGCGTTCGTCAAGGCGCTCGGGCTGGGCCTGTCCTGGCCGCTCGACGCGTTCGACGTCTCGGTCGGCGCCGCGCCCGCGCTGCTGTCGGGCGGCGCGGGCTGGGCGATCGCCGCGGCGCCTGACGTGCCGGGCTTCGCCACCGCGATCGTCGCGCATGACGATGGCACGCCGCTGATCATCCTGCCGCTGGCGGCTCCGCTACGCGCCGCCGCCTGACGGCATGGACGAGCAGCAGCGCGGCGCCCGCAAAGCCGGCGCCCGACAGGAAGGTCGCGTTGGCGCCGAAGCGTTGCCAGACCAGCCCGGCGGTGACGCTGGCGAGCAGCATGGCGATGCCGGTCGCGAGGTTGAACGCGCCGAACGCCGAGCCGCGCAGGTCGGCCGGGGCGTGATCGGCGACCAGCTTGGCGAGCAGGCCCTGGGTCAGCGCCATGTGCCCGCCCCATAAGGCGATCCCCAGGAACGCCCCGCCGAGCCCCGGCAGCAGGCCAAGCGACAGGTCGGCGAGGATCAGCGCGACCAGCCCGCCGCGCAGCAGCCATTGCGCCGAGACCCGGTCCGACCAGATCCCCGCCGGATAGGCGCCGGCCGCGTACACCAGGTTCATGACGATCAGCACCAGCGGCGCGAGCGCCAGCGGCAACCCTGCGGCGCTCGCCTTGAGCACGAGGAACGCTTCGCTGAAGCGGGCCAGCGTGAAGAGGATGCCGACCCCGGTCACGCCCCAGAAGGAGCGCGGCAGCCGCCGCAGATCGGCGAGGCGGATCGGCGGGCGCGCCGCCGCGCGGCCGGGCGCGACGGCGACGTCCTCGACGCCGAACAGCACGCACGCCACCGCCAGCATCGCCGGAATGACCGCGACCCAGAACACCGCCTTGATGTCGTTGGCGAAGGCGACCATCAGACCGATCGCCATCAACGGCCCGGCAAAGGCGCCGACCGTGTCGAGCGACTGGCGCAAGCCGAACGCCCGTCCACGGATTTCGGGCGGCGTGACATCGGCGACCAGCGCGTCGCGCGGTGCGCCGCGCAGCCCCTTGCCGATCCGATCGGCAAAGCGCGCACCGAACACCAGCGACGCCGATCCGGCCAGCGCGAACAGCGGCTTGCTCGCCGCGCCAAGGCCATAACCAAGCAGAAGCAATATCTTGCGCCGCCCAAGCCGGTCCGACAGATAGCCCGAGAAGATCTTGCTGATCGATGCCGTGGCCTCGGCAACCCCGTCGATCAGGCCGACCAGCGCGACGCTGGCACCGAGCGTTCCGGTCAGGAACAAGGGCAGCAATGCGTGGATCGATTCCGACGACAGGTCCATCAACAGGCTGACCGCGCCGAGCGCCCAGACGGTGCGCGGGATCGGCGGGCGAGGGACGGTCTGGCTGGTCATGTGCGGTCGCGCCTGTCCCAAATGCCATTCGCGGGGGCAGGGTAGAAGCTTTGCGTGTCGATGTAACCGGCGATCCTCCTTCGCGCGCGTTTGACCGATATCAATGCCCTGCGCCGCCAATGTCCGAAAATGGCGGGGAGGTAGCTGCGTGGGGGAGAGAATCGTCGGCGCGAGAAAAGCGAGATCCCCGCGATCGACCTGGACGGCGCGGAATTCGTCTATGACGGCCCGCCGGTCGATGCCGCGGCGGAGCCGGCGATCGCCGCCTGAGCCGCAGAATTGCGATGACGGGCGCGGGCTTGCGCGGTTAGGGTATCCGCAATGTCCTGGCCGCCCTTCTTCACGCTGGATCTGGTCGAGCGCGGCCTCTTGCCGGACGGCTGGGAGGCGATGATGCGCCCGCTGGCCGACGCGCCGGAGCGCGAGGCCATTTCGATGGGTGAGGTGGACTGGTCGTTCGCGGTGCTCGCCGCCGATGTGCTGCGCGAGCGCCTGCCCTGGCTGTGGCGGCTCTATCATCGCGAGCTGCGCGATTTCGCCAGCGCGGCGGTGGGCTTCCCGCTCGTGCCCTGCAACCGGCTGCGTGCCGCGATCACGCTCAACATGCTGTCCGGCACGGGCGCGCTGACCGACTGGCATACCGACCGGACCGCGGTCACCGCGGTGTTCTTCGTGACCGCCGGTGAAGCCGATGGCGGCGGCGACCTGGTGTTTCGCGACGGCACGGGGCGCGAGGCCCGCATCGCGCCGCGGCCGGGGCTGTTCGTCTGCTTCGAAGGGCATAACGAGCATCAGGTCGCGCCGCTGTCCACGCCGGGGCCGCGCCTGTCGCTGGCGATGCTCTATTTCCGCAGCAAGACCGCCGACCAGCAGCCGGCCTATGATGTCGATGTCTATGATATCGAGGATATCGCGCCGTGACCGGCGCTTGAAAATTCGCTCGGCAGCGGCGCCCGTTCCCCGCTAGATGGGCCATGGCCACCAACGAACCTCCCGCCCCAACCGCGCCCCGCCGGGCACGGATCGCGCGCGGCGTGCTGATCGCGCTGCTCGTCCTGCTCGGCCTGTGGCTGCTGCTGCCGTTCCTGCCGGCGCTGGTCTGGGCGGCGATCATCGCGGTGGCGATCGATCCGCTGGTCAAGCGCGCCGAGCGGCGCTTCGCCACGCCGCACCCCGATCTGATCGCCTGCGCCTTCACGCTGGCGCTGGCGCTGCTGGTGATGGCGCCGATCGCGCTCGGCGTGGCGCAGGGCGCGCGCGAGGCGCAGGACCTGGCGGGCTGGATGGCGGTGGCGCGCGACCAGGGCCTGCCGCCGCCGACATGGCTGGCGGGCTTGCCCTGGGGCAGCGGCGAGGCGACGGCGTGGTGGCGGGCCAACCTGTCCGACCCGGCGGCGGCGCGGGTCCATTTCCATTCGTTCGGCGCCCTGCTGTGGTCGGCGCAGAGCCGGCTGATCGGCATCGGCCTGCTGCACCGCTCGGTGGTGTTCGCCTTCACCTTGCTGACCCTGTTCTTCCTGATCCGCGACCGCGACACGGTGGTCGCGCAATGCCGCACGATGAGCGACCGGCTGCTCGGCCCGACCGGCGAGCGCATCGCGCAACAGGCGCTGCTGTCGGTGCGCGGCACGATCGACGGGCTGGTGCTGGTCGGGATCGGCGAGGGCGCGGTGATGGCGCTGGTCTACCTCCTGCTCGGCGTGCCGCACCCGCTGCTGCTCGGCGCGGCGACGGCGATCGCTGCAATGATCCCGTTCGGCGCGGCGGTGATGTTCGTCATCGCGGCCTTGCTGCTGCTGGTGCAAGGCGCGATCGGCGCGGCGATCACGGTGGTGGTGATCGGCCTGATCGTGGTCGCCATCGCCGATCATTTCCTGCGCCCGGTGCTGATCGGCAGCGCCACCCGCCTGCCGTTCCTGTGGGTGCTGCTCGGCATTCTCGGCGGGGTCGAGGCGCTCGGCCTGCTCGGCCTGTTCGTCGGCCCGGCGACGATGGCGGTGCTGGTGATGCTGTGGCGGGAGTTCGTTGCGCCGGAGGGGGTGGGGGCGCCATGATGGTCAGCACGGGCTCTCGCGCGGCGAACGCCATCATTGCCAAATCTCAACCATCCACCTATATTAAGCACACTACTCCCCCGGCAGGCTTCGGCCACCGGGCGCACGGCGGGCGAAAGCCCGCCGTTGCTCTTTCTGGGGCTGCCGTTGGACACGCACGTTTATATCGACGGCTTCAATCTCTTTTACGGCCTGCTCAAAGGGACGCCGTACAAATGGCTCGATCTGGAGCGCTTCTGCGATCAGCTACTTCCTCGCAACACCGTCCGCAAAATCTATTATTTCACCGCGAAGGTCGACGCGCGACCGCACGATCCTGACCAGCCGACGCGACAACAAGCCTATCTGAACGCGCTGACAACGTTGCCCCGTGTCGAGGTTCATCTCGGCACTTTCATGAGTTCTGTGGTCAGGCAGGCCGTGGTCGCGTCCGATCCGGTCACCGGTCGCTACAGTGTGGCTCGCGGCAAGCCGCTTCTCAAAGTCGATCCTGCAACCGGTGCGGTGGAAAAGGCATGGGTTCATAAATCCGAGGAAAAGGGCTCGGACGTCAACCTTGCTGCGTACCTGCTGCGTGACGCCTATCGCGGTGCCTGTGCCTGCGCGGTCATCGTCTCCAATGATTCCGATCTCTTGACACCGATCCGTATGGCGAAAGACGATTGCGGGCTCACCATCGGGCTCGTACCGCCGCGCCCTCGGGGCAGCATTGAACTCAAGCGCCTCGCCGACTTCAAGATCGAGCCGCGTGTGCACTGGCTTGCATCTTCGCAACTGGTCGATCCCGTCCACAGCGCGATCGGGCCGGTCAGCAAGCCGGTGGCTTGGTAATCAGGGGTAATTCCGGAACATAATTAGACTGGAGTGCACCCCTTGAGTGAGACAGGGTAATTGAGCGACACGATATCCGAGGAGGTGAACGTGGCGGATCGGCCGAGGCAGGCGACGCCGTTTGCTCATGAAGCGACACTGGTATGCGGAGATTGACGGTATTATTCTCTGCAAATATGCGGCGAATAAAACTTGAACAACACGGGTGATGACGTCCCCGAATTACCGAAGCCTGATTATACGATGGGCGCGATCCCCAAATTCAATTGTCGCATTTCCGCCTCGAAACGCTCTCGCAAGCGCCGAGCTTTCGTCGTCCGGATCACATCCCAGGGGCAGTCGCAATCGACCCGTCGCAATATCGTCAGTAGCGCGATGTCATCGCCCGCCTCGACCGCCTCGGAGTAGCGAGCGTCGAGCCCGGCTCGTCCAAGCAGGTCGTTCAGCCCATGCACGGCATAGCCGTTCGGTAGCGGGCGCTCCATTTCCGGGTCGCGCACCCATTCATAGTCGGGACGGCGCCAGAACTCGATAATGGCAACCTCGGTGGAGCCGCTGAATCGCCCAGTGCAATTGTCTTTCCGGTGAAAGTTGTTCGGCGGATCGCCGATCCAGAGGGCGCCATGCATTGCGAGGTAGGGCCGCATGCCAAAGGGATAGTCTGGGGAAGGTCCGGCGAAACCGATGTCGAACACCACAGCGCACACCTGGCAAGCGGTGCGAACTAGCGCCGCTTCCTTAGCGTAGACACCGACATCATCGGGTTTGAAGGGCTCGTAACGCGGAACGCCGTTCAACCACCAGAGCGGCTTGCCGGGGATGCGCGAGACAATATCGTCATATTCGATATACATGCGCGTTACGCCCTTACGCCGCCACCGCCTCCCCGCCACGCGAATGGCGGAACATCGCGATCGTCTCCAGCACCACATGCCGGGCGGTGAACCAGGCGAGGCCGGCATAGAGCGCGCCGCCCAGCGACACGAGCAGCGCGAGGCGTAGTGCCGGCTCGCTTGGCGGGAGCAGCCGGTCGGCCAGTGCCACGACCAGCGCCATGCCGCCGGCGGCGGTCAGTGCCGGGCGGATCGCGGCGAGCAGGCGCGGGCTGCTGGTGCCGAGCACCGGCATGGCGATCCAGGCGGTGTAAGCGGTGAGCAGCGGCATCGCGATCAGCCATGACCAGGCGAGGCCGAGCACGCCCCATTGGATGCCGGCGATGAAGCCGAGCGGCATCAGCACCGCGCCCGCCGCCGCCGACCAGACCTGCACGCGGGTATAGCCGAGCGCGGTGGTGGCCGGCGCGAACAGGATCTGCAGCGTCAGGAACGGCATGGCGAAGGCGAGGATCGCGACCACCGGAATGGCGTCATGCCATTTCGGCCCGAGCATCGTCGCGACGAATTCCGGCGCGGTCACCGCCAGCCCGAAATAGAAGGGCAGGGCGACCAGCATGATGATGCCGACCGATCGCTCGAAGGCGCGCGCCGCGCCCGTCCGGTCATGCTGCAGCCGGGCATAGGCGGTGAACGCCACCTCGTTGAGCGGCGGGATGAACTTGCTGGTGACGATCTGGGCGAGGAACAGCGCGGTGGTGTAGACGCCGAGCCGGTGGGTATCGAGCGCCCGCCCGCCGATCGCGACATCGGCCTGGGTCTGCACCAGCCAGAACAGGTCGCTGAGCAGCATCGCGCCGCCGAACAGCACCGTGCCGCTGGCGCCCGCCAGACCGAAGCTCGGCCAGACCAGCAGGCGCGCGGCGATCGTCATGCCGATCGCGCGGGTCCAGATCGCGACCAAAGGTGCGGCGACCAATGTCCACACGCCGAGCCCCGCCAGCGCGCCGCCCAGCGCCATCAGCGCGCCCGCCGCGGCGGCGAGCAGATTGACCTTGGCCTGGCGCTTGAAGTCCATGCCGCGCGCGAGCAGCGCGCCGGGCAGCACGATGAACGGGTTGGCGAAATAGAGCAGGCACTGCACGCGCAGCATCGTGCCGACCAGCGGGTAGCGGAAATAGGCCGCGACGAGCGGCGCGGCGGCGAACTGCACCAGCGCGATGCCGCCGTTCATCATCAGCAACAGGCCGAACATCTGCCGCACCTGCGCGGTGGTGATCGTCTCGGCGCGGATCAGCGCGCCGGCAAAGCCCTGGCCGTTGAGCAGCGAGAGCAGGACCATCACCCCCGAGGTCATCGCATAGAGCCCGTAATCGGACGGCTCGAGCAGCCGCAGCACCCAGAAGGTCGACGCCCACATGCTGAGTTGCGCGACGATCTGGCTGCCCGATCGCCACATCACGGCCTTGACGACGCGCGCGGTCATGCTCGGCGCGGGGCTGTCGGCAATGATCGGGGTCATGTCGTTCAAGATCGTCGGGTCCGCTCGGCCGTCGCGTCGCGCCCATCCCTAGCGCCGATCGGTGGACGAAGCGTGAAGGCGGCGAGAAATCTTTGCCGCAATGGCGGGAAAGCGCCACGCCTTTCGCCCACGCCGGAGGCGCCGGGCGACCGCCGCCGCATGGGGCTGCTCATTTCGGGTAAGGGCTTCGAAAAGGACGAATTCGCGGTGCGGGTTTCACCGCTCGGCGCCGTCTACCCGATAGCGGGTGGGAGAGGAAAAAAATGTCGCACGTGATTCGCTATTTTCGCGATGGCGAGGAAGTAAGGGCGTCGCCCTCCGGCAGCCTGGAGGCGATGAAGAAAATCGCTGCCGAGGGCATGGCCAGTTACGGCATGGATTATGCGGTCATCACCGATCCGACCGGCGCGGTGGTGTGGGCGAGCGTCAACCCGGTGCCGAAGGGCCGGTGGTTCGGTGCCGAGCTTTTCGCCGCGGCGCTGCGCGCGCTGGGCCGGCTTGGACCGCTGTCCCGCCAACTCTGAGCCGGCGGCCAGAAACAGGCAGGCGCGATCGCTTCACGGTTTCAGCGCGCGCTCCACCTCGGCCTCGCGCAGCGGCAATGCGAAGGCGATGCCGAAGCGCAGACCGTCCTGCCACACCACCCGCGCGGTGCGCACCAGGCCGCCGATCCTCAGCCGCAACGGCGTGCCCGGCGCGGGCGCGGCCGAACTGTGGACCAGCGCGCCGCTCACCGACAGGTCGAGCAGATGCGCGCGCAGCGGCGCGACACCGGCATATATCTCGACCGGCTGAAAGACCTTCAGCCGCGGCCGCGCGCGCAGGCTGCGCGCCTTGTCGATCCCGTTTTGCACTATCATTCGCCCCGGCTCGCTTGGCATATCGGCGTGTAGCGCATGCGAGTCCGGGAGGTTCCCCGAATTCGGCGTTTACGTTGCGTTAGGCATATTCGGCGTTAAACAGGCGCCATGTTCCGTCCGGCGATGCCCCTGCGAATTAGCCGCCCGGCCTGATCCCGTCAGGCCGGCCGCTCGTCCGTTGGTTCATCATGCGCCGGCCGTGAAGGCTGGCGCTTTCACGAGGCAGGAACATGACCTCCCCAGTTTTGCACTTGCTGTGCGGCAAGGTTGCCGCCGGTAAATCGACCCTCGCCCGCACGCTCGCCGGGGACGGCGCGCTGCTCGTCGCCCAGGATCCGTGGATGGCGCGGCTCTATCCGACCGAGCTGCGCACGATCGAGGATTATTTCAAGCTGAGCGCGCGGCTGCGCGCGGCGATGACGCCGCATCTCATCGAGCTGCTGCGCGCCGGCCTCTCGCTGGTGCTCGACTGGCCCGCCAACACCGTGGCGAGCCGGCGCTGGATGCGCGACCTCGCCGCGGCGGGCGGCGCCGCGGCACGGTTGCACTGGCTCGACCTGCCCGACCGGCAATGCCTCGCCCGGCTCGACGCGCGCAATGCCGGCGGCGGGCATGAGTTCATGGTGAGCCATGGCGAGTTCGCCGAACTGGCGCGCCACTTCGAGCCGCCACGCGCGGAGGAGGGGGTGCCGATCGTGCGGCATGCGGCGGGGTAGAATGTATCTGCCAGGGCAGAAGGAAGAATGGTTCGCGCGGAGACGCGGAGACGCGGAGGGGCCCCGCACCGGGCGAGTTTGTCCTGTAGTCACAAATACTTCGTCATACTGAACTTGTTTCAGCATCCATGCGCGGTCATCCGAACCAGGAGCAGCGCTCGTGTGGCCGCTGACCGCGCATGGACCCTGAAACAAGTTTCGGGGTGACGGGCAGTTTTTTGCTGGGACGCGGCACGCGAGCAACGGGCGCAATCCCTCCGCGCCTTCCTGCCTTCGCGTGAATCAATTTTCTTCGTGAGGCGAAGCGCTACACCCCGAAGGTCACATTGCCCGCCTCGTCCATCGTGAAGCCCGGGTTGTGCGCGATCTCCCAGGCATGGCCGTCGGGGTCGGCGACATAGCCGCGCAGGCCGCCATGGAGCGGCGCCTCGGCCGGGCGCAGCAAGGTGCCGCCGGCGGCGGCGAGGCGCGCGATGAGCGGGGCGACCTCCTCCTGCGTGCGGACGTTGTGGGCCAGCGCGACGCTGCCCGGGCCAGCCGCGGGGCGCTGCATGTCCTCGGCCAGCGCGCTCGCCAGCCAGGTGCCGAGCACCACGCCGTTCAGCTGGTAGAAGATGATCGTCGCGTCCTCGAACACCGGCGCCCAGCCGAAACCCTCGCCATAAAAGCGCCGGGAGCGCGCCAGATCGGCCACGCCGAGCGTGATGGCCGAGACATGCGGCCGGCCCGTCGCCGCGCCCTTCCGCCGGCTCCCCTGCCGCCGGTGCGAAGAGCGCCGCTGCGATTTTTCCGAGGCGCCAAAAAGCGCCCGCATGGTCGCGGCCAGATTCGTTGCGCTCATGTCTCGCTCCCGTTGCGTATCGCGCGAGATTAGGCCCCGGCGGCCCGGCGATCCAGCATTTCCGGCGTCTGGCCGCCGGGCCGGGCGTGCGTCCACAGGTGATCCGTGGCGGTCGCCGGCGGGAAACCGGCGACGGACAGTCCCGGCTCATAGACGCAGTGACCGGGATGGCCGCGCGCCACGGCCCATTCCATCGCGATCCGCGCGGCGGCGAACAGGCGTTCGGACGTCGGCGCGCCGGCCGGCATCGCCGCGATCCCGGCCGCGCCGCGCAACGTCACCGTGGTGTCGGCCAGGTCGACCGGCCAGGCGATCGCGGCGATCATTTCCCGCGCCGTGTCGATCGCCACCGGCGCGCCGGCGTGGTGACACAACAGGCAGGCGAACACGTCCTGCGCGACTCGCGCGACGCGGTCGTGCGGCGCGACGAGCAGGCGCAGCCGGTGGGCGATGGTCATTCGTGCCTGGTCGCCCGCGCCGGCGCCGTGAAGCCGGTCAAGCGCGGCAAGTCCGTCGACATCGATCATCAACAGGGTGATCTCGCCGCCATGTCGCGTGCTGGCGGCGATGCGCGCGATCAGCGCCGCCAGGCCGCGCCGGCTCAGCGTGCCGGTCAGCGCGTCACGCATCGCGTCGGCATCGACGCGCCCGTCATCCGCGGTGAATCGCTCGATCATGCACGCCCCTTTCGCCCGATGACGATGGCCTCGGGCCATGTCCGGAAATACTGTCTAGAGCGCGGCCGGCCGCGGGCGACATAGAGGGAAGATACCGATGGCCGCCGCAAGCCGGCGGTAATCACCTTGTCCGATACCGGCACGACGGTGCGCGGCATTTCGTCGCGCTACGTAGAAATACCAGGCATGCACCCGCGCCTGGCGCGCTTACCGTCTAGGAGCAGCAATGTATCCGTCTGGATCCGGCATCGACGTGACCTTTGATGAACTCCTCGTCCTGATCGTCCGTGACGCGGCGTTGCGCGGCTTGCTGATCGGGCAATTGTCGCTCGCCGGCGAGGTGCTGGTGACCTATGATGGCCCGCTGGACGACGCGGCGTTCGTTCGGGTCGCCCGCCCACCCGCCATCCTCATCACCGATGACGGCATGGTCGCGGCGGGTTTCGACGGGCTGGCCGACGGTGATCGCTGGCGCGGCTTCATCTATCTGGTCGAGGAAGGTGCCGTGCGGCGCGCCGGCCGGATCGCCTGGGTGGACCGCGCGCGGGCGGCACCGCAGATCCGGGAAACGCTCACCGCGTGGCGGCAGGCCCGGCTGCACTGAAGCCGCGCGGCAGCAGGCCGGTGCCGTCCCGCCGCCGCTGAAAAACGCGCTCAGCCCGACGAAATCATCCCGGCGGCAAAGGCGACGCGCAGCGCCTCGGGCAGGCTGCGCACCGCCAATTTGGTCATCAGATTGGCGCGATACACCTCCACCGTGCGCGGGCTGATATCGAGCTCATGCGCGATGACCTTGTTGGCGCGCCCCTCGATCAGCCCCATCAGCACGTCGCGTTCGCGCGGCGACAGCGCCCCGATCCGCGCGCGCGCCTGCGCGCTATGCGCCAGCGCGACGCTTTCCTGTTCGAGATGGTCGAAGGCGGCATCGACCGTGGCGAGCAGCGCGGCCGCCTCATAGGGCTTTTCGATGAAGTCGACCGCCCCCTCCTTCATCGCCTGCACGGCCAGCGTGACATTGCCCTCGCCGGTCAGCATGATCGCGGCGAACCGGCCGCTCTCCGCCGCGCGCAGTGCCGCGAGCACGTCGAGCCCGTTGGTGCCGGGCATGTGGAAATCGAGCAGCGCGATGCCGGGGTCGAGCTGCGGCAGGGCGTCGATGAACTGGTCGCCGCTGCGGAAGCTGCGCACGATCATGTCCGCGCGCAACGACAATAATGTGTGCAGCGAAGCGCGGACGGCATCGTCGTCGTCGACGATATAGATGCTGCGGGTCATCCCTCGACCTCCTTCATGATAGGCAGCGTGAAACGGAACGTCGCGCCGCCGCCGGCGCGGCTTTCGGCGGTCAGCGTGCCGCCATGGGCCTCGACGATGCGCCGCGAAATCGACAGGCCGATGCCCATGGCGGTGCCGGTCTTGGTCGTCGCGAAGCGCGAATAGAGCTGCTCGCGCAGCGCGTCGGGCAGGCCCGGCCCGCTGTCGCTGACCGCGATCTCGACCATGTCGTCCGGCGCCGCGCGCGACGCGATGATGATCTCGCGCGCGTCGCGCGGTTGCTGCAGCAACGCGTCGATCGCGTTGCGCAACAGGTTGACCAGCACCTGCTGCAACTGGATGCGATCGGCGAAGATCCGGTCGACATAGGGGTCGAGGTCATAGGTCAGGCGGATGTCATATTGCGCGGTGCCGAACAGGATGAGGTCGACCGCCTCGCGCACGACGCTCTCGACCGAGTGAAAGCTCTTCTCGGCATCGCGCTTGCTCAGGAAGTCGCGCAGCCGGCGGATGATCTCGCCGGAGCGCAGCGTCTGTTCCTCGGCCATACGGAGCAGCTCGGCGACGCGCGCGCCGTTGCCGCCCTGGTCGATCAGCATGCGCGCGGCGGCGAGGAAATTGGCGGTCGCGCTGAGCGGCTGGTTGAGTTCATGGGCGAGATCGGCGGCGAGTTCGCTCATCGCGCTCTGCCGCGCGACATGGTTGAGCTCGGCGTTGAGTTCGGCGAGCCGCTGCTCGGCCGCCAGCCGCTCCGAAACGTCATGGCAGAACAGGGTGATGAGATAGCCCGAGGGAGTCCTGGCATGGCCATAATAGACCGCCAGCGACAGCCGCGTGCCATCCCGGGCGATCGCGATCGCCGCCGCCGCCGGCCGGGCCAGGGCGCTTTCGTCGGAGTCGGGCTGGCGCGCGACGAGCGACAGGAAGCGACCATGTTCCTCCGGCGCGATCAGCGGCAGCGCCGATCGGCCGATCACCTCGTCGGCGGCATAGCCCCAGAGCTGCTCCGCCGCGCGGCTGAATTCGAGGATGATGCCGCTATTGTCGGTCACCACCATCGCGCTGGGCGCGGCCTCCAGCACCGAGCGCAATTGCGCCTCGCGCGCGCGCAGCGCGGCGTCGCGCTCGACGCGTTCGGTGACGTCGATATTGGTGCCGACGACGTGCACCAGCGTGCCATCGTCGTCATAGATGCAGCTGGCGACGCCCTCGATGGTGCGCTGCGTGCCGTCCGGCTGACCCAGGCGATAGCAGAAGTCGATCTGCGCCTCGCGCCGCGCCGCGGCCGCGGCGACCGCCGCCATGATGTCGCGCACGTCGTCGGGATCGACCAGCGCCTCCCACTCGGCGAAGCTGTTGATGCCGCCGGGCGGGAAGCCGAGCCGCTCGGCCGAGCCGTCGCTCCATTCGATCCGGCCGCTCGGCACGTCCCAGTTGGACACGCCGATGCGCGCCGCGGCGGCGGCCGTCGCCAGCCGCGCCTCGCTCTCGCGCAAGGCGTTCTCGATGCGGACGCGATCGGAGATGTCGAGCATCTTGAGCACGATGCGCGGCGCGCGGCCCGGCCGCGCCAGCACCAGGCGGCGTTCGATCACGCTGATCATGCCGCCGTCCTTGCGTCGTTCGAGCAATTCCCGCTCGCCGGTCGTGGCGAAATCGGTCCGCAGCGCGCCCGCGCCATCGGACGGGCAGGAGGCGAGCAGGTCATATTTGTCGTGACCCACCGCTTCCGCGGCGGCCCAGCCGTAAAGGGTTTCGCACCCGCGCGACCAATGGGTGATGACGCCGTCGCTGCGTGTCATGGCGACCGACGTGGCGTCCAGCGCGGCGCGCAGGTCGGCCGGCGCGAGCTGTGGGGCGATCGTGCGCCGGCCGGCCAGCCATCCGGCGATGCCGACCAGAATGGCGCCGCATAACGGCGCGATCAGATTGACGCCGAGCGTCCTTCCACCGAACAAAAGTACCGCAAAACCCCCCGCCGCGCACGATGCGGCCCAGATCAGCGCGCTTTTGTCCTCGTCCTCCGTCGCATTTCCCTCCGGATCCGTGCCATCGCGGCCGGGTCATGTCGCAATATTTTTTGTAAGACTGGAGAGAGACTGAATTACCAGAGTGGCCTAGTCAAGCGAATGCCATGGATTCCGCTCGCTTTTCAAATATCCATTCAAATCGGATCGATTTCCGCTGGGCGTCGAGCCCCGCCGACCACCGCCATTGTTTCGTGGTTATTGGCGAATTGCCAAAGACTATTAATTGTCTCGGCTGCTTGACTGACCGTAAATTCCTGTACGGCTTACGAAATACATCGACGCAACCGGACATGATGAGCGGCAGCGCGACGAAAAACACGTCACAAGCGCTTTTAAAACGAGCGTGTATCCGCGCAATTAATGAGTGATAATAATATCGATCAAATATCTTGTTCGGCTCGACCCCATTCCACGCGATGCGGAATTCAGTCGGGACGGTGGTCCATTTACTGGAGGCGGACGCCGCCGACCGGATCATGTCGCAACGGCAGCGGCGGCAGCGGCTGAACAGGAAGCCCCGGTTCTGCACGGCCTGGGGCGCGACGCTGTGGCCGCGCAGGTGACACGTCAGTTTCATGAGTGACTCCATTGCTTTGGGTGGTGTTGAGGTGAAGGTTGACCAGCCTGGTGAGGTCGTCCGTGCCCCATTCGAGCAGATAGTCGACGTCCCAGATCTCGAACTGGTCGCCGGTCGCGACGAGCAGCGCGCGATCCCTGATCCTGAGGCGCGCCCGCGCGATCGGCGGCAAAGTGAGCTGGCCGTTCGGCTGGACGTCGATCTGCGCGGCGAAGGCGAGCAGGCGCCGCCGGCCGGCGTCGCGCGCCGTGCAGTCCAGCGCCGCCGCCGCCGCGGCGGCTTCCTCCTCGACATAGGCGCGGTTGAGCCAGGCCCGATCGAACAGCCGCAAACAGCCCGCTTCCGCGTCGAGATCGGCGAACAGCCGGACCTCGGGCGTCGCCGAGCGGACCCGTGCCGTCTTGCGGAACGGTGTCGGCAGCATCAGGTCGCCACGCCGGGAGACCTTGCAGATCGCGCTGCCGATGAAGAGTTCGTCCATGTTGTGCTGTTCCGATGCCCTGTTGCCATCATGGTTAACAATCTATTACCGAGTCGCCACAGCGCGTGAATCTACGATCTCGTACCACTACGTATCCGGGATTCTACGATCCGGCGGACGCGGCGGCGATGTTGATGGTCAGGCGGATGGTTATACCGCGCTTTATTACGAATCTTAGTGAATCCTTACCGTCTTATACTGTGAATCTACGGCATGGCGGGCGCGGCGCGTTGCGTTAACCATGATGCCCGGAACCGACTCGACGGTTACCCGGAGGCGCAAATGACGACATCAGGCGAATGGGGCGGCGAGGAAGGCCGCGGGGTCACCGTCATCGGTGTGGGCGGGGCCGGCAGCAATGCCGTTGCCGCCATGTCGCGCTATGCCAGCCACGGCCTGCGCGTGCTGTGCGCCGACACCGACCAGCGCGCGCTGAACGCGGTCGAGGCGCCGCACCGGCTGCCACTCGGCCGGCAGCTGACCGGCGGGCTCGGCACCGGCGCCGACTTCGACGCCGGCCGGCGCGCCGCGGAGGAGGCGATGCCCGAGATCATGCGTACGCTCAGGGACACCGGCCTGTGCATCGTCGCGGCCGGGCTTGGCGGCGGCACCGGCACCGGCGCCGGGCCGGTCATCGCGGCGGCGGCGCGCGCCTGTGGCGCGGTGACGATCGGCATCGCGATCAAGCCGTTCCGCTTCGAGGGCACGCGTCGCGCCCGCAATGCCGATCTGGGGGCAGTGGTGTTCGAGGAGCAAGCCGATGCGATGGTCACGGTGTGCAACGAGCATCTGTTCCGCATCGCCGGCGCCGACATGACGATGCGCGACGCGCTCGCCGCGTCGAACCGGCTGGTGTGCGAAAGCGCGAGCGGCTTCGCCCGGCTGGTATCGGACGTCGCGCTCAAGCGGGTCGGCCTGGCCGATCTGCGCGCGCTGCTCGCCGCGGGGGGCACGTCGGTGATCGGCTATGGCGAGCATGGCGAGGGGGCCGATCGCGCGCTTCACGCGGCGCGCTCGGCGCTGTGCAACCCGCTGCTCGAAACCGCCATGCGGAGCGCCGGCCGGCTGCTCGTCACGATCAGCGGCGGCGAGGATCTGCGGCTCTATGAGGTCGATGCGGCGATCGCCTGGCTGACCGACCATGTCGAACCCGGCGCGGACATCGTGTGGGGCGCGACGACCGACGCGACGCTCGGGGGACGAGTGCGCATCGGCATCGCCGCGACCCGTCTGGTCGCGCCGTCAAAGGCGGCCGTGACGGTGGAAGCGCCCGTCGCCAGGCCGCGACCGGCGCTTTCCGTGCCGGCGCCCGTGGTCGCCCCCACCGCCTTGGCGCCCGAACCGCCCGCGCCGGTCGCGGCCCCGCAGCCCGAGCGGGTTGCCGTCGCTGCGCCCCGCCCGGCGCCGCCCGCGCCCACTGCCACCCGCGCGCCGACCCGCGTCGCGATACCCGCACCGCCGCCGATGGAACTGGCCGCCGCGGCGGCGCAACAGCCCGCGCTTATCGAAGCGACCGCCGCGTCTGCGCCCGTCGTCGTGGAGGTCGTCGCGGAGGTCCTCCCGCCAGCTGCCCGCGCCGCTGCCGGCGTGCTGGTGCTCGACGGCGAATATGTCGTCAACGACCGCATCATGCACGTGCGGGGCCGACCGGCGGCGAGCCTCGCCGACCGCGTCTATGGCGTACTCAGGGAGAGGGCGCAGACGATCCGCCGCGGCGCCGCGCTGCACCTGGCAGCCTGAGGTTGCCGCGGGTTCCCCGTCAGGGCAGCCCGCCGAACCGCGCGACGAAGTCCACCACCTCGGCCACGCCCACCCCGGCCCGGATGTTGGTGAAGACGAACGGCCGCTCGCCGCGCATCCGCCGCGCGTCGCGGTCCATCACCTCGAGGCTGGCGCCGACATAGGGCGCGAGGTCGATCTTGTTGATGATCAGCAGGTCCGAGCGGGTGATGCCCGGGCCGCCCTTGCGCGGGATCTTGTCGCCGGCCGACACGTCGATGACGTAGAGCGTGATGTCGGCCAGTTCCGGGCTGAAGGTCGCGGCGAGATTGTCGCCGCCGGACTCGATCAGGATCATGTCGAGATCGGTGAAGCGCGCGCGCATCTGCGCCACCGCGGCGAGATTGATCGAGGCGTCTTCGCGGATCGCGGTGTGCGGGCAGCCGCCGGTCTCGACACCCATGATGCGCTCAATCGGCAGCGCGCCGGAGCGTTCGAGGAACTCGGCATCCTCGCGGGTGTAGATGTCGTTGGTGATCGCCGCGACCGACCAGCGATCGCGCATCGCCTTGCACAAGGCATCCATCAGCGCGGTCTTGCCCGATCCCACCGGGCCGCCGATGCCGACGCGCAAGGGGCCGTTACGTACGCTGGTCATGACCTGAAGAGCCTCACATGCTGGGTTTCGTGGCGCATCGCGGCGATCTCGGCGCGGAAGGCGCAGCCGCCGATATCGTCGAGCTCGCTGGCTTCCGCCTCACGCGCGACGTCGAGCACGACCGGCATCAGCGCCGCCTGGACGCGCTGCCCGTCGGTCTGGCCGAGCGGCACCAGCCGCACCGCCGCCGAGACGAGATTGGCCGCGAACGCCCAGAGGTACGCCGACAGCATCTCGTCGAGCGGCACGTCATGTGCCCGCGCGGCGACGCCGAGCGCGACGGGATAGGGCAGGGGGGCGGCGTCGATCTCGCTCGCGGGCCATACCGCCGCGGTGACGAGCTGGAATGCCGCGCCCTGTGCCTCGCTTTCGAGCAGGCGTTCCTTCGCCGGCTGCAATGCCAATGCGAGGTCGGCCAGTTCGGCGCGCGTGCCCTCGTCCCCGGCGCGCCAGGCGTGTGCTGCGATGATCGCGTCGCTGCGCCCGGCGCCGTGGCGCAGGCAGTCCTCGATCCAGTCCGCCAGGCTGGCGCGGTCGGTCACCAGCCCGGCCTCGACCGCATATTCCAGCCCATGCGAATAGCTGAACCCGCCGACCGGATAGGCCGGCGAAAGCCAGGTCATCAGCCGGTAGCGCGCCTCAGTCATGGTGGTGATGATGGTGATGACCGTCGCCATGGTCGTCGTCGTGGTCATGCCCGAGCGTCCGGCCATGGCCATAGGCGCCCCCTTCCGGGTTGAACGGCCGATCGACGAACCGCACCGCCGCGCCGAGCTGTTCGAGCATGGCCGCGATGACATGGTCGTAGCGCAGATAGAGCGTCGCGCCGGCGATCTCGGTCGGCAGATGGCGGTTGCCGATATGCCAGGCGAGCCGCGCCAGCTTGGCCGGATCGGTCGCCGAGACCTCCATCAACGCCTCGGGCTTGGCGACCACGGCGATATGCCGCCCGTCGACCGTCACCAGCAGGTCGCCATCGGCCAGCGCCACCGTCTCGGCGAGATCGAGCAGCAGATGCTCGCCTTTTGCGGTGTGCAGCATCACGCGGCGGCGATGCCGCCCGTCGAAATCGAGGCTGACGCTGTCGTCGGCGACCGCGATGCCGCGGGGCAGGACATGGGTGGCACGCATGGTCATCTTCTGGGAGCCATCAGAACAGGAAGTAGCGCTGCGCCATCGGCAGCACGCTGGCCGGTGCGCAGGTCAGCAACTCGCCGTCCGCGCGCACCTCGTATGTTTCGGGATCGACCTCCATCAACGGCGTGGCATCATTGAGCACCATCGACGCCTTGGAGATGCCGCCGCGCGTGTTGCGCACCGCGAGCAGCGGCTTGGCGAGGCCGAGCCGCGCGGCGAGTCCATCATCCACCGCCGCCTGCGAGGTGAAGGTCGCCCCCGTCGCGCCCAGCGCGCGGCCATATGCACCGAACATCGGCCGGTAATGCACCGGCTGCGGCGTCGGGATCGAGGCATTGGGATCACCCATCGCCGCCGCCGCGATCATCCCGCCGATCAGGATCATCGCCGGCTTGACGCCGAAAAAGGCGAAATCCCACAGCACCAGATCGGCGCGCTTGCCGACCGCGACCGAGCCGACCTCGTGCGCGATGCCCTGCGCGATCGCCGGGTTGATGGTGTACTTCGCGATGTAGCGCCGCACGCGCAGATTGTCGTTGTCGCCGCGCTCGCCGGGCAGGCTCCCGCGCTGCTGCTTCATCTTGTCGGCGGTTTGCCAGGTGCGGATCAGCACCTCGCCGACGCGGCCCATCGCCTGGCTGTCCGAAGCGATGATGCTGAACGCGCCGAGATCGTGCAGGATGTCCTCCGCCGCGATCGTCTCCTTGCGGATGCGGCTTTCGGCGAACGCCACATCCTCGGGGATGTTCGGGTCGAGGTGGTGGCACACCATCAGCATGTCGAGATGCTCCTCGACCGTGTTGACGGTGTAGGGCCGGGTCGGGTTGGTCGATCCGGGCAGGACGTTGGGCAGCCCGCACACCTTGATGATGTCAGGCGCATGGCCGCCGCCCGCACCCTCGGTGTGGAAGGCGTGGATCGTGCGCCCCTTGAACGCGGCGATGGTGTCCTCGACGAAACCGCTCTCGTTGAGCGTGTCGGTGTGGATCATCACCTGCACGTCATGCTCGTCCGCCACCGACAGGCACGTGTCGATCGTCGCCGGCGTGGTGCCCCAGTCCTCGTGCAGCTTGAGCGCGCAGGCGCCGGCTTTGATCTGCTCGACCAGCGCCCCCGGCGTCGCGGCATTGCCCTTGCCGGTCAGGCCGATGTTCATCGCCATGCCGTCGACCGCCTGCAGCATGCGCGCGAGATGCCAGGGGCCGGGCGTGCAGGTGGTGGCGTTGGTGCCGGTCGCAGGACCCGTGCCGCCGCCGATCATCGTCGTGACGCCGCTCATCAGCGAATCTTCGGCCTGTTGCGGGCAGATGAAATGGATATGCGAATCCACCCCGCCCGCGGTGACGATCTTGCCCTCGCCGGCAATGATCTCGGTGCCGGGGCCGATGACGATCGTCACGCCGGGCTGGGTATCGGGGTTGCCGGCCTTGCCGATCGCGGCGATGCGCCCGTCCTTCAGCCCGATATCGGCCTTCCAGATGCCGGCCGCATCGACGATCAGCGCGTTGGTGATGACGGTATCGACCGCCCCTTGCGCGCGCGTCGCCTGGGATTGCCCTATGCCGTCGCGGATCACCTTGCCGCCGCCGAACACGACCTCCTCGCCATAGACCGTCATGTCGCGCTCGACCTCGATGATCAGCGCGGTGTCGGCCAGCCGCACCCGGTCGCCGGTCGTGGGCCCGTAGAGATCGGCATAGAGGCTGCGCGGAATGGCGATGCTCATGCGTCGAGGCTCCCCATCACCGCACCGTTGAAGCCCATCACCCGCCGGTCGCCGCGATAGGCGATCAGCCGTACCGCGCGGCTCTGGCCGGGTTCGAAGCGCACCGCGGTGCCGGCCGGGATGTCGAGCCGGTGCCCGCGCGCCGCATCGCGGTCGAAGTCGAGGGCGGCGTTGGTCTCGGCGAAATGATAATGGCTGCCGACCTGCACCGGCCGGTCGCCGCGATTGGCCACCGTCAGCGTGATCGCATCGCACCCTTCGTTGAGCACGATGTCGCCCGGAAGCGTGAAGACCTCGCCCGGGATCATCCGAAAGCCAAAGCGACGCCGCCGGCCACCGTCGCGGCACCGGCCAGCCGTGCCCACGCCTTGCCGGTCGCGCGATACAGGCCGAGCCCCGCGACATGCAGCATGGCGCTGGTGACCAGGAAGCCGGCGGCGAAGGCGGTGATCGCGTGCGTTCCGGCCTCCGCCGCATGCGCCTGGCCGTGAAACAGGCCGAACAGCGCGACCAGCGCGAGGCCCGCACCGAGCCTCACCGGCACCGCCGCCGCGACCAGCAGGCCGAGCGTCAGCACCGACGCCAGCACCATCGGCTCGGCCAGCGGGAACACCAGCCCATAGCGCCCGGCGACGAAGCCGAACGCGGCCGCCGCCACGAAGCTCAACGGCCATGCCCACAACGCCCGCCCGCCGCGCATCGCGGCGAACAGCCCGATCGCGACCATCGCCAGCAGATGGTCCATGCCGGTCAGCGGATGCATCAGCCCGCCGGCCAGACCGGAGCCGTCATGCCCGGGATGGGCGAAGGCCGGGGCGGCGACGGTCAGCAGCACGGCGGCGGCGGTCATTCGGGTAACACGCATGCGGGCCTCCTCAACGGATCGGATGATGGATGGTGACGAGCTTGGTGCCGTCGGGAAAGGTCGCCTCGACCTGGACGTCGTGGATCATCTCGGCGATCCCCTCCATCACCTGGTCGCGGGTCAGGACATGGCCGCCGGCCTCCATCAGGTCGGCGACCGAGCGCCCGTCGCGCGCGCCCTCGACGACGAAGTCGCTGATCAGCGCGATCGCCTCCGGGTGGTTGAGCTTCACGCCGCGCTCCAGCCGCTTGCGCGCCACGATCGCCGCCATCGCGACCAGCAGCTTGTCCTTTTCGCGCGGGGTCAGTTGCATCGTTCAGGCCTGCCAGACACGAGGAAGCGCGGCACCGCGCAGCGCGAGCAGCAGCCCCGCCAGCGCCGGCCGCAATATGTCGCCATGCGCCGCGATCAGCCGCACCACCGTGACGTGCGGCAGGGCGGAGGCGCCGGCCTCCAGTCCGTCGCCCTCCGGCAGCATCGCGCGCAATTCATCGACCGGCGCCCGCGCCGGGCCGGCGAGCAGCAGCGTGGCGAAGGCCTGCGCGCCGCCCAGCGTCGCCGGGCGATCGAGCAACGTCGCGATATCGCCGTCGATCCGCACATTGTCGGCAAAGATCAGCCGCCCGTCGCACCGCACCCGCCAGCGGTCGCGCAGTGATCCGCAGCGCACCCGCTCGCCATGCGCGCGGCGCCCGAACACCACCGCCTCGACCGCGAGCAGGCGGCTGTCCCCGGCAAGGTCGATCGACAGCGTCCGCGACAAGCGGCCGCCGTCGAACAGGATCGTCTCCTGCGGCAGCCATTCGAGCGCCGCGCCCGCCGCGACATGCAGGCAGGTTGCGACCCGCGCATCGCCGCTGTTCGAACGATAGACCCGCTCGGCCGTCTGCGTGGTGGCGCGCAGGTCCGCCGCGCGTCCGGCCGAGACCTCCCAGCGCATCGCGTCGCCCCCGGCCAGGCCGCCGGCGGTGTTGAGCAGCACCGCTTCGAATGCGCGGTCCTGATGATTGCGCGGGCACAGGATCTTCGCCGCGCCCGCCTGGCGCAACCGGGCGACGCGGTACCCGCCACTCGCGACACGATCCACCGCGATGCGACCATCGCCGGTTGTGCGCTGCAGCACGGCAGGTCCGGCCGGCGCCCGCGCGTCCTGCGACGCGGGCCGCGTCGCCGGAATTTGCCGGTCGCTGTCGGGGACTCGCAGCATCATCCCCACAGTCTCAATGCAGGTTGCGGGACTGGCAAGGCCCGACGCGTTTATTTTTGACGCGCCGCAGCACGAAGCGGTCCGTGACCGGTACCAACACCGGCAAATCAGGTCCGATCTGAACCAATTTCGCGCCCCGATCGTTGGAACCCCTCACGACGAGAGGAGGATGAGATGGAAGAATATCGTAACGCGGACGGCACCACCACCGTGGTGGAGCGGCGCTCCAACGCGGGCCTCGTTCTGGGGATTATCGTCGCGCTGGCGGTCATCGTGGTCGCGTTCCTCTTCCTGACCGGCTTCTGGAGCGCCGACGTCAAGAAGAGCGGATCGCTGCCGGACGTGCACGTCTCGGCGCAGGGCGGCAGCCTGCCGCAGGTCGACGTCCATTCCAAGGAAGTCGTCGTCGGCACCAAGCCCACCCAGGTGACGGTGCCGAAAGTGGAGTCGACCCACACCACCGTCGATGTTCCCGTGGTTGGCGTGAAGGACAACAAGTAACGCGGTCGTCGCGGCGAGGGGCGGCGTCAGGTCAGGGATGAAGCGCGCGACGGAGCGCTACCCGCCACACGCCTCATCGTCGCCGGCGCGGCGCGGTGCCATCCGGCCATGTCCTGCTCTTATTGCGGGCATGGTCGGGCAGGCGCGCTCCCAGGCAAGGCGTCCGTGAGGATCGCCAACATGCGCATGACGCCCAGTATCGGCACGTTGGTCAATCCGCCGACCACTCTTACCATCAGCAGGAACGTGAACCAGCGCCTGGTCTTTGAATTTGACAAGGATGTTTCCGTGCGGGTTTTCCCTTTCACCAGAACGCAGTATCGAGGACGGCAGGCGTATCAACCCAATCCCCCCATTGGAGGTGGCCGGTGAACCTGAAGCGCATTTTCGGTTGGCTGCTGCTCATCGCGGGGATCGTCATCGCCGGCTGGACGACATGTGCCGCGTTGATTTTGGAAGCGTTCTTCTACGGTTGGCCACCGGGTGAGCCCGACGACACCTGGCGCATTATTCCTGTGATCGGCTTGGGTCTGTTGATCGCGGCGGGCGGTTTGATCCTCCTACGTGGTGGACGTTCCAGGATGCCCGATCGATCGTAGCGTGGCGTTGCGGCTGCCTATCGTCGGAATGGCCGTCCAGAACGGCGACCTTCACGCATAGCTGACCACCTCGAATTCGGTGCCGTCGGGGTCGAGGAAATAGAAGCGGCGGCCGGGGTCGTAATCGGCGTGGCTGAACGGCACGAGCCCGGCGTCGATGACACGGCGTTCGATCGCGTCGAGATCGTCGACGAGGATGCCGATATGGTTGAGCGGGTTGCCCTTCTCGAACACCGCGTCGGGCGTCGCCACGCCGTCATGGGTGTAGAGCGCGAGATAGAAGCGCTCGTCGCCGACATGGACGGTATGGCCGCCCATCTGCGACGGGCCGGACCAGCGCTCGTGCCAGTCGAACAATCTGGCGAGCAGCGCGGCGCTGGCGGCGGGGTCGCGGACGGTGATGTTGACATGTTCGATGATCGGGGCGGGCATGCGAGACTCCTTCGGCGCGCGGAAATCGCGCGGTGTTTGCGAGTCGTACAACCTCAGGTTAAGTTGAGGTCAAGTGCTGCGATGCAGAGGGTGAAGTGACGGGCAAAGGCGATGTCCTGTTGACCATCGGCGAGCTGGCGCGGCGCACGGGGCTGTCGGTATCGGCGATCCGTTTCTGGGAGGAGAAGGGGCTGGTCGAGGCATTGCGCACGCGCGGCGGGCAGCGGCGCTTCCTGCGCTCGGACATCCGTCGGTTGTCGTTCGCGCTGATCGCGCAGCAGCTCGGCTTCACCTTGCAGGAGATATCGCGCGAACTGGGCACGCTGCCGCAGGGGCGTACGCCGACCGCCGCCGACTGGGCGAAGATCAGCCGGGGTTTCCGGCGCCAGCTCGACGCGCGCATCGCGGCGATGGAACGGATGCGCGACCGGCTCGACAATTGCATTGGGTGCGGGTGTTTGTCGCTCCGGAAATGCGCGTTGTACAATCCCGGGGATCGGTTGGCGGCGGAGGGGCCGGGGCCGCGCTATCTGGTCGCGAGTCTGGGGTAGTGTTGCGACTCCCGTGTCGACGCAACGGGCGGTCGAGGCGGGGCGTCTGGAGCATTGTCGGCTTTATGCTCTGGCGGCGTGACGCGACAGGTTGATTCAACGTTGGTGCGAATGGCGCGAAAAGGCGCGCCATGTGTACGCCTCAACTCAAAGCTCAGTTTGCCGCCGCACAGGGCGCGCCATCATCCAACCCGACTGCACCCTATGGGGGCGGAGGAAGTTCGAATACCCTGGGTGCGCCTCTGCCCAGCGCGGCGATGTCGGTCGCGGCGTTGTCCCGTGGCGGCTATATGGCTTCACGATTGCCGCCGAATGTCGGCGCTGGCGTCTCGCCTCTTATCACCGCAGCATCGCAAGCCGGCATCAATCCGCCTTCCGCGAGGATCCCCGGGGCGAGGCGAAACGCGGTTGGTGCGCTCGGATCGGGCGCGGGACTATCGGTCGTCGAACACTTGATCGGCAATCAGGAAAACCAAGGTGCGAAACCAGACGCACGGCTTGCGCCGGGGCGTGTGGTCCAACCCTCAATCGCTCCGACATGGGATGAGGTTCATGCGCCCACGCCGCAGACCATCGGGGAAGCCTTGGCCAAGATTCAGCACGGTGATCGCGATTATTATGATCCGGCGATCCCCGATGCTCGACGGCCTTTGTACAATGGCAAGGTCAGTTATCTCACTTCGCCGCAGGGACGCGCCTTTTTGGCCGATGTCGAGCGCATGATGCGCCCCGGGGCCCCCTATCCTGATGGGAATAAAAGCAGCGGGACCAGCCGGTTGCGGTCGGCATACCGGATACTGGTGGGCTACCTTTACACAATGCCTGAAATGAAAGCCTTTCTGGATGTATTCTCTCATACGGAGGGCACTGAAAAATATGGCTATCTGACGGCGAATGGCAGCAGGAAGCTGCAAAATCTGTTGGGTTTCCCCGCCCAGCCCAATCACCCCGACAGGCATCAAGGTGGGCCGCAAGGCAGATATCAGCTCGAAGGGGGCACCTATGATGGTTCCGGTCGCGACCGCTTTGCCAGGAGCGACTTCAGTGAGGTTACGCAAGACCTTACCGCGATCGCCGCGCTGGTGGCTGCAGGCGCAACGGATAAATTGATGGAGGGCGACCTGCTCGGCGCCCTCAGTCGCGCGTCGAAGGTCTTTGCTTCGGTGCCGATGAATGCCCGACAGGATCACAGTGGCTATTACAGGTCGGGAAAATCAAACGTTTTTCTCGGAAATAACACACCACCATCCGGCGCTCATTTTCAACCGACACATGTTCGTTTCGACGATCTGCCTCAGATATTCGCCGCGCGGCTGAATTCACGGCGCGAAGAGTTTCGGAACGCGAGAAGTGCCTGGGAAAGCGCGCAAGGTCCAGAGAAGCGGCCTATGCCCTGGGCCTTCATTTCTCCGCTTCGGTGGCATTTGTTCGGCAACCGTAGCTATATCGACGGAGCCGTTCCATCACGGCAGGTGGATGGTCGCTGACCGCGAAACGCGCTCAGCTGAGCCCCGTTATGACTATCATATGATCTCATTATGTTCTAGTCAGCACCTCTTTTCGATGGTATGGATTAGCTCGTTTGCAATTGAGATGACCCGATGAGCAGAGCGGTTCGGAAGGTAATGCAGGTCATTGCCATGCCAGTGATATGCTGGGGTTGGTTTGTTTCGACTGCGCCGGCGAATTCGCAGGGCAATGGGGCAGGGCGCGGGACGACGAATGTGATATCAAAGGCTTCGCGATCATCGGTCGATCGATCGGTTGTCCCAAGCGACTGGATGACGCTGCCAAGGCTCAGTCTCATCAGACAGGTTGAGAGCGCTCTGCGATGTGGCGCGTATCAGCCGCGGCTGCCGCTCAGGAAATGTAATATTCTCGAACGCGAGCCGGCCTTCATACAAGCTTGGCCCGACGATGGCCTGACCCGATTGCATGGCGTCGAAATATGGAACAATCTAAGCCCGCGTGACCTCGATCCCCGCCACCCCGGACATTTGCCGCGCTCGGCCTTCGAAATGGTTCACTACCTCTTGCCGCATTGGCGCGGCGCCAATCGGTGGCTGACTCATGAGATGTACAATTGGGATCATTATTGCGGCAGGAAGATAAGGGTCGGCAATGCCTGGGTCCATGTCAGCGGTGAGCGTTCAAAATATGGCATGATGATTTTGGTGGTCGGTGTCGCCCAATATCAACCGTCCGCGGAGCGTTATTATGCCGAGTGCCGAAGCGAATTGGAGTCTCCGCCCTGGGGAGATCCTTAGAATGACGTGTCGCACGGACGATGCAACATTCGCGTGCCGCTGCCCGGCAGGACCGACGAAACCACATTCCCTGGGCGTTCATCTCGCCATTCTCCGCAGGTGGAGGTCTGTGATGTTCCGCTGCGCGACGATGATCCCGGCGCGAATGCGCGGCAGGCGTGGCGTGCTGCTGCGCCGCAGGAGCGACGAAACCACATTCCCTGGGCGTTCATTTCCCCGTTTCGGTGGCAATATTTTGGCAATACGAGTTTCCTGCCAAACAGATAGCGTACCCGCGGGTCGTTGAATCGGGCGTGGCTTGAGGCGCCGATATGTTCGTCAAATGATCTTCCTTTGTTTTCATGGCTGCGCTATGTAAATTGTCCGCAATTCGCGACGTGGCGGAGTGGACATGGCAAAGCATCGTGGACCATCGAACCTGGCGGCCGCCTGCATCATCGTCGCGTTAAGCGGGTGTGGGGCACGCGATGAAAGCGCGCGCCAAAGCCCGCCATCGCCCAAGATGACAAGCGCCGAAAGGCAGGAATTTGCGCGAACCACGATGGCGGCGGCACCCATTCTGGAGACATGGATGAAGTTGCCGGTGCCCGTTCTAAAAAAATGACTGACAAGATTATTTGGGTGCGAGCACAAATGGTTACACCGACAATGTGAGCTGTATCCCGATGGCGCGGTACTCGATGTCAGAGAGGACAGGGAGCATCCGGGCCATTTCGGCAGTGCAGGCCTTTTGATCACCGTCGAAGATAGCGCGGAGCGACCGTTTCCTGGAGAATTACCTCGATCGCCATACAAGCTGTTGCACCATTTGTTCCCGCACTGGAAAGGCGCCCGTGCGTGGACGCCCTACGCACTGAAGAATTCGATGCGCGCGTGCGGCATAATGGCTCATGTCGATCATTCGCTCATCTGGGTGGAAGGGGGTTTGGGCGCCGCGTCGATGAGTGTGCGTCTGATCGGCGTTTCCGTCTTCCCATATACGCAGCACGATGCCGATGTGCAGCAGCGCTGCATCCGTGATGGTGAGGTGGATAACGGAGTTCAGGAACACGCCGCGGCATTGGCTGGCGCTCGCCCCTTGTCGCACCTCTAATGTGACACGACGTGTTGCAACAAGAACTGCCGCGGCTCCAATCAGCCTGATTCAACCATCCGCCCATCCGCCGTATCGCGTGCACCATGTGCATGCCCTCACCCCCCAAATCGCAAACGCTGCCCGAGCGGCAGTCCCTGAAACTCCCGGACGGCGGCGCCACCGCGCCGCGGGTCGATGACGACATCCGCCGTCGCCGCGCGCTGATGGCGACGGCCTATACCGGCGCGCTCGGCCTCGGCAGCGCGCCGACCACCACCACATTGGGAGGCTGATCCCATGACCCAGACCACGCTCAAGGAGCGCTGCGACCGGCGGCTGTCGGCGCTCAAGTCGCTGCGCCAGCCCTATGAGACGGAGTGGCGCGAGATCGCGCAATATGCCCAGCCGTCGCGCTCGCGTTTCCTCAACAGCGAACAGAATCGCAATTTCCGCCGTATCAACAGGGCGGTCTACAACAGCCATGGCATCCTGAGCTTCCGCACGCTGACCGGCGGCATGACCAGCGGCCTGTCGTCGCCGTCGCGGCCGTGGTTCCGGCTCGCGCCCTATGACACCGACCTCGCCGACGACACCGCAGTGAAGACCTGGCTCGCCGAGGTCGAGCGGCGGATGTATGGCTTCCTCGCCGGCACCAATTTCTACGGCGCGGTAAAGTCCGGTTACGCCGAGATGGGCATGTTCGGCACCGAGGCGTGCGTGATGGTCGACCATCCGCGCGCCGGTGCGGTGTGCCATGCGCTGACCGCCGGCGAATACTGGATTGCGCTGTCCAATGCGGCGGTCGCCGACACGCTCTATCGCCGCACGCCGATGTCGGTGATGCAGGCGGTGAGCTCGTTCGGGCTGGAGCATGTCTCGAGCTTCGTGCGCACCGCCTATGACAGCGGGCGCTATGACGACCAGGTGCCGGTGCTGCACGCGATCGAGCCAAACGACACGGTGGCGCCCGATGCGCTGAACGCGCGCGGCAAGGCGTGGCGTTCGGTCTATTGGGACGAGAATGACGGCGACGCGACGCGCGTGTTGCGCGCCGAAGGCTATGACGAGCAGCCCTTCTGGGCGCCGCGCTGGGACACGGTCGGCGGCGATACCTATGGCACCGGGCCGGGCTTCGACGCGCTGCCCGACATGCGCGAGCTGCAGTTGCAGACCAGGCGCAAGACCCAGGCGACCGCATTCCTGGTCAAGCCCGAGAAGATCGTGCCGGCGAGCGTCAAGCTGACCGGCGAGGCGGGCAATGTCGTCACCGCCAGCCAGATCGACGCGCAGCATGTCGTGGTGCCCTACCAGATCAATCCCGCGGCGATCGGCGCGATCATGGACGATGTGCAGCGCTGTTCCGAGGCGGTCGACCGGCTGACCTATGCCGATCTGTTCATGGCGATCACCAACATGCAGGGCATCCAGCCGCGCAACATCGAGGAGATCGCCAGCCGCAACGAGGAGAAGCTGACCCAGCTCGGCCCGGTGATCGAGCGCGTCAATGCCGAGAAGCTGCAGGTGGCGATCGACCGGACCTTCGCGATCATGGCGCGCAAGCAGATGCTGCCGCCGCCGCCGGAGCATTTGCAGGGCGAGCCGGTGAAGGTCGATTTCGTGTCGATCCTCGCCCAGATGCAGCGCATGGTCGGGCTCGGCCAGATCGAGCGCACGGTGTCGTTTGTCGGCAGCCTCGCGGCGCAATTCCCCGAGGCGAGCGATCGGCTCGATATCGATGCGGTGATCGACGATTATGCCGATCGCGCCGGGGCGCCGCCCAAGATCATCCGATCCGTGCAGGACGCGCAGGCGCTGCGCGACAAGCGCAACCAGGAACAACAGATGGAGAAGATGGCGTCGCTGGCGCAGCCGATGCAGCGCGGCGCGGATGCCGCGCGGTTGCTCAGCGAGGCGGCGCAGAATGCCGGGATGATGGGTGGCGGGATGGGGGAGCCGCAGTAGCCGAGAGATGCCGTTCTCCTGCGCAAGCAGGAGTCCAGGGTTTCGGGCGTGGCGCTCGTGGCTCTGGGTTCCTGCTTTCGCAGGAACACAAGCTCGCTGCGGCGATCAGGCATGACAGGTTGATTCAACGATCTGACCAACCGGCTATTCCGGCGCGATGATCGACCGTGCCGACGCCACCATCCTGATCGAAAACCCGGCCTTCCGGCGGCTGCTGTTCGCGGTGATCCGCGCCGGCGGGGTGTTCGATCCCGCCGCCAGCCAGGCCGATGGGCGGCACCTGTTCCTCGCCGGTCGGCGCAGTCTCGCGCTCGAGCTGCTGTGCGCCTTCGAGGCGGTGCAGCCCGCGCAGGTGCCGGGCGGGGTGCCGGTGTTCAGCCTGATTCAACTGCTCGGCGAAGCGGCGCACATGGCGATCAAGGAGAAAGCAAGTGACCGACGATTTGATACCTATGCCGAACTCGACGACGATGACGGAGCCTGCGGCTGACGCCGGCGCGGCGCCCGCCGGCGACGCCGGCTTCCATGACGATTTCGATGCCCTTTCACCCACCGCGCTGGGCGAGGAGGCTGGCGTGCCCGGCGGCAGTTTCGACGATGACGGCGTGCCCGAGGCCTATGCGCTGACGCTGCCCGATGGGCTGGCGCTGGATGCCGGGGCGATCGCCGAGGCGACGCCGGTGTTCCGCGAGCTCGG
>Ga0207676_10000150_pt1 | contig 60517 bp, 70 predicted proteins | sample KBSSwiS72_FD_184307 | JGI IMG/M metagenome (GOLD analysis project Ga0207676, IMG submission 184307) | Switchgrass rhizosphere microbial communities from Kellogg Biological Station, Michigan, USA - KBS Switchgrass S7-2 (SPAdes) (version 2) | ecosystem: Host-associated > Plants > Roots >...
CGCGATGCCGAATTCTTCGAGATAGCCGTAGCCGCCAAGTGTCTGGATGGCGCCGGAGACGATCGCTTCGGCCGCTTCCGATGCGAACAGCTTAGCCATCGAGGCTTCCTTGAGGCACGGCAGACCTGCATCCTTGGCAGATGCCGCGTGCAGGACCATCAGCCGCGCCGCCTCCAGCCGCGTAGCGAGATCTGCGAGCCGGAACCCGACCGCCTGATGTTCGATGATAGGCTTGCCCATGGAATTACGCGCACGCGCGTAGGCAAAAGCGATTTCGAGCGCAGCCTGCGCCATGCCGACGCTCTGCGCCGCAATACCGATGCGCCCCGCTTCAAGGTTGGAGAGTGCGATGGAATAGCCCCGACCCTCCGGCCCCAGCAGTGCGTCATCCGGCACGAAGCAGTCTTCGAACCGGATCGCACAGGTGTCGGAGGCGGCCTGCCCCAGCTTGTGCTCCACCTTGTCCACCATATATCCGGGAGTGTCGGTAGGCACAAGAAAGGCCGAAATACCCTTTTTGCCCGCAGATGGGTCGGTAACGGCTATCACCATCGCCACGCCGGCGATGCGGCCCGAGGTGATGAACTGCTTCGATCCGTTCAACACCCAGCCCCCTTCGGTACGCACCGCACGGGTGCGGATGGCAGACGCATCGGAGCCGGCATCGGTTTCGGTCAGCGCGAAGGCACCGATCATCCGACCGGAAATCAGCTCAGGCAGATAGCGTGCCTTCTGCGCCTCGCTGCCATCCTTGAAGAGGCCGGAGACCATGATGCTGTTTTGGATCGACACAATCGTAGACAGCGGACCGTCCGCCGCCGCGATTTCAATCAGCGCCAGGGCATAGGACACATAATCGGCCCCCGCACCGCCCGCCGCCTCCGGCGCAGTCATGCCCAGCAGACCGAGCGCCGCGATCTCCTGGAACAGACCGTCGGGATAGCCTTTGGCCTCTTCAAAGGCAGCGCTGCGCGGACGGATCACATCCTGCGCGAAATCGCGTACCGCGTCGCGGATCGAAGCTTGCGTCTCGGTAAGGATCATCTTGCTCGCTCCCAATTGTCAGCGGCCACGAAGCGACCGGAGCGCCGATATCTCGCGGCTATCAGTCGTTCCTCCACCGCGCGATAGATGGGCGACGCCGAAGCGGCAATTTCGGCAGCGAAGCCAGCCGTCACACCTGCAAGGTCATCCACCTTGAGATGCTTGAAGGTCATCGCCAGGTCCTTCCTGTCCGTTCTACAGCATCGCCAGACGTGCGCGGGCAATCTCACGCGCCTCGGTCACGATGCGCTCGATCAGCTCCGCGACTGTGGGAACGTCGTGAATCAGGCCCTGCACCTGACCCGCCCAAACCAGCCCGGCTTCGATTTCACCCGTCTCCAGCGCGGTACGACCCCGCGCGCCGGAAACCAGCGGCTGGATGTCCTTGAACTCTGCGTCCGGCCGGGACGAAATACTGACGACCTCATCCGAAATGCCGTTCTTCGCCACACGCCCTGTATTGTTAAAGCGCCGGAAGATCAGGTTCGTAGCGCGCTCATCGTTGGCGACGATGAACTCCTTGATATTCTGGTGGATCGGCGCCTCAACGGTCGCGCAGAAACGCGTGCCCATGTTAATGCCGTCCGCGCCCAGTGCAAGTGCCGCCACAAGGCCGCGCCCGTCACCGAAGCCGCCGGAGGCGATCATCGGCACCTTCACCTTGTCGGCAGCCGTAGGGATGAGGATTAGGCCCGGAATATCGTCCTCGCCCGGATGACCCGCGCATTCGAAGCCGTCGATTGAGATTGCGTCGACCCCCAGGCGCTCGGCTGAGAGTGCGTGGCGCACCGCGGTGCATTTGTGGATGACCGTCACGCCGTGCGCCTTGAAATCCTCGACGTGCTCCTGTGGCTTGTGGCCCGCCGTTTCAACGATGGTGACACCGCTATCGATGATCGCGCGGCGATACTCGGAGTAGGGCGGCGGGTTCACCGAAGGCAGGATGGTCAAGTTCACGCCGAACGGCTTGTCGGTCATGATTCGACAGCGATCGATTTCGCGGCGCAGATCGTCCGGCGTCGGCTGAGTCAGAGCAGTCAGGATCCCGAGGCCACCAGCGTTCGAGACAGCAGCGGCTAGTTCGGCACGACCGACCCACATCATCCCGCCCTGCACGATCGGATAGTCGATACCGACCAGGTCGGTGAAACGCGTGCGAATGGTCATGCAACGATCCTCAGCATCCTGTGCACCTATCGGCTCGCTTCTTGACAAAGGCTGCCATGTCCTCCGGCACTTTCGGGTTCGGCGCGTTGAGCTCGCCAGGACGGGTGAGCCGCACGAACGGCACCGCGCCATGCGTCTCGACGAGAAGGGTTTGGTATGGCGCCATCTGCCGCCCCTCAGAGCCTCTCGATAATCGTCACATTGGCGATGCCGCCGCCTTCGCACATGGTCTGCAAGCCGTAGCGACCATTACGCGCCTTCAGCGCATGGACGAGAGTCGCCATGAGCTTGGTGCCCTAAGCGCCGAGCGGATGGCCAAGCGCGATGGCGCCGCCGTGCACATTGAGCTTCGCCGGATCCGCGCCGAGCACCTTTAGCCAAGCCATCGGGATGGAGGCGAAGGCTTCGTTGACCTCGAACAGGTCGATCTCCTCAAGCTTCATGCCCGCCCGCGCGAGCGCCTTGCGGGTCGCCGGAATCGGCTCCTCCAGCATGATGACCGGATCGCCAGCAGTGACCGTCAGGTTCACGACGCGCGCAAGCGGGGTGAGGTTGAAGCGCTTCAGCGCCGCCTCGCTGACGATCATCGCGCCCGACGCCCCGTCGGTCATCTGGCTGGCATTAGCGGCGGTGATCGAACCACCCTCCGCCAACGCCTTCACTTCGGACATTGCCTGCCTCGTGCCGCACTGCCGGTCGATCGTCACCGCCGGAACGCTGTCGGGCAGCGAAGAAACGAGGACGAGATTGCGTCCAAAGGCGAAAGCCTGCTCGCCGCCCTGCGTGACGCAGCCGACGATGACATCCTTCACCGCCGCCGGATCGACGCCGGTGCGCGCGACCAACGCATCGAGCACGATTGCGCCGAGGTCGGCGGGGTGCATATCGACCAGCCCGCCCCTCCGGGCGCGCCCGCCAGCGGTACGCAGCGCCTCGACGATATAGGCGTCAGCCATGCTTCATACGCCTCTGAAGACCGGGGGTCGCTTGGCGAAAAAGGCGGCGAGCCCCTCCCGCGCCTCCAGATCGGCAGCGACCGCCATCGACCGCAGTTCGCGATCCAGTTGTGTTTCCAGGCCGCTTTCGTAGCTTTCCTTGAGCAGTGCCCGCGCCGCGCCGAGTGCGGCCACGGGCGCATTGGCAAGCGCGGTCGCGGCGGCATTGCCCTCATCGATCAACGCATCATCATCGACGGTGCGCGTGACCAGCCCGATCGCCTCGGCATCCTCCGCGTTGATGCGCCGATTGGTCAGGATGATCTCCTGCGCCTTGCGCAGCCCGACCAGGCGAGGCAGCAGCCAGCTGAGGCCACCATCGGCGGTCAGGCCGATCGCGCCATACGCAGCGGTATAATGGGTCGAGCGCGAGGACAGCACGACGTCCCCCAGCATTGCCAGACTGAAGCCCGCACCCGCGGCGGGACCGTTCACCAACACGAGCAGCGGTTTGGGCATCCGCGCCAGCCTGCTCACCGCCGCATGGAAAACCGCGATCAGTTCCGTCAGCATCAAGGGCAGCTTGTCACCTGCTTCCCGCATAGCGGCGACGTCTCCGCCCGCGCAGAACAGACGCCCATGCCCGGTCAGCACCACACAGCGGATCGCCGCGTCGGTTTCGCAAGCAATAGCCGTCGAAAGCAGGGCGCGGGCGAGCGGCAGATCGATTGCATTGCCCACATCGGGCCTTGCCAGCGTGATCCGCGCGATGCCTTCCGAAAAGGCGAAGTCGATACCGTCCGCCACGGGATCAACGCGGCGCCATACGGATCGCACCGTCCAGGCGGATCACCTCTCCATTGAGCATGGGATTGAGGATGATAGACTGGACCAGCTGCGCATATTCCGCAGGCTTACCCAGGCGGCTGGGATGTGGCACCTGCGCGCCGAGCGCGTCCTGCACATTCTTGGGAAAAGCTTCCAGCATCGGCGTCAGGAAAATGCCTGGTGCCACCGTCATCACCCTGATCTTGTGCTGCGCCAGATCGCGCGCGATCGGCAAAGTCATACCCACGACTCCGGCCTTCGATGCAGAATAGGCGGCCTGTCCAATCTGGCCATCGAAGGCCGCAACGCTAGCAGTGTTAACGATCACGCCGCGCTCACCCTCGATCTCGTCGGCAGCCGCCAAGCGCGCCGCGAACTTCGATATCACGTTGAAGGTTCCCACAAGGTTGACCGTGATCGTCTTCGCGAAGACATCGAACGGATGCGGCACATTTTCTTTGCCGACCGTCTTGATCGCCGGCGCGATCCCCGCGCAGTTCACCAGGATACGCGCGACCCCGTGCGCCTCTTCGGCAGCGGCGAGGCCAGCGGCGACACTTGCATCGTCCGCGACGTTCGCACTGACGAAACGTCCGCCGATCTCGGCCGCCTTCGCCTTGCCCGCCTCCTCGTTGAGATCGAAGATCGTCACCTTGGCGCCCGAGTCGGCAAGCATCCTCGCCGTCGCACTGCCAAGGCCAGAGGCACCACCCGTGACTACCGCCGCCATCCCGTCGATCCGCATCGCCCTACCCTTCTGACTGTCGCCACCCGATCTCAAAAGGCCCGGGCGACTCTTCTTGCCTACTCTTCGGAATAAAGTTACTCGCTAGTAGGTGGGTGACGAAGGCCTTTCATGTCAAGCAGATCATCTTCAATTTTCATCGGGGATCACATGGGTGAAAAGAGAGCTACGCCGTTCGCGTGGGAACGCCCAACCGAAGAGGCGCGGGATGAAAAGCGCAATGTCCTGCTGAGGTCCGCGGTGAAGCTGTTCAACGAACGTGGTTTTCACGCCACCTCCCTCGATGATGTCGCCGCTTCAGTGGGCGTGACCAAGCCGGTTATCTATCATTATCTGGGCAATAAGGACCGTGTCCTGTTCGAGTGCGTGCGGATCGGCCTGGCGGAGTTGCGGGAGGCGGCCGAGCAGGCACGGGCGCTTCCGGGCGATGGCCTTGTCCGGCTGGAAGCATTTCTACATCGCTATGCTGAAATCGTCATGACTGAGTTTGGCCGTTGCGTCATTCGCACCGGGGAAGAGGCGCTGGCCCCCGGCAACCGGGCCGAGTTCCGCAAGCTCAAACGGGAAGTTGACACCTTCCTCCGCGATATGATCGAGCAGGCTGCACTTGACGGGTCCGCCACCGTCCCCGACGTCAAGGTCAACGCACTTATGATCGCCGGGGCGCTCAACTGGTCGGCGCGCTGGTACCACGAGGACGGAGCATTGACGCCGTCGGAGATGGCGAGCGCGCTCGTACGAGCGATCCTCGCCGGGATCGGCCCCGCCCCGCCGGTTCGTGATGCTCCACCGACTGCGCGATGACGATATTGTGCGGATATAGTCTTCAAGCATCTTCTTGCCGCCGCGCATATCCGCGATCACGGAGTGTGCAACGTCTGCGAAAGGCACCGTCACCGAAGGTCTGCCCTCCCAGCGCGCGAAGTCCCCTTTACCCCGGCAGCAGGATTCACAGTCTGCGGCAATATTGTCAGGATGCGAGGGGTACGGTTGGAGGCGGACACTTTCGTGAACGGAATTCTCCGCAATAGACAGGTGTTGGACCAGCGCCATGCCAAGATCGCCGAGTTCGAGTCCTTCGCGCGTGAGCGCGGACACACGATTCTCGAGCACGCTTTGTCGTGGCTGGCAACATGTACGGCGCCAACTGGGGAGAGAGCGGGCGCCAGAAATTCGAGCGCACTGGCCGGATCAGGGACGTCGGTGTCCTGCGCCAGTTTGACGATCGTATGAATGCGCTTTGTCCAATCCGCCAGGCTTGCGATGATGGATGTTGAAGTCATGGCACGTTGAAGCAAGCTGCCCGGTCCTTGAGGTGCCGCAGTTCCGCGGGCGTCATTGCGGCGGCTCGCGGCCCGCCTGCGCTGCTTCGAGCACCTCCGATCCGAAAGCCTTCTCGACGACGTTGCTCAGATCCGGTTGGCACAAGAGTTCCAAGCCACCATCCACCGCGAAGCTCTGTCCGGTGACGAACCCGCTTTCCGGCCCCATGAGGAAGCGGATGCCCGCTGCCACTTCATGCGATTCCCCCGGGCGACCGAGCGGAATACACTCAAGAAATCGCCGCATTACCTCATCGTCGCCGAAATATGCCCGCTCTGTGGCTTCCGAACGGGTCAGGCCCGGGCGGATGAGGTTGACCCTGATCCTGGCCGGGGCAAGTTCCAGGGCGGCCGCGCGCGCGAACTGCTCCAGTCCGCCTTTGGACGCGCAATAGGAGGCCAGGTATTTCATTGGCCGGACCGCCGCGCTCGACGAAACGCAGACGATTGCGCCACCGTCGTGCATAAGCGGTGCGCCATACCGGATCGCAAGGAACGCGCTCACCACATTGCGATCGAAATCCTCTCGCATGGTCGTCACGTCGTGCATCAGCAGCGGCCGAAAATGGGCTGTGCCGACCGTCGCCGCGATCATGTCAAGGCGGCCCTGTATGTCATACGCACGCTTAACTCCGGCACTTACGGCCCATTCGTCGAGCGCATCGCCCACCACAGTGACCAGTACCGCATCAGGGAACTCAGCAATCAGTCGGTCGCGCGCCTGTTCCAGAGCATCTGCGCGGCGTCCCATGATCGCAACCGCGGCACCATCGCCAACGCACAATCGCGCAGCGTTGAAACCCATCCCCATGCTGCCACCGGTGATGAACGCGGTCATGCCTGAAAGTGAGCCGGCCGCCATGGCAAATCTCTCCATCGGTTGTTGTTCTCACCACTCCATCAGCCTTTGCCCGACGATGGAAGGCCTAGCTGTTTGGTCTCGTAAGATGGGGGGTAGGCCCCGCTGATCGCCATGACCAAGACCGAGGCGATGTAAACAGGATGAATGCTGACCTGGTCGATCCGTTTTCCAGCCAACGGCGATGCGACGGCCGATGCTGGTGCGACAATGGTCCCAATCAGCTCGACCAGCAGATCCTGCATCGCTCTCTCTCCCCCGGCCGTAGCAGGCCTTTGCGGGGAACTGTATCGGCCGACCGGATCGCGGTAACCCCTGTTCACCAGCACCTGTTCGCCTCCTGAAAAGAATCAAGGCTGTGATACCTCGATTTTCGAGGCCGACGCCTCTCCATCCGTTAATGTTCATGCGGGCTATCGAGGATCGAGGCCCGGCCAAAGTCGAGCGGTCGATCACCATTTTGCCCACCACGCGCGCGTTCGCACGCGCATCGCAAACCTTCATCCCATTGACTCCTGCACTTTAACATGCAACCTGATTGTCAAAGTCGAGTTCGAGAGGCTTGCGCCAGAGTGCACCAGCCAATTTAGCGGTTTGCTGATTCGCTGCAAAATTGAAGACGGCGAACTGCATTTGGGAGGTCTGTCATGGCTATCATCGCCCAATCCGATGCAGGTGGGATTCCGGGCCATGTCCCGCCCGCTCATGTGTTGAACATGAGCTTGGCCGAGTATGTCGGCCAGAGAGACGATCCCTACACGGCGGCAACGCGCCTATTCGAAGGACCCGGTCTCATGTGGTCCCCCCGCGCATTCAGGGGGATGCCCGGTTGGATTGTCATCGGTAATGCACTTATCGAGGAAATTTTCCTGGATCCCGTGACGTTCAAAAGCGGGGGGATGAGTGGCATCAGCGAGATGCTCGGAGTGGATTGGCAGCTCAATCCGCTCGAGATGGATCCCCCTGCGCACCTGGGCTCGCGGATGGTTTTGCAGCCGTTATTCAATCCGAGCGCCGTCAAGCGCCTTGAGCCCATGGTGCGCGACGTCGCAGAGGAATTAATTGCATCGTTCGCGCAAAAAGGCGGGTGCGAATTCATCGAAGATTTTGCCAGCGTCTTTCCGTCTTACATCTTTCTCTCCCTGATGGGTCTGCCGCGCGCCATGCTGCCCCAATTCCTCGAATGGGAGCACGGCTTCATGAGAGGCGCGACGATCGAAGAACAGACCGCCGCAATCAAGGCCATCGCGGACTATCTGACGGCTTTTCTCGAGGAGCGTGCCAAGCAGCCGCCCCGCGACGACGTCACCTCCACCATTCTGGCAGGGACCATAAAGGGCCAGCCATTGTCACATGGCGAGATGATCGGCATGGCCATGGTGCTGTACCTCGGCGGGCTAGATACCGTAATGTCCAGCCTCAGCTGGTACATGCGCTACCTTGCCACCAACCCGTCCCTGCAAATGCGGTTGCATGAGAACTTCGGCGACATTCCGGGCGCGGTTGATGATCTTCTTCGCGCATTCGGAGTCTCAGGTCTGGGGCGAACAGTTACGCGCGACATCGTTTTTCATGGCGTGCAGATGAAGGCCGGCGAGACGATCCAGTTGGCGACCCAGGTGGCCAGTCGCGATCCGCACAAATTCGACCGGGCTGATGTTGTAGACCCTGATCGCAGGCAACGTACAATGACATTCGGGACCGGCATTCACAACTGTCTGGGAATCCATTTGGCCAAACGCGAGATACGCGTTGTACTGGAGCTCTTTATCTCCCGCTTCCGGAATATCCGTATTCCCGATGGTGCAGACGTCCAGTGGCACGCAGATGGGTCGGTCTGGGGCGTCGATCGCCTGCCTCTCGTGTGGGAGCGGCGCTAGTCCGTCCACAACGGCAACGCGCAAAGCCCGCGGTTAGGTGAAAGAGATGAGCTATGGCAGAGGCCTGGGCTACAAAGCGTAACCGCTGAGACGAGACAAGACCCCTCTTTTAAGGAGAGCACTGGCATGACGTGCGAATTCGCGCCTGATCTTCCCACACAATTGGAAATCTACAAGCGGGTGGCGCTGCTCAAGGCGAATGACGAGCGCAGTCGCAAGGTCATTATGACTGGACGCCTGGTCATGCCCTATTACAGCTATCGCGGACAGGAAGTGATCCCGGCTGCCATGTCAGTAGCCTTGTCTGACGAAGACTATTGGGTGACGATTTACCGCGGCATTCATGACATGCTCGCCAAGGGTATGCCGCTGAAGGATCTATGGGCTGAGATCGCTGGACGGGTGGATGGAACCTGCAAGGGCAAGGGCGGCCCGATGCATCTTACTTATCCCGCAAAGGGCATAATGGTCACGACCGGAATCGTGGGATCGTCAATGCCGATCGCCAATGGCATTGCCTGGGGTTCGCAGCTTTCGGGAAATGGGCGCGTCACCGTTGCAACTTTCGGTGACGGAGCCTCGAATATCGGTGCTTTCCACGAAAGCCTCAATCTGGCCTCTGTGTGGAAATTACCCGTGATTTTCCTTTGCCAGAACAATCTGTACGGCGAACACACAACCTATGAGAAAGCCACTTCGGCCCCGCGCATCGCTGATCGCGCCGTGGCCTACAACATGCCTGGCGTGCGGGTGAACGGCAATGATCCGGTCGAAATGTACGCTGCGGCGCGCGAAGCAGTGGAGCGAGCCCGCGCGGGCAACGGGCCAACCCTGATCGAAGCGATGACTTTCCGCTTCCACGGCCATGTTTTCGGCGATGCCGACGCCTACATGGACAAGGCCCAGAAGCAGGCGGCCGTGGAGGCCGATCCCGTTCCGATATTCCGCGCGCGCCTTATCGCTGAAGGGATCGCATCGGAAAGCGAACTCGCGGCAATTGAAGCCGATATCGAGGCCCAGCTGGATGAGGCGGTCGACTTCGCGCTCGCATCGCCCTTCCCCGATCTCGTTGAGCTAACCAGAGACGTGTACGCTAACGGAGAGAACGCATGACCGACCAGTCGGACGCCGCGCCCATCACCATTCTCCAGGCCATTAACTCCGCGCTGAACGACGCGATGGAATTCGACGAAGCGGTCATCGTACTCGGCGAGGATGTTGCGGATCCAGAAGACGGTGGAGTCCTCGGGGTGACGAAAGGTTTGTCTTCGCGCTTCGGCGACGACCGGGTTCGCTCTACGCCGATCTCCGAGCAGGCCATCGTCGGAGCTGCAATTGGCGCAAGCCTCGTCGGGTATAAGCCGGTCGCCGAGATCATGTTGATGAACTTCATGACTGTGGCGATGGATATGATCGTGAACCACGCGGCCAAGCTGCGCTTCATGTCCGGAGGACAGACAAACGTACCGATCGTGATCCGGACGATGACGGGCACAGGATTCGGATCCGGAGGACAGCACAGCGATTATCTCGAAGCCTGGTTCGCCCATACCGCTGGAATGAAGGTCGTGGCTCCATCGAATCCGATGGATGCGTACGGACTGATGCGAGCGGCTATCGATGATCCAGACCCGGTCCTCTACATCGAGAACATGCCGGCCTATTGGATCCCCGGTCCCCCGGCCGGAAAAGGATACACGGTTCCGCTCGGAAAGGCGCGCGTGGCCAAAGAAGGTGCGGATGTCACTATAGTCAGTTATTCCCGCACCCTGATTGAAGCACTGGGCGCCGTCGAGCAGATGGAGGCTGCCGGGGTGTCCGCGGAGATTATCGATCTGCGGACCATTTCCCCATGGGACAAGGAAACGGTCTACGCCTCGGTCGCCAAGACAGGTAGGTGCTTGATCGTACACGAGGCGGTCACCGCCTTCGGTGTCGGTGCGGAGATCGCCGCAACGCTGCAGTCCCGGTTCTTTGGCAAACTTAAGGCACCTGTGGGTCGTCTGGGCGCGCCATATGCACCTGTCCCATTCTCGAAACCGCTGGAAAGTGCCTACGCACCGGACTCACGGAGCATCGCCGATACAGCGATCGCACTCGCAACAAAGGAACACTCAATTGATGGCAACTGAAGTCCTCCTGCCCAAGCTGGGCTTTTCGATGAACGAAGGCACGCTTACCGAGTGGCTGGCTGAGAACGGCAGCCCCGTCGTCAAAGGGCAGCCGCTGTTCGCGCTGGAGAGCGACAAATCGACCAATGAGGTAGAAAGCCCCGCTTCAGGGGTCCTGACGATCATTGTGCCGCCGGGAGGCGTTTATGCAGTCGGGACTGTACTGGCGATGATTGATTGAACTCGCCGCCTGGCCGGCAGCCTGTTCAGCTGTGCGCCCTCCTCTGACGCGCGCAGATGTTATCGCTCCGCATGACGTACGAGGCGGTCTGCCACTCAGCCAGACCAGCCGCGTCAGCGCCGGACAGCGAGGTGTCCGCCACCAGCGCCCGGCATTCCCGAGTTTAATCATCGACCACGCACAGGATGCGGAGAGGAGCGAGCCCTCGACGCGCTGCGGATCCGCTTGATAGAGCCGTTGCTCTTCGCCGAATTCTATGACGAGCTCACACCCGAAACAAACCGATTGCGCTCAGTAGCTCGGAACTGGATCGACGCGGCGCAGGCGGAAATACAGAAGATCGATCGCGATCTCGACATGCTGGTCGACCTGGTTCTCCGCGGCGGCTCTGCCGAGCGGATAAATGCAAAGATGCTCGTGATGGAACAACGGAAGCGCGATCTTGAGGCGCGCCTGGCCCAAGCGCAGGAGCCGCCTCCCCTACTCCACCCGGAGATGGCAATATTCTACCGCCGGCAGGCGATAGGCGATGGCGAGCGTTCGACTCGCAGGCTCGAACGCCATCGGGAAATTAAGCCGGTGCAGACCGGTTGACCAGCGTGCCGTCACCTTGCCGGCTCCAAGATCGCCACGGACGACCGAGCCATTATCGGGCAGGTTTATCCATATTGTATCGCCGTCGAGCCGGAACCCCTCGGGATGCGCGGGCAGTGGCATCTGCTTGACAATGGTGTGGGTCGCGGGATCGATCGTCGCGAGTGCGCCATCGCCATAGCCGACGATCAGGAATCCATTGCGCGGGTCGACCCGCAGATTGTCGGGGTCGTCACCCCACCTTGAGCGTGGCAATGAGATCCAGCCGTTCGCTCTTGTAGAAGCGGACTGTACCGCCCTGGTCCGCGACCGCCAGTTCGCGCGGTCCTTCCAACCAGGCAAGTCCCTGCGGGTGATGCGGGCCCGGCAGCCGAAACGTGCGTCTGCCCGATGCGAGACCGACCACGTCCACGGAGTCATTGCCGAGCTCGGCGACGAACAGCCTCCGCCCCGCAGGGTCATAGGCGAGATGATCGATCCGCCCCTTGGTGTCCGGCAGCGGGATTGTCTTCTCAAGAACGAGTGGAGCCGGACCTTGGATCGCCGGCTTGTCCGCTCCGCACGAACAGATCGCGACCAATGCCAGAGCAAGCAGATGGACAGGGGTGAACCGCGGCATTGATCTATGACCGCATATCGAAGCTCGCAGCCAACCGATCGGCATTGGCCCAGGTAATCGAGCGCATGAAGGTATCGACATAGTCGCCGGCCTTCGCCCCGAAATCCATCGCATAGGCATGCTCGTACATATCCAGCGCCAGGATCGGCGTGGCACCGGCGAGCGTCGCGGTATGATCCGCGGCCCATTGGTTGGTCAGGCGATTGTCGCGATGGCTCCATTGCAGGAGCACCCATCCCGATCCACCGCCCAATGCCTTGCCCATGCCGGCGAACTCAGCGGCCCAGCGATCATGGCTCCCGAAATCCCGCTCGATCGTTTGGGCGAGCGGCCGGCCGGGCTGCGAAGCCGCGCCGAGCCCGGCGAAATAGAGTTCGTGCAGGATCATCGAGTTCCATGCGATCAACTCCTCGCGCTTCAGCCCGTTGATCGTGAAGCCAGACGCCTTCGCCGCGTCGATCCCGGCGAATTGGTTGGAGATCGCTCCCAACCGTTTCACGGCGCCGACATAGTTGTTGTCATGATGACTGACGAGCAGCCTCTCGGACAGGCCGGTGATCGTCTTGGGATCGAATGGCAGCGGCGCGGGTTGGGGTGTGAACGCCCGACCCGCGGGTACGGGTTGTGTTTGCGCAGCGGCGTCGGTCGATGCGAGCGCCGTGGCGCCCACCGAAATCATGGCACCGGCGGCAAGCAGGTTGCGTCGGTCGATCTTCGTGTCGGTCATGGTCTTCTCCTGTCTTCGGGGACATGTGGATTGCGGGATTGTGGAATCATGCCCGGACACCCACGAGATAGAGGGCGATGCCGGCTGCGGACGCGCCGCCAGCGACCACGGGCCGGCCGCGATAGTCGCTGGCGCGGCTTGCGACCTCGGCCCAGGGCCGGCGGACGGCACCCGGAAGCAGCCGGGAGTCGGCGGCAAAAATCATCCGCGGTAGGAACATCGATGATCGCCGGCCCGTCGGGCGTGCCGACGAGGCGGGCAAGTTTATCAACGGGAATCGTGCTTAGCGCAGGCATGGAACGTCCCCGACTTGAGCAGGACGCGATGCTTCAGCCTTTCGCCTCATGGGGTGATCGCGATCCCCACGCGTCAGGTTTAAGGCCGTAACCACGCCAGCGTCAACTGCGTCCTCATGACGGAAATGACATTGTCAGAGATATTTGGACCGCCGAGCGGCATCATAATGCCGAGTACGTCGCGATCTACGATCGTGCGACCGCTACAAAGCTCGACCCGGATTGTCCTGCTGTAGATCTCGCCCGGCTTGCCGACCTCGAACAAGCGCTCCGATCTCTCAATGTTCTCTGATATTCCGTGACGAGCCTGCGGTATCAGCTCGATCTTCCCTGCGACGGCGGTGACCAGATTATTTATTTTCGTATCCCCGATATTTACGCAAATGTGAAATCATGGCACGGCGACCGGAAGACCCCAAGTGCCGGAGAAGACCATGATCGCCACCACGCACGTCGGGAGCCTGCCGCGAGGCTCGCTTCTCACCCCGCTGCTGCTCGCACGTGACAAGGGCGAATCCTACGACCCCGACGCGTTCGATGCGGTCGTCGGCGCGGCGGTCGAGGACGGTGTCGACCGGCAGATCGAGGCGGGCGTCACGATCGTCAGCGACGGAGAGCTCGGCAAGGTCGGCTATTCCACCTATATGATCGAACGCCTGGAGGGGTTTGGCGGTCATGTCGATCGCAAGCCTGCGGCCGATCTCGCCGAACACCCCGAACTGGCCCGGAAGCTGTCCGTCATGATGGGCAGCCAGGAGTTCACCCGGGCATCGTGCATCGCGCCGGTCCGGCTGCGCACGCTGGCGCCGCTCCATGACGATATCCGGCGCTTTAAGGCGGCGCTCGCGGGCCGGGCGAAAGGCACCCGCGCCTTCATGAATTCGGCCTCACCGGGGTTGATCACCGCGTTCCAGGTCAACCGCCATTATGCGACCCATGACGCGTATCTCGCCGATATCGTCGATGCGATGCGACCCGAATATGAGGCGATCGTCGACGCCGGGTTCGAACTGCAGCTCGATTGCCCCGATCTCGCCATGTCGCGCCACACCGGCTATCAGGAACAAAGCGAGGCGGAGTTCCTCAAAACGGCCGCGGCGAACGTCGCGGCACTCAACGCGGCGACCGCGAACATCCCCGCCGACAGGATGCGGATGCACGTTTGCTGGGGCAATTACGAGGGGCCCCACGACCACGACATCGCGCTCGAGAAGATCATCGATATCATCATCGGGGCACGGCCCGCGACGATATTGTTCGAAAGCGCCAATCCCCGGCACGAGCACGAATGGAAGGTATGGCGCGACGCGGACCTGCCCGATGACAAAGTGCTTGCGCCGGGCCTGATCGACAGCTGCTCGAACTATGTCGAACACCCCGAACTCGTTGCCCAGCGGATCGAAAGATTTGCCGGCTTCGTGGGCAAGGATCGCGTCGTCGCCAGCACCGATTGCGGCTTCGGCACGTTTGCCGGCTATGGCAAGATCGATCCCGACGTGACCTGGAAGAAATTGCGCGCGCTGCGCGCCGGTGCCGACATTGCGGACAAGCGCCTATGACACGCGAGGAGGCGATCGGCATCGAGCATGAATGCGCGCGCCTCGTCGCGCAATATGCCAATCTCAATGATGCCGGGGACCATGATGGCGTCGCCAACCTATACGCCGTTGACGGGAGGATGACGCGCCCCAGTGCTCCCGATGACTGGATCGAGGGGCGCGAGGCGATCCGCGCCGCCTTCAAATCGCGACCGCCGCGCACGACGAGGCATCTCTGCACCAACGTCGTGGTAGAAGTGATCAGCGCGACGCGCGCCAGCGGCGAATGCGCGATTGCACTTTTCCTGTCGGACAGCGAAGTGCGGGTCGGAAAGTATCAGGATCTTTTCGAGCGAACACCGGAGGGATGGAAATTTGCCGAGCGGCGTGGTTCGATGACATTCTGAGAGGCGCAATGGTTACGTCGTCGAACACGTCAACATCCGGGGTCAAGTCCGCAATGCGGACGCTCGACCTCATCGAATATGTCGTCGCGCATAGCTCGGGCGTCGTCGCGCAGGAGATCGCGGCGGCACTGGCGATTCCGGTCAGCAGCACTTCATACCTCCTCGCCACCCTGGTGGAGCGCGACTATCTGCGCCGCGACGGGCGCCGCTATTTCGCGGGCAAGGGCCTAGACCGGTTGCGGCGACCCCATGGCGAATATTCGCTCACCGACCGCGCGCGCCCCCTCATCAAGGCATTGCGGCAGCAACTCAACGAAACGGCGTCGTTGTTCGTGCCCGTCGAATGGAACATGGAAGCGGTGGTGACCGAAACATCCGGCCAGACGCTTCGCTACGCAATCGAGGTCGGCACGCATGTGCCGCTGCACTGCATAGCGGCGGGCAAAGCCATACTGGCCACGCTCACCGAAGAGGAACTGGACCGCTACTTCGCCGAGACCAGCCTCGATCGCTTCACCCAATTCACGATCTGCGACCGCGCGAGCCTGGTCGCGGAACTGGCCGAGGTCCGCAGGACCGGCGTGGCGTTCACGCGCGAAGAGCATACGCCCGGGATCACGGGGGCTGGCGCTGCGGTGTTCGCCGGCGGCACGGCGATTGCCGCGATCGGTGTCGCCGCGCCTTCGCAGCGCTTTACCCCTGAGCTGAAGGCGCTGATCGTCGAACACCTGCGAAAGAGCGCGCGCGCCCTGAGCGCCGACGACGCGGACCAGCCCGAGGCAGCGTAGCGCAAGCAGGGGCGGTCGGGGTCCGCCGGCCGGCCGTTCCCTGACGCATCATACCAAAGAGCGATGAGCTTGACTCATCGCTCTTTGGTTAAGCCCGTGCGGCGCTCGAGCATGTCCAGGGCGTGATGCGTCAGCATCTCAGCGCCCTGGTATCAGGCGTGCGCGTGGGCCTTTGTGCGCCAACCATCGGCATATGAATCGCGCGCGACTTCCGAATAGGGAACTAGCGCGACGACGGCCTTTATCTCGGTCTGGACATGGGGCTCGACGGTCGGCTTGCTGGTGCCCCCATCCGGCTCGCCCCATAGCAGCGTAACCTCCGTACCCGGCTCCGCGAACTCGGCATCGACCATCGCCAGCGTCAGGAAGCGGCCCGCATTGACGGTGTAGCCGATCCAGGTCGAAAGACCGACCTGCTTGCCGTCCTTCAGGACCGTGTCGAACTGGTGCATCGCATAGACCGAGCTCGGCATTTCCAGGAACTTGGCCTTTTCGCCGCCCTGGAGCATCGAACTCATCACGCGCACAATGTCCTCATTGTCCAGCGCGAGGGTGACCTTCGTTCGTTGCGGCTGCGTCGCCATCTTCTCCAGCGCTTCGCGCCCGATAAAATCGTGATCGAACTTGATCATGATATTATAGCCCAGGTCCCAGGGCGTAAGATAATAGTCCTCGATATTGTCAGAGACGAAGCTGCCGCCGAGCGAGCACATGCCCTCATAGGAGCGTGCGCCGAGCCATTCGCGATATTCGCGCAGCGACTCACCAGTGTAGATCGCAGGCAGCGGCGACGGGATCCAGCCTGATTCCAGCGTGTTGCTTGAGTAGGTCCGGCCGCCGCAAAGTGTCAGCCCATAGTCACCGCCGGCCGCGATCAGCGCATTGCGGACTGTGTCGTAATCGCGCCATGGTCCGAATAGCTCATAGCCCGGCTGGCCGACCATGCCGTGCCGCAAGGCGCGCACCTCCACGCCTGCGATGGTAATCGGGGCCATGTGGAAAAACTTCAGGTCCGGCGGGGTCTCGCCCATCACCTTTTCCAGCACTTTCATCGCATTCGGCCCCTGCAGCTGGAAGCGATAGTTGCGGCGATAGCCCTGCTGGTCGAGCGGCCGCGCGGCGGTGCGTTCGTCGCGCTCGACTTTGACGTCCCATTTGCCGGTCGAGGCCCAGTATTCGACCCATTCGATCGCCGGCGCCCGGCCCACCAACTCGAACTTTTCTTCCGCGAGATAGAACAGGATGACGTCGCCGATCACATAGCCTTCCGGCGTGACCGGCGCGAACTGCTTGGCGCGGTTGGGCACGAAACCTTTGAAGCTGTTGGGCGCGAGATACGAAAGCATGTCGAATGCACCCGGCCCGGTGACGAGAAGATCGACCATGTGGAAACTTTGGTTGAAGAGCACCGCGGTTTCCGCCCACGACCGCTGCTCGTCACGCCAGTTCGAATATTCTCCAGGAACACCCGGATAGACGTTCGGGCCGACCTGCTGGTTGCGCAGGAAATTCACGATGCTGCCCTTCTCGGCGAGGAGCTGCTGCAGGTTCTTGTCGCTCATTATATGTGCCTTTCCGTTTTCGAATTTCGATTGCTGAAATTTCCTTGCGCACCCGGATGTCGGGCAACCAGCCACGCGCCAAGAATCTGGTTGAATGCTTCGGGCTGCTCGACCGGGGACATATGCCCGGCCCCCTCGACCACGCGGAGCTCCGCACCCCGTATCATGGCGACGATCGCCTCATGCTGGGCAACCGGTGACCATTGATCCTCACGCCCCACGATCGCGATGGCGGGGCAGTCGACCGTCGGAAGAACCGCCTGGGCATCCGGCCGGCTGAGGAGCGCTTCGATCTGGACTTCGTAGACCGACGTGCCGGCGTCGATGCACATCGGCCGCAACAAGGAGAGCAGGGCCGGATCGTCGCGACGCGCGGGGCCGATCATCGGCGGAAGCCACGCATCGACAAGCGCCTCGCTCCCCCCGGCCCGCCCGACATCACGCAACGCGTAGCGCTGGCGTGCCTCACCGTCGCGGACGGGGTGAACGCCGGTGTCGCACAGAACGAGCCGGGAAACCCGCTCCGGCGCCTTGCGCCAGACTTCGAGCGCCACACGCGCGCCCATTGAGTGGCCTAGCAGGACGCAGCGTCCGGGCATTTGCTCCAGGGCAAAGTCGGCCATTGCCTCGACGCGATTCGCCCGCCCGTAAAATCCGTCGATGACCTTGGCGCCGAAGGTGCGAATCTGGCTTTGAAACATGCGCGAATCACACAGCAGGCCGGGCAGCACGACCAACGGGTCGGCACCGCATCCATCGCCATTTTTGTTCGCGTTCATGAATGTTTCATCTATACGAACACAATTGCCGGCGCTAGAGGGTTTTGACAAAGCCATGAGGAGGCGGATTTTGGACGGGGCTGTGATCCATCCAAACTGGGAGCGGGCACCACACAATATGGTCGACGGCTTCTCGCTGGAGATGACGGCGAAGGACATCGACTCGTTACGCGCCGCCGCGCCCGGCATCCCTGCGGAGACACCGGTCGCGGTCACCTTTTTGCCCGGCGAGGAATTTTCAGCCCGGATTGAAGCGACCAGGCTGGTGCGGTCGCTCGGCTTCGAGCCGATGCCGCATTTCTCGGCCCGGCGCATCCACTCCGCCCGGGAGTTCGAGGATTATCTGACCGAGGCGGTCTCCACGGCTGGCGTAAAGCGCTGCTTCGTGATCGCGGGCGACCCGTCTGAACCGGAAGGACCATTCTTCGACAGCAGTTCGCTCATCGCCAGCGGCATGTTCGAGCGCGCCGGGATCAAGGCCGTCGGCATCGGGGGACACCCGGAAGGCCATCCCAACATGTCGGTCGAGCAGTGCTGGCGGGTCCTGGTGGACAAATGCGCCGAGATCACCAGCCGCGGCATGGCACCGCTCATCGTGACGCAGTTCGTGTTCGAAGCGGCCATCGTGCTCGACTGGCTGGTCGAGCTCCGCCGCCGCGGGATCGAAGCACCGGTGCGCATCGGCGTGCCGGGTCCGGCCGGCATCAAGACGCTCGTCCGCTTCGCGGCGCGGTGCGGCGTCGGGGCGTCGGCGACGGTCCTCGCCAAATACGGCATTTCCCTTTCGAAACTCATCGGCACGGCCGGCCCGGACAAGCTGCTCGCCGCCTTCGAGCGCGAGCTCGGGCCTGAGCATGGCCCGATACGGCTGCATTTCTATCCCTTTGGCGGACTCGAAAAGACCGTCGCGTGGATCAACGCCTATGATGCCGCGCACTAAATCGCGCCTGAGCGGCCGTTCCGGTGATGTGGCGGCAGGCCATTAAGGCCGGCCGACGAAAAGGAAAGTTAGCATGAGCAAGATCTACACGTTGCAGCTGCACTGCGTCGACCGGCCCGGCCTGGTCGCCAAGGTCGCCGGCTTTCTGGCCGACCGCGGCTGCAACATCGTCGATGCGCAGCAATTCGACGACCGGCTGGAAAATCGCTTCTTCATGCGAGTCGCCTTTGAGCCGCGCGCCAATGACTCCACGGCGTCGCTCGCCCAGGGCTTTGCCCCGATCGCCGTTGCAGCCGGCATGGAATGGTCGATCCGCGATCAGGCCATCCCCAAGAAGGTCCTGCTGATGGTATCCAAATGGGACCATTGCCTTGGCGACCTGCTCTATCGCCAACGTATCGGCGAGCTGCCGATGGACGTCGTCGCGATCGTCTCCAATCACCCCGCCGAGGTTCTCCACACGTCGCTGATGGGCGACATCCCCTATCATTACCTTCCGGTGACGAAGGAAACCAAGGCGCAGCAGGAAGCGGCGATCAAGCGGGTCGTCACCGATACCGGTGCCGAACTCATCGTGCTCGCGCGTTACATGCAGATCCTGTCGGATGACCTGGCAGGATTCCTCTCGGGGCGCTGCATCAACATCCATCACAGCTTCCTGCCCGGGTTCAAGGGTGCCAAGCCCTATCACCAGGCCTATGAGCGGGGCGTCAAGATGATCGGCGCCACCGGCCATTATGTCACGGCCGACCTCGACGAAGGCCCGATCATTCACCAGGACGTCGAGGCGATCAGCCATGCCGACACACCGGACGATCTCGTGCGAAAAGGCCGGGATATCGAGCGACGGGTCCTCGCGGAAACGGTCCGGCTTCATCTCGAGGACCGTGTGCTGGTCAATGGCGGCCGGACGGTCGTCTTCAGGGGCTGATCGGTTGAGCGAACTCATCGACGGCCGCGCGATCGCGAACGATCTGTCATTGGTGACGGCGCGGGAAGTGACGGCGCTGATCGAACAGGGCGTGCAGCCGGCGCTTGCCGTGGTCCTGGTCGGCAAGGATCCGGCCAGCGAGGTCTATGTCCGCCGCAAGATCAAGGAGTGCGCGAAGGTCGGCGTGCGGTCGATCGAGCACCGCCTCGCACCCGATTGCGGCGCGCATGAACTGCTCGATCTCATCGCCACGCTGAACGCCGATGACCAGGTTCACGGCATATTGGTGCAGCTGCCGCTGCCGCCCGGCTTCGACGCCGCCACCGTTCTCGATTCCATTTCTCCGGCCAAGGACGTCGATGGCTTCCACCCCGTCAATGTCGGTCGCCTGTCGACCGGGACCGGTGGGCTGGTGCCCTGCACGCCGCTGGGCGTCATGATGCTGCTCGACACGGTGATCGACGACTATCGCGGCTTGAACGTCGTCGTGATCGGCAAATCCAATATCGTGGGGAAGCCGGTCGCGATGCTGCTTCTCGAGCGCGAGGCAACGGTGACGGTGACGCATATCGAGACGCGCGATCTTCCCGACATCGCGCGCGCCGCGGACGTCATCATCGCCGCCGCGGGGGCGCCGCATCTCGTCCGGGGCTATTGGGTCAAACCTGGCGCGGTCGTGATCGACGTCGGGATCACGAGGGTTATCGACCATGACGGCAATGCGAAGATCGTCGGCGACTGCGCGACCCATGAGCTCGATCACGCCAAGGCCGTCACGCCCGTGCCGGGCGGCGTAGGGCCGATGACGATCACCTGCCTGCTCAGCAATACCGTCAAGGCGGCAAAGGCCTCACGCGCATGACCGACGAGAAGATGAGCGTCGTTGCAAGCGTGCGGGTGCGCGAATTGTCGCTTCTCGCCGATATCGGAATCAATCCGGACGAGGTCGGTCGGCGCCAGCCATTGGTGATCTCCGTCGAGCTCCTTCTCGCTACCTCCAATCCCGAGACGATTGGCGATACGGTGGATTATCGCCGTGTCGCCGCCGCAGCCGAGGGGCTCGCCAAGGTGCACATTCCGCTGATCGAGACCTTTGCCTATCGGCTGGGCAGTGAATTGATCGGCTGGGACAAGGTGATCGAGGCCCGGGTCGATATCGACAAGCCTTTTGCCCTGACGCGCGGCACCGCGGGCGTGCGCGTCGTCGTTCGTCGGGGCGACTGAGCGAGGGGCTGCGTCGGGCCGAACGCGCACGGCGGGGAAATCCCGAACCTGATCACGGTGGTGCTTGCCGCCTCGACCGATCGGAATTTCACAGTTTGATCGCCGTCAAATACGCGGCCCGCCGAATCGACGACAAGCCGGTGGTGAGAGGGCACAAGGCATGCGCGCACAATGATCGACAGCGGTGCTTCGACCAGCCTGGTGCTGGAGGGCGGCGCGCTATCGTCGCTTCACGCCCAACTCGAGGACGATCATGACGCCCGCGCCGCGCTGTGCGCCGAACTCGAGCAGATGGCGGACGCGCTTCCGTCTCTTCCGCCGCCAGCACGTGTCCGGCGGATCTGCAACCAGATCGAATGCGTCACGTCGCTGCATTTCCGGCGCGCCGACCTGATGCTCGCGAAAATCGCGCCGGTGCAGGATACGCCCCTGGCATCGGAAATGCTGGAGCGCCTGGCGGGCATGCACTTGATCGACGCCATGCATGGCGAGGATCTCATCACGGTCTTGTGGGACAGCACGGCACGCGGTGCGGTCGCGCGCCCGGGCGAATTCGGCTATATGCTCCGCTGCTTCTTCGACGGCTGCCGCCGGGCGGCCGCGCTGGAAAGTGCCCTGCTCACCCTTTTCGAGCGGCAGGCGCCGCGCGCGACCTAATCGGGGTTGGCGAGCGCCGCGAGGATCATGCGATCCTTCACGAGGACGGTGCGTCCTCCCCGCGACAGTGCGACGGCGTTGAGCGCCTTGAGGCGCGTAAGCTGGCGACTGACCGTTTCTATGGTCAAGCCGAGGAAATCCGCCATGTCGCCCCGGCTGACCGGCACATCGATCGTGACGTTCTTGTTCGACGCGCCGCACCCTGCCCGGTCGATCAGGTCGCTCAGGAAGCCTGCGACGCGCTCCTGGGCGCCGCGCTGACCGAGCGTCAGCATGCGCTCCCGCGCATCGTTGAGCGACCTCATGGTACGCCGCAGCAACTCACGCTCGAGGCCTGGCGCATTGCCCAGGACACGCTCGAAGCGCTCGCGGGGATAAATGCACAAATCGCTTTCGACGAGCGCCGTGACGGTCATCGTCGAGTCCTCGCTGAACGGCTGGCCAACGAAATCCCCCGCGAAAAGCAGGCCGACGATCTGTTCGCGGCCATTGGAGGTCGAGGCCGTTACCTTCAATATCCCCGCAACGACGCTGGCGCACAACAGATTGGCGTCGCCCGCCCAGGTCAGCACCTGCCCCGCGGCCAGCGCCCGCCGGCGGCCAATCTGACTCAGCGCCGCGAGTTCGTCTGCCTCTCCCCCGCCACACACGGCCGTTTCACGAACGGCGCAGTCGAGGCATTGATTGCTTGCGGTCATCATGGCGCCAATATTCCACGATGGAACGCCGCAGCCTTTACGTGATTATCCTTAGCGGCCCGACGTCAATCCTCATCGGTCTCCACGACGCCCTTGCGATGACAGACCGCGTGACAGCCCCCCTGGCAATCGCGGCGCGGATCCGTCGGCAGGCGTCCGAGCGGGATGGAAAGGGTGCCGTGTTCGCCGCAGACCGCGACGGTGATGCTGTCATCGGCGAACGCCTGTCGTGGCACCGCACCCGCCGACAGGCCGGTCAGCGCGCCGAGCGCGAGCAAGGTTCCGAGGCTAGACAGCATTGCTGAAACGAGCCTCGCTCCGAACGCGATAGGGGTCAAGCGCCGCCGCGATTCCGCGGGCATAGGGAAGCGCATCATCGCCGAGACGCAGCCGGTCGTCGGACCAGCTGATCAGCCGCGCGCGCTCGAATCGCTCCAGCCGCGCCCGGATCTGCGCCAGGTCGGGCAGGTATTTCAGGTCCGCCGTACCAACGCATAGCAGCTGTTCGATCGCCGCGCCGATCAGCCGATCGACCTGTGACCGGCGCAGCCCCCGCGCGGTCGCGAGTTGACCATTGCCGATACGGAGATGGTACCGCCCGGCATTCTTCTCATTCTGCAGCAGCCAGCCGGGAAAGGCGCTGATCGCCGAGGCACCCAGCCCGATGAGGACATCCGACGAGTCCTCGGTGAAGCCCTGGAAGTTGCGGCGCAGCGTGCCCGTTCGCGCCGCGCGGGCGATGGCATCGCCGGGCAATGCGAAGTGATCGAAGCCGATCGGCTGATACCCCGCCGCGCTCAGCTGGCGATGCGCCATTTCCGCCTGCTCGAATCGCGCCTCGGCGCCCGGCAGCGCGGTGGCGTCGATGCGCCGCTGGCGCGGCAGCAGGTGCGGAACGTGCGCATAGCCGAAGACGGCGAGGCGATCGGGGCGCATCGCGACCGCCTGCGCCAGCGTCTCGCTGAGATCGGCAATCGCTTGCCCCGGCAGGCCGTACATCAGGTCGAAGTTCACCGACTCGACACCGGCACCGCGCAGATGGGCCATGGTGGCGGCGATGTCGCGCTCCGGCTGAACGCGGCCGATCGCCGCCTGGATGTGAGGGGCAAAGGTTTGCACCCCGAGGCTGGCCCGGCTGACATTGTTGCGTGCGAGGGCGGCCGCCCAGCGCGCATCGAAACCGCGAGGATCGAGCTCGATCGACACCACGGGATCGTCGAGCGCGAAGGTCTGTTTCAGCCGCAGCATCAGCCCGTCGAAATCCTCGGGCGTGATCGCATTCGGGCTGCCGCCGCCCCAGGCGATGCGGCGCACGCGGCCGCGACCGTCGAGCTGGCGGGCAATGAGCTCCATCTCGTCGGCGAGCCGCCGCAGATAAGCCTGGACGCGGCCGGTGCGGTTCGCGGCTCCCGTGTTGCAGCCGCAATACCAGCAAATCTCGCGGCAATATGGGATGTGCAGATAGAGCGAGATCGCCTCTTCCGGCCTGATCGAAGCGAGCGCGGACGTCATGTCTCCGGCGGCGACGTCGTCGCCGAATTCCGCCGCGGTCGGAAAGCTGGTGTAGCGCGGCACCGGGGTCGCGAGCAGTTCAGGATGATGGGGCCACATGGCTCGTCGGCTGCCACGATCCGCCGCGATCCGCTTTGACCGCGATCAAACAACCTGTTGCGCCCGCTCAATGCTCGCCCCGGAGCGGCTGCCTAGTGTCGCGTTGTTCAACGAAGGGGTTGTTATGAAGAAGATGAACATGTTCGCGGCCAGCGCAGTGCTCGGCCTGGCCGTGGCCGCCGCACCGGCGAGCGCGCAAAGCGACACCGGGATCAAGGCCGGCGATGTGCTGGTGCGCGTGCGTGCGATTCTGGTCGCGCCCAACGAGTCGACCAGCGGCATCACGCCAACCTTTCCGACCGAGCACGCCAGCGTCAACAACTCGGTCATGCCGGAGGTCGATGTGACCTATATGGCGACCGACAATGTCGGCTTCGAGTTGATCGCCGCGACGACCAAGCACACGGCGTCGGGCACCAGCGGGACGACCGGCAGCATCGGCAAGCTCGCCTCGACCTGGGTGTTACCGCCCACGCTGACCGTTCAGTATCACTTCAATCCGCATGGCAAGCTGCGTCCCTATCTCGGGGCCGGCATCAACTACACGATCTTCTGGAACGAGAAGGCATCGGCTGGACTGGAAGCCGCCGTCGGCAAGACCAATGTCCATATGTCCGATAGCGTGGGTTATGCGCTCCAGGCCGGGCTCGATGTCGATATCAATCCGAAAATGTTCCTGAATTTCGACGTCAAATATATCGACATGAACACGACGGCCACGCTGCAGACCACGGCGATCGGGACCCAGTCGCTGCGCGTCCACCTCAATCCCCTGGTTTTCGGAGCGGGCGTCGGCTTCCGCTTCTGATCACAAGCCTACCAATCGGGGCCGGCGGGTAACGCCGGCCCTATTCTTTTGGACGGAATCCTGGCCTGGCCAGACATCATACGCGAAATTGCGATCGGCAGCAGCACTCCGGCTGCCTCTCATCGTCTCGTCATTGTTGAGAGCCGGCGTCGGCCCGGGTGCCGGTCAATCGTCGTCGATCAGGATGCGCAACGCAGCGCCGTCGAGATCCTCGAACTGCCCGGACCGCGCCGCCCAGAAGAACGCGGCAAGGCCGGCAAGCCCGAGCGCGAGCGCGATGGGGATCAGCACGGCCAGCCCGGTCATTTCGCCGCCCCGCGCAGGCGCAATGCGTTGGCAACGACGAGCAGCGACGAGCCCGACATCGCCAGCGCCGCGACGAGCGGCGTCACCAGCCCGGCGATGGCGAGCGGCACGGCCAGCACATTATAGGCGATCGCCAGGACGAAATTCTGTCGCACGACGCGCATCGTGCGACGCGCGACAGCGACCGCCAGCGGCACCGGCATCAGCCGGTCGCCGAAGAATACGAGGTCGGCCGCAAGCTGGCTGACATCGGTCCCCGATGCCGGTGCCATCGCCACCCATGCGCGTTTCATTGCCGGCCCATCGTTCAACCCGTCGCCGACCATCAGCACCTTGCCGCCGCCGCCGGCGAGCTCGTCGACGACGCGATATTTATCGGCCGGCGCCATCCGCGCGCCGCCCTCGATGCCGAGCACCTCACCGATCGCCTCGACCACCAGCGCCGAATCGCCCGACAGCAGGCGGGGTGTGAGCCCCTGCTCGCGAAGGCGGGCGATGGCGGGCGCGGCGTCGGGGCGCAGGGCATCGCCGAAAGTCATGATCAGGGCCTCGCCGGCGCCAATGCGAAACGCCGCGACCGTCCCGTCCCGTTCACCCAGCGTCGCGTCGACCCAGTCGGGCCGGCCGAGGCGCACCACCCGCTCGCCGAGACGGGCACTGACGCCCAAGCCCGGCCGCTCGACGCGATCGCTGAGCGTTACGGGCAAGACACCGCGACGCTCGAGCAGATCGGCAATTGCGCGTGACAGCGGATGACGGCTGGCCTGCGCCAGCGACAGCAGCACGCCGCGCTCGAACGGATCCTCGGGCAGGCCGCTCAACGGCCCGACCCGGCCGAGCGTGACGGTGCCGGTCTTGTCGAGCAGGACCATATCCGCTTCCGCCAGCCGCTCGAGCGCGGACCCGTCCTTGATGAGCACGCCCCGCCGCATCAGCGCGCCGGCGGCGACGACCTGGGATATCGGTACGGCGAGTCCGAGCGCGCACGGACAGGTGATGATCAGCACCGCCACGGCGATCGTTATCGCGTGGTGCAACCCTGCCCCGGCAATCAGCCAGCCGGTCAGGCTGAGCAAGGCGAGCGTATGGACCGCCGGCGCATAGAGTCGCGAGGCGCGATCGGCGATGCGGACATAGCGCGACTTGCCCTGGGTGGCATTCTCCATCAGCCGGGCGATGTCGGCAACCATCGTCGCCTCGCCCGCCGCGGTGACCCTGATCGTCAGCGGCCCGGTGAGATTGACCGTGCCGGCCAGCACGGTGTCTCCCGCTTCCACCGCGATCGCGACGCTTTCGCCGGTGACGAGCGAGCGATCGACACTGCTGCGCCCGATCTCGATCACGCCATCGGCGCCGATCCGCTCGCCGGCCGCAACCATCAGCCGCATCCCAGGGGCAAGTTCGGCGGCGAGGCGACGCTGCGTCGATCCATCGGGAAGCCGCACGAGCACGTCGGTCGGCACCCGACGCATCAGCGCGGCGACGCCGTCGGCGGCGCGCACGCGCATCGCGCTGTCGAGGAAGCGGCCGGCGAGCAGGAAGAACAGCAACATGACGGCGCCGTCGAAATAGGCGTGCGTGCCGCCGATCGCGGTTTCGTAAAGGCTCATCGCCGCGGTGAGCGTGACGCCGATCGAAATCGGCACGTCCATGTTGGTGCGGCCATGCCGCAAAGCACGCCAGGCGCTGATGAAAAACGGCTGTCCGGCATAGGCGATCGCCGGCAGCGCGATCGCCGCGGACAGCCAGTGAAACAGCGTCCGTGTCGGCCCGGTCGCGCCGGACCAGATCGAAACCGAGAGGAGCATCACGTTCATCGCCGCGAAGCCGGCCACGGCCAGCGCGGTGAGCAATCTGCGGCTCTCATCGTGAACCGCCGCGTCACCCTCGCCGACAAGCGGCTGCGCCTCGAAGCCGAGGCGGACGATCGCCGCCTGGATGTCCTCGTCGGCGAGATTGGCGGCATGCTCGACACGCACGCGCTTGCTGGAGAAATTTACCCGTGCCGAGACCACGCCGCCCAGCTGCGGCAAGCCCTTTTCGAGCTTGGCGATGCATCCCGCGCAGTGGACACCGTCCACCGTGAAGATGCTCGTCGTGCCCGCCACGGCGTCTGTCGTGGCCGCGGCGGCAGTCATGCCGGCACTTCGTCGTCGAAGCGCGCCTCATGCCCGTGGTCGCGCACCTCGATGCGCAGCAGCCAGCGCCCCGCCGGCAAGGCGCGCGTCGCGACGAACCGCCCCGCGCCGTCCTGACGGAAGGTCAGCCCCTGCTGCGGCAACCGGCCCAGCGGATGGGTGGCGAGTACCGTCACCGCCGCATCGCGCATCGGCCCCTGCGGCGCGCGCGCGGTGACGACGACGATCCGGCCAGGCTGGAGCGTCGCGTCGACCGTCCAGTCGAGGCGCCGTTGCGCCCGCGCCTCGGCCAGCCAGCCATTGAAGCGCTGGCTCGCGACATAGCTGTTGTCGACCACGGTGCCGCTGAACGTGCCGATCGCATAGCCCGCCATCACGAAATTGACCGCGATGACGATGGCGAACATGGCGACGAGCAGGCCCGTCATGTGCCAACCGGTAAAGCCTCGGGTCATGGCAGTTGCTCCGGCCGTTCGAAGAAGCTCTTGTCGCGCGCGGTGCCGCCCTCGGCGTCGAGCGCGCGGATGGTGAAGACCAGATCGGCACGTGCCGGCCCATCGCCTGCCGCCTTGACGAACAGTAGCTGCTGCGCGACCTGGTCAGCACCGACATCGAGGCGGACGGCCCTTGCGCCGGAAGCCCGGCTGGCCTCGTCGGCCCAGATGACGGCGCCGGGCACGCCCTCGATCGCGACCTCGAACGAGCGGGGACGCTCCTCCATGTTGCGCACCTTGACCGTATAGCCATTGCGGATGTGCCCATCGGACAGGCGCACCCATTGCGGATTGCGCGTCTGCAGCACGCTGACGTCGATCCGCGCCCGATTGCCGAGCGCGAACAGCATGACCAAACCGATTCCCGCCCAGACGCTGAAATAGATCAGCGTGCGGGGACGCAGCAGCCGCCTGAACGGGGGCAGCGGCGTCCGCCCGCTCGCCGCGAGCCGCGCATCGAGATCGGTCGTATAGCCGATCAGCTTCGCCGGCCGGTCGACCTTTGCCATGATCTCGTCACACGCATCGATGCACAGCCCACAGGTGATGCAGCCGATTTGCGGCCCTTCGCGGATGTCGATGCCGGTCGGGCAGACCGCGACGCACGCATTGCAGTCGATACAATCGCCGACCGCCGCCGAACCCTCGGCGAGCGCGATCAGGGAAGGAACCGCATCGCGCGCCGCATCGGCACGCTTGAGGCCGTGCGAGCGCGGTTCGCCGCGCCACGCCTTGTAAGTCACCGTCAGCGACTTCTCGTCGAGCATCGCGCTCTGGATGCGCGGCCAGGGGCACATATAGATGCACACCTGTTCGCGCATCAGGCCGCCGAAGATGTAGGTCGTCGCGGTCAGGACGCCGACCGTGGCGTACGCCACAAAGGGTGCGGTGCCGTGAATGAAGGCCTGGCCGAGCGTTGGCGCGTCGGCGAAATAGAAAATCCACGCGCCCCCGGTCAGCGCGCCGATGACGAGCCAGGACGTGTGCTTGAGCAGACGCTTGGCGATCTTCACCGGCCCCCAGGGTGCGCGCTGCAGCCGGATCTGCGCGTTGCGATCGCCGTCGATCGCGCGCTCGACATGGACGAAGAGGTCGGTCCACACCGTTTGCGGGCAAGCATAGCCACACCAAGCCCGGCCCACCGCGGAGGTCACCAGGAACAGGCCGACGCCGGCCATGATCAGCAGGCCCGCGACATAATAGAATTCGTGCGGCCAGATCTCGATCGAGAACATGTAGAAGCGGCGATGCGCAAGATCGACAAGCACCGCCTGATCGGGCGCATAGGCCCCGCGGTTCCAGCGCAGCCACGGGGTGACATAGTAGATCGCCAGCGTCACCGCCATGATCGCCCATTTCAGGCGACGGAACGCACCCCTGACGGCTTTCGGGAAGACCTTGCGGCGCGCCTCGAAGAAGCGCTGTTCCGCGTCGATCAGGTCCTCGGGGCTCGACATGGCGATGTTACTTCCTCGCCGCCGCGACAGGCTGGGCGTCGGCGACGGCTGGCGGCGATTTCTCGCCACCGCCGAGGGAATGGACATAGGTCGCCAGCATCTTGATCGTGACCGGATCGAGACGCGTTCCCCAAGCGGGCATGATGCCATAGCGCGCGTTCGTCACCGTCTCGGTCAACGCGGCGCGATCACCACCATAGAGCCAGATGCCGTCGGTCAGATTGGGGGCGCCGAAGGCCCGGTTGCCGGTGGCGCGATCGCCGTGACAGACGGCGCAGTTGTTGGCGAAGATCGTCGCCCCACGCCGCGCGGCGGCACCGCCTGCCTCCTGGTGCGAGACGAACCGCACGAACGACACGGCGTCCTGCACCTCTTCCGGCTTGAGGATGCCGTCCCGGCCAAAGGCCGGCATCTGCGACATGCGCGTGCCGTCGTCACCGGGCTGACGGACACCATGCAGCAATGTCTGCTGGATGGTGGCGACGTCGCCGCCCCACAGCCAGTCATCGTCGTTGAGATTGGGATAGCCCTTGCCGCCCGCCGCGCCGGCGCCGTGGCATTGCACGCAATAGACCTTGAACGCGCTGTGCCCGCCTTCCTGCGCGGCGCGCAGCAGGGCGACGTCCGCCGGCAGGCGCTCGATCGGCATGGCCGCCAGGGCACGCATCATCGGGGCACGACGCCGGCTTTCGGCCGCCACCTCCTGGTCGAGTTGGCCGTGGCTCGACCAGCCGAGCGCGCCCGGCGTCGCGCCGTGCAGCATCGGGATCGCCGGATAGAGCACGACCATGACGGCGGCGAAGGCGATGGTCGCGAAGAAGGTGATCAGCCACCAGCGTGGCATCGGCGTATCGAGTTCCTCGATGCCGTCCCATTCATGGCCGACGAAGCTGGTGCCCGTGGGCTGGTCGACGCGCTTTTCGTCAGCCATCGATCTCGTCCTCTCGTTCGAAAATGCTCAGCGCCGCGCGCCGGTGGCCGGTGGCGACCGGGCGCAGGAAGGTCCAGCCGACCAGCACGAGGAAGGCGACGCCCATCAGGATGAGGCCCCAGCTGTCGGCGAATTCGCGCAACACGTCATAGGTCATTGCGCCTTCTCCCGCGGCGCGGCGGACCTGAAGTCGACCTGTGTGCCGAGCCCCTGGAGGTAGGCGACCAGCGCATCCATTTCGGTGAGACGCCCGGGATTGCCGTCGAAGTCGCGCGACTGGGCCTTGGGATAGCGCTTCGTCAGGCCGGCGGTGTCGCCTTCGCCGCTGCCTTGCGCGACCGCATCAGCCGCCGCCTTGGCGATATCCTCCTGGCTATAGGGAACGCCGACGCGACTCAGTGCGCGCAGATGGCCATCGATATGGCTGATATCCAGGTCGCGGTCGGCAAGGAACGCATAGGGCGGCATGATCGATTCCGGCACCACCGCGCGCGGGTCCATCATGTGCTGGACATGCCATTCGTCGGAATAGCGGCCGCCGACACGGGCGAGATCCGGGCCGGTCCGTTCCGAGCCCCATTGAAAGGGGTGATCGTACATGCTCTCGGCCGCCAGGCTGTAATGGCCGTAGCGCTCGGTCTCGTCGCGGAACGGCCGGATCATCTGGCTGTGGCAGCCATAACAGCCTTCACGGACATAGATGTCACGCCCGGCGAGCTCCAGCGGCGTGTAGGGCCGGACACCCTCCACCCTGGTCACGGTCGAGTCGATCCAGAACAGCGGCGCGATCTCGATGATGCCGCCGATCGCCACGGTGATGAACGCCAGGATCGCGAGCAGCGTGACGTTGCGCTCGATCACCTTGTGGCTGTGCAGCAGGTTAGCCATCGTCTCTCGTCCTTACGCGGCGTTGAGGGTGGTGAGCGGGCGATCGCGCGCCGGATCATAGGCGGGCGATGACAAGGGAGCCTCGTCGCGCAGCTTGCCGGCGATGGTCATCCAGATGTTCCACACCATGACCAGCGCGCCGCTAAGGTAGAGCAAGCCACCCAGGACACGGATCAGGTAATAAGGATGCATCGCCTGGACGACTTCGGCGAACGAATAGACGAGGTAGCCGTCCTGCCCATATTCGCGCCACATCAGGCCCTGGGTGATCCCCGCCACCCACATCGACGAGGCGTAGAGAACGATCCCGACCGTCGCCAACCAGAAGTGCCAGTTGATCATGCGCAGCGAATAGATCCGGGTCCGGCCCCACAGCCGCGGCGTCATGAAATAGAGCGCGCCGAAGGTGATCATGCCGTTCCAGCCGAGCGCGCCCGAATGAACATGACCGATCGTCCAGTTGGTATAGTGGCTGAGCGAGTTGACCTCCTTGATCGACATCATCGGCCCTTCGAAGGTCGACATGCCGTAAAAGGCGAGCGCGAAGACCATCATGCGGATAATCGGGTCGGTGCGGATCTTGTCCCACGCGCCGTTGAGCGTCATCAGGCCGTTGATCATGCCGCCCCAGCTCGGCATCCACAGCATCACCGAGAACACTTCGCCGAGCGTCTGCGCCCAGTCGGGCAAGGCGGTGTAGTGAAGGTGGTGCGGGCCTGCCCAGATGTAGAGGAAGATCAGCGACCAGAAGTGAACGATCGACAGCCGGTAGCTGTAGATCGGCCGCTCGGCCTGCTTGGGCACGAAGTAATACATCATGCCGAGGAAGCCGGCGGTGAGGAAGAAGCCGACTGCGTTATGGCCATACCACCACTGGGTCAGCGCGTCCTGCACGCCGGCAAAGGCGGAATAGGATTTCGAGCCGACCAGCGACACCGGCATTGACAGGTTGTTGACGAGGTGGAGCATCGCCACGGTGATGATGAAACCGAGGTAGAACCAGTTGGCGACATAGATGTGCGGCTCTGACCGGCGCACGATCGTGCCGACGAACACCGCCAGGTACGAAACCCAGACGATCGTCAGCCAGATATCGACATACCATTCCGGCTCGGCATATTCGCGGCCCTCGGTGATGCCGAGCAGATAGCCCGACGCCGCCAGCACGATGAACAGCTGGTAGCCCCAGAACACGAAGCGGGCGAGCCAGGGAAAGGCGAGCCGCGTGCGACAGGTGCGCTGGACGACATAGTAGCTGGTGCAGATCAGCGCATTGCCGCCGAACGCGAAAATCACCGCGGACGTGTGCAGCGGCCGTAGCCGCCCGAAGGTGGTGTATTCGAGATTGAAATTGAGCAGCGGAAAGGTGAGCTGCGAGGCGATTACCACGCCGACCAGCAACCCGACGACACACCAGAAGACCGTGGCGATGACGCCCCAGCGAATGACCTCATCGTCGTAGCGATCACGCGCGCCGCCTCCGGCGACCGCCGGGCGACCGGCCTCGCGCATGGTCCACACCGCCGTGATGAAGGCCGCAGCGGCGATGATCACCATCTGCACCGCGAAACCATGATCGATGGCATTGATCGACAGGCCGACCGCCACCAGTGCGATCAGCAACCAACCCATTGCCCGTAACAAGATGTCGTCCATACGCCCTCCGCTTCGCGGCCCGCTTTGGCCGAGGCTGCGCGAGCGACCTTGACCTCGGTCAAATCGACTAGGGCTTCGCGGATATGGGCGCGCTACGTAGAGTTACGCGGTCGGCATCCGGAATTTCCCCTATGCTCGACCGCCTGGATCGCGCGCGAAGGACGGGGCGTTTCGCCCGTCGCCAATCGAGCTGGTCGCGCGGCGAAGGCGCTTCTACGGGATATCACGCATGTCGCGTTGGGCCGATCGCGCGTAGCGATCCATCAACGTGCGAGCCATGCCTTGCCCGAAGCTTCATGCGAACGGAGGCCTGCCATGTCGATCGAGCCGATCCGCCATCTCGTCGTGCTGGCCCATCCGCGCCACGGCAGCTTCAACCACCAGATCGCCCAGGCCTATTGCGAAACGGTGCGCGCGTGCGGCCAGGAGCCATTCCTGCGCGATCTCTACGCGAACCGCTTCGACCCTATCCTCGAAACCATTCCCGAGCCGCCCGAGCTCGCGGTGCTCTATGATCTGACCGAGGCGCGGCGCTGCGATGCGCTGGTGTTCGTCTACCCGATCTGGTTCGGCCTGCCGCCGGCGATGATCAAGGGCTATGTGGATCGCGTGCTCGGTGCCGGCTTCGCGCCCGACAGCCAGCATCCGCGCGCCGATGATCGCTTTCTTGCCGGCCGGCACATGCTCAGCTTCACCACCTCGGCATCGACCAATGCCTGGCTCGCCGAAGTCGGGCAGACGATCGCGCTGCGCGAAGCGTTCGATCGGTATCTCGCAACGATCTTCGGCCTTGCCGCGACCGAACATGTGCACATCGACGCGATCGTCGAAGGCCTCAACGCCGCCTATGCCGAAGAGCAACTCGAGCGCGTGCGGCAGGCGGCCCGTGAAATGTGCGCGACCTTGCTCAGCGGCGCGCATCGGAAGGAAGCGGCTGCGGCCGTCGCGCACGCGGCGGAGCGCGACGCAGGCTGATCCTCGTTCCGGCGCAGCCGTCACGCGCATCAACAAAGCGCCGCGCATTACCCCCGTTACGCAGGCTATGGCGCGACGCGCGGCCGCAGGCGGTCGCTTTGCAGGTCGGTCGGATCACGCAGGGCTATCGCAAGAAGGTCAGCGAGCGACGAGACGCCGAGCTTGCGCATCAGCCGCGCGCGGTGGATTTCGACGGTGCGGTGGCTGATGCCCAGCTCGACCCCGATTTCCTTGTTGGTAAGGCCGCGCACCACGGCGGCGAGCACGTCGCGTTCGCGCGGAGACAGGTTTCCGATCGAAGCGACCGGCCGCTGGCCAAGCCGCTTCAATAACCCGATCCTCCCGCTCATCCGCCACCGCCCCGGCGACGCGCCAGCCGCGATACGGTATCGACCAGCGCTCGCTCGCGTAGCGGCTTTTCGAAAACCTGCGTGAAACCAGCGTCGAGCGCCTGGGTCGAAAGCTCCTCAGAGGCAAAGGCCGAGACGAGGATCGCCGGCCCTTCCCAGCCCTGATGCCGGAGCGCCTTGAGCACGGCGATGCCGTCGGGTCCGTCCAGCAAATAGTCCGCGACGAAGCAATCCGGGGGTCGCAGCGCGGCATCGGCGAGGAGCGGTTCACTCGCCGCATAGGCCTTCACGTCGAGGCCCTGTCCTTGCAGCAGGAGTTGCATCGAACGCCGGACACCGGGATCGTTCTCGACGATGAGAACTCTCGGCCGGTGGCCTTCAATCGATCGTGTCGCCATATCCATCCACTGCACCCCTGGAATATGCGCCCATGACTGACAGGCGCGGGGTCAGTGGTCGTTACGTAAAGGCACTAAGGATCAGGCGCCCATGCCTCCGGCAAAGGCGATCCGCAACGCGTCGGACAGGCTGCGGACGCCGAGCTTGGCCATCAGGTTCGCGCGGTGCACCTCGACCGTGCGTGGCGAGATGCCGAGGTCATAGGCGATCGTCTTGTTGGGCAACCCCTGGGCAAGGCCCTCGAGCACGTCACGCTCGCGGGCGGTCAGGCCACCGAGAATCACTTCGGCTTCCGCGGCGCGCACGCTCGCCCCATCGGCTGCGGCTATGCGGTCGAACGCATCCTCGATCGCGGCCAGCAGCACCGACTTCTCGAACGGCTTTTCGAGAAAATCCACCGCGCCGGCCTTCATTGCCCGGACCGAGAGGCCGACATCGCCATGCCCGGTCATGATCACGATCGGCATCGTGACCCCGCGCTCGGCGAGCGTTCGCTGCACCGCCAGGCCATCGATCTCCGGCATGCGGATGTCGAGCAGGATGCAGCCGTGCTCGGCATGCCGCACTTCCTTCAGAAACGCCGCGCCCGACTGCCAGGTTTCGACCGCGTAACCGGAGGTCTTGAGCATATAGCTCGCCGAGCGGCGGATCGCTTCCTCATCGTCGACGATGTGGACCAGCTTCTTATCCGTCATTTCCCTCCTCCGTCTGCGCACGCATCAGCGTGAAATGAAATTCGCTACCGCCCCCGACCCGAGGCTCCATCCAGATGCGGCCGCCATTCGCCTCGACGATCGTGCGGCAGATCGAAAGCCCCACGCCCATGCCCTCCGACTTGGAGGTGACGAACGCGGTGAACAGCTGATCCGCGATCTCCGGTACCACGCCCGCGCCGGTGTCGGATACCGTGACCCGGACGAATCCCGGCTGGTCGGCGCAACTCGACACCTTCAACGTGCGCTCCGCCGAGTCGCCCATCGCTTCGCACGCGTTGCGGATCAGGTTGATCAGCACCTGCTGGATCTGGACCCGGTCGACAAGGACCGGCGACGCATAGGGGTCGAGGTCGAAATGCGGCGCGATGCCCTTTTCACGCGCGCCGATCAGGCCGAGCACCGCGGCTTCGTTGATCAGCTCGGGCAGGGCCTCGACGGTTTTCTCGACCTCGCCGCGCGCGACGAAGTCGCGCAGCCGGCGGACGATACGCCCCGCCCGCAGCGCTTCCTTGGCCGTATCGTCGAGCGCCTCGCGCATCATCGGCAGATCGTCGGGATCGGGATCGGCAAGCTGGTCGCGAATGGCTTCGACATAATTGGCGATCGCCGTGATCGGCTGGTTGAGCTCGTGCGCGAGCGTCGATGCCATGGTGCCCATCGCGCTCAGGCGCGAGACGTGGATGAGTTCCGACTGGAGCGATTCGAGCCGCTCCTCGGTCTTCCGCCGCTCGGTCAGATCGCGGATGAAACCGGTGAAGATACGCTGGGTGCCGCCGGTCGCCTCGCCGATCGAGAGTTCCATGGGAAAGGTCGTGCCGTCCTTTCGCTCGGCAAACACGACGCGGCCCTTGCCGATGATGCGCTTCTCGCCCGTCTCGAGGTAGCGTCGGATATATTTGTCGTGCCGCTCACGGTCGGGCGACGGCATGAGGACGCTGACATTGCGACCGGTCACCTCTTCCTCGTCATAGCCGAACAACGTCTGCGCGGCGGCGCTGAAGGACAGGATCGTGCCCATCGCGTCGATGACCACCATGGCGTCGGGCACGGTCGAGAGGATCGAGCTAAGATGGCTTTCGCGCGAGCGGACCAGATTCTCGGCCGCGCGGCGTTCGGTGATGTCGGAGACGATCTTGGCGAAGCCGCGCAACGCTCCGCCAGAGTCGCGCAGCGCCGTGATCGAGATGGCGGCAAGGAATTCGGATCCGTCCTTGCGCAGGCGCCAATCCTCCTCCTCGAACCGGCCTTCGCTGGCCGCCCGGGCGAGATCGGCTTCGGGCTTGTGCGCGGCGACGGCATCTGGCGGATAGAAGAGCGATGTATGCTGCCCGAGAACTTCCGCTTCGGTCCATCCCTTGAGCCGCTCGGCGCCCTTGTTCCAGATCGTCACATGACCCGCTGGGTCGAGCATGTAGATCGCCTGGCCGTGCGCGCCATCGATGAGGAGATTGAGTTCTTCCGCGATCAGCGTCGCGCGCCTGTCGCTGGCCAGCGCGGTGCCCTGCGCCCGCTCGACAGCAACGGCGATGGCGATGATTCCGGTACTGGTGAGCAGGAAGATGATCGGCTCGAGCCAATCGCCTGCGTTGAGGTCGGCGAGTCCGGAAAAATAAGCACCGAAGAGGAGCGACAGCGCCACGCTGAGCACCGCCGCTGCGGTCCCGCTCCAGAAAACCGTCGCCAGGATGGCGAGCACGAACGGCAGGAACGGCGCCCGCTCCCCCAGCAACGGCGACAGTGCCAGACGCCCCGCGGCGGTGACCAGCACGGCGAGGATCGCGAAACCATAACGAAACACGGAAGAGCGTTGGTCGGCCGACATTGATAACGAGGCCTCCGCTCGCGGCTTCACGTCACGGGACGCGCCGCCGGATGTTCCCGCCGCCGCTTGCCCCGCTGCATCAGTCATAGCCGTTCTTCACGCGCATCGAAATACCACCCACGCGTTATACCTACGGGATCGCCCGTACGTATTGCCGTGCCGCACTATCCCGGCGGGGCCGCCCCCCGACATGCGGGAATCTACTGATGGCCTGCGTCGCGCGTCATCAGGCATCTGGCGCCTCGTGACCGTCCCAGATGCGAGACCCACGCCATGACGATCCGCAACCTGTCCCCGCTGCTTCACCCGGCCAGCCTCGCGCTCGTAGGCGCGTCGGCGCGGCCGGGCACACTCGGCGCCGTCGTGCTCGAAAATGTGATCGCGGCCGGCTTCGCGGGCTCGATCCACGCGGTGAACCCGCGTCGGGTCGAACGCGACGGAGTCGACTGGGTTCCTGCCGTCAGCGACCTGCCGTTCGCGCCCGACCTCGCGGTGGTGATGACGCCCGCCGCGACGGTGCCGTCCGTCATCGCCGATCTTGGCCGCATCGGAACGCGCTGCGCGGTGGTCATCTCCGCCGGCATCACCGAGGCCAACGGGCTTCGGCAGAAGATGCTCGACGCCGCGAAGCCGCATCTGCTGCGCGTGGTCGGGCCCAATTGCCTCGGCATCATGGCGCCGCATGCGCTACTCGATGCGACCTTCGCCCGAAGCCCGGCAAAACCCGGGCGCATGGCGCTGATCTCGCAAAGTGGGGCACTCGTCACCGCCATCCTCGACTGGGCACAGGTCCGCGGCATCGGATTTTCCGGCATCGTCTCGGCCGGCGACATGGCCGATGTCGATCTCGGAGACCTGGTCGACCTGTTCGCGCTCGACCCGACGACTGACGCGATCCTGCTCTATGTCGAGGGCGTCACAAACGCGGCGAAGTTCCTCTCCGCAGCGCGCGCGGCGGCAAGGATCAAGCCGGTCATCGCGATCAAGGCGGGGCGCTCGCCGGCCGCCGCCGCCGCCACCTTGTCGCACACCGGCGCACTCGCCGGCTCCTATGAGGTCTATCGCGCGGCCTTCGACCGCGCCGGCATCGTCACGGTCGACACGCTGACCGAGTTGTTCGACGCGGCGGAGATCATCTGTACCTGCCGCGCGCCGCGTGGCGATCGGCTGGGCATCGTCACCAACGGTGGCGGCGCCGGTATCCTCGCGGTCGACGCGCTCGGCGAGACGAACGCCACGCTCGCAACACTGTCACCGGCGACATTGTCCACACTGGACGCGCATCTGCCGGCGGGCTGGTCGAAGGGCAATCCGGTCGATGTGATCGGTGACGCCGGCCCCGATCGGTACCGGACCGCCGTCCGCCAGGTGCTGGAAGACGCCTCGGTCGACGCCCTGCTGGTGATGAACTGCCCGACCGGCAAGGCCGAGGCGGTCGACATCGCGACGGCCATCACCGACCAGGTCAGGCTGGCGCGCGCGGCGCACATCGACAAGCCGGTGCTCGCCTGCTGGCTCGGCGATGCCAATGCGCAAAGCGTGCGCGCGATCATGGCCGAGGCGCGGATCCCGATCTACACGACCCCGGACGATGCCGTACGCGGGCTGGGCTATCTGCTCGCGGCGCAGCGTGCCCGGCAGGCGCTGACCGACGGGCCGGCGGCGACACGCGACGTGGCGTTCGACCTTGCCACCGCCCGGCGCATCATCGCCGCGGTGCGGGCGGACAAGCGCACGGTCATGAGCGAGATCGAGGCCAAGGCGCTGCTTGCCGCCTTTCATGTCCCAACGGTGCCGACGCGGCACGCCGCCACCGCCGATGCCATCGAACAAGCCTGTGCCGGGCTCCGCCCGCCCTTCGCGGTCAAGATCGTCTCGCCCGACCTGAGCCACAAATCCGATGCCGGCGGTGTCGCGCTCGACCTGCCCGATGGCGCGGCTGCCTCGGCTGCCGCGCGCGCCATGGCGTTGCGCATCGGCCGCGAGCACCCGGACGCGCGCCTGGCGGGCTATGCGGTCGAGGAAATGGTCTCGCGGCCGCATGCCCGCGAACTGATCGTCGGCATCGCCACAGATCCGACCTTCGGTCCGCTCGTCATGGTCGGCGCGGGCGGCACCGGCGTCGAGATCATCGCCGACAAGGCGATCGATCTCGCGCCGATCGACGACGCGCAGGCGCAGGCGCTGATCGCCCGCACCCGGATCGCGAAACTGCTCGCCGGCTACCGAAACGAACCGGCCGCCGATATCGACGCCGTCGCAGGGGTGCTCGGCGCGTTGTCGGCGATATGCGTCGCGCTGCCCGATATCCTCGAACTCGACATCAATCCGCTGCTGGTCGACCCGGCCGGCGTCATCGCACTCGATGCCCGCGTCCGGATCACGCCCGAGCCGGCGAGGGAGTCACGCCTCGCAATCAGGCCGGCCCCGATGCAATGGTCAGCCGATCTCGTGACGCGAGAAGGGGTGCGCATCTTCGTGCGCCCGGTCCGCGCCGATGACGAAGCCTTGCTCGCGGCCTTCTTCACCCATGTCTCGCCCGAGGATCTTCGCTTCCGGTTCATGACCGGCATCAGGCAGGTCGGCAAGGATCAGCTATCGGCGATGACCCGCGTCGATTATCGCCGGACAATCACCTTCCTCGCCTTCGACGAGACGCGCGAGACGCTTCTCGCGACCGCCATGCTCGCGTCCGATCCGGACCGGACGCGTGCCGAGGTCGCGCTCGCAACGCGTGCCGATGCGAAGGGTCACGGGGTGAGCTGGACCTTGCTGGACCATGTCATTCGCTATGCCCGGTCGGAAGGCATCCCCACAATCGAGGCTGTCGAGTGCGCCGACCATGATGTCGCACTCCGCATGGAAGCGGAGATGGGCTTTGTCGCGGTGGCTGATTGTGGCGACCCGACCGTTCGCCTGCTACGTCGCACCCTTTTGCCGGAGGCTGGATCATGACAACCTGAGCGAGGCGTTTCACAGCAACGCCGATATCGGCAGATCGAAGCTAGGCTCTCAGGCGGGGTCCGATCAAGTCATGCTGCAACTGATGGTCGGCTTTTATCGGCCTTATCCTTTCGCGCGAGGTGGCACCCCCGGAACCGGTGCCGGGTTCGCCCGCAGTCAACTTGAGAACCATCGGCAAGATCATGCCGTGATCAACACCTTGAGCGCATGGGTCTCCGCGGCGCGACCGAAGGTGTCATAGGCGTCGAGGACACGGTCGAGCGTAAAGCGATGGGTAATCAGGCGCGCGGGATCGAGCCGCTTCGCCACCACGGTCTTCATCAACATCGGCGTGGTCACCGTATCGACCAGGCGGGTGGTGATGGTGATGTTGCGCGACCAGAGGGTCTCGAGGTGCAGGTCCGCCTTGTGTCCATGCACGCCGATATTAGCGATGACGCCGCCGGGCGCGACCAGTTCCTGGCACAGCTCGAACGTCGCGGGCACGCCTACCGCCTCGATCACCGTGTCGACGCCGCGGCCATCGGACAGCGCATGCACCGCCGCCACCGGGTCCTCTGTCGCGCTGTTGACGAGATGGGTCGCGCCAAACCTCCGCGCGGTCGCCAGCCGGTTTTCATCCAGGTCGATCATCACGATCTCCGCCGGAGAATAGAATTGCGCGGTAAGCAGCGCGGCAAGGCCGATCGGCCCTGAGCCGACGATCGCCACGCTGCCGCCTGGCTGGATCTTGCCGTTGAGCACGCCGCATTCGAAACCGGTCGGCAGGATGTCGCTCAGCATGACCAGCGCTTCCTCGTCCGCCCCCGGCGGTACGGGGTAGAGGCTCGTGTCCGCATGCGGGATGCGCACGAATTCGGCCTGGGTCCCGTCAATGACATTGCCGAGAATCCAGCCCCCTGTCGTGCAATGCGAATACATCCCGCGGCGACAATAATCGCAACGGCCGCAGGCGGTGATGCACGAGATCAGCACATGGTCGCCGGGGCGAAATGTCGAGACACCCGCCCCGACCTCTTCCACCACGCCAACTCCTTCATGACCCAGGATCCGGCCGGGCGTGCATGTCGGCACGTCACCCTTCAGGATATGCAGGTCGGTGCCGCATATCGTCGTGTGCGTGATCCGCACGATCGCGTCGCCGGTATCGATGATCGTCGGGCGGGCGTGTTGGTCGAGGCTCTTTTGCCCCGGCCCGTGATAGACCAGTGCCTTCATCTCATTTCTCCAGGTCGCGGCTGAATTCGCCGGGGATCAGCCCGTCGAGCGAGCTAAAGGCGCCCACCCTGTCTCGGGCAATCAGTAGATTCACGGACAGCCAGGCTGCGTGCCCGCTCCTAGCCTCGGCCCCCACGACCGCCACGCCGAGAAGGAATCGAAGCATGCAATCGGACATTTCGTGGGACGGTGGCTTCCCCGTGGTGGGATATCGCGGCTGGGGCTGGATCATCACGCTTGGCGCCGCGCTCACGCTGCTGGGGTGCGTCGCTTCGGCCAACCTGTTCCTGGCGACGTTGGCCGCGACCTATGTCGTGGGCGCGATGATGTTCGCCGCCGCGATCCTGCAGATCGCCCATGGTCTTGCCGTGCGGCGCTGGGCCTGGGCGAGCTTCTGGTTGCTGTCCGGCCTGCTCTACACCGCGACCGCTATGGCGATACTCTATGACCCGCTGTTCTCCGCACGTCTCCTGACATTATTCCTCTGCGTGACGCTCGGCGCATCCGCCGCCTTGCGCCTGAGTATCGCGTTCGGGTCGCGCGGCGCCGGCTGGACGTGGATGTTCGCCTCCGGCCTCGCCAGCCTCGGCGCGGCAGCGGTGATCGCGATCGGCTGGCCGGCCAATACCTTGTGGCTGCTGGGCCTGGTGCTCGCGGTCGACCTGCTGATACAGGGTATTACCCTGATGCTGGTCGGACTGGCGATGCGCGCGCTGACATCCTGACCAGGTGGATGGCGGGCGGGAGTAGCCGTTGACCGGAATGATAGCCATGCAGATCGATGCTCCAGGGTCGGCCCTGCGGCGCGTCGAGCGCGACCTGCCGCAGCCCGGCGTGGGCGAGCTGCTCGTGGAGGTGTCCGCCTGCGGGGTCTGCCGCACCGACCTGCACGTGCTCGATGGAGAGATCGCCGCGCACTATCCGATCATCCCCGGGCATGAGATCGTCGGGCGCGTGCGCGCGCTCGGCGAGAGTGCCGGCGGATTCGCGCTCGGCCAGCGGGTCGGCATTCCGTGGCTCGGGCATAGTTGCGGGCGCTGCGCCTATTGCCGCGAGGGCCGCGAGAATCTGTGCGACCAGCCGCTTTTCACCGGCGCCACGCGCGACGGCGGCTATGCCAGCCACGTCATCGCCGACGCGCAATATTGCTTCGCCCTGCCCGACCGCTTCTCCGATGTCGAAGCGGCGCCGCTGCTATGCGCCGGGCTGATCGGCTGGCGCGCGCTGCGCCTTGCCGGCGACGGCAGAAGCATCGGCCTGTACGGATTCGGCGCGGCGGCACACATCCTCGCACAGGTAGCGCGGTGGCAGGGCCGCGAGGTTTACGCCTTCACCAAGGCCGGCGACGACGAGGGCCAGGCCTTTGCGCGCTCGCTGGGCTGCGTCTGGGCCGGCGCAGCGACCGAGCTGCCGCCGGTCCCGCTCGACGCCGCGCTGATCTTCGCTCCGGCCGGCGAGCTGGTGCCGCGCGCGCTGAAGACACTGCGCAAGGGCGGCAAGGTCGTCTGCGCCGGGATCCACATGAGCGACATTCCGTCCTTTCCCTATGCCGATCTGTGGGGCGAACGGCAGATCCTGTCGGTCGCCAATCTCACCCGCGAGGACGGCACGTCGTTCTTCGACCTGGTCGAGGAATCGGGCCTGCGAACGGTCACCACCTCCTATCCGCTCGCCGCCGCGAACGAGGCGCTCGCCGACCTGCGCGCCGGAAAGCTGGTCGGCGCCGCGGTACTGGTGCCGCCGCCCGCCGGGACACCTACGTAACCAACCGAATGCCGGACCCCGCTATCGACGGCGCATCCTCGCGTCATCGATCGAGGAGGATGGCAATGATTTCGAGATTTTCCGGCGTTCACTCTCTGCTCCCCGTCAACCGGCGCTTGCAGGTTGGCGCGGCGATGCTGGCGGCTATCATTTTGGTCGACGCACTGGTCGCGCTGCGTCCCGGGCTCTGAGACGATCGCCCGCGCATCGTGCCGGCAACACGGATCGCTCAGGTGATTCACGTATGTCGGCGTGCCGATGGTCGCGCGAAAAGGCGTCATGGCCCGGAACATGAAGCACCACGGCGTCACGCCCAGCCAAGCCTGATCGACGGCACGCAGGTCATGCCCTCTATCCACACCCTGCTTGACCGCCGTTCGCTGATCGCATCGGCGGGTCTTGCGATCCTGGCGGGCGGTGTGCCCGCGATGGCAAGCCCTTCGCCGGGCAAATTCCGCACCGCCGCGCGCCTTCCGGCGCTGCGTTCGGGTCCGGTTGCGCCGCATGACGTCAACGTCTGGCTTCCCGATGATGCCGCGCCCGGCACGCGCCATCCGGTGCTTTACATCGTCGATCTGGAACAGGTGCCGGACAACGGACAGCGCATGCACGACGCCGGCGGGCCGTCCGGGCACCTCGCAGCACTCGCCGCCGCGGCGCTGTGCCGGTCCGCCATCGTGGTGGGCATCGGCGCCGCCGCGAGCGGGCTGCGCCATTACACCCCCGCCGCGCCGCTGGCATTACTCCCGCCCGAACTGCGCGCGCGAGCGCTGGGCGCGCTCGGCGGCGCCCCGCTCTCGGACACCTACCTCCAATGCCTCGTCGCGCAGGTGAAGCCGGCCGTCGACAGGGCCTTCCCCACTTTGCCCGGTCCTGCGCACAGCTTCATCGCCGGGGCCGACCTGGGCGGGCTTCTCTCGCTCTACGCCCTGACCCGATATCCGCGGGTCTTTGGCGGCGCCGCGAGCCTTTCCACCGAACGCGCCATGCTGCCGCCCGATCTTATGCCCGAGGCCGATTTCCCGACCTGGCGCGGAGCGATCGAGCGCGCCATCGCCCGCTATCTCGCCGAGACCCTGCCGCGGGCGCGCACCCATCGCCTATATGTCGATTACAGCGACCCGAGCCGCGACGCGCTTTCCGCACCGCTACGTCATGCCGTCGAGCGGATTTCCGCAGCGCGGGGCTATGTCCGCTACCGGGATCTGCAAAGTGAGCCGCTCACCCAGCGCGATCGCACCGAACAGGGCCGCCGCGAGCGGGCGGACGTCGCCGCGACGCTGCTGCTCAAGGCCTGTTTCGAACGCGCCGAAACCGACTGACGGTGACCGTTCAGGCCTTCGCCGCGAAAAGCATCCGGCCGGGGCCAAGCAGCGCGAACACCCGGTCGAGATCGGACTCGCTGACGGCGAAGCATCCCTCGCTGCGACCGAGCTGACCATGCGACGCCGCGACCTGCGGATCGGCATACCAGGCGGAGTGGATCACGATCGCACGGTCGAGGGCATTGTCGTTGGTCGGATCGAGCCCGATCAGGCGCTGCGACTGGCCGTGCTTGCCGACATAATAGTCCGCCGCGAGGAAGGCGCCGTCACACGAGGCGTAGGATCCCGGATCGTTGGAGAAATGCTGCAGCCAGCCGGTATGCTCGGGGTCCGACCCTCGGCCATGGGCGACGAGCACGGTCGTGGTCTCGCGGCTCGCCAGATCGACGAGATGCAGGCGCGGTGTCGCCGAGGGCGCGGCGAAGTCGGCGATGGCGATCCGGTCGTGATAGGCGATTCGGTCGCCATGACGCGCAAGCGCCGCCAGCGCCGCCCGGAACAGCACCGGCCTGACCACACGGGCTGATAGGTCGGGCGTGGCCATGCCCTGCGGCGCGCCAAAGGTCTGGGCGAGGGACTGGAGGGGAAGAGCGCCCGCCGCCATGGCGCCCGCGCCGGCAATGACGGTTTGCATGAAAGTGCGGCGTGACGACGCCGAAGTCAGGTTTCGCATGTCGAGGATTATGCGCCGCGCGCGTTAAACCCGCGTACGTAGTCACCCTTATTGCGCCTTCGGTCCGCCGCGACAATGCAACCGTTGGCCGAATCCCGCCGGCCTAGGGCATCGGCTCGGCCAGACTCGCGGCGACGACGTGATCGGGCACCACGGCGACGCTGACCGAAGGGACGAGCAACGGGGCGAGCGCGCCCCAGAAGCCCTCCGGCACGGAAACCTGCTCCCATGGCAGCGCCGGCCCGTCGATATTCTCGCCGTTCAGCGCGATGCGCGCCCAGTGCTGACCCAGCGCGTCGACCGACTGCAGCACATAGAGATAGGGGCGGTCGACCGTGCCCTTTATCTCGACCGGAGCATGGCCGATTTCACGCGCGTTGCGCAACACGATGATGCGCCTGTCGGCCGCGCTGACGACGATCGAGAGCGGCCCGCTCGGCGCCCGCTGCGGCTCCCACAGGGTGATCGCGTCGGCGACGGGGGCGTTGGCGGCGAACATGTCTTGCGTCGTCACCAGCGCGGGCAGCGCATCGCTGTCGGTGATGACGACCGTCATGCCGAGCCTGGTCTCGGCGTAGATGAGCCGGGCGAAGCCGGCCGGCAACCTGATGCAGCCATGCGACGCGGGATAGCCGGGCAGATGCCCGGCATGGAGCGCGACACCGCCCCAGGTCAGGCGCTGCATGAACGGCATCGGCGCGCTGTCATAGATGCTGGAAAAGTGCGTCACCTGCTTTTCGAGCACGGTAAACACGCCGGTCGGCGTGCGGTGGCCCTCGCGACCGGTCGAGACGGTCGAAATGCCGATCGGCACGCCATTGCGGTACAGCACCGCGCGCTGCGTCGCGCGATTGATCATCATCACGGTCGGCCCGCTCGGCGCGGCCTGCGGCCACCACAGATACTGGCCGGGCTTCAACCTGCCGACACGGTCCATCACCGAGCCCGCATCCGGCGCCGGCAGTGTCTGCGGCGTCGTCTGGACGGGCGTTTGCCCGACGGGGTGGCCGAAAGCGGGCGTCGCGGTGACCAACATCAAGGCGGCAAGCTTGAACATCGTGAAGGCACCCGAGCGCAGGCGAACGGCCACCTGCGGCGCCACCCATCGGGCATTTGCCGAAACGGCAACATGCGGAGAGTTACCTAGTGGTCGGTGGCGCGATTCAGGCGGCAAGATCCTGGCTGCGCGCCGCGTCCTCATCTTTGGCGTATCCAGATCGCCCCTTTGCGATGCAAGATGGCCGTTCCCGCACCAAGGACCCCGCCCGATGAGTGAAGCCCCTTACGACCCGGCGACCGAAGGCGCGCAAATGTCGTTCGATGGCCGGATGTCCTATGGCGACTATCTGCGGCTGGAGAATATTCTCCAGGCGCAGGCGCCGCTGTCCGACGCGCATGACGAGATGCTGTTCATCATCCAGCATCAGACGTCGGAACTGTGGATGAAGCTCGCGATCCACGAGCTCGCGTCGGCGATCGCGGCGATCCGGGCGGATCGGCTCCAGCCGGCGTTCAAGATGCTCGCCCGGGTCTCGCGCATCTTCGAGCAGCTCAATGGCGCGTGGGATGTGCTGCGGACGATGACGCCCAGCGAATATACCACGTTCCGCGACTCGCTCGGGCAATCCTCCGGCTTCCAGTCATATCAATATCGCGCGATCGAGTTCCTGCTCGGCAACCGCAACCTAGCGATGCTCAAGCCGCACGCCCACCGCGCCGACACCACGGCCATGCTCGAAGCGATCCTCGCCGCGCCGGGCCTGTATGACGAGACGCTGCGACTGCTTGCCCGCCATGGTTTCGCCATCGGCGCCGATGCCGCGCGGACCGACTGGCGCGGCTCTCGCGCGGAGAACCCCCAGGTCCTGGCCAGCTGGGCGGCGATCTACCGGGCGCCCGAGGAACATTGGCCGCTCTACGAACTGGGGGAGAAGCTGGTCGATCTCGAAGACTATTTCCGGCGTTGGCGCTTCAACCATGTCACCACCGTCGAAAGGGTCATCGGCATGAAGCCGGGCACCGGCGGCACCGGCGGCGTCTCCTATCTGCGTCGCATGCTCGAAACCGTGCTGTTTCCCGAACTGTGGAGGGTCCGGACCGAACTCTGAGCTCGCCGCCGCTGTCCCAGCCCCGCACAGCGCCCGACCAATGGGCGTGACGTACGACGAACGGCGCTGGACAGCCGCCGGGCGAGGATCGACAAGGCGCGATGTTCGATCGTCAAGGGCGTGGCATGACCGGGCGCGCGCAACCCTCGCTGGCGCGCGCGACCTTCATGCTCACCGTCACCTTCTGGGGCGCCAGTTTCATCCTGCTCAGCATGCGCGCCGAGCTGCTCGGCCAGTTCAACGAGCTGCCGACCTATTTGCGGCGCCTCGCGCTGAGCCTGATCGGCGTGGCCTTGTGCTGGGTCGGGCACCTCGTGATCATGCGCTACGACGGCGTGCGCTTCCGCAACCGCGCGCTGATCGGCATGGTGTTCGCGGTGGCGGCATCGGTGCTCTACGCGCTGATCAGCAAGGTGATGTACGACAGCGGCATGTCGGAACCCGACGACATGCCGTTCATCAGCCTGGTGCTGTCGGTCAACTACTGGCTGTGGTTCTTCGTCGGCTGGACCGGGCTGTTCCTCGGCCTGGTGTACAGCCTGGAATCGATCGAGCACGAACGCCAGCTGAGCGACGCGCAGATCTCCGGCCATCTCGCCAAGATCACCGCGCTGCGTTACCAGGTAAACCCGCATTTCCTGTTCAACACGCTGAACGCCATCGCCTCGCTCGTGCCGCGCGAGACCAAGGCCGAGCGGCTGATCCTCGACCTGTCCAACTTCTTCCGCGTCACCTTGTCGATCGACCCGGTCGCCGACATCAGCATGGCGCGCGAGTTCGAGATCCAGACGCTGTATCTCAACATCGAGAAGGTGCGCTATGGCGAGCGGCTCGACCTCGACATCCAGCTCGCCGCCGAGGCGCGCGATCTCCAGATCCCCAGCCTGTTGCTCCAGCCGCTGGTCGAAAACGCCATCAAGCACGGCGTCGCCTCGTCGCGCGACGTGGTCCATGTCGGGCTGCGCGCGCAGCTCGACGGCACCACGCTGATCATCACCGTCGATGACGATGGCGCGGCCGAGCCGAGCCTGCAGCCCGGCACCGGCATCGGCATCGAGAATGTCCGCCAGCGGCTGCACTCGCGCTTCGGCCATGCCGCGCGGCTCACCGCCGGGCCGCGCGAAGGCGGCGGCTTCGCCGTGGTCATCGCGATCGACCGGTCGACCGATGCCGCCTGAGGAATTTCTCCGCGTCGTGCTGGTCGATGACGAGCCGCCGGCGCTCGATCGGCTGCGCGCCGCGGTCGGGGCATTGCCGGGCTTCTCCGTCGTCGCCGAGGCGCGCGACGGACGGGAGGCGGTGGCGACGATCGGCGCCGCCGCGCCGCATATCGCGATCATCGACATCGAGATGCCGGGGATGAATGGGCTCGATCTGGTGCGCAGCCTCGATCCGGCGACGATGCCGGTGGTGATCTTCGCCACCGCCTATGACCATCACGCGATCAGCGCGTTCGATGTCGGCGCGTCGGATTTCGTGCTCAAGCCGATCGATTACGACCGCCTCCACACCGCGCTGCGCCGCGCGCGCATCATCTGCGACAGCGGCGGCCGCGGCGAGGCCACCGCCGCGCTGCTGCGCCAGATCGACATGCTCAAGGCGCAGCTCGGCGGTGATGAGGACGATCCCTGGCTGCGCGCCATCTGGGTGCAGAAGCGTTCCGAATTCCGCCGCATCGACGTGCGCGACATCGACTGGCTGCAATCCGAGCGCGATTTCGTGCGGATCTTCTCGCGCGGCGAATCCTATCTGCTGCGCGAGACCCTGGCCGGGCTGGAGGCGCGGCTCGATCCGGCGCATTTCATCCGCATCCACCGCGGCTACATTCTCAACACGCAGCGCCCGCTGACCCTGCACCGCACGCTGCGCGGCGGCCTCGCCGCGCGCGTCGCCGATGGCACGACACTCGCGGTCGGCCGCACCTATGTCCGCGCGTTGCGCGAGCGGCTGCACCTGCCGCGCACCTGATCGCGGGCGTTCGTCCCTTGTGGCGCCCATTGGTCGCTGCGCCGCTGCCGCGTGAGCGCCGGCCGGTCATGGTGCCCGCCAGGCAGACGGGAGGCAACGACCATGGGCGCACATCTACCCGCCGCGGCCACATCTGTCAGCGCCGAAATCTTTGCCGAAGCCGCCGAGCGCATCCGGCGATCGGTGCGGCGCGGCGTGGGCGATGCCCCCGACGCGATCGCCGCGCTGATCGTCGATACGCTCGAACGGACCAGCGGCGTCCGGGTTCGCGATCGCACCCACCTCGCCCGGCAGATGCTCCTGTGGCATCGCACCTATCCGCCCGATCAGGCGCGCGAGCTCACCGTCGCCGCGCTGGCCGATCGCGCCAACGCGTTGCGCCGTTCAGTCTCGCGCCGGCGGCGCGAGTGCGGCGCGGGCGAGTGAGGCGATCGCCTGGTCGACCCATGCCAGCCGCGCGGCCGTGACCATGCGCGCCTGCGCGTTCTCGAGCTCCGCGCCGATGCCGAGGCCAGGCGTGCGGCTGTCGTCGAGCCCGGCCAGCGTGCCTTCGATCGTGTCGCGCAGCGCGAACAGCCAGTCGCGCGCCGCGGCCGGCTCCAGCGTGTCGAGAAAGGCGATGCGCGTCCGCCACGGATCCTCGGGCAGCGCGTCGCGCGCCTCGATCCGCACGATCCAGTCGCGCACCGCCTGCTCGCCTGCCGGGGTGCAGCGCAGATGCTCGGTCTTGCGCGCGTCATTCTCATCCGCGGTCGCGGTCACCAGCCCGGCCCGCTTCAATCGCTCGATCGCGGGGTACACGCTGCCCGGGCTGTCCGACAGATCGGTGGCGAGCCGCTGGCCGAGCGCCTTGCGCACGAAATATGCCGTCGCCGGCTGCCATTTGCCGATCAGCGCGAGGACATGGCTTTCGTGATGGCTGAGGTTCGACATGGCGCATCCGGCGGTAGCGCGCGATGCTATCGCATAGTGCGGGCGATATCGGAAATGTCGGACATGATAGGAGAGTGACGATGCACAAATCAGGCACGGCGCTGGCCGCACTGCTGCTCGCGGGCCCGCTCGCGGCACAGACCGCGACGCCGACGGCCCCGCCAGCGCGCGCCGCGCATGTCTGTACCGGCCCCGAATATCGCACGTTCGATTTCTGGGTCGGCAAGTGGGATGTCTATGGCCCGGCCGGACGGCTGGTCGCGCACAGCCTGATCGAGAGCGTCTATGACGGCTGCGGCATCCGCGAGAACTGGATGCCGCTCGGCGGCACCGGCGGCGGCAGCCTGTCGACCTATGTGCCGGCGAAGAAGCAATGGGAGCAATTCTGGATCGACTCGGGCAACACCCGCGCCTTGTTCACCGGCGGCTGGAACGGCCGCGCGATGGTCATCCAGGGCGTGTGGCCGAGCGCGCCCGCCAATATCGACGGCCCGATCACGCGCATGACCTACAGCCGCAACCCGGACGGGTCGGTACGCCAGCTCGGCGAAAACTCGACCGATGGCGGCACGAGCTGGACGCCGTCATTCGACTTCACCTATCGCAAGGCGACCGGCGCTACAGGTTGAGCAGTGCCGGATCGCCGCCCTGCGCGGCGATGTTGATCGACACCGCGCGCTCGACCGCATAGCGCAGCAGCGCATGCGGGCCGCCGGCCTTGGGTCCGGTGCCCGACAGGCCCTCGCCGCCGAACGGCTGCACCCCGACCACCGCGCCGACGATCGAGCGGTTGACGTAGAAATTGCCCGCCGGGACCAGCGCGCGGATTTCCTCGGCGAAGCGGTCGATGCGGCTGTGCACGCCGAGCGTCAGGCCATAACCGCGGTTCGCCAGCGCGGTCGCCACCTCGGCGAGATCCGGCGGGTCGTAGCGATAGACATGCAGCACCGGCCCGAACACTTCGCGCGCGAGGAAGTCCGGGCTCGGCACCTCGGCGATGACCGGTCCGAAGAAACTGCCCTTGTTGCGCAGCACACCGACGTCACGCCGCGCCAGGATCACCGCCTCGCGCTCGAGCCGTTCGACATGCGCGTCGAGCAGGCCGCGCGCCTCGTCGTCGATCACCGGACCGACATCGGTGCCGGGATCGGCCGGATCGCCGATCACCAGGGTATCGAGCGCGCCGGTCAGCGCGGTGATCGTCGCGTCGGCGGTATCCCTGGGCAGGAACAGCAGCCGCAATGCCGAGCAACGCTGCCCGGCCGAGCCGATCGCCGAGACGATCACATCGTCGACCACCTGCTCACGCAGCGCGGTCGAATCGGCGAACAGCCCGTTGAGCCCGCCAGTCTCGGCGATGAACGGCACGATCGGGCCGGGCCGATCGGCGAGCTGGCGATTGATCGCGCGCGCCGTGTCGGTGCCGCCGGTGAACGCCACGCCGTTGACGCCGGGATGCACCACCAACGCCGCGCCGACCGTCGCGCCGTCGCCCGGGAGCAGCGCCAGCAGATCGGGGTTGAGCCCGGCGGTGTGGAACAGCTTTACCGCCGCGGCGGCGATGAACGGTGTCTGCTCGGCCGGCTTGGCCAGCACCGCATTGCCGGCGGCCAGCGCGGCGGCGATCTGGCCGGTGAAGATCGCCAGCGGGAAGTTCCACGGGCTGATGCACGCGAAGATGCCGCGCCCGCGCAGTTCGAGCATGTTGGTCTCGCCCACGGGTCCGCGCAGCGTCTCGGGCGCGGCGAATTGCCGCTCGGCGAGATGCGCATAATAACGGCAGAAATCGACCGCCTCGCGCACCTCGGCGACGCCGTCGTTGAGCGTCTTGCCCGCCTCGCGCGACAGCAGCGCGATCAGCCGGTCCATGTCGCGCTCCAGCGCATCGCCCATCGCGCGCAGCACATGCGCCCGGCCCAGCCCGCCGCGCTGGTCCCAGTCGCGCTGCGTGGCGGCGGCGCGGCGCACCGCCTCGTCGATATCGGCGGCGGTAGATTCGCCCGCCATCCCGAGCACAATCGAACGATCGGACGGACTGGTCATGGCGTGCGGCGTTGCCCCTGCACGAACCTTCCCACCGATGATCGGCCCGACCGTCAGTTTCTCCTCCGCGATCGCCCGCGTGGCGGCAGCGGCCCGCGCGCGCTCGGCGGCGATCGAATAATCCCGGCCGAGCGGGTTCTTGCGCGACGAGCCATAGACGTCGGCCGGCAGCGGGATCCTGGGATGCGGCCCCGGCGCGGCTTCCACCGCGGCGACCGGATCGGCGACGATCGCCGCCGCCGGCACATCCTCGTCGAGCAGCGCATGGACGAAGCTGGTGTTCGCGCCATTCTCGAGCAGCCGCCGCACCAGATAGGGCAGCAGATCCTCATGCCCGCCGACCGGGGCATAGGCGCGCAACACCGCGCCGCGCGCGCCGGGTCCGGCGGCGCGGTACAGCGCCTCGCCCATGCCGTGCAGCCGCTGATGCTCGATCCGCACATCGCGCCGCTCGGCCATCAGCCGCACCGCCGCCAGCGTATGCGCATTGTGCGTGGCGAATTGCGGATAGAGCGCCGGGCTCGCCGCGATCAGCGCCTCGGCACAGACCAGATAGGACAGGTCGGTCGCCGGCTTGGTGGTGAACACCGGATAGCCCGGCCGCCCGGCGACCTGCGCGCGCTTGATCTCGCTGTCCCAATAGGCGCCCTTGACCAGCCGCACCATGATACGCCGGCCGCTGTCCCTGGCCAGCTGTTCCAGCATGCGGATCACCGCCAGGCCGCGCTTCTGATAGGCCTGCACCACGACGCCCAGCCCCTGCCAGTCGCCCAGTTCGGGGTCGCGCGCCAGCCGCTCGATCAGCTTCAGCGACAGCACCAGCCGGTCGGCTTCCTCGGCATCGATCGCCAGGTTGAGGTCATGCCCGGCGGCGATCAGCGCCAGCCGCTTCATGCGCGGATAAAGCTCTTCCCACACGCGCGCTTCCTGCACCGCCTCGTAGCGCGGCGACAGCGCCGACAGCTTGATCGACACGCCATGCCCGTCCTCGGGCGCGAGCCCCGTGCCGCGCGCCTTGCCGACCGTATCGATCGCCCGGGCATAGATATGTTCGTAGCGCTCGGCATCCTCCGCCGTCCGCGCGCCCTCGCCGAGCATGTCGAACGAGCAGAGATAGCCCTCGCGCTTCGAGCGGGCGAGCGCGTCCTCGATCGTCCGGCCGAGCACGAACTGCTCGCCCATGATGCGCACCGCCGCGGCGACCGCCTGGCGGATCACCGGCTCGCCGAGCTTGGCCGCCATGCGCTTGACGAAGCCCATCGGGTTGGACCGCGCCTCGGGGTCGACATCGACCAGCTTGCCGGTCAGCATCAGCCCCCAGGTCGAGGCGTTGACGAACATGCTGTCGGACTGGCCGAGATGCGTGCCCCATTCGGCCGAGCCGATCTTCTCGGCGATCAACCGGTCGCGGGTCTCGGGATCGGGCGTGCGCAGCAGCGCCTCGGCGAGGCACATCAGCGCCAGCCCCTCGCGCGTGCCGAGCGAGAATTGCTGCAGGAAGCTCTCGACGATGCCCTGCTTCTCGGTCGTCGCGCGCGCGCCCTCGACCAGGGTCGCGGCCCGCGTCACGACGCTATCGCGCTCCGCCGGCGAGAGCGGCTGGCGGGCGAGCAGGTCGCGGACGACAATGGCCTCGTCGCGATATTTTCCTTCGTCGAGGCGATCCCAGTCGATGGCGGTCATCTGTGCGTCCTGCTTGAGGATTTCGCCCACCGCCTCTTCCGTCATGCCGGACTTGTTCCGGCATCCACCGTCCCACAACCGCATCGGCCTGAGCGCTCGCGGGACGGTGGACCCCGGAACAAGTCCGGGGTGACGAAGTTGGAGAGCTCGTCCACTTCTAAGATGCGCTGACTATATTCGCGATAAATGCTAAGGTGCTTCGTCATATCGATCATCTTCCCGAATGATCATCGGCTGGTTTGAATAATTGCAAAGGATCATCAGTGGACAGCATGGACCTGAAGCTGCTGCGTGTGCTGCAGGAGGACGGGCGCATCACCAACCAGGCGCTGGCCGAGCGCTGCGGCCTGTCGCCCGCCGCCGCCTTCGACCGGGTCAAGCGGCTGCGCGCCAGCGGCGTGATCACCGGCTACACCGCGCTGCTCGACCCGGCCAGGCTCGACCATGCGCTGATGATCTTCGTCGAGGTGCTGCTCGACCGCACCAGCGACGCCACCTTCGTCGAGTTCGCCGCGCATGTCCGGCGCATGCCGGCGGTGCTCGAATGCCATATGGTCGCCGGCGGCTTCGACTATCTGCTCAAGGTCCGCGTCGCCGACATGGCGGCCTATCGCGCCTTTCTCGGCGAGGCGCTGGTCACCCTGCCCGGCGTGCGCGAGACGCGCACCTATGCCGTGCTCGAAGAGGTCAAGTCGACGACACGGCTGTCGATCTGATCGTCCCGAACCAGAAAGCCCGGCTCGCGCGACCCTCCCTTTTGGATTCGCGCCCTGCGCTACAAGCTCGGTGCGCCGGCCGCCCAGGCTTTGGTGGCCTGGCAACTTTCCATCGCTCGGGCGTAGGCCGGCCGTGTCGTCGTGCGTTCGAGATAGGCACGTTCGACGGGACCCGGCGTATAGTTGCTGGTGCGCAGACCAAGCAGGAGGGCATAGCTCACCGAAATGTCGGCAGCGGTGAACCGGTCTCCGGCGAGAAAGGGACGATCCGCGAGACGCCGGATGACCAATCCCAGCCGGCTGTGAAACGTCTCCAGCGCCCAGCGCGTGACCCGGACGTTTCGCTCCGCTTCGGGCGCGAATAGGCGACCGACGACGACGGCGTTCATTGGCCCGGCGAGCCCGGCCTCTCCCATATGGAGGAATTGCAGATAGGCGGCGAAAGCCGGGTCATCCGGCGCGACGGCGAGCGGGCTCGGGCCGTGGCGGGCGAGCAGATATTCGAGGATCGCGATCGATTCGACCATGATCGTCTCGCCGTCCTGCAGCGCGGGGATGAAGCCGGCGGGGTTGATCGCGAGGAAATCGGGATCCTTCTCGGCAGCGAGCAAGTCGACCGGGTACAGCCGATACGGCACGCCCAATTCCTCGAGCAGCCAGACGACGCGGAACCCGCGACCTTCGCCATAGACGGTGAGCACGATTACGCCCCACCCTCAGCCAGTTCGGCAAGCTGCTCGGCAACCTTGCTCCAGCCCGGCTCGAAGCCCATCGCCTTGTGCTGCTCGAACGCCGCCGCGTCCCAGTGGCGCGCGGTGCCGGTGTAGCGCGTCTTGCCCCCCTCATCGGAGAATTCCATCGTCCCGACCATGAAATGCCCCTGCGGAATCCACCCGACGCGGAACGCGTCGGTGAACACGAAGCGCCTGTTCGGCGTGACCTCGAGGAACACGCCTTCCTGCGGCATTTCCTCGCCGTCCGGCCCGCGCATGATCATCGCCGAGCGCCCGCCGGCGCGCCAGTCCTGTTCGATGATCTCCACCGTCCAGGGTTTGGGGCACCACCATTCGGCCGTGCGTTCGGTGGCGATCTGCCACACCTTTTCCACCGGGGCATCGATCAGGCGGGTGACGCTGAGCGTCAGGTCATTGTCGGACATCGTCAACTCCTCGTCATTACCGTTCCCCTGCGAAAGCAGGGGTCCAGGGTCGCGAGCGGGGCGCTTGCCGCCCTGGATCCCTGCTTTCGCGAGCACGGCAGCTAGTCGCGATCGGGCGCGCCGAGCGGGAAATAGGCGCGATACGGCCGCGCCTCGTCGACCGCGCGGGCGACCGACGGCCGCGCGAGCAGCCGCGCGCGATAGGCCTTTAGCACGGCGAAGCGGGCGTCGATCGGATAGGCCCAGTCGGCGTAGAACAGCGACGGCGCGGCGGCGCAATCGGCCATGGTGAAGTCGGCGCCGATCGCCCATTCCCGGCCGGCCAGTTCCGCGTCGAGCCAGGCATAGATCCGGTCGAGCCCGTCGCGCGCCTGCGCCATGCCATAAGGATCGCTATTCCCGGGCGGGCGCAACGCATCGGACACCGCCACCTGCATCGCGTTCATGACATAATTGTCGAACACGCGGTCGAGCATGCGCGTCGTCACCGCCGCCGCCGGATCGGCCGGGATCAGCCGCACCGGCCCGGGATGGAAGGCGTCGAGATATTCGATGATCGCCGTCGCCTCGAACACCGCCATGTCGCCATCGACCAGCAACGGGAACTTGCCCATCGGCGAGCGCCGGGCGAGTTCCGCGCCGTTCTCCGGATGATCGCCATCGATCATCCGGAAGGTGAACGGCGTGGCGTTCTCGTACAGCGGGATCAACGCCTTCCACGTATAGGACGAGAAAGGATGGCCAAACAGCTGCACGGTCACGCCACCGGCTCCCCGGCAAAGGCCGCCTCGAGCGCGGCGATGTCGATCTTCTTCATCTGCATCATCGCCTTCATGCCGCGTGCGCCGGCTTCGATGTCCTTGCTGGCCATCATCTCCATCAGCCGGCGCGGCACGATCTGCCACGACAGGCCGAACTTGTCCTTGCACCAGCCGCACTGGCTCTCCGCCCCGCCGTCACTGGTGATCGCGTCCCACAACCGGTCGGTCTCGGCCTGATCGTCGGTAAAGATCTGGAACGAGATCGCCTCGTCGAACTTGAACATCGGGCCGCCGTTCAAGCCGACGAAATTCTGGCCGAGCACACTGAACTCGATCGTGATGACCTGGCCGGCCTTGCCATCGGGATAGTCGGTCGGGCTGCGGTGCGCCTCGCCGACATGCGAATCCGGGAAGGTGGCCGCGTAGAAATGCGCTGCTTCTTCGGCCTGGCCGTCGAACCACAGGCAGGTGGCGATCTTCTTGGCTGTCATGGTCTCTCTCCTTTTCCGGTGGGATTACTGGCCGGGGCCGACCACGCCGAACACCGTGCCGTGCGGGTCGCTGGCGACGATCACGCGGTCGCCGCCCGGCACCTCCATCGGCCCGGCATGGACCGTGCCGCCGCCCTGCTTCACCTTCTCGGCGGCCGCCTCGATGTCGGGCGCACGGAAATAGAAGCGCCAGGCCGGCGGCGGGCTGTTCGGCTGGTGCTGCATCGTCGCGCCGATCGTCTGGTCGCCGACCGCGACGAAGACGTAATCGCCCATTTCGCCCATCGGCATCTTGTCGGGATAGGTCCAGCCGAACACCTCGCTATAGAATATGTGGGCGCCGGCCTGGTCGGGCGTGGCGAGTTCGTTCCAGTTGCACTTGCCCATCCCCATCCGGTCCCAGGCGGTGCTGCTCTGGTCGCTCGACCCGCGCATGATGTAGAAGGGGATGCCCTGCGGGTCGGTGACGAACGCCGCGCGGCCCGCCCCGGGGATGTCGAACGGCGCCATCAACACACCGCCGCCGGCCACCTTGACCTTGTCGAACGAGGCATCGACGTCATTGACGCCGATATAGAACAGCCAGGTCGGCTTGGCGCCGTTTTTGGTCATCTCGTCGGTCAACTGCATCACGCCGCCGACCATGCTGCCGTCACTGGTCGCGATCATGCGATAGTCCATCGCACCATCCGGCTTGCCGCCGATGTTCCAGCCGATCACCTCGTCATAGAACGCCTTGGTGGCATCATGGTCGGGGGTCAGCAGCTCATACCAGATCGGCGTACCTTCGGGATTGGGCATCGTCTTTCTCCTCGTTTCCGGGGATCACGCGTCGAGCAGGCAGGCGAACCCGCCATAGATCATGCGTTTGCCATCGAACGGCATCGGCTCGGCACCGGGCTGCATGCGCGGGTCTTCCATCACCTTCTTCATGCCGGCGTCGCGCGTCGCCTTGTCCGGCCACTCGATCCACGAGAACACCACCGTCTCGCCCTCGCTCGCCTGCACCGCGCGGCGAAAGTCGGTGACCTTGCCGTCGGGCACGTCGTCGCCCCAGCCCTCGACCACGCGGGTCGCGCCATGGTCCTTGAAGATCGGCGCCGCCCTGGCGGCGAAATCGCGATACGTCTCGGCGCTGGTGCCGGCCGCGACCGGGGCCAGGAAGCCGTCGATATAGGTCATCGTCTCTCTCCTCGTTGCGTCGGTTCAGGCGGTGGCGGCTTCACGATAGACCGCGAGATGGTCCGCCATCGCCTTGCGGTGCGCTGGCCGATCCTCGCCACGCGCGACATAGGCGGCGAGATTGGGATAACCGGCCAATATGTCGGTATTGCGTAACCCGCCGAGCACCGAAACCATCATCAGGTCGCCAACGGTGAACTCATCGCCGTCGAGCCAGTTCCGGTCACCCAGCGCAGCGCCGAGATCGTTGAGGCGCCCGTGCAGGTCCTCGATCACCTTGGGGCGTCGTGCCGCGGACCAGGGCTTGTCCGCCTCGAACAGGTCGACCACGGCGACCTGCATCACCCACGGCTCGACCGAGTTGAGCGCGGCGATCAGCCACTGGATCGCGCGGATCCGCGCCGCCGGGTCGTCGGGGAGCAGTCCTTTGCCCTGTTCGGCGATACGCAGCGCGATCGCGCCGGATTCGAAGATCTCGACCTCGCCGTCGGAATAGGTCGGGACCTGGCCGAACGGTTGGAAGCGGCGATGCTGCGGGCTCTTGGCATAAGGTCCGTCGATCAGATCGACCTGATAGGCCTGGCCGGTCTCCTCGAACGCCCAGCGCGCGCGGATGTCGCGGACGAAACCCTGGGCGAATTCGGGCACCCAGGCGAAGGTGGTGATGGTGGGGGTGGTCATGTCTGTCCTTTCCGGATCGGGGTCAGATGAACGGGGCGGCGACGGTCAGCGCGCGGTGCACGATCATGGCGACCGTCGTCAGCATGAAGCCGGTCAGGCCCGAATATAACGGCGTGAAACGACGCATCGACATTCTCCTCGTGGAACGGATGATGGTCAGGCCGCGACCGGCTCGCCCTGGCCGCTCATCGCGGCGACGGCGGCATCGACGTCCATCCACATCGGCTCGAAGGTGTGGCCGTCGAGATCCTCGAAGGCGCGGCCGTACATGAAGCCCATGTCCTGCACCGGGCGCGGCTCCCGGCCGCCGGCGGCGAGCGCCGCCTCGGTGATGGCATCGACCTCTTCGCGGCTGTCGCGCGACAAACAGAGCAGCACGCCGCTGGTCGTGGTCGCGTCGATGATCTGCTTGGTGGTGAAGGTCTGATAGAAGGCCTTGTCGAGGATCATGAAGCTGATCGTATCCGACCACACCATCATCGAAGCCTGGGGCCCCTTGCAGATCGTCTCGTCCTTCACGCAACCGATCGCCGCGTAAAAGGCGGTCGAGGCGGCGACATCGGCGACGGGCAGGTTGACGAAGATCATCTTGGTCATGGCGCACAACTCCTTTGCGACTCGGGGTTTGCGTTTGATGCCCCGATGAGTTACAAAAAGCAACCATGCAGTTAGAAAAAGTGACCGACTCGACAAAATCCGCGACGAAGCGTTGGTATGACGATGCCTGCGGCACCGCCCTGGCGATGGAACTGGTCGGCGAACGCTGGTCGCTGCTGATCGTGCGCGAGCTGATGTTCGGCCCGCGTCGCTTCGGCGAATTGAGGGCCAGCCTCAACGGCATCAGCGCCAATGTGCTGACCCAGCGACTCGAAGGGCTGGAAGAGGCCGACATCCTCAAGCGGCGCAAGCTGCCGCCGCCGGCCAATGTCCAGGTCTATGAGCTCACCCCCTGGGGCTATGAGAGCGAGGTGGCGATCCAGGAGCTGGGGCGCTGGGCAGTACGCTCGCCGCGCCACGACCCGACGCTGCCACTGTCGGCCGCCTCGCTGATGATGTCGATGCGCACCATGTATGCCGGCGGCGCGACGATGACGGTCGGTTTCCGGCTTGGCGTCGAGACCTTCCTCGCCGTGTGGGAGCCACCGGAGAACCGTGAGTCGCTCGTCGCGCTCGTGCGCTCAAGCCTCTCGAGCGAGGAGGCGGCACGGATCATGCGGGAGTTCCTCGGCCGCGAGGTCTTCGGACGCATCGCGGGAACGCTTCTCGTCGTCTTTGCCGCGACGATCGGCGCCACACTGGTGTTTCTCGCCGCGCGTAACCTCTTTGCTGACGCCGCGCGACGGCGAATGGGCCCGCTCGTCGTCAAGATCAGCGCCGGATTCACCGAGAGCGCCCTTAACTACCT
>Ga0207676_10000167_pt1 | contig 57507 bp, 64 predicted proteins | sample KBSSwiS72_FD_184307 | JGI IMG/M metagenome (GOLD analysis project Ga0207676, IMG submission 184307) | Switchgrass rhizosphere microbial communities from Kellogg Biological Station, Michigan, USA - KBS Switchgrass S7-2 (SPAdes) (version 2) | ecosystem: Host-associated > Plants > Roots >...
AGATGGTGATGCCTGGGGACAACATCCAGATGACGGTGACCTTGATCGCGCCGATTGCGATGGAAGAGGGCTTGCGCTTTGCGATTCGCGAAGGCGGCCGCACCGTCGGTGCCGGCGTCGTGGCCAAAGTGCTCGAATAACTCATTAGGCCAGTAGCTCAATTGGCAGAGCGGCGGTCTCCAAAACCGCAGGTTGGGGGTTCGATTCCCTCCTGGCCTGCCACCGGAAGGTGGCGGCGCGGAGCAAGGGCGATGAATCGGGACGATGAACGTTGCAAAGACAGGTGCCGGCGGCCGGCGCCATGTTGAACGCGGGCCGCAGAATTCTGTCATCACAAAGGTAACGATGCTGGACAAGATCAAATTGGCCCTGGCGGCGGCGCTGGTTGTCGCAGGAGTGTGGGGCTTCTACCACTTCAGCGACGCCGCGTCGGTGTTGCGCGTGCTGATGGTGCTGGGCGGCCTCTTGGCCGCCGCCGGCGTTGCCTGGCTGAGCGAGCCGGGCAAGCAGCTGTTCGCTTTCGGCCAGGAGGCTTGGGCCGAGGCGGCCAAGGTTTCGTGGCCGACCCGCAAGGAAACGCTGCAGACGACGCTGATCGTTTTTGCCTTTGTCGTCGTCATGGCGATTTTCCTGTTCGCCGTCGATTCGTCGCTGGCGTGGATGGTCAAGCTGGCAACGGGGCGGAGCGAGGGATGAGCGACAAGAAATGGTTTGTCGTGCACGCCTACTCGGGCTTCGAGAAAAGCGTGCAGCGCGCGCTGACCGAGCGCATCAAGCGCTCGGAGCTGGGCGAGCAGTTCGGCAAGATCCTGGTGCCGGTCGAGGAAGTCGTCGAGATGAAGAACGGCGCCAAGGCGATCTCCGAGCGCAAGTTCTTTCCGGGTTATGTGCTGGTCGAGATGGAGATGACCGACGACACCTGGCATCTGGTGAAGAGCACGCCGAAGGTGACCGGTTTCGTCGGCGGCACGGCGAACAAGCCGACGCCGATCACGCAAAAGGAAGTCGACGCGATATTGCGGCAGGTGCAGGAAGGCGTCGAGAAGCCGCGCCCGAAGGTGCTGTTCGAAATGGGCGAGGCGGTGCGGGTCAAGGAAGGGCCGTTCACTGACTTTCACGGCAACGTGGAGGACGTGAACTACGAGAAGAGCAAGCTGCGTGTGTCGGTCACGATTTTTGGACGGTCGACGCCCGTGGAGCTCGATTTTTCGCAGGTCGAAAAGGCCTGATGAACGGGGAGGGCGCGAATCGCGTCCGCTAGCACCCACCAAGGAGTAGGCAATGGCAAAGAAAATCGTCGGTTACATCAAATTGCAGGTGCCGGCCGGCAAGGCGAATCCCAGCCCGCCGATCGGACCGGCGCTGGGTCAGCGCGGCCTCAACATTATGGAATTCTGCAAGGCGTTCAATGCGCAGACGCAGAAGCTCGAAGCCGGTCTGCCGATTCCGGTGGTGATCACGGCGTTCGCCGACAAGAGCTTCACCTTCGTGATGAAGACGCCGCCTGCGACGGTGCTGATCAAGAAGGCGGCGAAAGTCGACAAGGGCAGCCCGAAGCCGCACACCGACAAGGTCGGCAAGCTGACCCGGGCGCAGGCCGAAGAGATCGCGAGGACGAAGACCCCGGATCTGACCGCCGGCGATCTCGACGCCGCAGTGCGGACGATCGCGGGAAGCGCCCGCAGCATGGGCATCACTGTCGAAGGGGTGAAGTGATCATGGCGACGACAGCGAACAAGGACACCCCGCATCTTTCCAAGCGCATGAAGGTAGTGCGCGGCAAGATCGATCACGTCAAGTCGTACCCGATCGACGAGGCACTGAAGCTAGTCAAGGAAACGGCGACCGCCAAATTCGACGAGTCGGTCGACGTCGCGGTAAACCTGGGCGTCGACGCCAAGAAGTCGGACCAGACGGTGCGCGGCTCGGTCGTATTGCCCGCCGGCACCGGCAAGAAGGTCCGTGTCGCCGTGTTCGCGCAGGGAGACAAGGCCAAGATCGCCACCGAAGCGGGCGCCGACATCGTCGGTTTCGACGATCTCGCGGCCAAGGTCAAGGAAGGCTTCATGGACTTCGACGTCGTGATCGCGACGCCGGACGCGATGAAGGTCGTCGGCCAGCTCGGCCAGATCCTGGGTCCGCGCGGCCTCATGCCGAACCCGAAGGTCGGCACCGTTTCGGCCGACGTCGGCACGGCGGTCAGGAACGCCAAGGCGGGTCAGGTGCAGTATCGCACCGACAAGGCCGGCATCATCCAGTGCACGATCGGACGCGCGTCGTTTACGCCCGATCAGCTCAAAACGAATCTCATGGCGCTGATCGAGGCGCTGAACAAGTCGAGGCCGCAAGGCACCAAGGGGATTTATCTGAAAAAGATCAGTCTCTCAAGCACGATGGGTGCGGGCGTGCGGGTCGACTCGTCGGTGTTCGGTCAGCAGCAGACGCACACGTAAGCGAAGCGAGGCAAGAAACGAATTTGAGGGAACGCCGAACAGGCGAGGCGGGGTTGAATGGTCCAACCTCATTTCGCCGGTGCGGCGCGCCGTCAAAGACCGCAGGAGCGAAGGCTTAAAACGGGTTGCGAAGACCCGATCCGGCGATAGATGGTGTCCCGAAGACAGGATTTTTCCTGACGTAAGGTCACCGCGGGAACCGTTCGGAAACGTTCGGACGGCGTGGAATCGGCGGCGGCAGGTGGCTGCGGTTCCGAAATGATGGAGGTAGACCTTGGGTCTTAATCTGGAGCAGAAGCAAACGGTAGTCGCCGAAGTGGCGAAGCAGGTTGCCGGCGCGCAAGCGATCATCCTGGCCGAGAACCGCGGCATGGCGGTGGCCGCGATGACGCAGCTGCGGGCCAGGGCACGGGCATCCGGCGTGTATTTCAGGGTGGTCAAAAACACCCTGGTGCGCCGGGCAGTAGCCGATACACCGTTCGCCTCGCTGGCCGACAAGATGGTCGGTCCGCTGGCGTATGGCATCGGCGCCGATCCCGTCGCCGTGGCGAAGGTGCTGAACGACTTCGCCAAAGGCAACGAGAAGTTCGTCATTGCGGGCGGTGCGATGCCCGGGCAGCTGATGTCGGCCAAGGAGATTTCCGCTTTGGCCTCGCTGCCTTCGCGCGAGGAATTGATCGCCAGACTGCTCGGCACGATGCAGGCGCCGATCGTCAAGCTGGTCCGGACGATGAACGAGGTTCCGGGCAAGTTCGTACGGACGCTCGCCGCAGTGCGCGATGCCAAGGCCGCCGGCTAAGCTGAAGCAACGACTACCGAATATTCAACCTTACGATTCAGGAGAACGAAATGGCTGTTCAACAAGTGGAAATCCTCGACAAGATCGCGTCGATGACTGTGCTCGAGCTCTCCGAGCTCATCAAGGCGATGGAAGAGAAGTTCGGCGTGTCCGCTGCGGCCGCCGTCGCGGCCGCCGCACCCGCTGCGGCTGCTGCCGCTCCCGCCGCCGAGGAGCAGACCGAGTTCACTGTCATGCTGACGGCGATCGGTGACAACAAAGTCAACGTAATCAAAGCTGTGCGCGAAATCACCGGGCTGGGGCTGAAGGAAGCCAAAGATCTGGTCGACGGTGCGCCCAAGGCGGTTAAGGAAGGGATCAACAAGGCCGACGCCGAAGCCGCCAAGAAGAAGCTGGATGACGCCGGCGGGAAAGCCGAAATCAAGTAACGCGAAGTGAGCGCGGAGCAGGGGCAACGCGAGTGAGCGCGGAGCAGGGGCCCCGCTTCAGCGGGGATGCGACCGCGAACGAGCGCACCATCATTGTCGCCGGGAGGGTCGCAGAACTCGGTATGCACTGAAACATGCTGCAAGCAGGAGCGGTGGGTCCGCCAAAACAGCGAACCCATCGCCTTCGCTTCGGGGAGCGCGCAAGCGCTTCCAGATGCCGAAGACAAGCGAGTCAGCGGCGCCTCTTGAAAGCTCTCGAGGTGGCCGCACATAGGCTTGCTTGTCTTCGTCTTCTGAACCGACTGCAGAAGACAGGTTTGGTCGGACGGTGCAGCAGGCCGTCGTCCGCCAGCGGTTGGTAGTGGCCAACCACCATCCCAAGGGGCGCAATGCCCCGCATCAGTCGATGAACCAAGGTGACAAGCCGGCTGCTTTCTCAGCGGTTGCCGGCGCGCGCCCGAAACATCGCCCGAGAGGTCAAGGCCAATGGCTCAGTACTCGTTTACCGAAAAGAAACGTATCCGCAAGAGCTTCGCCAAGCGCGCAAGCGTGCTGCCGGTGCCGTTTCTGCTCGAAACACAGCTCAATTCGTACCGCGCGTTCCTGCAGGAGTTGACACCGATGGAAGCGCGCAAGAACGAGGGCCTGCAGGCCGCGTTCACTTCGATCTTCCCGATTTCCAGCCACTCGGGCAACGCCAGGCTGGAATTCGTCGGCTATTCGCTGCTGCCGCCGGCCTTCGACGTCACCGAATGCCAGCAGCGCGGCCTGACTTATTGCTCGGCGCTGCGCGCAAAGGTCCGGCTGATCCTGATGGACAAGGAAGCGCCGAAGGAGACCGTCAAGGAAGTCAAGGAGCAGGAAGTCTACATGGGCGAAATCCCGCTGATGACGAACAACGGCTCGTTCGTCATCAACGGCACCGAGCGAGTGATCGTTTCGCAGCTGCACCGCTCGCCCGGCGTGTTCTTCGAGCACGATCGCGGCAAGACGCACAGCTCGGGCAAGCTGCTGTTTTCGGCGCGGGTGATTCCGTATCGCGGATCGTGGCTCGACTTCGAATTCGATCCCAAGGACTACCTGTACTTCCGCGTCGACCGCCGCCGCAAGATGCCGGTGACGACACTGCTGAAGGCGATCGGGCTGTCCAACGAGGACATCCTCAAGCATTTCTTCGCGTTCGACACCTTCCATCTGGCCAAGAAGGGCTCGCAGATGGACCTGGTCCCGGAACGACTGCGCGGCGAAGTGGCCAAGTTCGACCTGCACGGCAAAGACGGCAAGGTGCTGGTCCAGAAGGACAAGCGCATCACCGCACGGCATATCCGCGACCTCGCCGAAGGCGGCGTAAAGAGGATCGCGGTCCCGAACGACTATCTGATCGGCCGCAATCTCGGCGAGAACGTCATCAACAAGGACACCGGCGAGATCCTCGCCTCGGCCAACGACGAGATCACCGACGAGCTCCTGGTCAAGCTGCTCGACGCCAACGTGGCCAAGATTCACACGATATATGTGAACGACCTCGACCAGGGTCCGTACATCGCGCAGACGCTGAAGATGGACGACACGCCGGACCAGACCGCGGCGCGCGTTGCGATCTACCGCATGATGCGGCCGGGCGAGCCGCCGACCGAGGATGCGGTCGAAGCGCTGTTCCATGGGCTCTTTTTCTCGGAAGAGCGCTACGACCTGTCGCCGGTCGGGCGCATGAAGTTCAACCGCCGCGTCGGCCGCAGCGAATTGACCGGACCGGGCACGCTGACCAGCGAGGACGTGATCGCGGTCATCAAGATCCTGGTCGAGCTGCGCAACGGCCGTGGCGAAATCGACGACATCGACCACCTCGGCAACCGCCGCGTGCGCTCGGTTGGCGAGCTGGCCGAAAACCAGTTCCGCTCGGGCCTGGTTCGCGTCGAGCGCGCCGTCAAGGAGCGCCTCGGCCAGGCTGAGAGCGAAAACCTGCTGCCGCACGACCTGATCAACGCCAAGCCGATTTCGGCGGCGATCAAGGAGTTCTTCGGCTCTTCACAGCTGTCGCAGTTCATGGACCAGACCAACCCGCTGTCGGAGATCACCCACAAGCGGCGCGTGTCGGCGCTGGGCCCGGGCGGCCTGACGCGCGAGCGCGCAGGCTTCGAAGTGCGGGACGTCCATCCGACGCACTACGGCCGCGTCTGCCCGATCGAGACGCCGGAGGGCCCGAACATCGGCCTGATCAACTCGCTCGCCCTGTACGCGCGCACCAATGAATACGGCTTCCTCGAGACGCCGTATCGCAAGGTCGTGCATGGCAAGGTCACCGACGAGATCCACTATCTGTCGGCAATCGAGGAAGGCGCGTTCGTGATCGCGCAGGCCAACGCGCAACTCGACAAGAATGGGAAGCTCAAGGACGAGCTGGTCTCGTGCCGCTGCAAGAACGAGTTCATGCTGTCGACGGCCGACAAGGTTCAGTTCATGGACGTTGCTCCGGCGCAGATCGTCTCGGTCGCGGCGTCGCTGATCCCGTTCCTCGAGCATGACGACGCCAACCGCGCGCTGATGGGCTCCAACATGCAGCGGCAGGCGGTGCCGTGCCTTCGCGCCGAGAAGCCGCTGGTCGGCACCGGCGTCGAGCGGACGGCGGCGGTCGACTCGGGAACCGCGGTGCTCGCGCGCCGTGGCGGCAAGGTCGATTATGTCGATGCCAACCGGATGGTCGTCCGGGTCCACGATACCGAGACGGCGGCCGGCGAGGTGGGCGTCGACATCTACAACCTGACCAAGTACACGCGCAGCAACCAGAACACCAACATCAATCAGCGGCCGCTGGTCAAGGTCGGCGACGTCATCGCCAAGAGTGACGTCATCGCCGACGGCGCGTCGACCGACATGGGCGAGCTCGCGCTCGGCCAGAACATGCTGGTCGCGTTCATGCCGTGGAACGGCTACAACTACGAAGACTCGATCCTGATCTCGGAGCGGGTTGTCGGCAACGACCGCTATACGTCGATCCACATCGAGGAGCTCTCGGTGGTCGCGCGCGACACCAAGCTCGGTCCCGAGGAAATCACGCGCGACATCTCGAGCCTGGGAGAGGCCCAGCTCGGTCGTCTCGACGAGTCCGGCATCGTTTACATCGGCGCCGAAGTCGAGGCAGGTGACGTTCTGGTGGGAAAGGTGACGCCGAAAGGCGAGACCCAGCTGACGCCGGAAGAGAAGCTGCTCCGCGCGATTTTCGGCGAAAAGGCCTCCGACGTGAAGGACACCAGCTTGCGTGTGCCGTCGGGGATCTCCGGCACGGTGATCGACGTCCAGGTCTTCACGCGCGAAGGCATCGAGCGCGACAAGCGGGCGGCGCAGATCATCGACGACGAGCTCAAGGGCTATCGCAAGGACTTGAACGACCAGGTGCGGATCGTCGAGAACGACGCGTTCGCGCGGATCGAAAAGCTGCTGCTGGGCAAGACCGCCAACGGCGGCCCCAAGCGCCTGGCCAAGGGCACGCGCCTTACCAAGGACTACCTCGAGAGCATCAATCGCCACGACTGGTTCGACATCCGTCTGGCCAACGAGGAAGCGGCGCGCCAGCTCGAAGCGATGAAGGACTCGATTGCGCAGACGCGCGTCCTGTTCGACCAGGCGTTCGAGGCGAAGAAGAAGAAGCTGACGCAGGGCGATGAATTGCCGCCGGGCGTGCAGAAGATGGTCAAGGTCTACGTCGCGGTCAAGCGCCGTCTGCAGCCGGGCGACAAGATGGCGGGACGGCACGGCAACAAGGGCGTCGTGTCGAAGATCGTTCCGGTCGAGGACATGCCGTACATGGCGGATGGAACGCCGGTCGACATCGTGCTCAACCCGCTGGGCGTGCCGTCGCGGATGAACGTCGGGCAGATTCTCGAGGTTCACCTCGGCTGGGCGGCGAAAGGGCTCGGCCACCGCATCGGCGACATGCTCAAGGCGCAGGCGAACGCGGGCGAGGTCCGCAAGTTCCTGACCAGCATCTATAACGGCACCGGCAAGCCGGAAGACATCGAGTCGCTCAGCGACCACGAGATCTTCCAGCTGGCGGGCAACCTGACCGACGGCGTGCCGTTTGCGACGCCGGTGTTCGACGGTGCCACCGAGGCCGAGATCAAGAACATGCTCGAGCTCGCCGGTCTGCCGCGGTCGGGGCAGGTGACGCTGCACGACGGCCGCACCGGCGAGGCATTCGATCGCCAGGTCACCGTCGGCTACATGCACGTGCTGAAGCTGCACCACTTGGTCGACGACAAGATGCATGCGCGCTCGACGGGTCCGTACAGCCTGGTCACCCAGCAGCCGCTCGGCGGCAAGGCGCAGTTCGGCGGTCAGCGCTTCGGCGAAATGGAAGTGTGGGCGCTCGAGGCCTACGGCGCCGCGTACACGCTGCAGGAAATGCTGACGGTCAAGTCGGACGACGTCAACGGCCGCACCAAGGTCTACGAGAACATCGTCAAGGGCGAGCACAAGATCGAAGCCGGCATGCCGGAGTCGTTCAACGTGCTGGTGAAGGAAATCCGCTCGCTGGCGATCGACATCGATCTGGAGCGGTATTGATGCCAGCCTTGGCGACGGTTCTCAAGGGATTTGCACAGTTGCAGCTCGGACACGGAATATTCGGGAGTAACGCATGAAAGCATTGCTCGACCTGTTCAAGCAGGTTACCCAGGAAGAAGAGTTCGACGCGATCAAGACCGGCCTTGCCTCGCCGGAAAAGATCCGCTCGTGGTCGTACGGCGAAGTCAAGAAGCCGGAGACGATCAATTACCGCACGTTCAAGCCCGAGCGTGACGGTCTTTTCTGCGCCAAGATCTTCGGGCCGGTCAAGGACTACGAGTGCCTTTGCGGCAAGTACAAGCGGCTGAAGCACCGCGGCGTGATCTGCGAGAAGTGCGGCGTCGAAGTGACGCTGGCCAAGGTGCGCCGCGAGCGCATGGGCCACATCGAGCTCGCGAGCCCCGTCGCGCACATCTGGTTCCTGAAGAGCCTGCCCTCGCGCATGGGCATGGTGCTCGACATGACCTTGCGCGACATCGAGCGGGTGCTCTATTTCGAGGCGTATGTCGTCACCGAGCCCGGAATGACGCCGCTGAACCGCGGGCAGCTGCTCACTGAGGATGATTACCTCGCCAAGGTCGAGCAGTACGCCGACGATTTTTCGGCCAGCATGGGCGCCGAGGGCATCCGTGAGCTGCTGCGCTCGCTCGAGGTCAACATCGAGATCGAGAAGCTGCGCAAGGAGCTCGAGACCACCGGCTCCGACACCAAGATCAAGAAGATCGCCAAGCGCCTGAAGGTGCTCGAGGCGTTCCACAAGTCGGGGATCAAGCCCGAATGGATGATTCTGGAAGTGCTGCCGGTCCTGCCTCCCGAGCTGCGTCCTCTGGTCCCGCTGGACGGCGGCCGCTTCGCGACTTCCGACCTCAACGACCTGTACCGGCGCGTGATCAACCGCAACAACCGGTTGAAGCGCCTGCTCGAGCTCAAGGCGCCCGACATCATCGTGCGCAACGAAAAGCGGATGCTGCAGGAGGCGGTCGACTCGCTGCTCGACAACGGCCGCCGCGGCAAAGCGATGACCGGCGCCAACAAGCGTCCGCTGAAGTCGCTGGCCGACATGATCAAGGGCAAGGGCGGCCGCTTTCGCCAGAACCTCTTGGGCAAGCGCGTCGATTACTCGGGACGTTCGGTGATCGTCGTCGGGCCGCAGCTGAAGCTGCACCAGTGCGGCCTGCCGAAGCTGATGGCGCTCGAGCTGTTCAAGCCATTCATCTTCAACAAGCTCGAAACCATGGGGCTCGCCACGACGATCAAGGCGGCGAAGAAGATGGTTGAAAGCCAGGAGCCCGTCGTCTGGGACATCCTGGAAGAAGTCATTCGCGAGCATCCCGTGATGCTGAACCGCGCGCCGACCTTGCACCGTCTGGGCATCCAGGCGTTCGAGCCGGTGCTGATCGAAGGCAAGGCGATCCAGCTGCATCCGCTGGTCTGCACGGCGTTCAATGCCGACTTCGACGGCGACCAGATGGCGGTGCACGTGCCGCTGTCGCTGGAAGCGCAGATGGAAGCGCGCACGCTGATGCTGGCGTCGAACAACGTGCTGCTGCCGTCGAACGGCGAGCCCTGCATCGTGCCGTCGCAGGACATCGTGCTGGGGCTGTACTACGCGACCCGCGAGCTGATCGGCGCCAAGGGCGAAGGCATGCTGTTCGCCGACATCTCCGAAGTGGCGCGCGCGTACGAGACGCGGCAGGTCGATCTGCACGCCAAGATCAGCGTGCGCATCAAGGAGGTCGTCGTCGGTGCGAACGGCGAGCGCAGCGACAAGGTCACGCGTTACGAAACGACCGTCGGCCGCTCGCTGCTCTCCGAGATCCTTCCGGCCGGGCTGCCGTTCGACACCATCAACCGGCCGCTGAAGAAGAAGGAGATTTCGCGCATCATCAATGGCAGCTTCCGCCGCTGCGGACTGCGCGAGACGGTGATCTTCGCCGACCGGCTGATGCAGGCCGGCTACAGCCTGGCGACGCGCGGCGGCATTTCATTCGCCGCCGACGACATGCTGATCCCGGCGGAAAAGCATTCGATCATCGAGAAGTCCGAAAAGGAAGTGAAGGAAATCGAGGCGCAGTACACCTCGGGCCTGGTCACGCAGGGCGAGCGCTACAACAAGGTGGTCGACATCTGGGGCCGTGCGGGCGACGACATCGCCAAGGCGATGATGAGCCAGCTGGGTACGATGGAGGTCAAGGACCGCGACGGCAAGATGGTCAAGCAGGAGTCGTTCAACTCCATCTACATGATGGCCGATTCCGGCGCCCGGGGCTCGGCGGCACAGATCCGCCAGCTGGCCGGCATGCGCGGCCTGATGGCGAAGCCCGACGGCTCGATCATCGAGACGCCGATCACGGCGAATTTCCGTGAAGGTCTCAATGTGCTGCAGTACTTCATCTCGACGCACGGCGCCCGCAAGGGATTGGCCGACACCGCGTTGAAGACGGCGAACTCGGGTTACCTGACCCGTCGCCTGGTCGACGTCACGCAGGATCTGGTGGTGACCGAGGACGATTGCGGCACGAGCAACGGCGTGGCGATGAAGGCGCTGGTCGAAGGCGGCGAGGTGATCGAAGCGCTGCGCGAGCGGATACTTGGCCGCTCGCTGGCCGCCGACGTCGTCAATCCCGAGACGCAGGAAACGCTCTATCACGCCGGGACGCTGTTGTCCGAAGACGAGGTCGAGCAGATCGAGGCGCTGGGCATCGACGAGGTCAAGGTGCGGACGCCTTTGACCTGCGACACGCGTTACGGGCTGTGCGCGACCTGCTATGGCCGCGATCTGGGCCGCGGGCACCTGGTCAACGTCGGCGAAGCGGTCGGCGTCATCGCCGCGCAGTCGATCGGCGAGCCGGGAACGCAGCTGACGATGCGGACCTTCCACATCGGCGGTGCGGCATCGCGTACGGCGGCGGCATCGCAGCTGGAAAGCAAGTCGGCGGGCATCGTCCGCTTCTCGCCGGTCATGCGTTACGTGACCAACGGCAAGGGCGAGCTGGTCGTCATCGCGCGCTCCGGCGAAGTGCTGATCCACGACGACAACGGCCGCGAGCGTGAGCGCCACAAGGTGCCGTACGGCGCGACGATGCTGGTCAAGGACGGCGAGCAGGTGAAGGCAGGCAAGGTGCTCGCTTCGTGGGATGCGACCTCGCGTCCGATCATCACCGAGTACGCCGGCCGCGTGAAGTTCGAGAATGTCGAAGAAGGCGTCACCGTCGCGAAGCAGGTCGACGAAGTCACCGGCCTGTCGACGCTAGTCGTCATCGACCCGAAGCGCCGGGCTGGCGCCGCCGCCAAGGGCGTGCGTCCGCAGGTGAAGCTGTTGAACGAGCAGGGACAGGAAGTGAAGCTCGCCGGGTCGGACCTGCCGGTGAACATCACCTTCCAGCTCGGCTCGATCATCACCGTCAAGGACGGCCAGGACGTCACCGTCGGCGAAGTGCTGGCGCGGATCCCGCAGGAAACGTCGAAGACGCGCGACATCACCGGCGGCTTGCCGCGTGTTGCCGAGCTGTTCGAGGCGCGCGCGCCGAAGGATGCCGGAACGCTGGCGGAAGTCACCGGCACGGTCTCGTTCGGCAAGGACACCAAGGGCAAGCAACGGCTGGTGATCACCGATCTGGACGGTGTCGCTCACGAGTACCTGATACCGAAGGACAAGCACGTCACCGCGCACGACGGGCAGGTGGTCAACAAGGGCGAGTCTATTGTCGACGGCCCGGCGGATCCGCACGACATTCTGCGGCTGCTGGGCGTGGAGGCGCTGGCGCGCTACATCACCGACGAGGTGCAGGACGTCTACCGGCTGCAGGGCGTCAAGATCAACGACAAGCACATCGAAGTGATCGTGCGGCAGATGCTGCGGCGGGTGCAGGTGCAGGATGCGGGCGACACTCGCTTCATACCGGGCGAGCAAGTCGAGCGCTCGGACCTGCTGGACGAGAACGATCGCGTGGCCGAACGCGGTGGCGTCAAGGGCGGGCCGGACGCGAAGCAGCCCGCGACCTACGAGCACATGCTGCTGGGCATCACCAAGGCGTCACTGTCGACCGATTCGTTCATCTCGGCGGCTTCGTTCCAGGAGACCACGCGGGTGCTTACCGAGGCCGCGATCATGGGCAAGAAGGACGAGTTGCGCGGCTTGAAGGAGAACGTCATCGTCGGGCGGTTGATTCCGGCGGGGACGGGACTCGCCTACCACAACGCCCGCAAGAAGCAGAAGGCCGGCGGCGCGATTGAAGGCTTGCTGCCCGAAGGCGCGGTGGCCGAGACACCGGCAGCGGAGGTCAGTGCTGACGCGGCATAACAGTGCAATCGTGACTAAAAAGCCGGCGGCGCGATCCGCCGGCTTTTTTTTGCCGCCGGCGACGCAACCGAGCCCCACCGAGCACCTTGCGCCGCCCGGGTTTGCCGCGGTCGGATGCGTTGACATACCGAGCATAAGCCCTTAAAATTGACGGTCTTTTCGCCCCTCACCGGGTTTTGGCTCGGCCTTGAAGGCCGGGTGCCGGTGGGGCGCGCGTACCCGACCGCATCGCCCCATTGATCGGGACCATGTCGGCCGAGGCGCGAGAAAGGTGGCCTGAGGCAGACTTGCCTTAAGGCCACTTTGATTTATGTGCTTCAAAAAATCGCGTCCGGAAAACGGTTTGCCGCGCTTATCGGCATCCGACCGGGCGGTGGAACAACCGAAACGCGAGAACTGAAACGCGAGCGAACGGAAACGAAAGCATGCCAACGATCAATCAGCTGGTGCGGAAGGGCCGCGTGGCCCCGGTTTCGAAGAGCAAGGTGCCGGCGCTGAAGCGCAGCCCGCAGAAGCGCGGCGTTTGCACGCGTGTCTACACGACCACGCCGAAGAAGCCGAACTCTGCGCTGCGCAAGGTCGCCAAGGTGCGGCTGACCAACGGCTTCGAGGTCATCAGCTACATCGGCGGCGAAGGCCACAATCTGCAGGAGCACTCGGTCGTGCTGATCCGCGGCGGCCGCGTCAAGGACCTGCCTGGCGTTCGCTACCACATGGTGCGCGGCGCGCTCGACACGGCCGGCGTCAAGGATCGCAAGCAGAGCCGCTCCAAATACGGCGCCAAGAAGCCCAAGGCGGCTTAAAGACTGAACGGAACGAGACGCATATGCCACGACGCAGAGAAGTCCCCAAGCGCGAAATCCTGCCGGATCCGAAATATTCGAACAGCGATGTTGCGAAGTTCGTCAACGTGCTGATGAGCCAGGGCAAGAAATCGGTCGCCGAGCGCATCGTCTACGGCGCTTTCGAATCGATCGCGAAAAAAGGCGGCAAGGATCCGCTCGAGGTCTTCAACCAGGCGCTGTCGAATTCGAAGCCCATGGTCGAGGTCAAGAGCCGGCGCGTCGGCGGCGCGAATTTTCAGGTGCCGGTCGAAGTCCGTCCGGTGCGCCGGGTTGCGCTGGCAATGCGGTGGCTCCGCGAAGCGGCGCGCAAGCGTGGCGAGAAGTCGATGGGCCAGAGGCTGGCGGCCGAGCTGATCGAAGCGTCCGAGGGGCGCGGCGGCGCGGTGAAGAAACGCGAAGAGGTGCACCGGATGGCCGAAGCGAACAAGGCCTTCTCGCACTTCCGCTTCTAGACGGACAACATGAACCAGTGGCGGCGGACCCGAGTGGCAATTCCCCGCAGGCATTCAGGCATTGAGAAAACGTGGCAAGAGACACACCCATCGAGCGCTATCGGAATATCGGCATCAGTGCCCACATTGATGCCGGTAAGACCACGACCACCGAGCGCATCCTTTTCTACACCGGCGTGTCGCACAAGATCGGCGAGGTCCACGACGGCGCGACCGTCATGGACTGGATGGAGCAGGAGCGCGAGCGCGGCATAACGATCACGTCGGCCGCGACGACCTGTTTCTGGAAGGGGATGGAGAACAACCACCCCGAGCATCGGATCAACATCATCGACACGCCCGGCCACGTCGACTTCACGATCGAGGTCGAGCGCTCGATGCGTGTTCTCGACGGCGCCTGCATGGTCTACGACGCGGTCGCCGGTGTGCAGCCGCAGTCCGAGACCGTTTGGCGTCAGGCGAACAAGTACAAGGTGCCTCGGCTGGCGTTCATCAACAAGATGGACCGTCAGGGCGCCGAGTTCTTCAAGTCCTACGATCACATCCGGACGCGGCTCAAGGGCAATCCGATACCGATCCAGATCCCGATCGGCGCCGAAGAGAAGTTCGAGGGCGTCGTCGATCTGGTCAAGATGAAGGCGATCTACTGGGACGAAGCGACGCAGGGAATGAAGTACGAGCTGCGCGACATCCCGGCGGGCCTGGTCGAAGAAGCGAAGAAGTGGCGCGAGAAGATGGTCGAGGCCGCGGCGGAAGCCAACGACGACCTGACGCATAAGTATCTGGAAGGCCACGATCTTTCGCTCGACGAGATCAAGCAGGGCCTGCGGATCCGCACGATCAAGAACGAGATCGTGCCGATGCTGTGCGGCTCGGCGTTCAAGAACAAGGGTGTCCAGGCGATGCTCGACGCGGTCATCGACTACATGCCTTCGCCGATCGACATCAAGCCGGTCGAGGGCGAGGACGATCGCGGCGGGCCGGCTACGCGCAAGGCCGCCGACAGCGAGCCGTTCGCGGCGCTGGCGTTCAAGATCATGACCGACCCGTACGTCGGACAGCTGACGTTCATCCGCGTCTACTCCGGCGTGCTGAAGTCGGGCGACACGGTGTTCAACTCGGTGCGCAACCGCAAGGAGCGGATCGGGCGGATCCTGCAGATGCACGCTAACCAGCGCGAGGAAATCAAGGAAGTGTATGCCGGCGATATCGCCGCCGCGGTGGGATTGAAGGAAGCGTCGACCGGCGAAACCCTGTGCGACCCGCAGCACGTGATCATGCTCGAGCGGATGGAATTCCCCGAGCCGGTGATCTCGCAGGCGGTCGAGCCGAAGACCAAGGCCGACCAGGAAAAAATGGGCATCGCGCTCAACCGTCTGGCGCAGGAAGATCCGTCGTTTCGCGTGCGCAGCGACGAGGAGTCGGGCCAGACGATCATCTCCGGCATGGGCGAGCTGCACCTGGAAATCATCGTCGACCGGATGAAGCGCGAGTTCGGCGTGGAAGCAAACGTCGGCAAGCCGCAGGTCGCGTATCGAGAGGCGATCAAGAAGCCGGTCCAGGTCGAAGGCAAGTTCATCAAGCAGTCGGGCGGCCGCGGCCAGTACGGGCACGTCTGGCTGAAGATGGAGCCGCAGGAGGCGGGCAAGGGCTTCGAGTTCGTCGACGCGATCAAGGGCGGCACGGTGCCGCGCGAATACATCCCCGCCGTGGAAAAGGGGCTGCGCGAGACGCTGCCGAACGGCGTGCTCGCCGGGTTCCCGGTGGTCGACGTCAAGGTCACGCTGTTCGACGGCAGCTACCACGACGTCGATTCGAACGAGAACGCGTTCAAGATGGCCGCGTCGATGGCGTTCAAGGACGGCATGCGCCAGGCGAATCCGATATTGCTCGAGCCGATGATGGCGGTCGAGGTCGAGACGCCGGAGGACTTCATGGGCAACGTCGTCGGCGACCTGTCGGGGCGCCGCGGCATGATCCAGGGCATGGAAGATGTCGTCGGCGTCAAGGTGATCAAGGCCGAAGTGCCGCTGTCGGAGATGTTCGGTTATTCGACGACGCTGCGCTCGCTGTCGCAGGGGCGCGCGACCTACACGATGGAGTTCAAGCACTACACGCAGGCGCCAAAGAACATTGCTGACGGGATCATCAATCGCGACAGTCCCGACAATCCCGACAAGGGACCTAAAAAGTAACAAGGAAGACATCATGGCCAAAGGCAAATTCGAGCGGAAGAAGCCGCACCTGAATGTAGGGACGATCGGGCACGTTGATCATGGGAAGACGACGCTGACGGCGGCGCTGACGCTGGTGCTGTCGAAGAAGTTTGGCGGGGAAGCCAGGGCGTACGACCAGATCGACAATGCGCCGGAGGAGAAGGCGCGAGGGATCACGATCAACACGGCGCACGTGGAGTACGAAACGTCGAAGCGACACTACGCGCACGTGGATTGCCCGGGGCACGCGGACTACATCAAGAACATGATCACCGGTGCGGCGCAGATGGACGGTGCGGTGCTGGTGGTGAGTGCGGCGGACGGGCCGATGCCGCAGACGCGAGAGCACATCCTGCTGGCGCGCCAGGTGGGAGTGCCGTTCATCATCGTCTACCTGAACAAAGCGGACATGGTCGACGACAAGGAGCTCTTGGAGCTGGTGGAGCTGGAAGTGCGGGAGCTGTTGTCGAAGTATGAGTTTCCTGGGGACAAGACGCCGATCGTGATTGGTTCGGCGAAGATGGCCCTGGAGGGTGACGCCAGCGAGATGGGCGAAGGCTCGATCATGAAGCTGGCCGATGCGCTGGACAGCTACATTCCGGAGCCGAAGCGGGCCGTCGATGGGCCGTTTCTGATGCCGGTGGAAGACGTATTCAGCATTTCGGGGCGAGGCACGGTGGTGACCGGGCGGGTGGAGCGCGGGGTGGTGAAGGTGGGGGAGGAGCTGGAGATTGTCGGGTTGAAGCCGACGTTGAAGACGGTATGCACCGGGGTGGAGATGTTCCGGAAGCTGTTGGACCAGGGGCAGGCGGGAGACAACGTCGGGGTGCTGCTGCGGGGCACCAAGCGGGAAGAGGTGGAGCGTGGGCAGGTGCTGGCCAAGCCGGGGAGCATCACGCCGCACACCAAGTTCAGCTGCGAGGTGTACATCCTGAGCAAGGAAGAGGGCGGGCGGCATACGCCGTTCTTTCCGGGGTACCGGCCGCAGTTTTACTTTCGGACCACGGACGTGACCGGGAGTGTGGAGTTGCCGGCGGGGACGGAGATGGTGATGCCTGGGGACAACATCCAGATGACGGTGACCTTGATCGCGCCGATTGCGATGGAAGAGGGCTTGCGCTTTGCGATTCGCGAAGGCGGCCGCACCGTCGGTGCCGGCGTCGTGGCCAAGGTGCTCGAATAACGGAATTAGGCAAGCTGGATAACTGAAAGCTCAAAATGCAGAACCAGAGAATCCGCATCCGCCTGAAGGCGTTCGATTACAAGCTGATCGACCAGTCGGCGCAGGAAATCGTCGAAACCGCGAAGCGCTCGGGCGCCGTGGTCAAGGGCCCGGTGCCGCTGCCGACCAAGATCGAGCGGTTCGACGTCCTGCGCTCGCCGCACGTCAACAAGACGTCGCGCGACCAGCTCGAGATTCGTACGCATCTGCGGCTGATGGACATCATCGATCCGACGGACAAGACCGTCGACCAGCTGATGAAGCTCGATCTGCCGGCGGGAGTCGACGTGGAGATAAAGCTTCAGTAACGCAACTTAATGTCGCTGCCGGTCAATCGTAATCGGCGGCTTTGAAGGAAGACGAAAATGAGTCTAGGACTAGTCGGCCGCAAAGTCGGCATGACGCGGATCTTCACCGACGACGGCGCCGCCGTTCCGGTGACGGTGCTCGACGTCGCCAACAATCGCATCACCCAGATCAAGACGCAGGAAGCCGACGGCTACACCGCCGTCCAGCTCACCTACGGCAAGCGTCGCGCCAGCCGCGTCAGCAAGCCGCAGGCCGGACATTTGGCCAAGGCGGGCGTCGAGGCGGGCGAGCTCCTGAAGGAGTTTCCGGTTTCCGCCGAGCAGCTCGCGAGCCTCAAGCTCGGCGAGACGGTCAGCGTCGAGACCTTTGCCGTCGGGCAGCTGGTCGACGTTTCCGGCACGACCAAGGGCCGCGGCTTTTCCGGCGCGATCCGGCGTCACCATTTCAGCTCGAATCGCGCCTCGCACGGCAATTCGCGCTCGCACAATTCGCCCGGCTCGATCAGCATGGCGCAGGATCCGGGCCGCGTGTTTCCGGGTAAGCGCATGGCCGGCCAGTACGGCAACGTCAACCGCACCGTGCAGACATTGAAGGTCGTCCGGGTCGATGCGGCCCGCGGCCTGCTGCTGGTCAAGGGCGCGGTTCCCGGCGCCGACGGCGGCCATATCGTCGTCCGTCCGGCCGCAAAGGCCCCGCTGAAGAAGGGGGCCTGAACATGGATCTGAAACTGATCGACGACAGCGGAAAGTCCGCGGCGACGCACGCCGGCTCCGACGCCCTGTTCGGCCGCGAGTACAACGAAGCGCTGATTCATCAGCTCGTGACCGCATACCAGGCCAACGCACGCAGCGGCAATCGCAAGCAGAAGGGCCGCGCCGACATCAACAAGTCGCACAAGAAACCCTGGGCGCAGAAAGGCACCGGCCGCGCGCGCGCCGGCCAGGCAAACAGTCCGCTGTGGCGCGGCGGCGGCAAGATCTTCCCCAACTCGCCCGACGAGAACTTCTCGCAGAAGATCAACCGCAAAATGTTTCGCGCCGGCATCGCCGCGATACTTTCGCAACTGGTTCGCGAGAACCGCCTTTCGGTGGTCGAGCAGTTTGCCCTCGATGCGCCGAAGACGAAGCTGTTCGCGCAAAAGATCAAGGGCTTCGGCCTGACCGGCAGCGTGCTGGTCGTCACCGACAAGTTCGACGACAACGTATTCCTGTCGTCGCGCAACCTGCCCGGCGTGTTGGTGCTCGAGGCGTGGGAAGTCGATCCGGTCAGCCTGGTGCGCTTCGACAATGTGCTGCTGACCAAGGCCGCGGTCGCGCAATTCGAGGAGATTCTGGGATGAGCCCGACCAAGGCAACGGCCACAACCGGGAAGTCCGCCAAGGCGGCCGCAAAAACCGCGGCGAAAAAGGCTGCGAAGACCTCCGCGAAAACGGCGGCGAAGGCGACCGATAAGACCGCGGCGAAGGCGACCGACAGGAAGACCGCGAAGACGTCGGCCAAGACGCCGGCGAAAACGCCCGGACCGAAATACAAGCCCGAACGGCTTCTCACGCTGCTGCTCGCACCGACGGTATCCGAAAAGGCGACGCAAATCGCCGACCAGCATTCGCAGGTCGTTTTCAGAGTCATGCAGGATGCGACCAAGCCCGAGGTGAAGGCGGCGGTCGAGCTCTTGTTCAAGGTCGACGTCGAGGCGGTGCGGATCGCCAACGTCAAGGGAAAGGCCAAGCGCTTCGGCGCCTACAGCGGCCGGCGGCGCCACTGGAAAAAGGCGTACGTGAGCCTGAAGCCGGGCCAGGAAATCAACTTCGCCCAAGAGGGCTGACATGGCACTGATCAAAGTCAAACCCACATCGCCCGGCCGTCGCTCGCTGGTCAAGGTCGTTACCAAAGAGTTGCACAAGGGTGCGCCGTTCAATGCGCTGACCGAAAGCAAGAAGCGCGGATCGGGCCGCAACAACAACGGCCATATCACGACGCGGCACAAGGGCGGGGGACACAAGCAACACTATCGCCTGGTCGATTTCCGTCGCAACAAGGACGGCATCGCTGCGACCGTCGAGCGCTTGGAATACGACCCGAACCGCAGTGCGCATCTGGCGCTGCTGCTCTACACCGACGGCGAGCGGCGGTACATCGTCGCGCCCCGCGGCGTCGCGGCCGGCACGCAGCTGATGAGCGGCTCCGAAGCGCCGATCAAGGCGGGCAATTGCCTGCCGCTACGCAACATCCCGGTCGGCACGACGATTCATTGCGTCGAGATGCTGCCGGGCAAGGGTGCGCAAATCGCGCGCTCGGCCGGCGCATCGGTGCAGCTCCTCGCGCGCGAGGGCGCGTATGCGCAGCTGCGCATGCACTCGGGCGAGATCCGCAAGGTGCACGTCGACTGCCGCGCGACCATCGGGACCGTCGGCAACGAGGAGCACAGCCTGCGTTCGATCGGCAAGGCCGGCGCCAACCGCTGGCGCGGCATCCGCCCGACAGTGCGCGGCATTGCGATGAATCCGGTCGACCACCCGATGGGCGGACGCACCAATGGTGGCGGAGGCAGGCACCATCCGATGTCGCCTTGGGGGACGCCGAGCAAGGGTTACCAGACGCGCCGCAACAAGCGCACTGACGGCATGATCGTTCGCCGCCGGCAAGCTGCGAAAAAGGGATAAGGGACCATGGCACGTTCGATCAAGAAGGGACCGTTCGTCGATCATCACCTGCAGGCGAAGGTGGAGGCGGCGCGAGCGACGTCGGACAAGCGTCCGATCAAGACCTGGTCGCGGCGCTCGACGATCACGCCGGATTTTGTGGGCCTCACGGTCGCCGTGCACAACGGCAAGCAGCACATTCCGGTGTACGTGTCGGAGAACATGGTGGGCCACAAGCTCGGCGAGTTCGCGTTGACCCGCACGTTCAAGGGTCACTCGGCCGACAAGAAGGTCGCGGCGCCGACGACGCCGCCGCCGAAGAAGTAAGGAGCAAGACATGGAAACCACAGCGATCCTGCGCGGCGTGCGCCTGTCGGCCCAGAAGGGACGGCTGGTCGCCGACCAGATCCGCGGCCTGCCGGTCGACCGGGCGCTCAACGTGCTCGCGTTCAGCCCGAAGAAGGGCGCCAAGATCATCAAGAAGGTGCTCGAGTCGGCGATCGCCAACGCCGAGCACAACGACGGCGCCGACGTCGACGAGCTCAAGGTCCAGACAATCTACCTCGACAAGGCGACCAACCTGCGCCGCTTCACCGCGCGCGCCAAGGGCCGCGGCAACGTCATCCTGAAACAGACCTGCCACATCCACGTCACCGTCGGTGACGGCAAAAAAGGATAGCTCATGGGACAGAAGATCCATCCGACCGGGTTCCGCCTTGCCGTCAACCGCGACTGGGCATCGAAGTGGTACGCGAACAGCAAGCATTTTCCGACGATCCTGAACGAGGACATCAAGGTCCGGGCCTACCTGAAGAAGAAGCTGGCGCACGCGTCGGTGGGCAAGATCACGATCGAGCGCCCGGCCAAGAACGCGCGGATCACGATCCACAGCGCGCGCCCGGGTGTCGTCATCGGCAAGAAGGGCGAGGACATCGAGACGCTGCGCGCCGAGCTGCGCAAGATGATGGGTACCGAGGTGGGCCTCAACATCGAGGAGATCCGCAAGCCCGAGATCGACGCGCAGCTGGTCGCCGACTCGATCGCGCAACAGCTGGAGAAGCGGATCATGTTTCGCCGCGCGATGAAGCGCGCGATGCAGAATGCGATGCGGCTGGGTGCGCAGGGCATCAAGATCATGAGCGCGGGACGGCTCAACGGCATCGAGATCGCGCGGACCGAGTGGTATCGCGAAGGCCGCGTGCCGCTGCATACGCTGCGCGCCGACATCGACTACGGCTTTGCCGAGGCCAAGACGACCTACGGGGTCATCGGCATTAAGGTCTGGGTATTCAAGGGCGAAGTGATGCCGCGCAACGGCGAGCCGCAGGCGGCGCCGGCACCGGCGCCGGAAGCGCCGAAGCGCGTGCGCAAGAGCGCGGGGGTGAAGAATGCTGCAGCCAGCTAGAAGGAAATACCGCAAGGAGCAGAAGGGCCGCAACAAGGGCGTTGCGACCGTCGGCGCCAAGGTGAGCTTCGGCGAGTACGGTCTGAAGGCGACCGGCCGCGGGCGTCTCACCGCCCGCCAGATCGAGGCCGCGCGCCGCGCGATGACGCGCCACATCAAGCGTGGCGGCAGAATCTGGATCCGCATTTTCCCCGACAAGCCGGTCTCGCAGAAGCCGGCCGAAGTCCGCATGGGTAACGGCAAGGGCAACCCCGAGTACTACGTCGCCGAAATCGTGCCGGGCAAGGTGCTCTATGAAATGGATGGCGTCGACGAGGCTCTCGCCCGGGAAGCGTTCGCGCTCGCCGCGGCAAAGCTGCCGATCAGGACGATATTCGTGCATCGATTGCTCGGTGGTTAGGCCCTGAAGAGGACACGATGAAAACCTCCGAACGCAGGAAAGATTTGAACGCCAAGTCGGCCGAAGAGCTCAACACCGAGTTGCACGCGCTGCTGCGCGAGCAGTTCGGGTTGCGCATGCAGAAGGCGACCCAGCAGCTCACCAATCACTCGAAGCTGACGGACGTCCGGCGCAACATCGCCAGGGTCCGAACGCTGCTCCATCAGAAGGCGGGACCGGTATGAACGCGCAAGCCAATACGCAGGACGCAGCGGCGTCATCGCAGCCCGCGGCGACCAAAGGCAGCCTGATCCAGACGCAGATCGGGCGCATCGTCAGCGACAAGATGGACAAGACGGTCACTGTCCTGGTCGAGCACCGCGTCAAGCATCCGCTGTACGGCAAGGTCGTCACGCGCTCGCGCAAGTATCACGCGCACGACGAAAGCAACGAATACAAGGAAGGCGACCTGGTCGAGATCGAGGCCTGCCGCAAGCTGGCGAAGACCAAGGCCTGGCGGGTGAAGCGCTTGATCGAAAAGGCCAAGGTGATCTAAGCCTTTGATTGTGCGGTGGACTTGCACAGAAGCATAAATCCTGCCATACTTTCCGTTTCCCCGGCCGCCAGCTGGGCGCAAGGCTAAGTGAGGCTCTAATCCAGGCGCTGGCGGCGGGCTACCCTTACGGGTTCCAAAACTGGCCGCCGCCAGCACGTGCCGCAGCGGGTCAAGTTGGAGATTGTTGCAATGATTCAGATGCAGTCAATGCTCGATGTCGCCGATAACACCGGCGCCCGCCGCGTCATGTGCATCAAGGTGCTCGGCGGCTCCAAGCGACGCTATGCGCACATCGGCGACGTGATCAAGGTCACCGTCAAGGATGCGGCGCCGCGCGGCCGGGTCAAGAAGGGCGAGATCTACAACGCGGTCGTCGTGCGCACCCGTCAGGGTGTCCGCCGCGACGATGGCGCCAAGATCAAGTTCGACAGCAATGCAGCGGTGCTGCTGACCCCGAAGCTCGAGCCGATCGGCACGCGCATTTTCGGGCCGGTGACGCGCGAGCTGCGCACCGAGCGTTTCATGAAGATCGTCTCACTGGCGCCGGAGGTGCTCTGACCATGCGCAAGATCAAGAAAGGCGACAACGTCATCGTCATCGCCGGCCGCGACAAGGGCAAGCGCGGCAGCGTCACCCAGATCGTCGATGACGAGCACGTCGTCGTCGCCGGCGTCAACCAGGTGAAGAAGCACATGCGGCCCAACCCGATGAAGAATCAGCAGGGCGGGATCGTCACCAAGGAAATACCGATCCACGTTTCGAACGTGGCCGTGTACAACCCGGTCACGCAGAAGGCCGACCGGATCGGATTCCGCACGTTGAACGACGGCCGCAAGGTCCGGTTTTACAAGTCCAACGGCGAAGTGCTCGGAGCATGACGATGGCGCGTCTTAAGGAAGTCTACAAGAACGAAGTCGTGCCGGCCCTGACCGCGCAATTCGGCTACAAGTCGGCGATGCAGGTCCCGCGCATCTCCAAGATCGTGCTGAACATGGGTGTCGGTGAGGCGATCGCGGACAAGAAGATCCTCGACAACGCCGTCGGCGACCTGCAGAAGATCTCCGGGCAGAAGCCGGTCATCACCAAGGCCAGGAAGTCGATCGCCGTCTGGAAGATCCGCACCGGCTACCCGATCGGCTGCATGGTGACCTTGCGCCAGCAACGGATGTACGAATTCCTCGACCGCCTGGTGTCGATCGCGCTGCCGCGGGTGCGCGACTTCCGCGGCGTGTCGGGCCGCTCGTTCGACGGCCGCGGCAACTTCAACATGGGCGTCAAGGAGCAGATCATTTTCCCGGAGATCGAGTACGACAAGATCGACGCGCTGCGGGGCATGAATATCACGATCGCGACGACGGCAAAGACCGATGCCGAGGCGAAGGCTCTGCTCGCCGCGTTCAAATTTCCGTTCAAGAACTGAAGACCGAGGACGCCATGGCTAAAACGGCTGTCATCAACCGCGATCTGAAGCGCCGCAAGATGGTGAAGAAATACGCCAAAAAGCGCACCGAGCTTATTGCGGTCATCAACAACTTCAAGCTGTCCGAGGACGTGCGTCTCGATGCGCGGCACAAGCTGCAGCAGCTGCCGCGCGACGCCAGCCCGACCAGGCTGCGCAACCGCTGCAAGCTGACCGGCCGCTCGCGCGGCGTGTACAGCAAGTTCGGCCTCGGCCGCAACAAACTGCGCGAGATCGCGATGCGGGGCGAAATCCCCGGCGTGGTCAAGGCCAGCTGGTAGGGGTGACTCATGAGCATGACTGATCCGATCGCCGACATGCTGACGCGTATCCGTAACGCGCAGCTCGCGGAAAAAGCCACCGTGCAGATGCCGGTGTCGAAAGTGAAGCTGGCGATCGCCAAGGTGCTGAAGGACGAAGGCTACGTCGAAGGCTTTGCCGTCGTCGGCGACGAAGCCAAGCCACAGCTCGAGATTTCGCTCAAGTACTACGCCGGCCGCCCGGTGATCGAGAAAATCGAGCGCGTGTCGAAGCCCGGCCTGCGCATCTACAAGAGCAAGGACGATATCCCGCGCGTGATGAACGGGCTGGGAATCGCCATCGTATCCACGTCGCAAGGCGTGATGACCGATCGCAAGGCACGCGCCACCGGGGTCGGCGGCGAAGTGCTCTGCATCGTTGCCTGACGAGGAGCGAGAGCGATGTCCCGTATCGGCAACAATCCGATCAAGCTGCCGGCAAAAGTCGAAGTGACGATCGCCGGTGGCGAAATCTCGGTCAAGGGTCCGCTCGGCTCGCTGTCGCGGCGTTTCGGCCCGACGGTCAGCATCGAGCAGTCCGGCGACACGCTGACCTTCAAGGCGGCGAACGCCGAGGCGAGCGCGATGCACGGGACGATGCGTGCGCTGGTCGCAAACATGGTCAAAGGCGTCACCGACGGCTACCAGAAGCGATTGACGCTGGTCGGCGTCGGCTACCGGGCGCAGGTCGCCGGCGACAAGCTCAACCTGTCGCTCGGCTATTCGCATCCGGTCGTTCACCAGATGCCCAAGGGCGTCAAGGCGGAGGTTCCGGTACAGACCGAGATCATCGTCAGGGGTGTCGACAAGCAGCAGGTCGGACAGGTCGCCGCGGAAATACGCGCTTACCGTCCGCCGGAGCCGTACAAGGGCAAGGGCGTGCGCTACGCCGACGAGCGGGTGGTGATCAAGGAAACCAAGAAGAAGTAAGCGGCTTGGCCGAAAGACTGGAGACCTAGGTTTATGAACAAGAGAGAAGCTCGTGTCCGCCGCGCCCGCAAAACCCGGGCGCGCATCGCCGAGCAGCGGGCAAACCGGCTGGTCGTTAGCCGGTCCAATAGTCACATCTACGCGCAGATCATCGCGCCGGACGGCGACAAGGTGCTGACCAGCGCCTCGACGCTCGAAGGCGAGATGCGCAAGGACACGAAGAACGGCGGCAACCGCGCGGCGGCGACGCTGATCGGCAAGCGCATCGCCGAAAAGGCGAAGGCGCTGGGGATCGAGACGGTCGCCTTCGACCGCTCGGGGTACAAGTATCACGGCCGCGTCAAGGCGCTGGCCGAGGGCGCCCGCGAGGGCGGCCTGAAGTTCTAGCGCCATACAGAGGACGGGACCGAACATGGCAAAGCCGATGGGCAGGCAGCAAGGCAGGCAGCAGCAGGACGATCGTGGCGATGGCCTGCGCGAAAAGATGATCAGCATCAACCGCGTCACCAAGGTGGTGAAGGGCGGTCGCATCCTCGCGTTCGCAGCGCTGACGGTGGTCGGCGACGGGGACGGGCGGGTCGGCATGGGCAAGGGAAAGGCGAAGGAAGTTCCGGTAGCGGTGCAAAAAGCGATGGAGGAAGCCCGGCGCCGGATGATCAAGGTGCGTCTGAAAGGCGGCTCGCTGCACCACGCGGTCGTCGGCCGCCACGGCGCGACCAAGGTATTCATGCAGCCTGCATCCGAAGGTACCGGCGTCATCGCCGGAGGCCCGATGCGGGCGGTGTTCGACGTCGTCGGCGTGACCAACATCCTGGCCAAGTGCCACGGATCGACCAACCCGTACAACGTCGTACGGGCGACGCTCAACGCGCTCGAGAATTGCAGTGCGCCGGCGGACATCGCGGCCAAGCGCGGCCTGACGGTCGAGCAGCTGACGGAGGCCTGAAGATGGCGGCGGACAAGAACGTTGCGGCTGCGCCGAAGCGACTACGCGTGACGCTGGTGCGTGGACTGATGGGAAAGAAGCCTGATCACCGCGCGACGGTCGCCGGCCTCGGCCTCAAGTGGCGTAGCCACTCGGTCGAAGTCGCCGACACGCCGGAGATTCGCGGCATGTTGGCCAAGATTGGCTACATGCTGACGGTGACCGAGGCGAAGGCTTGAGTTGCTTTTGCGGAAAAAGGACCCATCTGGCCCTGTCGGGCCGATGAATGCGATCGAGGACACGATGATGCGGATGAACACGATCAAGCCTGCGGCCGGCAGCAACAAGGCCAGACGCCGCGTCGGCCGCGGCATCGGGTCGGGGCTCGGCAAGACCGCGGGACGCGGTCACAAGGGCCAGAGCTCGCGCAGTGGTGGCTTTCATAAAGTCGGCTTCGAAGGCGGCCAGATGCCGCTGCAACGGCGGCTGCCCAAGCGCGGCTTTGTCTCGCGCATGCGCGACGACACGGCGGAAGTGCGCCTGTCGGATCTGGCCAAGCTGCCGGTGACCGAAATCGACCTGCTTGCGCTGAAGGCGGCCGGGATCGTCCCGGCGCTGGCCAAAACGGCGAAGGTGATCAAGACCGGCAAGCTCGACAAGGCAGTCAAGCTGTCGGGCCTCACCGCAACCAAGGGCGCGCGCGCGGCGATCGAAGCCGCGGGCGGCAGTCTGACGGAACTGAGCGAATAGGCAGAACGAATTGGCCACGACCAACCCGGCGCAGAAAAGCGGGAGCCGCTACGCGGACCTGAAAAAGCGCGTGCTGTTTCTGATCGGCGCGCTGATCGTCTATCGGATCGGCACGCATATCCCCGTGCCGGGGATCAACGCGGCCATTCTCGACGAGCTGTTCCGCTCGCAACAGGGCGGCATCCTCGGGCTGTTCAACGTGTTCTCCGGCGGCGCACTGCAGCGCTTCTCGATTTTCGCGCTGGGCATCATGCCGTACATCTCGGCGTCGATCATCATGCAGCTCTGCACGGTGGTCGTGCCTACGCTCGAGGCGCTGAAGAAGGAAGGCGAAGCGGGCCGGCGCAAGATCACGCAGTACACGCGCTACGCGACTCTGGGACTGGCGTTCTTCCAGGGGTTGGGCATCTCGATCGCCCTCGAGGCGCAGCAGGGGCTCGTCATCGAGCCCGGGCTCGCGTTCCGCTTCCTGTCGGCGACGACGCTGGTCACCGGCACGATGTTCCTGATGTGGCTTGGCGAGCAGATCACCGAGCGGGGCCTGGGCAACGGCATTTCGCTGATCATCTTCGCCGGGATCGCGGCCGGTCTGCCGCGGGCGATAGGCCAGACGCTGGAGCAGGTCAACACCGGTGCCTATTCGGTGCTTCTGGTCCTCGGCATCGCGGTCCTGGTCATCGCGGTCACTGCCTTTGTCGTGTTCGTCGAAAAGGCACTGCGCAAAATCCAGGTCAATTACGCGAAACGGCAGGTCGGCAACAAGGTCTATGCGGGCCAGCAGTCGTTCCTGCCGCTGAAGCTCAACATGGCCGGCGTGATTCCGCCGATCTTCGCCTCGTCGATCATCCTGTTCCCGGCGACGCTGGGGCAGTGGTTCGGCTCGAGCGAGAACACGATCTGGCTGCGCGATCTGGCGTCGACGCTGGCGCCCGGCCAGCCGGTGCACGAGATCCTGTACGCGTCGGCGATCATATTCTTCTGCTTCTTCTATACGGCGCTGCAGTACAACCCTAGGGAGACGGCGGACAACCTGAAGAAGAGCGGCGCGTTCATTCCCGGGTACCGGCCCGGCGAGCAGACGTCGAAGTACATCGAGAAGATCACGCTCCGGCTGACTCTGATCGGTTCGCTCTACCTGGTCGTCGTGTGCTTCATCCCGAACTTCCTGATCGCGTGGAAGAACGTCCCGTTCTACTTCGGCGGCACGTCGCTGCTGATCATCGTGGTGGTGACGATGGACTTCATGACCCAGGCCTACGCCTACATGATGTCGCAGCAATACGAGAGCCTGCTCAAGAAGGCGAACTTCAAGGGCGGCTTGCCCACGCGCTGATGTCAAAGGAAGAAACGATACAGATGCAGGGAGAGATCCTGGAGACGCTGCCCAACGCGACGTTCCGGGTGAAGCTGGAAAATGGTCATGTAGTGCTGGGACACATCTCCGGCAAGATGCGGATGCACTACATAAAGATTTTGCCGGGCGACAAGGTGACGGTGGACCTGACGCCGTACGACCTGTCGCGGGCGCGGATCATTTTCCGCGCCAAGTGATGCCGGGACCGGCAGGCAGGGTTCGGCAGCAGCGAAGATTTCAGCGGCGCGCGTTGATGCGCGACGATTGACGGAGAAACGGCAATGAAAGTATTGGCATCGGTGAAGAAGATCTGCCGCAACTGCAAGATCATCCGGCGCAACGGCGTGGTGCGAGTCATTTGCACGGAACCGCGTCACAAGCAGCGCCAAGGTTAACGGATCAGAACGATAGGGTAGGCATATGGCCCGCATTGCAGGCGTCAACATTCCGAATCACCAGCACGCCGACGTCGCGCTGACGGCGATCTATGGCATCGGCCGGGCGCGCGCCCGGGCGATCTGCGTGGCCGCCGGCGTCGACGGCATGAAGAAGGTGAAGGACCTGTCGGACGCGCAAATGGACAAGCTGCGCGAGCTGGTCGGCCGGTACACGGTCGAGGGCGACCTGCGCCGCGAAGTGACGATGAGCATCAAGCGGCTGATGGACCTGGGCTGCTACCGCGGCGTGCGGCACCGCAAGGGCCTCCCGGTACGCGGCCAGCGTACGCGCACCAATGCGCGCACACGCAAGGGCCCGCGCAAGGCGCGTCAGTCGCAGATGACCAAGGGAACCGGCAAGCCCGCAGGCAAGCCAGCGCCCAAATAGACCCGGCGACCGGATTCTTCAGGACCGAGCAAGGAACAAGGAAATAGCGAATGGCACAGGCACCAACCAAGACCGGCACCACGCGAGCGCGCAAGAAGGTGAAGAAAAGCGTATCCGAAGGGATCGCGCACATTCACGCGTCGTTCAACAACACGATCATCACGATCACCGACCGCCAGGGCAACGCGCTGTCGTGGGCGACGTCGGGCGGCGCTGGCTTCAAGGGCTCGCGCAAGTCGACGCCGTTTGCCGCGCAGGTCGCCGCCGAATCGGCGGGCAAGGCGGCGCAGGAATGCGGCGTCAAGAACCTCGAAGTGAGGATCAAGGGACCCGGACCCGGGCGTGAGTCCGCAGTGCGCGCGCTCAATGCGCTGGGACTGAAGATCACCAGCATTTCGGACGTGACGCCGGTGCCGCACAACGGCTGTCGCCCGCCGAAGCGCCGCCGCATCTGACCAAATTCTAGGATAGCAACGCGGCTCGATACCTCGGACCCAAATGTAAGCTGGCGCGAAGGGAAGGCACCGACCTTTTCCTGAAAAGCGCGCGTCGATCGCTCGACTCCAAGTGCAAGCTGGACTCCAAGCCGGGCCAGCACGGCGTGAAATCCGGCATGCGCCAATCGGACTACGGGAACCAGCTGCGCGAGAAGCAGAAGCTGCGGCGCACCTACGGCATTCTCGAGCGCCAATTCCGCCGCTATTTCACGATGGCGGCGCAGCGCAAGGGGTCGACCGGCGAAAATCTGCTGCAGCTGCTCGAGTCGCGGCTGGACAACGTCGTCTATCGGATGGGCTTCGGCTCGACCCGGGCCGAGGCGCGACAGCTGGTGTCGCACCGCGCGGTCGTCGTCAACGGCAAGATCGTGAATATCCCGTCGGCGCTGGTCAAGGCGAGCGACATCGTTGCGGTCAAGGAAGGCGCCAAGACGCAGCTGCGCATCGTCGATGCGCTGCAGCTCGCCGAGAAGATCGGATTCCCGTCGTGGGTCGAAGTCGACGTCAAGAAGATGACGGGCACGTTCAAGGGTGCGCCGGACCGGTCCGAATTCGGCCAGGACATCAACGAAAGCCTGGTCGTCGAGCTTTATTCGAAGTAAGCGGGGCGGCATTTGGCCGGCATCGCTAAGGATTTGCCTTAAGGATTCCGCATGCAGAGCAATGCTTTCTTGAAACCGCGCATCATCGATGTGCAGAGTACGTCGCCGTTCCACGCCAAGGTCGTGATGGAGCCGTTCGAGCGCGGCTACGGTCATACGCTGGGGAACGCGCTCCGGCGCGTGCTCCTGTCGTCGATGCCCGGCTACGCGCCGACCGAGGTCAAGATCACCGGCGTGCTGCACGAATATTCGGCGCTGGACGGAGTTCAGGAGGACGTCGTCGACGTGCTGCTGAACCTCAAAGGCGTCGTGCTCAAGCTGCACAACCGCGACCACGTGACGCTGAAGCTCGCGAAGACCGGCGAAGGTCCGGTCACCGCGGCCGACATCGAGCCGAACCACGACGTCGAGATCATCAATCCCGATCACCTGATCGCGCATCTGACCGCGGGCGGGAAGATCGAGATGGAGATCAAGGTCGAGAAAGGGCGCGGCTACCAGCCGGCCACGGTCCGGACCAAGCCAGACGGCGGACGCAGCATCGGCAACATCCTGCTCGACGCCTCGTTTTCGCCGGTTCGCCGCGTCAGCTACGCGGTCGAGAGCGCGCGGGTCGAGCAGCGCACCGACCTGGACAAGTTGGTGATGGACATCGAGACCAACGGCGTGATCGAGCCCGAGCAGGCGATTCGGTACGCGGCGAGCATCCTGGTCGAGCAGCTCGGCGTGTTCGCCGACCTGAAGGGCACCGAAGCGCCGACCGAGCAGCGTTCGATGCCGCAGGTCGATCCGATCCTGCTGCGGCCGGTTGACGATCTCGAGTTGACCGTGCGGTCGGCCAATTGCCTGAAGGCCGAGAACATCTACTACATCGGCGACCTGATCCAGCGTACCGAAACCGAGCTGCTGAAGACGCCGAACCTCGGACGAAAGTCGCTGAACGAGATCAAGGAAGTGCTGGCCTCGCGCGGCCTTTCGCTCGGGATGAAGCTCGAGAACTGGCCGCCGGCGAACCTCGACCGGCCGTAAGGGAAAAGATCATGCGCCACCGCCACGGATTGCGTAAGCTCAATCGCACCAGCAGCCACCGCCTCGCGATGCTGCGCAACATGACCAATTCGCTGCTGACGCACGAAGTCATCAAGACGACGCTGCCGAAGGCGAAGGAATTGCGCAGCGTCGCCGAGCCGCTGATCACGCTGGGCAAGACGCCGACTGTGGCGAACCGCCGCCTGGCGTTCAACCGGCTGCGCGACCGCGCCGTCGTCAGCAAGCTGTTCGACGAGCTCGGGCCGCGTTTCGCCAAGCGTCCGGGCGGTTATCTTCGCATCCTCAAGTACGGATTCCGCCAGGGCGACAATGCGCCGATGGCGCTGGTGGAGCTCGTCGACCGTAGTTCGGAAGCCGACGCCGACGCCACCGTCGAGAACAAGGCCGCCGCACCCAAAGCCAAGGCTGCGGCATCGAAGGCTGCAGCGCCCAAGGCCAAGGCATCGCGGGCCACTGCCAAGGCTGCCGCCTGAACGACGCCGTCGAGAAAAACGAGCCGGGCTTTCGCGCCCGGCTTTTTTTCGCCCCGCGTCAGGCGGCTCGCGTAACATAGCCTGATGGCAGACACCGTCCTCGTCACCGGCGGTGCGGGCTATATCGGTTCGCACATCGTCGTCGAGCTTGCCCGCGTCGGACATCAGCCGATCGTCGTCGACAACTTCTGCAACAGCTCGCCAGCGGTGATCCCGCGCCTCTCTCGCATCACCGATCGGCCGATACCGTCCATCACGGCCGACGTGCGCGACAAGGCCGCCCTGTCGAGGATCTTTGCCGAGCACTCGATCGCGGCGGTCGTGCATTGCGCGGGATTGAAGGCCGTCGGCGAGGGCGAAGCGCAGCCTCTGAGCTACTACGACAACAACGTTGGCGGCGCTATCGCGCTGGTCGCGGCGATGGCGGCGGCCGGCGTCAGGCGGCTGGTGTTCAGTTCGTCGGCAGCCGTGTATGGGCAGCCGGACAAGAATCCCGTCGCCGAAGACGCGCCGCTTCGCCCGCACAACGTCTACGGTCGTACCAAGCGCATCGTCGAGCAGCTGCTCGAGGACCTCGCCGCCGCCGATCGCTCATGGCGGATCGCGCTGCTGCGCTACTTCAATCCCGCCGGGGCGCACAGCAGCGCGGCGATCGGCGAGGCGCCATCGGGCAGGCCGAACAACCTCGTCCCTCTCCTGGCTGGCGTCGCCGCCGAAAAGCTCGCCGAAATCGCCATTTACGGCGACGACTGGCCGACGTCCGATGGGACCGGCGTGCGCGACTACATACACGTGATGGATCTGGCCGCGGGCCACGTAGCTGCTCTCGCCTATCTGGCTTCGACGCCGGGTGCCGTCGCGCTCAATCTTGGCACCGGACGCGGCCATTCGGTACTCGAATTGATCGCCGCATTCGAACGTGCCTGCGGTCGGACGATACCGCGGCGAGTCGCACCGCGCAGGCCCGGCGACGTCGCGGCTTATTATGCCGATCCGGCGCGCGCCGAGGCGGTGCTGGGCGTGCGCGCGCGACGCGACATCGACGCCATCTGCGCCGACGCGTGGCGATGGCAGCAGCGCTCCGGCGAGTGAGCGCCCGCACGCCGAGCCATGGTACCCGCGGCATGATCACGCGTGAAAACAAGCGATGGAACGCTTCTACACCGCGCTGAATCGATTCGACGCCTACCTGCTGCTGCACCGGCTGCAGCATGCCGGTATCAGTGCGCACGTCTTCAACGAGCACGCGTCGAGCATCGTCGGCGAGGTTCCCCCAGACATCGCCCAACCGCAGGTTTGGCTGGCGAACGAACGAGACCGCCCGCGCGCGGAAGCCGTGCTCGCCGCGCTGGCGCGCGAACGCGGTCAATCGGGCAGCGTATTCTGCCGCTCGTGCCACGAGGAAAATCCGGCGAACTTCGAGCTGTGTTGGCACTGCGGCGCGAGTCTTTAGTATCTGCGCCTATGCGGCAAGAACAGCCGCGCTGGAGTACGCGCCTACGCCGGCGGCTCGTCGTCGAGCAATGCGCGCGCGCGCGCCTCGACGGCGGGATCACGCGTCGGTGCCGAGGCCGACGCGCGCTGCCGCCGCCGCAAGACCTGCCACCACACCAGGCCGCCGCCGGCGAGCAGGGCAAACGGGCCGAACCACAACAGCCAGGTCGTGCGCTTCAACGGCGGGTCGTACAGCACGAAGTCGCCGTAGCGGGCGACAAGATAGTCGCGGATTTCGGAATCGTTCTTCCCGGCGAGTGCCTGCTCGCGCACTTCGCGGCGCAAGTCGCTGGCGAGATCGGCGTTCGAATCGGCAAGCGTCTGATTCTGGCAAACCAGGCAACGAAGCTCGGTTTCGAGCTTCTTGAGCCGCGCTTCGAGCGCCGCTGACGGCGCGACCGGCGGCGCATCGGCCGCCGGCGCAGCGCCGGCAAGGATCGTGATCGCGATCGCCATCAGCCACGCACCGATCGCTCCGCGCGCCATCATTGCTGCAGCTGCCGGACCAGCGGAAGGATCTTCTGCTGCAGTGCCTCGACGGTCAGTGGTCCGATCTGCTTGTAGCGGACCACGCCTGCCTTGTCGATCAGGAATGTCTCGGGCACGCCGTACACGCCGTAGTCGATGCCGACCTTGCCGTCGCTGTCGACGATCGACGCGGTGTACGGGTTCCCGTGCTGGGCGAGCCACGCGAGAGCGTCAGCCGTCTTGTCTTTGTAGTCGAGACCGTACACCGGGACGACGTTGGTCTTGGCAAGCTGCAGCAGCAGCGGATGCTCGACGCGGCAGGAGACGCACCATGACGCCCAGACATTGAGCAGCCATACCTTGCCCTTGAGATCGTCGGCCGCGAGCGTTTTTCCCGCATCGTGCAACTGCACCAGCTGAAATGCCGGGGCGGGCTTGCCGATCAGCGGGGACGGCACCTCATGCGGATCGCGTCCCAGTCCGACCCAGAGAAATGCGAGCAGCACGACGAAAACCGCCAGCGGTATCGACCACCGCAGCGTCTTCATCGACGATACGGTCACTCGGCCGCCGCGGCGCCGGCCAGCGCGCCAAGCCGCCGACGCACCGCGAGGCGGTAGCGCCGATCGGAAACGGCGACAAAGCCGCCGAGCGCCATGACAAACGCACCAAGCCAGATCCAGTCGACGAAGGGTTTCAGGTAGATGCGCACACTCCACGCGCCGGCGATCGCGCCGTCACCGCCAATCGCCTCGCCAAGCGAGACATAGCGATCGCCGGAGATTCCTGTATCGATCGCCGCGATCGTCATCGTCTGGCCGGACGCGTTGTAGATGCGCTTTTCCGGATGCAGCGTCTCGATCAGGCGCCCGTCCTGGCGAACCTCGACCGTGCCGACCAGCGCCCGGTAATTCGGGCCCGGCGCGGGCGTTACACCGAGGAAGGCGAATTCGTACGGGCCGACGGCGACTCGCTGCCCGACGTCGAGCCGCACGTCGCGCTCGATCTCGTACCCCTTGACCAGCGTGACGCCGACGATGAAGACGCCGACGCCGAAATGCGCGAGCAGCATGCCGTAATAGGAGGGCGGATTCGCGGCGAGCCTCGCCCGCAGATTGCCGCGATGCGAGCCTCTGAGCCGCTGCCACAGGTTGACCGCGGTGGTCGCGAACAGCCACAGCGCCAGAAACAGACCGACGACGACCAGCGGCGACCAGCGCCCGAGCACGAACGGCAGCAGCAGCGCGCTGACCAGCGCGACCGCCAGCGCCCATTTGAGTCGTGCCGCAAGCTCGGGCACCGCGGTGCGGTTCCACCGCGCGATCGGACCCACACCCATCAGGAAGACGGCTGGCGCCAGCAACGGGTAGAACACCGCTTCGAAATACGGCGGCCCGACCGAAATCTTGCCAAGGTCGAGCGCGTCGAGGAACAGCGGATAGAGCGTTCCGAGCAGCACGCTCGCCATCGCGACGATCAGCACGATGTTGTTGGCGAGCAGCATCGACTCGCGGGAAACCAGCGCGAACGAGCCGCCGAGCCCGACGCTGCCGGCGCGCCAGGCGAACAGCGCCAACGAACCGCCGATGACGATCGCCAGAAAGGCAAGGATGAACACGCCACGCGCCGGATCGGTCGCGAAGGCGTGCACCGAGGTGAGCACACCGGAGCGCACCAGGAAAGTTCCGAGCAACGACAGCGAAAAGGCAAGGATTGCGAGCAGCACCGTCCAGCTGCGGAAGGCGCCGCGCTTTTCCGTCACGGCCAGCGAATGGATCAGCGCGGTACCGGTGAGCCAGGGCATGAACGATGCGTTCTCGACCGGGTCCCAGAACCACCATCCGCCCCAGCCGAGCGTGTAGTAGGCCCACCCGCTGCCCAGCGCGATGCCGGTGGTAAGAAACGCCCACGCGACCGTCGTCCAGGGTCGCGACCAGCGCGCCCAGGTCGCATCGAGACGACCGCCGATCAGCGCCGCCAATGCGAACGCGAACGCGACTGAAAAACCGACATAGCCCATGTATAGCAGCGGCGGGTGGAACACCATGCCGGGATCCTGCAGCAGCGGATTCAGATCGCGTCCTTCGGGCGCGGGCGGGATCAGTCGGGCGAACGGGTTCGAGGTGAACAGCAGGAACAGCAGGAAGCCGACGCTGATCAAGCCCATCACCGACAGCACGCGCGCGGCCAGCGCGTCAGGAAGATTGCGCGAAAAGGCCGACACGGCGCAGCTCCAGCCGGTGAGCATCAGGGCCCACAGCAACAGCGATCCTTCGTGCGAGCCCCAGGTTGCAGCGATGCGGTAGTGCAATGGCAATTCCGAGTTCGAGTTGGAGGCGACGTTCTGCACCGAAAAGTCGTTCGATGCGAACGACCAGGCGAGACATGCGAACGCGATGGCGACAAGGACGAATTGCATCCGCGCCGCCGGCCGCGCCACCGCCATCATCCGCTGGCGGTTGAGCGCGGCCCCCACCATCGGGACGATACCCTGCGTGGCGGCGACCAGCAGCGCCAGGATCAGTGCGAAGTGGCCGAGCTCTGGGATCATCTGTCTGCTTTCGTCTCGTGAAGGCTGGGCATCGTCATTCCCTGCCGGGCCTTGTCGATTGCCGCCTGCGCCTGCGGCGGCATGTAGTTGGCATCGTGCTTGGCAAGCACTTCGGTAGCGTGGAAGCTGCCGTCGGCCGCCAGCGATCCCTGCGCGACGACGCCTTTGCCTTCCTTGAACAAGTCGGGGAGGAGACCCGTGTAGCTGACCGGTATCGTGCGCGCAGTATCGGTCACACGGAAGTGAACGGTCAGGCTGTCACGATCGCGGGTAAGACTGCCCGCCTCGACCATGCCGCCGATGCGAAACGGGCGGCCGCGCGGCGCTTCGTCGGCAGCGACCTGCGACGGCGTGAAGAAGAACACGAGGTTGGACTGGAATGCGTTGAGCACCAGCGCGGTGGCGACGCCGAGCAGAGCGAGTCCGCCCGCGATCCAGCCGAAGCGGCGTGTCCGGGGCTTCATTGCGACGGCTCCCGGTTGCCGGCGGCGCGTCGCGCCGCCGCGAGACGCGCACGGACCATGACGATTTCAGCGGCGATCGCCAGTGCGCACGCCGCGTACGAGCCCCAGACGTAGAATCCGTAGCCGCCCATGGCAACAAATTCGGCGACGCTCATCGCGCGGCCTTGGCTGCGAGCGCGACCTCGCCCGCCCATCCGGCGTGGCGCTCGCGTTCGAGGATTACCGCGCGCACGCGGGTCAGCGCGATGGCGATTGAATAGAACCAGGCGGCCAGCGCCATCAGCAGCATGCCGGCCAGCATCACCGCGGCCATCGTCGGTGCCGACGTCAGGCTGACGCTCGCCCCCTGGTGCAGCGTGTTCCACCATTTCACCGAGAAATAGATGATAGGCACGTTGACCGCGCCGACCAGCGCCAGCAGGGCGCTGGCGCGATCGGCGCGACGCGGCTCGTCGATCGCCTGGCGCAATGCCATGTAGCCGAAGTAGAGGAACAGCAGGATGAGCTCCGAGGTCATTCGCGCGTCCCAGGCCCAGTAAGTGCCCCAGGTCGGCTTGCCCCAAAGTGCGCCGGTGATCAGCGCCAGGGCGGTAAACAGCGCGCCGGTCGGGGCCAGCGCCTGCGCCATCATTGCCGCCAAGCGGGCATTGAACATCAGCGACATCGCGCACCAGAAGGCCATCACCAGGTAGATGAACATCGACATCCACGCCGTCGCCACGTGCACGAATATGATCCGGTACGCGTCGCCCTGTTGCGCGTCGGTCGGCGCTGCGATCAGCCCGAGATAGAGTCCCGCCGCCGCAAACACCGCCGCGGCACCGCCGAACCATGGCGTGAGGCGCGCAGCCAGCGGAAAGAACGACGCCGGTGACGCAAATCGGAACCAGTTCAACGAAGCTTCCTCCCGATCAATCGAGCGCCATGCGCACCGCGGCCGCAGCAGCAAGCGTCGCACCGACCAGCGAAGCCATCAGCGCGGCGGCGAGCAGCGACAGCTCGGCCGTGGCGCCCAGGCCCGTGCGCACCGCATCGACCGCGCCTGCGCCGAAAATCAGGATCGGAACGTATAGCGGCAGCACCAGCAGCGCCAGCAGCGCGCCGTTGCGCAATCCCAGCGTCAATGCGGCGCCGACGGCGCCCATAAGTGACAAAGTCGGCGTTCCCAGCAACAGGCCGAGCGCTAGCACGGTAAGCTCGTCGCCCCCGAGGCCGAACTGCAGTCCCAGCAGCGGCGAGGCCGCCACCAGCGGCAGGCCGGTTGCAAGCCAGTGCGCCGCTATTTTACCGGAGATCAGGGCGGGCAGCGGATACGGCGACAACGCCATCTGCTCGAGCGTGCCATCGGCGAAATCCATCGCGAACAGGCGCGGCAGCGCGAGCAGCGAGGCCAGCAGTGCGGCGACCCAGAGCACGCCCGGCCCCAGCGCACGAAGCAGCGCCGGGTCGGGACCGACGCCGAGCGGAACGAGGGCGACGACGATCACATAGAACAACAGCTGCACGCCGAGCTCGGCCTTCGAGCGCATTGCGAGGCGCAAATCGCGCCGCATCGCCCACGCCGCGCCGCGCCACGCGCCGGGCGGCGACGGCGCTGCCGCTTCGGCCGTCGCGTCGGTCATGACAACGACAGGCCGCGCACCGACGGTCCTGACAAAGCGATGTCTTGGTGGGTCGCGATAATCGCCATCCCGCCTCGGGCGAGGTGCATCCCTATCATGTCGCACAGCAGCGCGACGCCTGCGGTGTCCAGCGCCGCAGCCGGCTCGTCGAGAATCCAGAGCGGGCGCGACACCAGCGCCAAACGCGCCAGGCCGATGCGTCGACGCTGGCCCATCGACAGTGCACGCGCCGGCAACGCGCGCTGCCGCTCGAGCGACCACAGAGCGAGCGCGGCGACGATCGCATCGCTGGCGGCGCTGCCTTCGTGCAGGCTCGCGAGCGAAGCGAGATTCTCCTCGGCCGTCAGCTCGTCCTTCAACGCTGCGGCGTGGCCGATGTAGGTGACGGCCGCACGCAAGTCAGGATCGAATGGCGCAACCGGAACGCCGCGCCACGACAATGTGCCCTGCGCGGCATGACACAGGCCTGCCGCGGTGCGCAGCAACGTCGTCTTGCCGCTGCCATTGGCGCCGGTCACCAGCAAGGCGTCGCCGGGCGCCAGCTTGAAATCGATGCCCGAGAATAAGGTCGCGGTGCCGCGCTGCGCGGCCAGCTGCTTCGATTCCAGCATCGAACCTGCGCGGCGGATGGAAGGGGTCCCGATTATAGCCCGGCGCTGCATCGCTCCCCGGGCCAGGGGCGGCTGAGCGGCGGATGTGCTAAGGTTGCGCCCGGTCGCCGTTCAAATCCCGCCCGGCTAGGACTTGTCGATGCCTCGGTCGTCCGGAGTCGCAGTGCGCCTTGCCCGATGCGCCGCCGGCTGCATCCCCGCGCTGCTGGCAGGGCTGTTGCTCGTTCCGACGCCTGCCGGTGCGATCACCGCCATTCGGCTCGGCCCGCTGATCGCGCAAGTCGGCCGCCCGTTCGTTTCCAGCTTCATCCCGATCAACAGCCATCTGCCCAAGTACCCGGTGGAATGGAGCTTGAGTCCCGGCAACTGTCTGGCCGGATCCGGCATTGCACTGGATGCAAGCACGGGCACGCTGTCGGGTACGCCGGGCAAAGCGGGGACGTTCAACTGCGTCGTCGTCGCCATCGACACCTTCCCCGATCCGATCACGACGGCGCAGAGGGCGTTCACCCTGGTGATCGAGCCGGACTGCGACGAACCGTCGATCACCAGCGGTGCGCCGCCGGCGGGCACTGCGGGCGCGCCCTATGCATTCACGGTGAGCGCGACCGGTCGTCCGGCGCCGGTGCTTTCGGTTGACGGCTTGCCGTCGGGTTTATCCTTCGATGCCGCCTCGGGTCTGATCAGTGGCACGCCGGAGGCCGCGGGTGCGTCGACCTTGACGGTCACGGCGAACAACGGCTGCAACGCGCCGGCGGTGCAGACATTCACGCTCACCGTAGACCGCGCGGCGACGACGCTGTCGCTGGCCGCGCTGCCACAGATCGCCGTGTTCGGGCAGACGGTGACCGTAGCGCTGGTCGCATCCGGAGGGCCGCCGTCGCCGCAGGGTCCGGTCCAGCTTTGTGTGCGCGGCACCGGCATGTTCTGCGGGCCGCCATTCGACACCGTGCCCCCGGCCACGCCGCCGGAAAAGATCGCCGCGCCGCTGTCCGGTGTGCTCGACCCGAACGGCCGCGCCGACTTTCGCTTGACGGGGCTGACGATCGATGCCTTCACCTTGTCGGCCTTCTACGCCGGCGACAGCTCGCACTTGCCGGCAGGCGCGGGACCCGTCGATGAGCTGGTGATCAAAGGCGTCCTGTTGCCGTCGAGGCCGGACGGGAAGGCGAATGTCGCGGCGTCGACATCCGACCCGAGTGGGATTCCCGTGCTTTCGTCGATCGGATTGGCACTGCTTTCCGTCGCGGTCGCGGCGCTGGCGATGGCGACACTGCGCCGGCGGACGCGCCGCTAGCTCGTCTGGCCGTGCGTCTCGCCGCCGGGACGCTCGCCACGTGGCTGATCGGCGCGCCCCGCTGGCTCGTCGGCCTGCTGATCATCGCCGTCTTCCTGCTGCATCCGCTGACGCAGTTCGGCAAGACCACGCTGCTGGCCAAGCTCGAAGCGATCTCGTACGACACGCGACTCAAGCTGACGTTGCCGAATCGCGGCGATCCGCAGGTCGTCATCATCGACATCAACGAGCCCAGCCTGCAGCGCGAAGGACGCTGGCCCTGGTCTCGCGACAAGCTGGCCCGGTTGACGACCCAATTGCTGGATCGCTATCAGGCGCGAGCCGTCGGGTTCGACGTCGTGTTCGCCGAACCGGACCGATCGTCGGGCATCGACGTCCTCGAGCGGCTGGCGCAGCGCGACCTCAGGGAAGACCGCGGCTATGTCGCGACGCTCGACAGGCTGCGCCCCGAGCTCGACTTCGACGCGCGGTTCGCCGACGCCATTCGCGGCAGGCCTGTGATTCTGGGGTTCGGCTTCACCTACGAGGCGCAGCAGATCGGCGCTCTTCCGCCGCCGTTGTTCCGCGCCCAGGATATCGGCGGCGGCATCATTCCGATCCAGGCGGCCGTCGGCTATACGGCGGCCATCGGGGAGCTCGCGCAGGCGGCCGCGGGCAGCGGCCATGTCGACCCGTTTTTCGATGCTGACAATGTCGTGCGCCGCGTTCCGATGGTCGAGCTTTATCGCAATGCCTACTACCCGGCGCTGTCGCTGGCAATCGCGCGGGTCGTGCTCGAAGCGAAGCAGGTGACGCCGCATTTCGATTCCGACCAAAGGCTCGACGGTTTCGATATCGGCGGTTTGGCCCTTCCCACTGCAGCGGACGGAACGGCGCTGATCCCGTTTCGCGGCAAGCCCAAGACTTTTCGCTACTATTCGGCCGCCGACGTGCTGGCGGGCAGCGCGCCGGCGGATTTCGCAGGTGCGATCGCGCTGGTCGGAACGACGGCCAAGGGACTGCAGGATCTGCGCCCGACTCCGCTGGCCGCCGACTTTCCTGGAGTCGAAATCCACGCCAGCCTGCTTTCGGGCATGCTGAACCAGGATTTGAAATCGGTTCCGGCGAACGCGAATGCGATCGAGGCGCTGATGATGCTGCTGACCGGGCTGATCGTGCTGTTTGTCATCCCGTATCGGGACCCGGTGTTCAATGCCCTGGGCGTCGTCGCGGTCATGGGCGTCGTGGCCGCGGCCAACCTTCTGCTGTGGATTAAGCTGAACGAAGTCGTACCGGTGGCAGCGACCTTGCTGATGCTCGCGGTCCTGTTCGGCTGGAACATGCTGGCCGGTTTCATGCGAGAGGAACGTAAGATCCGCAAGGTTTCGGCGATGTTCGGCGAGTACGTGCCGCGCGAGCGGGTCGCGCAAATGGTCGAGAGCGGAGAACGCTACAGCATGGTCGGCGAGAGCCGCACGATGACCGTGCTTTTCTGCGATGTGCGCGACTTCACAGCGCTGTCGGAAAACCTGTCGCCGCGCGAACTATCGGCGATGCTCAACGCCTATCTGACGCGGATGACCGAGATCATCCACGCTCATCACGGAACGGTCGACAAATACGTCGGCGATGCGATCATGGCCTTCTGGGGCGCGCCGGTCGACAATCCGAACCACGCGCGCGACGCCGTTCTCGCAGCGCTCGCGATGCAGCGCAGAATGTCGTCTCTGGCACACGAGTTCAAGAAGCGCCGCTGGCCGGAGCTTGTCATTGGCGTCGGCATCAACACCGGCGCAATGAACGTCGGCGACATGGGCTCTGAATTCCGCAAGGCTTACACGGTGCTCGGCGACGCGGTCAACCTCGCATCGAGGCTCGAGGGATTGACCAAGGAGTACGGCGTCGCCGTCATCATCGGCGAGGACACGCGCGCCGCCGTGCCCGACATCCGCTGTCGCGAGATCGATCGAGTCCGCGTCAAGGGGAGGGCGAACCCGATCACGATATTCGAGCCACTGCCGGAAACGGAAGAGTCGACCGCCGGTGAACTCGCGGCGTGGGAGAAAGCTCTGCTGCAATACCGCGAGCGGCGCTTTGCCGACGCTGCGGCGTCGCTTGCCGCCCTTGCCAGCGCGCATCCTGCTACGCGTCTGTATGCCTATTTCGCCCAGCGCTGCGCGACCTACGCCGCGGCACGACCGCCGGCGGATTGGGACGGCGCCACCAACTTCGCGAGGAAATAGCCTTCGCCCGCCTAGTGCACTAGCAGCCGCCGGGGCCGCATTTGCGATAACCGACGACGCCCTCGATCACGTTGCCGGTGCGGATGTTGAAATAGTAGTCGATGCCTATGCCGGATCCACCGGGACCGGCGAAGAATCCGGTGAAGTTCCCGGCGACCAGCGGTTGACAAGCGCCGCCGGCGCAGCCCGTCAACGCACCGCCGACGCCGCCGGTCGAGAAGCGGCCATTGATGATGCTGGCCGTGCCGCCCATCGTATAGTTCGCATCGTTGAAGCCGGCGGTGAGACCGGAGAGCCCGAGTTGAGCGGTGGTGAAGTTGACGTTGACCGTGCCGCCGGACACCAGCGTACCGACGGCGCCGGTGCCCGAGTCGGTCGGCCGCGTGCCGCCGACCGCCGCGTACGAAACCTGTCCGGATGTCGGCAGCGCCGTCGCCGTATTGCCGTAGATGTAATGCAGGTCGCCGCCGTCGTTGTGAACCAGCTGATTGCCGAGCGCCTGCGTGATCGTCGATCCGGGCCCTGACCAGCGGCCCCAGTTAAGCCCGCTGCCGGCGGCAAAGCCTGACGGTATCGACCCGTCGCTGCCGACGTCGGTCAGTGCTGCGGAGCCGAGATCAGCGGAGAGCGAGCCGTTGTGGAACGAATGCAGCGCGCCGTCGACGACAGCGACCTGCAGGCCAGGATTCGACGTAGAGTCGAGCTCAAGCGTGTAGCGATCCGACCCGACGACGATCGTCTGCCCCGGCGCGAGCAAGCGCGAGCCGAGATCCTCCGTTGCCATGAACGTGAACGGCGCCTGCGGCAACGCCGGCGGCGGCGCGGTTTCGGGCACCTTGGCAAAACGCAATTCGGTCGGCGCAGTGCGCGCGACGCGCGCGCGCCGCTCGAGCTTGTCGGAAAGAAAATCAGGCGGCCCGAGCCAGCGCAGCGGCGCTTGTCCGTCGGGCACGTAGAAAAATTCGTCGGCGCCGAACTCGCCGCTGCCGAAACCGTTGGCGACGACGACACCGCCTTCGTAGGCCCCGCCGTACATTCCCGACCCCACCTCGGCGCCGCGGTTCCTGCACTGGCCGGCGGCGCAGATCTGGACCTGATAGTGCGTACCGCGAATGCCTATCGTCGCCTGCGTGGTCAACACCTGGTACTGGTCGCGGTTCAGTTTGCCGATCTGTCCGGTCAACGTGCGGAATCCGCCGCGCACCAGCCGGAAGACCGCGGCCTCGCTGCCATCCTGCTTGCCGGTGAAATTGAAGCGCTCGATGCGAAACTCGGTGTCGGGCTTGAGCGCGACCAGCGCGTCGTCGCTGAAGCGGATCTGTGCGTAACTGTCGGCTCCGGTGACAACGCTGTCGCCGGTGCTGACCAACGCGCCCGCGACCAGACGGCTACGCTCGCCGCCACGGACGACGCTGACGTCGCCGACCGACAGCAGGACCTTCCCGGCCGTCTGCGCAAAGGCGAAATTCACGGTGAGCGCGCAGACGAGCAGCAAGCCGAAACGCAACGCGAGCTTGCACCGGAGCGAGATGGCCGTGCTATTTGAATTCATAGCGGACTTTCAATACGCCGAGGTGGCGCGTGTATTCGTAGAGCTCGAGATTGGACGTGTTTTTGGCGTACCGGTATTCGCCGCGCACGCTCAGATTCCGGTTGACCAGGTAGATCGCGCCGAGGCCCACGCCCAGGTTGCGGTCGCGCCGCGTGACGTCGAGCAGCGGGATCGGCGCGTCGTAGTCGCTTTGCGCGTAGGCGAGGCCGGCGTTCAGCGCCCAGAAGGGCGATGGCGACACGGTGACGTCGACGCTTGCGCCGGCGATGCCGCGACCGAGATCGCCGCGGCCTTCACGGTTGTGCTCGTCACCGTAGAACATAGTCGCGTTGAGCACCGGCTGCCAGCGGCGCAGCCATACTTGCCGATAGCTGGCGCTGAACGCGCTCAAGTCGGCATCGCGTGCGGCGTTCTCGCCGGCATAAGCGATGCGCGCGTATTGCGGCGCAAGCGCGAACGAAGACAGCTCCGAGATCTGTCGGCGCCACTCCAAGACGATGCCATCGGCCCAGCGATAGCGCGATCCGTCGAGCGCGATCTCGCCGTGAGCATACGCCAGAGAGTACTCGTTGCGATCGGCCCGATAGCTCGCGCCAGCCGCCGCGCCGTAATTCGCCAGATTGAATTCCGAGGCTGACGCGTAGAACGTGCCGCCGCCGTAGACGCTGGCATTGACCGTCAATCCGGCGGACAGAGGATGGCGAATCTCGGCACCTGCCGCCAGCCATCCGAACGCCGACTCCTTTTGGACGCCGAAAGCATCGACGGTGACCGGACCGAGCACCGGCAACCCGATGGTGGCTTGCGCAACGCCGGCGTTGGCGTTGCTGTCGTAGCCGCCTCCGAGTTCGACGAACGCCGTGCGCCGCCCGCGATAGCGGGCCTCGCGATCGGTCAGCGCCGCAAGATAGCGATCGATGCCGGCCTGCACGTCTGGTGGCGGCTGGCTTCGGGCCACTGCCTCGAATTCTTCGCGCGAGCGGACGTCGTCGCCGGCGTAGAAATAAGCGCGCGCCAGCTCAAGACGGGCGCGCGCGTCGTCGGGAAATTGCAGCACGTAACGCTCGAGGGCCAGGACGCCTTCGCCTGAGCGGCCGATGTCGACGGCCGCGACGCCGCACCACAGATCGAATTCCGGCGGGCGCTCGGGGGCGTCGATCGACATTGCGCAATGGCGGGCGTACGCGGCGGCGGAGTCGCCGGCTTCGACCGCGGTGCGCAAGTCGTCGACCGGCGCGGCGAGGACGGCAATCGCGAAGGCGCTAGCGCACACTGCGATCGCAACGATCGCCGCACGCCGGCGCGGGCTCGAACGCTCCGCCAGGGAGTCGCCGTCCGAACGCTGTGCCATGCCCGCGCCGCCCCTCCCGAATTTGGCTGGCGGCGATCATAGCACGGCACCGTGATGCTTCCGGCGGAACGACTGCCTACGGTACGACCTGATCTATTGTGATGCGCAAGCCCGTTGCGCCAGGCTTGACCGGCCCGCTTTTGCCGAACAGGTCACCGGGCTGCGGAAGCGCATTACCGGTTTTCGACAGGCGCGCTTCGACGATCACTTCGCTCGCACTCGAGAGCTTCGCCCCCGCGGCCATGCTCATCGCATCGTCCAGCGCGAAGTCCTTCGGCAATTCGCTGGCCGGTATGCGCATCGCGGCGAGCGGCATGCGCGGTCCGGTCGGAGCGCGCGCGAAAATGAAAACGGTATCGGTAGGTGCGACTTTTGCCGCCAGGCCCGGGCTCACTGCGACATGGCCGCTGACCGTGCCGCCGTTGCCTGCGGCGCTGGCGCGCGGCCCCGGCGCTGGCATCGTGTTCACGGCATCCGGCGCTCCGCCACCCAGCTCCGCAATCACGGCCGCAACCTGCGTTGCGTCCTCGGAGCCCGGGGGCAGCTGCGCGGCAAGCCGGTGCCAGTAGGTGAGCGCCTTGGCAGGATCGTGTGCCTCCATTGCCGCCGTCGCCGCCAAGGCCAGCGCCTTCCCGTGTTTCGGATCGATGGCCAGTGCGCGCTCTACCAGCACGAGCGGCTTGCCGGCGAGATGTCGACTCTGCAGCATCCCCAACGTATCGGCGTAATCGGCGAGCAGATCGGGGTTGTCTGGCGCCCGCGCCAGCGCCTTCGTGTAGGCTTCCGCCGCCGCGGGAAAGCGACCAAGCACGTAATACGAGCGCGCCAGCAGCGCCCAGCCTTCGGCATTGTCCGGATGCTGCTCGAGCCGACGCTCCAGCGCGCCGACCATCGCGGCGATCTGCGGGTCGCTCAATTCCTGTCCTCCGTCGGTGGCCGCGGCGACGGCGGAGGCTGCGGGATCGCCTAGACGGCCGTAGAGGAAGATCGCCAGCACCGGAATGCTGACCAGCAGCCCTAGCGCCAGCGGCCAGGACCGACGTGTCGTAGTGCTGCGCGCGGGCGAGCGGGGCGGCGCACCGATTTCGTCGGCAACGCGCTGCGCAAGATCGGACAGCACGACCTCGCGCTCGGCGCCGGTGATCGCACCCGATGCGAAGTCCTGCTCGGCGGCGCGCTTTTGATCCCTGAATACCGCGATTGCGGCCGAGTCGGCGTCCGGCTCCGCGCCACCGCGCTGGGTGCGCAGCAGCGGCCAGAGGAGCACGCCCAACGCGGCAACGAGCAGCGCCCCAGCGAGAAACCAGAAAATGAGCATCAGCAGAGAATTCCGCGGCAGACGCGATACGCGCATTATACGGTCAGCGCGAGCGCCGCCCGCCGGCTTTGCGTCGTCCGGCAGGAAGGCGCCGGCACGGGCTTCTGCTATCATCTTGCCGCGGACGAACGATGAGCAAAGAGACGCCCGACCAGGACATACGCGAGGCCTCGCTCGAATATCATCGCGCGCATCCGCCGGGCAAGATCTCGATCCTGCCGACCAAGCAGCTGATCAATCAGCGCGATCTCGCGCTCGCTTATACGCCGGGCGTCGCCGCCGCCTGCGACGAAATCGTCCGCGATCCAGCCGAAGCTCGCAACCTCACCGCACGCGGCAATCTGATAGGCGTCATCACCAACGGCACCGCGGTGCTTGGCCTCGGCGCAATCGGCCCGCTCGCCGGCAAACCGGTGATGGAGGGGAAGGCGGTCCTGTTCAAGAAATTCGCCGGCATCGACTGTTTCGACATCGAAATCGACGAACGCGATCCGGACCGCCTGGTCGATATCATCTGCGCGCTCGAGCCGACGTTCGGCGGCATCAATCTGGAAGACATCAAGGCGCCCGAATGCTTCTATGTGGAGCGCAAATGCCGCGAGCGCATGCGCATTCCGGTATTCCACGACGACCAGCATGGCACGGCGATCATCGTGGGCGCTGCGGTGCTCAACGGTCTTCGCGTCGTCGGCAAGGAGATGCGCGCGGTCAAGCTCGTGTGCTCGGGCGCGGGCGCGGCCGCGCTCGCCTGTCTCGACCTGCTTGTGGAGCTTGGTGTCCAGCGCCAAAACATCTGGGTCTCCGACATTGCCGGCGTCGTTTATCGCGGCCGCAAGGAGGAGATGGACGACAACAAGGCGCGCTACGCGCAAGCTACCGACGCGCGAAAGCTGGCCGACATCATCCCCGGCGCCGACATCTTCATCGGTCTGTCGGCGCCGCGCGTGCTGAAGCCCGAAATGCTGAAGCAGATGGCGGACAGACCGTTGATCATGGCCCTGGCCAATCCCGAGCCCGAGATCATGCCCGATGTCGCCAAGGCGGCGCGGCCCGATGCGATCATCGCCACCGGCCGGTCTGACTTCCCGAACCAGGTCAACAACGTTCTTTGCTTTCCGTTCATTTTCCGCGGTGCACTGGATGTTGGCGCGACGACGATCAACGAAGCGATGAAGCTCGCGTGCGTGCGCGCGATTGCCGACCTTGCGATGGTCGAGCAATCGGACATCGTCGCCACCGCGTACGGCGTGCAGGATGTCAAGTTCGGGCCCGACTACCTGATCCCCAAGCCATTCGACCCCAGATTGATCGTGATGATCGCGCCGGCGGTGGCGCGGGCGGCGATGGCGTCCGGCGTCGCGACGCGTCCGATCGCGGACTTCGACGCCTACCACGCGCGCCTGTCGCAGGTCGTCTATCACTCGGGCCTCTTGATGAAGCCGATTTTCCAGGCCGCGAAGAAGGCGCCGAAGCGCGTCGTCTACGCCGAAGGCGAGGAGGAGCGCGTGCTGCGCGCCGTGCAGGTCGTCGTCGACGAGGGCCTGGCCAAGCCGATGCTGATCGGTCGCCCCGCGGTGATCGAGCGCCGCCTGGCGCGCTACGGGTTGCGCATCAAGCCCGGCGTCGACGTCGAGATCGTCAATCCGGAATCCGATCCACGCTACCGGGCCTACTGGACCGAGTACTACCGGCTGGCGCAGCGCAAAGGCGTGTCGCAGCAGTTCGCCAAGATCGAGATGCGCCGCAGGCTGACGCTGATCGGCGCGATGATGATACACATGGGCGACGCGGACGGCATGCTGTGCGGGACGTTCGGCGCGCATTCGGCGCACCTGCACTATGTCGCGCAGGTCGTCGGCCTGCGCGAGGGCCTGACGACCTGGGGGGCGATGAATGCGGTGCTGCTGCCTGACCGGACGGTGTTCATCGCCGACACCTATGTCAACCGGGATCCCACCGCCGAGCAGATCGCGGAGATCGCGCGCCTGGCCGCCGAGGAAGTGCGCCGCTTCGGCATCACCCCCAAGGTGGCGCTGGTGTCGCATTCGAGCTTCGGCTCGAGCGCTGACCCGCAGGCGCGCAAGATGCAGGCGGCGTTGGCGCTGATCAATGCCCAGGAACCCGATCTGGAAGTCGAAGGTGAGATGCAGGGCGATGCCGCGCTTTCCGAGCAGATCCGCAGAAAGGTTTTTCCCGACGCGCGGCTCAAGGGCGATGCCAATCTGCTGATCATGCCGACGCTGGACGCGGCCAATATTTCGTTCAACCTGCTGAAGGTCGCCGCCGGCAGCGGGCTGACGCTGGGGCCGATCCTGCTCGGCGTGGCGCAGCCGATTCACATCCTCACTTCGTCCGCTACCGTTCGGCGCATAGTCAACATGACCGCATTGGTTGTCGTCGACGCCGCGGTCGAGCGGCAGCCCGCCCTGATCTGACGTTGCGGCTTTCCGCCGCCTTATTGCTCTTCGCTGTAAGAATTACACGCCGGCCAGGCGTCTTTGATCACAATCGATCCGCCGGCGCGAGCGCAGCAACGGGTGCGAGGGTCGGCATGATTCCTGCTGCGGACTCTCCATTCGCGGGCCGGCGCTTCGCCTCCGCGCCGGTCATCCCCAGGAGACGTCATGAGCAAACAACCCTTTCTTTCCGACGTGGCGAGCCTGCGCAAGCGCGCACGGGAGCATATCGAAGAAGGCGCGGTCACACCCGGATACGGCGGCGACACCCAGACCGCGATTCGCGTGCTCAACGAAGCGCTCGCCACCGAAATCATCTGCGTGCTCCGTTACCGACGCCACTATTTCATGGCCCGCGGAATCCACGCCGGGCCGGTGGCCGCCGAATTCCTCGAGCATGCCACCGAGGAGCAGGCGCACGCGGACCTGATCGCCGAGCGCATCGTGCAGCTCGGCGGTGAGCCGAATTTTTCGCCGGAGGGGCTGGCGACGCGCAGCCATTCGGAATACGTCGAAGGCAAGGACCTGGTCGATATGATCAAGGAAGATCTGGTCGCCGAACGGATTGCAATCGACAGTTATCGCGAGATCGCGGCGTTTTTCGCACCGTTCGATGCAACTTCGCGGCGGCTGATGGAGCAAATCCAGGCGAAGGAGGAGGAGCACGCCGACGACCTTGCCGACCTGCTGACCCATCTGCCGCACAACCTTAAAAACTGATCGTGACGTAGGCCGTTGTCCGACAGCGGGCGCGCTTTGCGCTGACACGAGAAACAGTCGCGGACCGATAGCGGCAACCCGCGGCACTCGGCATAGTCTGTCTACCACAGGGAGACAGGCATGTTCAGGCAAGCTCAGGAAAGCGATAGCACCCGGACACCGGACCTGTTCCCCGAAGTGGAAGTGAAGCGCGCCGGGCTTGGGCGATCGCCGATCGTCGGCGCGGACAGCTTGCTTGGCTGCATCGTGCTCGACAGCCAGGGCCAGCGCGTCGGTGAGTTGCTCGACGTACTGGTCGACATGCACGCCGGCCGCGTCGCTTACGGCGTTGTCGTTCTCGATCACGCGCCGGACTGGAGCGAGCGTCTGATCGCGGTGCCCTGGAACACCATGTACATGCAGGTCGACGGCGACGGGGTCTGCATCAACGCCACGCGCGATTGGATCGAGCGAGCGCCATCGATGCGCGTCGAAGCGATGAACGAGCTGCTCGATCGCGAGCTGGCCGTGTTCATCCATGCGTATTTCGGCGCGAAACCGTATTGGGAGCGTGCCGCACAACACTCCTAGCGGCACGAGGCCAGAACCGCCGGCCATGAGGCGGGGATAGACATTTGCAAGGAGCAAAAATGCACAGTCACCTAAAGCCTATGATCGCGATTACAGCGCTGGCGTCGAGCTTGCTGCTTGTCGTCGGCTGCGGCCCACAGGGTAGCGGTACCGGCACGACCGTCGGCCAGAAGATGGACCGGGCGGCCGACAAGGTCGCCGATACCACCGCTAACGCGAGCGCAAAGGTCGCGACGGCGACCGACGACACGGCGATCACCGCCAAGGTCAAGGCGGCGCTGATTGCGGAGCCGGGCCTGAAGTCGACCGACATCAACGTCGACACCAAGGAAGCCACGGTGACCCTGTCCGGGACCGTTGCCTCCAATGAGTTGCGCGACAAGGCGAAGCAAATCGCTTCGTCGACCAACGGCGTCAAGAACGTCGTCGACAATCTGGTCGTCAAATCAGCTTGACGGCGTCGCATCGGAGCAGCGATGAATCGTGATCGGATCGAAGGACGCCTGAGGTCGTTCATCGGCGCACTCGAAGAGAACTGGGGCCGCGTGATCGGCGATCAAACGCTGCAGTTCCGAGGCGAACGCTCGCGCTCGCTGGGGCGGATCCAATCCGGCTACGGCGCGGTGCGCGACCGGCCGGTGCTCGACCGCCGTCGCAGCGCAGGTTGACCCCCACGCGGGCGGCGCCTTCGGCGCGCCCGCGTGGGGTTGGCGGCCGGTTTAAGGGTTTTGTTTCGGGATCGTCACTACGACGGTCGTTCCCTCTGAAGTCGAGGACACCGACAGGTTGCCGCCGAAGTGCTGGGCGCGCTCGCGCATGCCCCGGACGCCGTGCGACATCGGCTTGCGCAAGTCTTCCTCGCTGACGCCGTCGCCGTCGTCCCGGACAGTCAGTACGTAGGCGCGGTCGGTTTGCGCCAGCCCTATCCAGGCATTGGTCGCTTTGGCGTGGCGCGCCACGTTGGTCACTGTTTCCTGGAATATGCGGAAGAGCGCCAATCCACGTTCGCGATCGATTGCAATGTCCGGATTGGGCGTATCGAGATGAAGCCCTAGCTTGGTGTGTTTTTCGTATTCGCCGATCTGCCAGCGCAGCGCTGCGGCGAGACCGAGGTCATCGAGCATGCTGGGTCTCAAGTCGGTGACGATCTTGCGTGTCGTGGCCACGGCGGAGTCGACCAACTGGATCATCGCGCTGCGCTTGGCCCGCGCCTCCGAGAGGTGGGCCGGCAGCTGCGCGTCGAGTGACTCCAGGTCCATCTTCAGCACGCTCAGCGTCGCGCCGAGCTCGTCGTGCACCTCGCGCGCGATGCGCTGCTTCTCTTCCTCGCGTACCGTCTGCAGGTGCCGCGACAGCTCGCGCAGCTCCTCGCGTGAGCGCTCGAGCTCCACCTGCGACAGACGGCTTTGCGTGTCGTCGAACACGACACCGTCCCAAAGCACGCCCGCGTTTTCCGCCTGCCTGGGACGGGCCCGAATACTGATCCATCTTTCGGTCGACTCGTGGCGCGGCTGGATCCGGCCGCTCCAGCTCCAGTTCGAAAGCTGTGCGGCGGATGCTTCGAGCGTTGCTTCCAGATGCGGTCGCTCGGCGGGCGCGACGAGGTCGAAAAACGCCGCGCTGTCCGCGGTCAGCGCCGCCTCGGTAAGACCGGTCAGCGCGGCGACACCCTCGCTGACATACGAGAACGACAGCTTGCCGGCGGGGTCGCGCAGCAACTCGAACACCATGCCTGGCACGTTGGCCGTCATGCCCTGATAACGCGCCTCGCTTTCCTTGAGCGCACTTTCCATCGCGCGCCGCACCGTGTTGTCGTAGCAGGCGTTCAGGTAGCCGGCAAAGCGTCCCTGCATGTCGTAATACGGACGGCCATTGCAGATAATCGATCCGAAGCTGCCGTCGGCGCGGCGCATCCTGAACTCGTATTCGAAGGTCTTCTGCGCGGGAAAGGTTTCCGCGATGATTTCCCGCCAGCGGGCGCGATCGTCGGGATGCACGCCGTCCAGCCAACCCGAGCCGAACTCCTCTTCCTGCCTCCTGCCTGTGTACTCGAGCCACGCCTGGTTCAGGTAGTCACAGGCTCCGGTGGTGTCGGAGCGCCAGACCAGGTTGGGGAATCCCGAGAACAGCGAAAAATAAAAGTCGCGCGCGCGTTCGGTCTGCTCACGCAGCTCGAGTCGCATCGTCGCGTCGCGGGTGACAATGGAAAAGCCGCGAAGATTGCCGGGCTCATCGCGGATCGCCGAAATTATGTCGTCGCCGCAATACCGGCTTCCGTCCTTGCGCAGGTGCCAGCATTCCTCCTCGTACCAGCCGCGCCTGGCTGCAACAGCGAGCTCTTTTTCCGGCGGCTCCTTGCGATCGGGCGGGTAGAGCACCGAAAAGTGCTTGCCGACGATCTCGGTCGCCGTATAGCCGTTCAGGGCCTGCGCGCCGGGATTCCAGCTCGCAACCCGTCCTTCGGTGTCGAGCATGTATATCGCACAATCCTTGACCGCGTTGATGATCAGGCTCGTGCGGTTTTCGCTTTCGCGCAATTCCTGCTCGACGTGATAGCGCCGTGCAATATCGCTGACCAGCCGCTCGTTGGTGCGCTTGAGATTTCTTGCATTGGCGCGGGCAGTCTGGAAAAGGTAGGTCGAAAGCGCGAGCAGCGTGGCCATGATCGTACCGAGCGCCAATGCGGCGATCGGCAACGACGATGCGCCGGAGGCGACCAGATTCTGCGTCGGCGTCGCGCGCAGCGTCCAGTGCGCATTCTGCACGACCAGGGGAAGCTCCTGCGACCATTTGTTGGCCGCCCGGGGGCCGTCGGGAGCGACGGTGCGCACGACTCGTCCGTTCTGCACGATCTCGATGTAATGCTCGGGAAAGGGCTGGTCGAGGATCGACTTCGGCCATCCGGTACGCGCCAGTGACGCCGAGATGATCGCGCGCAACTCGCCGCCCTGGAATACGGGAACGTAGAGCACGAGACCCTCCCCTCCCATCTTCAGGTCGACAAAGGGGCTCAGCGTGCTTCGACGCGTGCTGACCGCCAGATCGATAGCTGCGCGTCGCAACGGATCGATGCGTGGGTCGAAGCCGACGAACGGCTCGGCGCTGGAAGGAACCGCCTGCTCGACGACGTAATCGGCGCCGCTCAGCGCCACCGCATCGACCGCTGCGACGCCTTTCAGCAGGCCCTGGGCGTCGCGTTTCCACGCTTCCCGATCGGCATACGCCAGCGAACGATCGGCCAGCCGCTCAACGATGTCGATGCGGGCGTACAGATCGCGCTGGATCTGGCCGCGTGCGTCCGCTGCGACAAGCGCGGTGCTGCGCTGGATGAAGCGCGATTCCTCCACGGTCAGTGCGCGCCAGAGAACAAGTGCGCACGCAAAAACGGCAAGCCAGACGATAAGCGGCGCCGAGCGGCGCAACGCCTTCCGCTCGCCGCCGCTGGTCAGCATCGCGTAGGCGAGCATCGTGGCGGCGAGCACCGTGTAGACCGCGCCCGTCGCCCGCTCGCCACCGGTCAGCTGCAGCGACTCGGACGCGACCGTGCTGCCGCTCCATGCGGCAAACAGCATCAGCAGTGAAAGCGCCAGCGCGATCGAAGTAAGCAACGCGACCGTGATCGCGTGCCACGGCCTCCGGCTTTTCCCCGGTCGAAGCAACAGCAGCAGGGCAGCGCCGATAACGACTGCGATCAGCGCGGTTAGCAGCCCCATGTCATTGTAGGAACCATCCGCGAGCGGCAGCCAGGGATTGGCGAGTATCGGACGCAGCGGAATGCCGTCCGGGACAACCCAGGCGGCGAGCCTTACGCCGCCCAGCGCTAAGGTAAGCAGCGCAAACAGGCGAGCGCTTCGTGTTGCGCCGACAACGTGCAGCGCCAATGCCGCGCTGGCGAAGGCGATCGCCCACGCGGCGTCGTACTGAATCCGATCGAAACCCGCAGCCATCGGCACGGGTTCTGGCGCGTGCCAGCTGACGATCGTCAAACCGGCGAAGACGGCGAGCCCGGCGCCGACGGCGAACAGCAACGCCGGAATCCAGGCATCCATGCGGAAGGAACGGGTGATCGGCATAGGGTCTTGCGCACGCCGCAAGGCAAGCGCAAAGAATGGATGTTAGCTGATCCCGACGCAGCGGGGCGGTGGAATGCGGTCGGGCTCCCGATTCAGCGAGCGAAGAGCTTATAGCGTCGAAACAAGGTGCGCGTCAACGCGCACATCGTCGACGTGCGCGTCGCCGCGTCATTTGCGCGCACGACAAGGGCGTCAATGCCGCGTTGCGCGGATCGCAAGCGGTGGTGAACTCGATGCGACCGATTGCGGCGACAGCTCAGCGAGGAGCCTTGCCCGGACGGGGCGGACGTCGTCGCTGATCCGAGTCGGCGTCGGGATCGCTGTCGGGCTCGGTTTCCGGGACGTGCTCTTCGGGATTGTCCTCCGGCTCCTCGACTGGCGGATGCGGCCGCGGCGTGTGCGCTACCGGGGTATCGCGCTCTACGTCCCGTACTGGGTCGATCGGAGATTCGATATTCGTGCGTCCGTTGCGGCCTTCGCCAGCGCTCGGCGACTCGACGGCAACTTCGTCCCGCGGATGGTCCGGATTTGTCTGCATGGCATCGTCCATTTTCGAGGTCGCGAACTAGCGCGACTACTCTCGCAAGCGCCATGCCAAGGGGTCGCGTCCCACGCGTGTCATGGCGCCGGGATGCTTGCGACGTTTCTACAAACGATCTGTCGTTTATTGCAATCCGGATTGCAACTCGTGCCGCCGCGCAAGCTGCGCACGAGGCCGCTGTCGAGTGAAAGCGATGCTGGCACGCGGCTTGCGACAGACCGCGCGCAGGGCGTCGGGAACATTGGGTTCGTTCAGCCCTCCCATGAACCGAGTTCGATACACCCGGCGCACCTGCTCCACTCTTCAATGGCGGTCCGCGGCAATCATGCGGGACGCCGCGCGGTAAGAATCCGCCGCGCGCTCATCGGTCTGATTAACGCGGCCGTGGGAACGTTGCAACCTCCTCGCCGACGCCGAGGGTCCAATGGGCGAGCTCATCCGTTGTAGGACTTGATCCTACAACGCTACCCATTACGCCTACAGAATTTACAGAGCAAGACCTATACCGGCTCCAACCCGCCTAGGGGAGTATTGGCCCGTCCAAAGTTCAAGTTCAATAACAACGGAGAGGGCCATGTTTGGAGAGCTTCAGAGCATCGCTAATCTTGCCAAGTATCCGGCCAATGCGCCCGCTGATGTTGCGCCGCGCGCGACAGCCAGGATATCCAGCGAAAAGCGTCTCGAGCATTTCGGTTTGCTGTACGGCGCATGCCAACCGATGCGCGATCTGTTTCACGGGCTCGATCGCCTGGCGCGCTCCACGGCACCGGTGATGATCCTCGGTGAAAGCGGCTCCGGCAAGGAACTGGTCGCAACGACGCTGCACCATCTCTCCCCACGCAAGGACCGCCCGTTCATCGCGGTCAATTGCGGCGCGATCCCCGAGACCCTGATCGAAAGCGAGTTGTTCGGCCATGAGCGCGGCAGCTTTACCGGCGCCGCGAGGACGCACCGCGGGTGCTTCGAACGAGCCGACGGAGGCACGCTGTTTCTGGACGAAGTGACAGAGATGCCTGTCGAGATGCAAGTGCGGCTGCTGCGCGTTCTCGAGACCGGCCGGTTCACGCGCGTCGGTGGCGATCAGGAAATCGGCGCCGACGTCAGGGTGCTGGCGGCGAGCAATCGCGATCTGCGGCAGGCGGTAGCGTCGGGGAAGCTGCGCGAGGATCTGATGTACCGGTTGTGCGTCATTCCGGTCAACGTCCCGCCGCTGCGCGATCGCGGCGATGACGCGGTGCTGCTGGCGGAAATGTTCCTTGGCGAGCTCAACGAAGAGCAGGGCGAGCAGAAGACGCTCAGCGCTGAGGGCCGGCGAAGGATAGTCGAGCACACGTGGCCGGGCAATGTGCGCGAGCTGAAGAACGTGATCCACCGGGCGTTCGTGCTTTCCGACGAGGAAGTCCAGATCGACATCAGCACTTTTTCGGCTCTCGGCCGGGACCGCGGCGAAGACTGCGGCACGGCGGCGACCGGATCCGCGATGAGCACGCCCGCAATGTCCGATTCGTCGGTGCTGCGCATTTCCGTCGGCATGTCGCTGGACGAGGTCGAAAGGACGTTGATCACGGCGACGCTGCAGGCGGTCGGCGGCAGCAAGACTGAAGCCGCGCGTCTGCTCGGCATCAGTCTGAAGACGATGTACAACCGGCTGCATGCCTATGGAGATGGATGCATACGGCGCAAGCCGATGCAGTCGAACGGCTACGATGCGCTGGCTGCGTGACCGCCACGGCTGGTCGGGCGCGACGGCCCGACCTATAATCTATAATCAAGGAGAGCCGTGATGCGTGAAGGGGGGGAAACTATGACGCAAGGCGAACGTGCCGCGTTGCCGGGACGCAAGACGCGCGTACTGATCGTCGACGATCACGCGCTGGTTCGCGCCGGATTCAAACAGCTGCTGGACACGACGGACGACCTCGAGGCTGCGGGCGAAGCCGGAACCGCAGCCGCCGCGTTGAGCCTGGCGGCGACCGGTCGATTCGACATCGTCTTGCTGGACATTTCGCTTCCAGACGCCAACGTCCTGGAGACGGTGAGCTCGCTGCGCCGCAAGCAACCGGAGCTGCCGATCCTCATCGTCAGCATGTATCCGGAAGAGCAATACGCAGTCAATCTGCTGCGCGCCGGTGTCAGCGGTTTTTTTCCGAAAGCCGGCGAAGCCAAGGACATGCTGCAGGCACTGCGCACGATCGCGAGCGGCAAGAAATACATCAGTGCCTCGCTGGCCGAGGCGCTCGCAATGGAGGCGGCGGGCGATGCCGCCGAACCCCTCCACCGGCAGTTGTCCAACCGTGAGTTTCAGATCTTCGTGCAGCTTGCTGCGGGCAAAACCGTTACCGACATCGCGGGAGAGCTCTGTCTAAGCGTCAAGACCGTGAGCACCTATCGCACGCGCATTCTCGAGAAGATGAATTTCGCGCGCAATGCGGAGCTCACGGCGTATGCGCTCCGGCACAGTC
>Ga0207676_10000169_pt1 | contig 57208 bp, 59 predicted proteins | sample KBSSwiS72_FD_184307 | JGI IMG/M metagenome (GOLD analysis project Ga0207676, IMG submission 184307) | Switchgrass rhizosphere microbial communities from Kellogg Biological Station, Michigan, USA - KBS Switchgrass S7-2 (SPAdes) (version 2) | ecosystem: Host-associated > Plants > Roots >...
CCGTCCTCGGTGCGGTTGATGCCGACATCGATCACCGTCGCGCCGGGCTTGATCCATTCGCCCTTGATCATCGCCGGGCGGCCGACCGCCGCGACGACGATATCGGCGCGCTTCACCACGCTCGACAGGTCGCGCGTCCTGGAATGCGCCACCGTCACGGTGCAGCTTTCGCGGATCAGCAATTGCGCCATTGGCTTGCCGACGATGTTGGAGCGGCCGACTACCACGGCGTCGAGTCCGGTCAGGTCGCCCAGCACGTCCTTGAGCAGCATCACGCAGCCATAAGGCGTGCACGGCACGAAACCGTGCAGCCCCGTCGCCAGCCGCCCGGCATTGACCGGGTGGAAGCCGTCGACATCCTTGTCGGGGTCGATGCGGGTGATCACGACCTGTTCGTCGATATGTTTGGGCAAGGGCAGCTGGACGAGGATGCCGTCGACCGTCGGATCGGCGTTGAGCGCCTCGATCAGCGCCAGCAGGTCGTCCTGAGCCGTATCGGCCGGCAGGCGGTGCTCGAAACTCTCCATGCCCGCGGCGAGCGTCGCCTTGTGCTTGGAGCGGACATAGACCGCCGATGCCGGGTCCTCGCCGACCAGCACCACCGCCAACCCCGGCGCGCGGCCGGCGGCGGCGCGGAACGTGGCGACCTGGCCCGCGATCCGCGCGCGCAGGTCGGCGGCGAACGCCTTGCCGTCGATGATCCGTGCCGTCATCGCGGCCTCACACCACGCCGCCGGCGAGCGTGAGATAGAGCTGCGGCAGGATGATCGTCATCAGGATGTAGATGATCAGCAGCACGACCAGCGGCGACAGGTCGAGCCCGCCGAAGTCCGGCATGATGCGGCGGATCGGACGATAGAGCGGATCGGTCATCTTCTGCAGCGCGTTCCACACCGCGCGCACCGTGTCGTTCCACGTGTTGATGATGTTGAACGCGATCAGCCACGACATGACCGCCTGGATGACGATGATCCACCACAGGATGTTGAGCAGAACCTCGGCGATCCGGAACAGGACGAAGAGCAAGGATTCCTCCTTCGAATGACTTGGCGCGGCAATACAGCAAAGCCCCGAGCGCGAACAGGGCCGCCCGTCAGCGGCGAATCAGCGTACCCGCGCCGCGCCGGGTGAACACCTCGAGCAGCATGGCGTGCGGCACGCGCCCGTCGAGGATGACCGCCGCGTCCACGCCGGCCTCGACCGCGGCGACACAGGTCTCGATCTTGGGGATCATCCCGCCGGTAATCGTGCCGTCCTCGCGCAGGCCGGCGACCGCCGCGGGGTCGAGATCGGTCATCAGCGCGCCCGATTTGTCGAGCACGCCGACCACATCGGTCAGCATGAACAGCCGCGAGGCGCCCAGCGCCGCGGCGATCGCGCCGGCCATGGTGTCGGCGTTGATGTTGTAGGTGTGGCCGTCGTCACCGATCGCGATCGGCGCGACCACCGGGATGATCCCGGCGTCGGACAGCGTGTCGATGATGCGCCGGTCGACGCCGACCGGCTCACCGACGAAGCCGAGATCGACATGGCGCTCGATGCCCTGCAGCCGGTCGGGCGTGTCGCGACCGACCTTGGCGGCGCGGACGAAGCCGCCGTCCTTGCCCGAAATGCCCACCGCGCGACCGCCGGCCTGGCCGATCCAGCCGACGATCTCCTTGTTGATCGATCCGGCGAGGACCATCTCGGCGATCTTGGCCGTCTCGGCATCGGTGACGCGCAGCCCGTTGACGAAGCTCGATTCGACCCCGAGCCGCTTCAGCATCGCACCGATCTGCGGCCCGCCGCCATGGACCACGACCGGGTTGATCCCGACCGCCTTCATCAGCACGACATCCTCGGCGAAATCGCGCGCGGCTTCCGGATCGCCCATGGCGTGCCCGCCATATTTCACGACGAAGGTCGCGCCGGCATAGCGCTGCATATAGGGCAGCGCCTCGACCAGCGTTTCGGCCTTGTTGAGCAAGGCGGGATCGGGGGAATAATCGGTCATGATGCGCGGGCGCTTAGGCTGAGAGCGGCCTGCCGTCCAGCCAGCGCCCGATCGCGACCATCAGATAGATCAGCGGCGGCACCAGCGCGGCCGACAGCACGACCTTCACGATCATCTGTCCGAGCAGGATCTCGCGGATCGGAAATACACCATAAAAGGCGATGCTCACGAATAGCAGGGTGTCGACGATCTGGCTGAGGATGCTCGCGGCCCCCGCGCGCAGCCACAACATCGCCTGTCCTTCGCGCCCCTTGAGGTAGGAAAAGACCGTCACGTTGAGCGTCTGCGAAATGCCGTAGGAGATGATCCCGGCGATCCAGATGCGCGGCGTCGCGCCCATCATCAGCGCGAAAGCGTCGCGGCGTACCGGATCCATGTCGCTCGCCGCCGGGATGACCAGCACCACCAGCGACAGCAGGATCGAGACGACCAGCGGCACGAAACCGAACTGCACCAGCCTGTTGGCGGTCTTCGCGCCGTGCAACTCGGCAATCGCGCTCGACGTGATGACCAGCAGCAGGAAGGCGAAGATGCCCGCCTCGATCGCCAGCGGGCCGAGGCCGAACACCGGGCCGAGCGCGGACAGCGGTCCCAGCGCGACCTGCTTGTTGCCGAGCACGCCGGCGATACATACCATGCCGCCGTAGAAGATCGAGAAAGCGAAGAGCGAGCGCGGGATCGCGGGCGTGGGTGTATCCATCCTCCGTTGCTAGCGCAGAACGGGCCGGCGTCAAACCGCGCGCGACTGTGGAGATTTGCGCTTCGCCTGAAGTACCCCTTCCGTCACCCCGGACTTGTTCCGGGGTCCACCGTGCCGCCTAAGCGAAGCCATCGGCGCTTGCGGCGCGGTGGATGCCGGAACAAGTCCGGCATGACGGCAAAATGGTCATGCACGCGACCGATGAAAAGCAGGCCTCCTTCGAGACTAGCCCGCGCAGCGATTCCCCCTGTATGGTGGTGCGCTTGACCGGCGATGCGCCGGACCAGGGAAAACGAGGCGGGCACGCGTCAATGAATCGAATCCTGATCGGCATCGCGGGCCTCGCGGTCATCCTCGGCATCGCGTTCCTGCTGTCGACCGATCGCCGGGCGATCCGGCTGCGCGTGGTCGGCGCGGCGTTCGGGTTGCAGGCCGGTATCGCTGTGCTCGTCCTCTATACGCCATGGGGTAAATCGGTGCTCGAGTTTCTATCGGGCGGCGTGGCCAACCTGCTCAGCTATGCCAATGCCGGCACCACCTTCCTGTTCGGCAAGTTGGCCGGCGATCCGTTGGGCAAGAACTTCGCGATCCAGGCGCTGCCGGTGATCATCTTCTTCGCCGCCCTGGTCTCGATCCTCTATTATCTCGGCATCATGCAACTCATCGTGCGCTGGCTCGGCGGCGCGATTGAATGGGTGATCGGCGTCTCCAAGGTGGAATCGTTGTGCGCCGCGGCCAATATCTTCGTCGGCCAGAGCGAATCGCCGCTCGTCATCCGGCCCTATCTCGCCGGGTTGACCCAGGCACAGCTGTTCACCGTGATGACCAGCGGCATGGCGGGCGTCGCCGGCACGATCCTCGCCGCCTATGCTTCGATGGGCATCCGTATCGAATATCTTCTCGCCGCCAGCTTCATGGCAGCGCCTGGCGGTATCCTGATGGCCAAGATCATCATGCCCGACCGGCTCGTCACCCCCGACAGCCAGCTGCCGCTCGGCGACAATCCCGAGGACGAGATCATCGCCATCGCCGAGGCGAGCCATGACGAGGAGAAGCCCGCCAACATCATCATGGCCGCCGCGCAGGGCGCGCAGACCGGCGTCAGGCTGGCCGTCGCGGTCGGCGCAATGGTGCTCGCCTTTGTCGCGCTGGTCGCGCTGGCCAATGGCATCCTGGGCGGTATCGGCCACTGGTTCGGGATCGAGGATCTCAGCTTCCAGGGGCTGCTCGGCTATGTCTTCGCGCCGGTCATGTACCTGCTCAATGTGCCGTGGAGCGAGGCGGGCATCGCCGGCGGGCTGTTCGGCCAGAAGGTCGTCCTCAACGAATTCGTCGCCTATATCAGCCTCGGGCAGGAGAAAGGGCTTTCGCAGCACACCATCGCGGTGGTGACCTTCGCGCTGTGCGGCTTCGCCAATTTCTCGTCGATCGCGATCCAGATGGCGGTGACCGGCAGCCTGGCGCCCAACCAGCGCCCGGTGATCGCCAAGCTCGGCCTGCGCGCACTCGCGGCGGGCAGCCTGGCCAATCTGATGTCGGCGGCACTGGCAGGGCTCTTGATCCCCTATTAAGCGTTGGCGTCTGCAAGGAGAAACCTGATGGACGGCGTGACGGAAGTGGGAACGGACTGGGGCGCGGCCGCCGCGGCCGAGCTCGACGACGTGGTCGAGCTGCGACGGGCGATCCATGCCGACCCCGAGATCGGGCTGCACTGCGACCGCACCACCGCCAAGCTGCGCGCGGCGATCGCCGGGCTGCCGCTCGAAATCCATGAGAGCAAGTCGACCAGCGGCTTCGTCGCGATCCTGCGCGGCGGGCGCAACAATGGCCGCACCGTGCTGCTGCGCGGCGACATGGACGCGCTGCCGATGGAGGAGGAGACCGGCCTGCCCTTCGCCTCGAAGGTGCCCGGCGCGATGCACGCCTGCGGCCATGATGCGCATTCGGCGATGCTGGTCGGCGCGGCCCGTGCCTTGTGCGCGCGCAAGGACAGCCTGCCGGGCACGGTGGTGTTCATGTTCCAGCCCGGCGAGGAGGGTTATCACGGCGCGCGCTACATGATCGAGGACGGGTTGCTCGACATCGCCCGGCCCGAGGCGGCGTTCGCGCTGCACATCTCGCCCAACGCGCCCGCCGGCACCTTCGTCAGCCGGGTCGGCCCGCTGCTCGCCTCGACCGACACGCTCTACGCCACGATCCGCGGGCGCGGCGGCCATGCCGCGATGCCACACGACACGCTCGACCCGATTCCGGTCGCCTGCGAGATCGTCGGCGCGCTGCAGACCTTCCTCGCCCGCCGCGTGCCGGTGAGCGACCCGGCGGTGCTGACCATCGCCCAGATCAATGCCGGATCGGCGCACAACATCGTGCCGCAGACGTGCGAGATGACCGGCACGCTGCGCACCCTGTCGGAGCGCACCCGCGAGCTGATGCGCGATGCCTTCAAACGCATCGTCGAGAACATCGCCGCCGCGCACGGCCTGGTCGGCGAGGTCCGGCTCGAAAGCGGCTATCCGGTGACGATGAACGACCCGCGCGCCTATGACCTGATGCGCGGCCAGGCGATCGCGATGGGCGGCGAGGGCGCCTGGCAGGTGATGCCCGCGCCGATGATGGGCGCCGAGGATTTCGCCTATGTGCTGCGCGACGTGCCCGGCGCGATGGCGTTCATCGGCGTCGCCGAGACCGGCAGCGACCCGCGCACCAACCCGCCGCTCCACAACACCCGCATGACGATCGACGAAGCGACCATGGCGCGCGGCGTCGCGCTGCACTGCGCGGCGGCGGCGAAGTTCCTCGAGGACGGCTTCGACTGAGTTCTTGGCCCCTTCCGCAAGCGGGAGGGGAGAAGGTCAGGCCGGGCGGTGGTTCGCCACTACCGCTTCGACGACCGCCTGCATCAGCGCCTGGCGCTCGGGGATCGGGCGCGGCGTATCGCCGATCATCACCGCGATCGAATAGGCCTTGCCGTCGGGCGCGATCAGGAAACCGACATCGTTATAGCCCGCCGTGCGCCCGCCGAGATCCTGGCCGGTGCCGGTCTTGTGGCCGAAGGTCCAGCCCGGCGGCACCGCGCCGCGCAGTCGCTGCCGCCCGGTGTGCGACAGTTCCATCGTGCTCATCAGATATTGCGTCGAGCTCCACGACAGCAGCTTGCCCTGCTTGAGCTTGGCCAGCGCGCCGGCGATCGCCAGCGGCGCGGCGCCATCGGGCGGATCGGCGACGTAACGCTCGAACGCCTCGAGCCGCGCCGACGGCGCGAGCCGCGCGCGCGCCTGGGTGAAGGCATTGCCGAAGGCGAATTCCGGTTTCCATTCGAGGCCCGCGGTCTGGCTCTGCAACAGCCGCTCGCCGGGGCCGAAGCGGATGTCGCCGAGCCCCTTGCGCACGATGAAGTCGCGCACCGCCGCCGGGCCGCCGACATAGCGCAGCAGCCGGTCGTTGCAGGTGTTGTCGCTCATCGTCAGCGCGCGCTGGAGCAGGTCGCCGACGGTGGTGTGATAGCCATCGGCCTTGATCAGCGCGGCGACCGGCTGATGGAACAGCGTCATGTCCTCGCGCGTCAGCGTGATCGGGTCTTCGAGCTTGAGCCGGCCGGAATCGCGGAAGTCGAGCACGGTCATCGCGACCCACAGCTTCGACACGCTCTGCTGCGGCATGCGCTGGTCGCCCTGGCTGTCGACGCTCCAGCCCTGGTCGATGCTCCTGACCGCGATGCCCACGCGCCCATTGAAGGTCTTGCCCAGCGTGACGATGCTCGCCACCAGCGGTTGCGGCGCGGCCACTGGTGCCGGACGCGGTGCGGGCGGCGGCACGGCGATCACGACCCGATAGGCTGGCGGCGGCGGCGCGGCGCCGACATGCACGCGCGTATCGTGACCGCAGGCGCACAAGGCGCTCGCCAGCATCAGTGTCGCGACCGGCCGGGAAAGATTCAATGGAAGAATAGGCTGCACCACCGACTGTTTTCCCCGCATCCCCGAAATGACATTAGAGACAGAATCTCGTTGAGAAATCCCTAGCTCGCAACGTTGCGATGAATCGCATGTGACGCACGATGAAACGGTTGTCGCAATATCGCCATGCAGGGCATTGGATTCAATGCAGGAGTTTTACGGAAGCAGAGCGAGGACGAGATTGACCTCGCACCCGCAACCGCAGCGTCAAGGAACGAGCACCGTGTCGACCGCCTGGGGGAGCATGTCGGGATAATCGAGCGTGTAGTGCAGGCCGCGCGACTCATGGCGGTGCAGCGCGGAACGCACGATCAGCTCGGCGGTCTGTAGCAGGTTGCGCAGCTCGATCAGGTCGGGCGTGACGCGGAAATGGCCGTAATAATCCTCGATCTCGGCGGTCAGCAGCTTGATGCGGTGCTGGGCGCGCTCGAGCCGCTTGGTGGTGCGGACGATACCGACATAGTTCCACATGAAGCGGCGGATCTCGGTCCAGTTCTGCTTGATCACCACCTCTTCGTCGGAATCGGTCACGCGGCTCTCGTCCCAGCCGCGGATCGCCGGCACCGGCGGCAGATCGTCCCAGCGCGCGGCGATGTCACGCGCCGCCGCCTCGCCGAACACGAAGCATTCCAGCAGCGAGTTGGAGGCGAGGCGGTTGGCGCCGTGCAGGCCCGACTGGGTGCACTCGCCCGCCGCATAGAGCCCGGGAAGATCGGTGCGGCCATCGCGATCAATGACGATGCCGCCACAGGTATAATGCTGCGCGGGCACCACCGGGATCGGCTGCTTCGTCATGTCGATGCCGAGGCCGAGCAGCTTCTCATAGATGTTGGGGAAGTGGCCGCGGACGAACTCGGGCGGCTGGTGGCTGATGTCGAGATGGACGTAATCGAGCCCGAGGCGCTTGATCTCATGGTCGATCGCGCGAGCCACCACGTCGCGCGGCGCGAGCTCGGCGCGTTCGTCGAAGTCGGGCATGAAGCGGTAACCGGTGTCGGGGATCTTGAGCTGCCCGCCCTCGCCGCGCACGGCCTCGGTGATCAGGAAGTTCTTGACCTCGAGATTGTACAGGCAGGTCGGGTGGAACTGCATGAACTCCATGTTCGACACGCGTGCGCCGGCGCGCCACGCCATGGCGATGCCGTCGCCGGTCGCGCCGCGCGGCGCGGTGGAGAAGAGATAGGTCCGCCCCGCGCCGCCCGTCGCCAGGATCGTCGCGCGCGCGGTGAACAGACCGACATGGCCGGTGGCCCGATCGACCGCATAGACGCCCCAGACATTGCCGGCGCCGGAATAGCGCTCTTCATGGCGTGAGGTGGCGAGGTCGATCGCCACCTGATCGGGCACGAGCGTGATGTTGGGATGCGCCTCGGCGGCGCGCTGCAGCGCCATCTGCACCGCCCAGCCGGTGGCGTCGTCGACATGGACGATACGGCGATGCGAATGGCCGCCCTCGCGGGTGAGGTGGAGCGCGTCACCCTCGGTCGCGAAGGGCACGCCGAGCTCCTGCAGCCGCGCGATCGCGGCCGGCGCGCCCTCGACGACGAACTCGACCGTGGCGCGGTCGTTGAGCCCGGCGCCGGCGATCATCGTGTCCTCGATATGGCTCTCAAAGGTGTCGCCGGGCTCGAGCACCGCGGCGATCCCGCCCTGCGCCCAGGCCGTCGACCCCTCGTTCATCGCGCCCTTGGCGAGCACGGTGACGGTGAAGCGATCGGCGAGGTTGAGCGCGGCGGTGAGGCCGGCGGCGCCCGAGCCGATGATAAGGATGTCCGAGTTCATCTAGCCTCCCCTGAAGGGGAGGGGCTTGCGGAAAGAAGACCCTTACGCATTGGCCCCCCGCGTCAGGTTGAGGAACACATCCTCCAGGTCGGGTTCCTTGGTCGAGACCTCGACGATGCCGAAGCCGCCGGCCTGGACCGCCGCCAGCACCTGGCCGGCATTGGCCTGGTCCTTGCGGTAGGTGATCTCGAGCACGCGCTCGCCCTTCAACTCGATCTTCTGGAAGCAGACATTGGCCGGCAACGACGCGACGTCGCGGTCGACGGTCACCTCGACCAGCTTCTCCTGCGCCATGCCGACCAGCTCGCGGGTCGGCTTGTTGGCGATGACCTTGCCGTGGTTGATGATCGCGATCCGGTCGCACAATTGCTCGGCCTCTTCGAGATAATGGGTGGTCAGCACCACCGTCACGCCCTGCTCGTTGAGGCTGCGGACATAGGCCCAGAGCTGCTGGCGCAATTCGATGTCGACGCCGGCGGTCGGCTCGTCGAGCACCAGCACCGGCGGCGCGTGGACCATTGCCTTGGCGACCATCAGCCGGCGCTTCATGCCGCCCGACAGCGTGCGGGCATAGGCGTTGGCCTTGTCCTCGAGATGGACCGCGCGGAGCAGTTCCATCGAGCGGCGCTTCGCCCTGGGCACACCGTACAGCCCGGCCTGGATCTCCAGCGTCTCGACCGGCGTGAAGAAGGGGTCGAACAATATCTCCTGGTTGACGATGCCGATCGACGCCTTGGCGTTGCGCGGATGCGCGTCGATGTCGAAGCCCCAGATCGCCGCCGTGCCGCTGGTCTTGTTGACCAGGCCGGCCAGGATGTTGATCAGCGTCGACTTGCCCGCGCCGTTCGGCCCGAGCAGCCCGAACACCGAGCCGCGCGGCACCTCGAAACTGACCTCATCGAGCGCGCGCTTGCCGCCCGCATAGGTCTTGCACAGCTGGTCGATGGCGATGGCGGCTTCGGTCATGACCAGCCTGTAAGCGGGCGGGCGGGCAAGCTCAATGCCTGGGCGCGCGCGATGTTGGCGTGTGGGATAACGGGTCGGAGCGGTCGAATTCCCTGCCGCAGCGACATTGGCAGGGAATTTCGCACATATTTCGCCGGCGGTGGCAGGGAAATGGCGTGACGCGATGTTGGACGTTTCGGCGAGATTGGCGGGGGAAGATGTTGCGGGCGTGTTGGACGGGGCGGGCAAGTATCGGCGAAGTGAAGGCAGCGGGGCGCGATAAGTAAAGCCGGCTTTATGCGGCACGAGCTGCGACATGTTTGTTGATAATAGAGGGTGGCGGGGGTGGGTGACGAGTTCGGGACGCGGCGCAGTTTCCCAACATGGGTGATTGGTGGGGATCATCCAACAAGGCGCGGCCGGGCGGGTTGGTGACTGGGCCTTTCCTTGGAGGTTTATGCGAATAGCCGACACGAGTTTGCCTCTCTGCTTGCGGCCCGGGCGGCGGCTTTCCAACAGCCGTGGTGCGGGTGACGTGCGCGGTGAGCGGGGAGAATGGCTGATTGGGAGGAGCGGTTGAATCAAGGTGATCGACGGGCATGTTCGACGTCGGCAGTCGGGCCGGGTTCGGACTGTCGGCTTTCAACTTGGAACAAGGGTAAGCTGCCCTTTGCCGGCGCTATTTGCAGCGCCCGAACCGCCAATAGTCCCTTACGATTTCGAGAGCGTCGTCGTGAACAGGTTGGTGCGCAGTTTCACGAGTTGCTCGCGCAGGCCGGCAAACTGCGCGGCATCCAGGCCCATCGCTTCGACCTGCTCGCCGCGAAAGGCGAGCGCCTGTTCGCGCACGGATCGGCCCTGTGGCGTAATGCGCAGGCGTACCTGCCTTTCGTCCTCCGGATCGCGCTGCCGTGTCAGATATCCCATGGCCTCCAGCTTCTTCAGCAAGGGCGTGAGCGTGCTCGAGTCGAGATAAAGCTGGTCACCCAGGCCGCTGACGGTCCGGTCGTCCTTCTCGTACAAGGCGACCAGCACGATATATTGCAGATAGGTCAGCCCGAGCCGGTCGAGCACCGCCTTGTTGAGTCGGTTGACCGCCAGATTCGTCGAATAAATCGCAAAGCACAGGAAATCGTCGAGATTTTGCGTGTCGGCGGGGTCGGCATTCGGCGGGGTCGAGCCCATGACTTTCTCCAGAAATGGCCGGATCGCGGCCGCTTAGCTCGCGCATAGATAGTTTCGATGCGATTTAATCGCAAGGCCTTGACAGCGTCATCGCGGCGTGAGATTACTTATCGTGCGATCTAATCGCATCATAACAAAAAGGCACCGACCCTCAACCAAGGAGAAAACCCATGACCAGCATCACCGCTTCCGAAGCCATCCACCCGTTCCGCGTCGCCATCCCCGAGGCGGATCTCGTCGACCTGCACCAGCGCCTGGCGAACGCCCGCTTGCCTGAGCAGGAAACCGTTTCCGATTTCTCGCAGGGCGTACCGCTCAGGACCATCCGGCAGCTCCTCGATTATTGGAAGACCAGCTATGACTGGCGCAAGGTCGAGGCGCGGATCAACGCGCATCCCAACTTCATCACCGAGATTGACGGGCTGGATATCCACTTCATCCACGTCCGCTCGAAGCATGCGAATGCGATGCCGCTGATCGTCACGCACGGCTGGCCGGGGTCGATCGTCGAGCAGCTCAAGATCATCGAGCCGCTGACCAATCCGACCGCGTTCGGCGGCAGCGCGGGCGACGCTTTCGACGTGGTGATCCCGTCGATGCCGGGCTACGGCTTCTCGGGCAAACCGGCGACCACCGGTTGGGGCCCCGAGCGCATCGCCAGCGCCTGGATCACGCTGATGCAGCGCCTCGGCTACAAGAAATTCGTCGCCCAGGGCGGTGACTGGGGCTCGGTCGTCACCGACCTTATCGGCGTCCAGGCGCCGCCAGAACTGCTCGGCATCCACGTCAACATGCCCGGCGCCATCCCCGCGGAAATAGACGCCGCATCGGCTTCCGGCGCCCCGGCACCGGCCGGTCTGTCCGACGAGGAGAGGAGCGCCTATGACCGGCTCGCCTTCGTCTACAAACACGTGTCCTACGCCGTCTGGATGGGCTCGCGTCCGCAATCCTCGGCCGCGCTGGCGGATTCGCCGATCGGCCTTGCGACCTTCCTGCTCGATCACGACGCGGCGAGCCTCGAACTCATCGCACGGTCCTTCGATGGGCAGGCGGAGGGCCTGACGCCCGAAGATGTCCTCGACAATGTCACCTTGTTCTGGCTGACCAACACGGGCGTCTCGTCGGGACGTCTCTATTGGGAAAACAAGACCGGCTTTTTCAGCCCGAAGGGCGTCAAGGTTCCGGTCGCCGTGAGCGACTTCCCCGACGAAATCTATGGCACGCCGCGGGCCTGGGCGGAGCGGGCCTATCCCAACCTCATCTACTACAACAAGCCCGGCAAGGGCGGGCACTTCGCCGCCTGGGAACAGCCTGACCTGCTGGTCCACGACCTGCGCGAAGGCTTCCGTTCGCTGCGCGCGGCCTGACCTCGCGCAAAGCCCGGCCGGGGCGCGGCGCCTGCATCCCCGCAGGCGCCGCGTCCACCTTTTCGGGAGGGCGCGCACCTGGTGAATTCGGTGTCCCGCTTGCGGCGGCGGAACGCTGGAACATCGCCGATCCCGCCACCATATTATCGATCGAACGGAGGTATCTCATGCCAGACTATCGCAAGACGGATGAAGCGGTCGGCAAGCTGACGCCGGAACAATATCGCGTGACCCAGCAGAGCGGCACCGAACGCCCCGGCACCGGCGCACTGCTCGGCAACAAGGAACCGGGCATCTATGTCGACGTGGTTTCGGGCGAGCCATTGTTCGCCAGTGCCGACAAATATGAATCGGGCTGCGGCTGGCCGAGTTTCACCAGGCCGATCGAACCGGCCAATGTCGCCGAGCTGCGCGACGCGTCGCTCGGCATGGTCCGCACCGAGGTGCGCTCGGCGCATGGCGACAGCCATCTCGGCCATGTGTTCGACGATGGCCCGCGCGATCGCGGCGGCCTGCGCTATTGCATCAACTCGGCATCGCTCCGCTTCGTCCATCGCGACGAGATGCAGGCGCAAGGCTATGGCGACTATCTGCCGCAGGTGGAGGAGGTGGCATGAGCACGGAAACGGCAATCCTCGCCGGCGGCTGCTTCTGGGGCGTGCAGGATCTGGTGCGCCGGCAGCCCGGCGTGATCTCGACCCGCGTCGGCTATTCCGGCGGCGAGGTGCCGAATGCCACCTATCGCAACCATGGCAACCATGCCGAGGCGATCGAGATCGTTTTCGATCCGGCGGTGACGAGCTTCCGCAACCTGCTGGAATTCTTCTTCCAGATTCATGATCCGAGCACCAAGGACCGCCAGGGCAACGATGTCGGCGCCAGCTACCGCTCGGCGATATTCTATACCAGTGCGGAGCAGAAAGCGGTCGCCGAGGACACCATCGCCGATGTCGATGCGTCGGGTCTGTGGCCCGGAAAGGTCATCACCGAGGTGACGCCGGCGAGCGATTTCTGGGAAGCCGAGCCCGAGCACCAGGATTATCTCGAGCGCATTCCGAACGGCTATACCTGCCACTTCGTGCGGCCGGGCTGGAAGCTGCCCCGTCGCGCCGACGCTGCATAATCGTCCCTCCCCTCGAGACCCGGGCATGGACCGGTGGCGGCTTTGCGGGATGGCACCGCCTCTTGGTATGACGATATCTGGACGCAGGCCGCCTAAATCCCAACTGCATCCCCCGCACCATCACAGACCTTGCACGGCATTTCGAACGAATGGCTGTGGGGGGGGCGGTTAGGACTGCGCAGCGCTGACGGGTGTCCGCTCTTGCCAGCGCCACACGCATGTCTTCGACGTGCCCGCTCGGCGCATGATCTCGCTGGTGCCGACCACGTCAGCACTCAGAAGCACGATCTCGGCGCGCCAGACGTGCTTCCGAGGGGCGTTGCGATCCTTGCAGATCCGCTCTCGGTCCGCGGACGTGAGGTCGATGCCTATACCACTGCGCATCTGCGCCGACTCGCACGGCCCAAGACCACCGGGAATCCCTGATCGGACTCAACCGTCAGGCGCGAACCACAAGGCGGTGAAGTAATGCCGGTAGTCATAGGCCTGTCCGGCGGGGACCTCCATCGTGCGCCGGCGGCCCAGCCGTAGGCCGATCTAGCCGGGGTGGGGATGCCAGTTCACGGAAATCGTCAGCGGTGCCCGCCTGTCAGAGGTGGAGGCGTGGGTCCAGCCCGCGCTGCCTGTCGGGTTGGTGCCCCTCTCCGGCAGGCCTGGCTTCTGCCATCACGCCCTCTATGGGACACGCGCGGGCCAGGTTGGAGCGAGCAATGAGCAATCCGTCAAAGGCGTGGGATGGAGAGTTGGCCCGCAAATGGCTGGAGCGGCGGCTCGCTGCGTCGAAGCTGGATCAGGCGGCGGCGGACAGGCGCGGGTACGCGGCGCAAGACGACTATGACAAGGCCGCCGCCGAGGAATGGGTCTGCCGCGCGCTTCAGGCCGCGGATTGCGCCAACGATCAGGCCACTTTCGCCACGCGCATCAAGGAACTGATCGGCCAGGAAGAATATCGGGCGACGGGCATCTATGACGATATGCGGTTCGAGCGGCATGTTCGCGGTCAGCTCAGGAAGTTGGCCAGGATGACCAAGGCGAATGAGGGGTTCGAGAAGACGCTGCGCTATCAGTGAAGCTGGCATGGTATCGGGGAAATCAGCGTGCGGGGTCGATAGCGACCGCCAAATCCCTGGCCGCGGCCACCCCATAATGCCCCTCGCCCACCGCGTCGCCGATCAGCATCAGCGTCGGTTTGTCGTCGCTGATCGCCTCGACCGCCAGCGGCAACAGGTCGAGCCGGGTACGCAGCAGGCGCTCGCCCGGCAGGCTGACGTCGCAGGCGATCAGCACCGGGGTCGAGCCGGCGAGGCCGTGCGTCGTCAAGCCGCGCGCGATCTCCGCCGCCGCGGCGCGGCCCATATAGAAAGCGAGCGTCGAGCGGCTGTCGGCCAGCGCGCGCCAATCGAGGTCGAGCGGCTCGCCCCGCGCGGCATGGGCGGTGACGAACTGGACGCGGCGCGCCAGCCCGCGCAGCGACAAGGAAATGCCGGCAGAGGCGGCGGCGGCGCTGGCGGCGGTGATGCCGGGGCAGATATGCGCGGTGATGCCGGCACGGGCGAGGGCGGTCATTTCCTCGGCCGAGCGGCCGAACATCGACGGATCGCCGCCCTTCAGCCGCACGACGCGCTCGCCACCCTCGGCGGCGCGCACCAGCAGCTGGTCAATCGTCGCCTGGTCGCGCGAATGCCGGCCGGAGCGCTTGCCGACCGGCACGCGGACGACATGCGGCGGGATCAGGTCGAGCACGCCAGGCCCGACCAATGCATCGTGGAAGACGATCGTCGCGCTGCGCAGCAGGCGCTCGGCGCGGCGCGTCAGCAGATCGGGATCGCCCGGGCCGGCGCCGACCAGCCACACGGTACCGGGCGCGAAATCATCGGCTGGCATGGATCGTCTCCTCGGCGACGTGTTCGGCGAGGATCCTCGCCAAAGCGGGGCGGCACGAGCCGCAATTGGTGCCGGCGCCGAGTGCCGCGCCGACCGCCGCGACATCGGTGAGGCGCTGGTCGCGGATCGCATTGGCGATGGTCTTCGCGCCGATGTCGAAACAGACGCAGATGATAGCGCCGCGATCGACCGTCACGCCCGGCGCGCGGCCGGCGAGCAGGGTGGGTGCCACCGCGGGCGCGGAAAGCTGCGCGATCAGCCAGTCGCGCGGCGGCAGCGGGCCGTCGGTGGCGATGAACAGCGCCGCGGCGAGACGGCCGTCCGCCAGGATCGCGACGCGGCGCGAACCGCGCGCATGGTCGATCGCCTCGATCCGCTCGCCGTGCGGCAACAGCCGGTCAAGCGCCGCCGGGTCGCCATGCCCGGCGACTTCCCACAGCACGCCCTGCGGCACGGTGATGCGTGTCGCCCAGGCGCAGCGCGGGCGCTCGACCACCTCGTCGCGGCTGAGCAGGAAGCCGCGCCAGGCGGTGTCGACGCGCTCGATCCGCGCCGGCGTCGCCTTGAAGCCGGGCTGGCCGGAATGCGGATCGGCGAGCGGGCGCGGCAGCAGGCCGGTGCGCCCGCCGGTCGAGGTTCGGTCGGTCCAGTGGATCGGTACGAACAGCTCGCCGGGGCGCTGGCCGGCGGAAACCGCGACGCGAAACAGGCTGTCGCCCTGCGCGGTGGCGACGCGCGCCAGCCCGCCATCGGCGATGTCGAGCCGCGCGGCATCATCGGGGTGGATCTCGACCAGCGGCTCCTCGCGGTGGCGCGCGAGCTTGGGCGACAGGCCGGTGCGCGTCATGGTATGCCACTGGTCGCGGTAGCGGCCGGTGTTGAGCGTCATCGGCCAGCGTTCGAGCGCCGCCGCCGCCGGTACCTGGCCGACCGGGACGATGCGCGCGCGCCCATCAGGCGTCGAAAATTTGCCGTCGGCAAACGGCGTGCCGCCCCAGCGGAACGGCGCCATGTCGTCATAGCCGGCGTTGCTCAGCGCGCCCTGCCCGTCGAGCCGGAAGCAGCGCGCGCCGTCATTCTGGTAGTTGCTGAGGCGGGCATGTTCGCGCCAGATGTCGGCCGGCCGGTCATAGGCGAAGGCGGTGCGCCAGCCCATCCGGCTGGCGACTTCCTTGACGATCCACCAGTCGGGCCTGGCCTCGCCGGGCAGCGGCAGCACGGCGCGCTGGCGGCTGATGCAGCGTTCCGAATTGGTCACCGTGCCGTCCTTCTCGCCCCAGGCCGCGGCCGGCAGCCGGACATGCGCGAAGCGGGACGTGTCGGTTTCGGCGATGACGTCGGAGACGACGACGAACGGGCACCGCGCCAGCGCGCTGCGCACCATATTGGCATCCGGCATCGACACCGCCGGGTTGGTCGCCATCACCCATAGCGCCTTGATCCGCCCGCTCTCGACCGCGCGGAACAGATCGACCGCCTTGAGACCCGGCCTGGTCGCCATGTTGGGCGCGGCCCAGAAGCGCCCGACCCGCGCGACGTTTTCCGGCGCGAAATCCATGTGCGCGGCAAGCGTCGAGGCGAGCCCGCCGACCTCGCGCCCGCCCATCGCATTGGGCTGGCCGGTGATCGAGAAGGGCGCCGCGCCGGGCTTGCCGATCCGCCCGGTGGCGAGGTGCAGGTTGATGATCGCATTGACCTGATCGGTGCCGCGCAACGACTGGTTGATGCCCTGGCTGAACAGGCTGACCATGCGCGGCGTCGCGACGATCATTTCATAGAAGCGCCTGAGGTCTGACGGCGGCACGTCGCACGCGCGCGCCGTCGACCACAGGTCGCTCCCCTCTCCAAGCTCGTCCCAGAACGTGTCGGGCACCGCGACATGCGCGGCGAGATAGGCTTCGTCGATCGCGCCATGATCGCGGCACCAGGCCAGCGCGCCGTTCATCAACGCGACGTCGCTGCCCGGGCGGATCGCGAGGTGCAGATCGGCTTCCTCGGCGGTTTCGGTGCGGCGCGGGTCGACCACCACCAGTTTCGTGCCGCGCGCGGCGCGTGCCGCCTGGATGCGCTGATAGACGATCGGGTGGCACCACGCCGTGTTCGAGCCGGTCAGCACGATCAGGTCGGCCTGGTCGAGATCATCATAGGTGGCCGGCACGACATCTTCGCCGAAGGCGCGCAGATGACCGGACACCGCGCTCGACATGCACAGCCGCGAATTGGTATCGATATTGGCCGAGCCGATGAACCCCTTCATCAGCTTGTTGGCGACGTAATAATCCTCGGTCAGCAGCTGGCCCGAGACATAGAAGGCGACGCTGCCCGGGCCGTGTTCGGCGATGGTGGCGCGGAAGCGCTTCGCCACCAGATCGAGCGCGCGGTCCCAGGCGGCGCGCTTGGTGCCGATCAACGGATGGAGCAGCCGCCCCTCCAGCCCGACCGTCTCGCCGAGATGCGTGCCCTTGGAGCACAGCCGCCCGGCATTGGCGGGGTGATCGGCGTCGCCGGCGATCGCGACCGTGCGCTCACCGGTGCGCCGCGCGACGATGCCGCACCCGACGCCACAATAGGCGCAGGTGGTGCGGACCGGTTCCATCTCAGGCAGCGGCAGCCAGCGTGCCGGTGCGGCACAGCAGCACGCGGCCGGCATCGACGCGCACCGGAATCGTCGGCGTGCAGCCCTTGTCCTCGCCTTGCGCGTTGCCGGTGGCCAGCGCGATCGACCAGTTGTGCAGCGGGCAGGCGACGCTGTGACCATGGACGATGCCCTGGCTCAGCGGGCCGCCCTTGTGCGGGCAGCGATTGGCCAGCGCGAAGACGCGGTTGTCGGCGGTGCGGAACACCGCGATCTCCTCGCCGCCGGCCACCGGCACGGTGCGGCTGCCGCGCACCGGGATCTCGTTCAGCCAGCCGATATCGAGCCAATCGCCGTTCATCGCCTCACTCCGCATTGTTGGGAAGGAAGTGCGCCATATGCGCATGTTGTTCGCGCGCGCTGCCCGCGGCACGCTCGGCCCAGGGATCGTCCTGGCTGAACGACTGGGCATAGAGGAAGCGCGCGCGCAACGCCTCGCGGCCGACCTCGTCGACGACGATACGCTCCTTGATATAGTCCACGCCGACGCGCTCGATCCACGGCGCGGTGCGCTCAAGATAGCGCGCCTCCTCGCGGTAGAGCTGGATGAAGGCGGCGCAATAATCCATCGCCTCCTGCTCGGTGGAAACCTTGCACAACAGGTCCGTGGCGCGGACCTTGATGCCGCCATTGCCGCCGACATGCAGCTCATAGCCGCTGTCGACGCACACCACGCCGAAGTCCTTGATCGTCGCCTCGGCGCAGTTGCGCGGGCAGCCCGACACCGCGATCTTGAACTTGTGCGGCATCCATGAGCCCCAGCTCATCCGCTCGATCTTGACGCCGAGGCCGGTCGAATCCTGCGTGCCGAAGCGGCACCATTCGGAACCGACACAGGTCTTCACGGTGCGCAGCGCCTTGCCATAGGCATGGCCCGAGACCATCCCGGCGGCATTGAGATCGGCCCAGACGGCGGGCAGATCCTCCTTCTTGATGCCGAAGATGTCGAGCCGCTGCCCGCCGGTGACCTTCACCATCGGCGCGTTATACTTCTCGACCACATCGGCGATGGCGCGCAATTCGCCCGGCGTGGTGATGCCGCCCCACATGCGCGGCACGACCGAATAGGTGCCGTCCTTCTGGATGTTGGCATGGAGCCGTTCATTGACGAAGCGGCTCTGCTGGTCGTCGACATACTCACCCGGCAGCGCGCACAGCAGATAGTAATTGAGCGCCGGGCGGCACGAGGCGCAGCCGTCGGGCGTCGACCAGCTCAGCTCCTGCATGACCTGCGGGATTTCGCGGAAACCGCGCTCGACGATCGCTCGGCGCACATCGTCATGGCCGAAGCTGGTGCATTTGCACATCGTGCGCGTGGTGCGCTCGCCGGCATAATCCTCGCCCAGCGTGACCGCGAGCAGGTTTTCGACCAGCCCGGTGCACGAGCCGCACGAGGCCGACGCCTTGCACCCGGCGCGCACCGCGTCGAGCGTCGCCGCGCCGCCGGTGATGCAGGCGACGACCTTGCCCTTGTTGACGCCGTTGCAGCCGCAAATCTCGGCATCGTCCGAGAGCGCTGCAACGGCCGCCTTAGGGTCCGACTGCCCCCCTCCGGAGGCGAAGGACTGACCGAAGATCAGCATGTCACGGACGGTCGAGATATCCTCGCCGCGTTTGAGCAGGTCGAAATACCAGCCGCCATCGGTGGTATCGCCGTAGAGCACCGCGCCGACCACGCGATCGTCGCGCACCACGACGCGCTTGTAGACGCCGCGCGAGGCGTCGCGCAGCACAATGTCCTCGCAGCCCTCGTCGCCGCCGAACTCGCCGGCCGAGAAGACGTCGAGCCCGGCGACCTTCAGCTTGGTCGAGGTGACCGAGCCGCGATAGCCGCTATGCTGTTCGACCAGCCCGTCGGCCAGGGCGCGGCACATGTCCCATAAGGGCGCGACCAGGCCATAGACATTGCCGTCATGCTCGACGCACTCGCCGACCGCGAGCACATCGGCATCCGAGGTGACCATGTGATCGTCGACCTGGATGCCGCGCCCGACCGCCAGCCCCGCCTCACGCGCCAGCGCGACCGATGGGCGGATGCCGACCGCCATCACCACCAGGCTGGCCGGGATGGTACGGCCGTCCTTCAACCGCACGCCCTCGACCTTGCCGTCGCCGACGATCTCGGCGGTGTCGGCGCCGGTCAGGATGGTCTGGCCACGCCCTTCCAGCGCCGATTTGAGCAACCACCCCGCCGCCTCGTCGAGCTGACGCTCCATCAGCGTCGGCATCAGATGGACGACGGTGACCTTCATGCCGCGCAAGGTGAGGCCGTGCGCGGCTTCGAGCCCGAGCAACCCGCCGCCGATCACCACCGCGTCACCGCCGCCTTCGGCCGCCGCGAGCATGCGATCGACATCGTCCATGTCGCGGAAGCTGATCACCCCGGGCAGGTCCTTGCCCGGCACCGGGATGATGAACGGGTCGGAGCCGGTCGCGATCAGCAGCTTGTCGTACGGCGTGACGCGGCCCGAGCGCGCCGTCACGGTCTTGGTCTTGCGGTCGATCGCCACGACCGGATCGCCCGCGACCAGCTCGATGCCATTGTCGGCATACCAGGCGCTGTCGTTGATGACGATATCGTCGAAGCTCTTCTCGCCCGCCAGCACCGGCGACAGCATGATCCGGTTGTAGTTGACCCGCGGCTCGGCGCCGAAGATCGTCACGCGGTAGCGCCCGGCATCGCGCGCGATCAGTTCCTCGACCGCGCGGCATCCGGCCATGCCGTTGCCGATGACGACGAGGTGCGCCGGCGCCGGATCATGAGCGAGCGGGGTATCGTCGGACGACAAAGTGTCGTTGGCGATGGCGAAGTCCATTATGGGTTCCAGTCCATTTGTGCCCAGAAATGGGGGCGGCCGCGGCGGCCGCCCCGCTACAGATCAGATCCGCACGCCCTGTGCGGTGCCCCAGCTGCCGCGCCAGGCGCTCTTGACCAGCGTCAGCGCGATACAAGCGATCAGCGCAAGGCCGGCGAAGATCAGGAAGCCGGGCGCGAAGCTGCCGGTCAGCTGCTTGGCGAAGCCGAGCGACGAGGCGAGGTAGAAGCCGCCGATCCCGCCGGCCATGCCGACCAGCCCGGTCATCACGCCGATCTCGGCGGCGAAGCGCTGCGGGACGAGCTGGAACACCGCGCCATTGCCGGTGCCGAGCGCGAGCATGGCGAGGACGAACAGGCCCATCGCCGAGACGACGGTCGATGCGACGCTGACCCCGACCAGCACGATCGCGGCGACCAGGAACACGCCGGTCAGCGTCTTCACGCCGCCGATACGATCGGCCAGCGCGCCGCCCAGCGGCCGCACCAGCGAACCGGCGAACACACAGGCCGCGGTGCAATAGCCGGCGGTCACCGGGGTCAGGCCGAAGCGGTCGGTGAAGTAGATCGGCAGCGACGCCGCCAGCCCGACGAACCCGCCAAAGGTCACCGCGTAAAAGCCCATCAGGCTCCACGCATCGCCCGATTTAAGCGGGTGGAGATATTCGACCAGCGACTTGGGCGCCGGCTGGTTGGGCGCATCCTTGGCCATCAGCTGATAGGCGAAGAACACCAGCGTCAGCGGAATGCAGGCGAGGCCGAGCACCGCGTTCCAGCCGAACAGCTTGGCCAGCGTCGGCGCGAACAGCGCGGCGAGCACGGTGCCGGAATTGCCCATACCGGCCAGGCCCATCGCCTTGCCCTGATGCTCGGGCGGGTACCAGCGGCTGGCGAGCGGCAGCGCGATCGCGAAGCTCGCCCCGGCAAAGCCGAGGATCACGCCCAGCGCGAGCGTCCCGGCAAAGCTGTCGACGCCGAGCAGCCAGGCCGAGAGCAGCCCGCCAATGACGATGATCTGGCTGATCGCGCCCGACTTTTTGGGGCCGATCCGGTCGACCAGCAGGCCGTTGACGACGCGCAGCACCGCACCCGCAAGCGTCGGGGTCGCCACCATCAGGCCTTTCTCGGCCGGGGTCAGCGCCAGCGTCTTGGCGATCGACGGGGCGAGCGGCCCGAGCAGCACCCAGACCATGAAGGCGAGATCAAAATAGAGGAACGCGGCGATCAGCGTCGGCGTGTGCCCGCTGTTCCAGAAACCGCTACTCGTCTTGCTCTTGTCGTCATTCCAGAAAGCCGTTGCCATCTTCATTCTCCGAAGCACGATGGACAAGAAAAAAGCCGCCAGAACGGCGGCCCTTCGGCGCGTTCTGGCGGCTTCGTTGCCTTTGGCGGAACCGTCGGGAACCACCGCCACGATCATCCCCATCCTCGGAGACGCTCGCGGTTTATTTCGTGCCGGACGCCATTGTCCGGCCACAGGGACAATGCGCGATTCGCGGCGGAGATGCAAGTCGCTTTCGCAGGTGCAGCAATTTTTTGAAGGGCATGGCGGGCGCGATCGGGCGCTCGGCCCGATCGCGCCGCGCCGTCACGCCCGTCTCAAAACGCCCATTCCAGCGATACCCACAGCTTCTTGGTGTCGGTCGCGAAGCTGTGCGCATTATAGTCGGCATATTTGACCAGCGCGGTGTACTTGCCCTTCTTGACGCTGGCCTGCAGGTCGATCTCGTCGCCATAGCGCTGGCCGAGCCGGTCGCTGCCGAAGCGGTGATAGACCGCCATCAGGCCGATCGCATCGGCGCCGAGCACCTTCTTCCAGCCATAGCCGAGCGAACCATAGGCGTCGCGCAGGCCGTTGGGCGGCGTGACGAGGAACTTGTCGGCCCAGCCGTTGAACTTGTGCAGCGTGGCGAGCGGCGTCTGGAAGCTGGTCAGCGCGACGCCCTTGTCGGCGCCGAGGATCTCGACCCCGCCGGCGACGGTGAACGCCTTGATCGCCAGGCCCAGTTCCCCGGCATAATAGTTCGCCGAATAATTGTTGGGGTTGCGGTGATAGTCGCTCTGCGTCGCGAAGCTCACGGCATAGTTCAGCTTGACCGTCTTGCTGAGCGGGTGCGACCCGGCGAAGCGCGCGCCATAGGTCGCGCTGCTGTTGGCGAGGACCAGGGTCTCGTCCTGGTCGACCAGATAGGCGAAGCCGGTCAGCGTGCCGAGCTTGGTGGTCAGCGCGAGGTTGGCGAAGACATTGTCGCCGCCGATCGCCTGCAACCGCGCCGGGCCATATTTGTTGCCGCCGTCGATTCCCCAGATGGTGCGGTCGGACCAGGCGTAGGTGATATCGGCCTTGAGATTCTTGACGCCGCTCCACTCGATGCGCGCCGCATCGAAGGTCTGCTCATTGTCGCGCCAGCCGGCTGCACCAACAAAGCGCTGATCGTCGAGGTTGATGCGCTGGCGGCCGACCGTGAGCACGGTCTTGGGCAGGCCGCGATATTGCAGCTGCAACCGGTTGAGTTCGACATTCTGCGGGTCGGCGACGAGCGGGAAGGTGGTCTTGCCGTTCAGCCCGCTATTATAATCTTCCGAAATCGCCAGCGTGCCCTCAGCCTCGGCGAGGAATGAAAACGCACTGGTTTTCGCCTCGAACCCGGCGCGGATGCGCGCGGTCACCGCCTCGGCATCGCTGGCCAGCGGCGCCTGCTCGACATGTTCATAGCGCAGGCGCGCATCGATCAGCGGCTTGAGCTTCACCGGCTCGGCCAGCGCCGGCGTGGCCACCAGCATCGTCGTGGCAATGGCGATCGTCTTCTTCATTGGTTTCCCCCCAGGAAATATGGTCGGTCGTTGAGCATCCTGTCGCCTTGGCGTTGTGCCTCAGGCGGCGTGATCGAGTGGATTGGAGTAGCGCTGGTGCAGGAATTCGAGCACCGCATGGCGCGCATGGTTGTAGGCAGGCAGCTCCGACGCGGCGATGCGCTCGCGCGGCCGCGGCAGGTCAATGGCGAGGTCCTCGCCGATCCCGGCGGCGGGGCCGTTGGTCATCATCACCACCCGGTCGGCGAGCAGCACGGCTTCGTCGACATCATGGGTGATCATCACGACCGTATTGTTGAGCTGCGCCTGGATGTTCATCACTGCGTCCTGCAGGCTGGCGCGGGTCAGCGCGTCGAGCGCGCCGAACGGCTCGTCCATCAGCAGGACACGCGGGTTCATGGCGATGGCCCGGGCGATGCCGACGCGCTGTTTCATGCCGCCCGACAATTCGCCCGGCCGCTTGCCCGCGGCGTGCGCCATCTGGACCAGTTCGAGATTGTGCAGGATCCAGTCGCGACGCTCGGCCTTCGTCTTGCCCGGCATGGTCTTGTCGACGGCGAGCCGGACATTCTCCTCGACCGTCATCCAGGGCAGCAGCGAATGATCCTGAAAGATCACCGCGCGATCCGGCCCGGGCTGGTCGACCACGTCGCCGTCGAGGAAGACGACTCCGCGCGACGGCTTCACCAGACCGGCGATGACGTTGAGCAAGGTCGACTTGCCGCAGCCGGAATGGCCGATCAGGGCGACGAACTCTCCCTTTTCGATCGACAGGTCGATATCCTGCACGGCCACGAACGCGCCGCGTTTGGTTGGAAAGGAAACGCTGATGCCCTCAAGGGCAAGATAGCTGCGCTTTTTCATGCCGGATTTTCCTCTCAAGCCTGGCGCGCGACGCGGCGGCCGATCCAGCCGACCAGCCGGTCGAGCGTGAAGCCGACCATCCCGATCCAGACGAGCGCGACGATCGTGTCGGTGAGGAGCGAGCTGTTGTAGCTGTCCCAGATGAAGAAGCCGATGCCGGTGCCGCCCTGAACCATTTCGGCGGCGACGATCGCCAGCCAGCTCATGCCGACGCTGATCCTGAGGCCGGTGAACATGTAAGGCACGGTCGCCGGCAGCATGATGCGGAAGAAATAGGTCGCCGGATCGAGCGCCAGGACGCGCGCGACGTTGCGATAGGTCGGCGGCATCGCCTGCACGCCGGCGGCGGTGTTGAGGATCACCGGCCAGATCGCGGTGATGAAGATCAGGAAGACGGTCGACGGCCCGGCCTGCTGGAAGATGGCGAGGCTGATCGGCAGCCACGCCAGTGGCGGGATCGTCCGCAGCACCTGGAACAACGGATCGAGCGCGCGATAGGCGATGACGCTCTGTCCGATCAGAATGCCCAGCGCGATCCCGACGACCGAGGCCAGCCCAAACCCCATCGCGACCCGCTTCAGGCTGGCGATGATGTGCGCCGCGATGCCGACATCGCCGGTTTCATCGATGTGCAACCCGCCGAGCCCGAGCGACACGCCTTTGAACGGGTGCATGATCAGTTCATGGCTTTCGGTCCAGATGCGCAACGGGCTGGGCAGCGCCGACCCTTCCGCGCCGCAGACGACCTGCCAGATGCCGAGCAGGACGATGAGCGTCACCAGCGTCGGCAAAACCGCGGCGGCGATCCACTGCGCGCGCTCGACCAGCGGCAGCAACCGGTGCGGCCGGCTTGGCGGCGATGCGGTCATCTCGCTCAGCCGCGCGGCCGAAGGCGGCCGCGGATGAGGGATGACCTCCGCCTCCGTCCGCCCCGCCACCGGCGTGGCGGCATGAGGAGGATCGAGCGGCGATGGGACGATGTTGCTCATCGAAGCACTCCTTCGGGTCGCGTTCAGACGCGCTTGATCGCGAGGCTGGCGAGATAGGCGGCCGGATTGGCGGGGTTGAACACCTTGCCGTCGAAGAAGCGCTCGACGCCGCGGCTGTCGCCGCCGGGGATCTGGCCGGCCGGCACCTTGGCCAGCGCCGCCGCCTTGCGCCAGATGTCGGCGCGATTGACCTTGGCGATAATGCCCGCCTTGTTGAGCCCCGCCGGCAGCTTGCCCCAGCGCTGCTCCTCGGTGAGGAACCACAGATCGTGGCTCTTGTACGGGAACGACGCGTTCGCCGCCCAGAACTTCATCTTGAACGGCGCGTTCCTGAACACGCGGCCGTCACCCATGGTGAAATTGCCTGCCAGACGATCCTGGATATCGGTGACCGGCACCTTCAGCCAGTCGCGCCCGCCGATGATCGAGGCGAGCTTGGCGTTGTTGCTCGGGATGTCGCACATGCGCTGCGCGTCGATGATCGCCGCGGTCAGCGCGACCGCCGCATTGGGGTTCGCCGCGACCCAGTCGGCACGCATGCCGAACGCCTTTTCCGGGTGGTTCATCCACATCTGCCCGGTCGAGACGGCGGTGTAGCCGATGCCCTGCGCGACGAGTTGGTCGTTCCATGGCTCGCCGACGCAGAACGCCTCCATCGTGTTGGCCTTCATGTTGGCGACCATCTGCGGCGGCGGAATGGTGATCAGGTCGACGTCCTTGTCGGGGTCGATGCCCGCGGCGGCCAGCCAGTAGCGGATCCACATGTCGTGGGTGCCGCCCGGGAAGGTCATTGCCATGTTGATCTTGTTGCCGGACGCCTTGCGCTGGGCGATGATCGCTTTCATCTTTGCCGCGTTGAGGTCAGCCTTGGCCGCCAGATAGGCCTTTTCGACCGAAATCGCCTGGCCGTTGACGTTGAGCCGCGCGAGGATGTTCATCGGCACCTTGCCCGCGACACCGAGCGACAGCAGATAGGGCATCGGCGACAGGATATGCGCGCCGTCGATCCCGCCACCGGCCGAGCCGAGCACCAGATTGTCGCGCGTCGCGCCCCAGCTCGCCTGTTTGGCGACGGTGACGTCGGGCATGCCATATTTGGCGAACAGACCCAGCTCCTTGGCGATGATCAGCGGCGCCGCGTCGGTCAGCGCGATAAAGCCGAGCTTGGCGCCCTTGACGTCGGGCCCGCCGCCGGCGGCGAAGGCGCCGCTCGGAAAGGCGACATTGACCGATTCGAGCAGCGCGGCGGTTGCCGCGACGCCGGCGATCTTCAGTACGCCGCGCCGATCAGGCGCCGCGAGATTATCCAAGCCTGTCGCTGTGGTCTTGATGTCTTCGGCCATGTCGAACCCCCGTTTCGTTCGCCAAAATGAAACGACAAAAAGCCGTCGCAACGCCCGTTGCGAACGGGGTTGGACGGCGACTTTGCCTATAGCTCTGCTGCTACTGCGTCGGCTCGCTTCGTTGCGAACCCGCAGTGATCACGCCGATCGTTGCGACCTGGCGTGGCGCTAATCTGTCAGCGATTCGCTTATGCTGCAAGTGCTAATATTGCAGCGCGGCAAAAAACTATTTCGGTATCGATTCAGTAAGATATTCGGACAACCCCTCGGGATCGAAGCTGCGGGCGTCAAAAAACCGGTCGGCGCCGAGGATCAGGCGACCCTGCGTCGTACCGACGCCGAGCGAATCGGCGATGCCCCCTTCGAGCTTCGAACTGGCCCCCGGCAGCGGCACGCCGAGCGGCCGGAGTGCGGCACGATAGACGTCGGGACGGAACACCCGCTGCGCCGCCTGGTAATCGGCGTCATTGGCCGTGGTATGGCCCGCCAGGCACATTTGCGCATAGAGCCACGCCGCCTGGCTGACCCAGGGAAAGTTCGCCGCCTCGCGGTGCTGGAACATGAAATCGGGGACATGCACCGCCGCCTGTCCGTGCGCGAACAGGATCTGGTCGGAAATGGCGCGGCGGATCAGCGTCGCCGACGCGTCGAGATAATCGGGCCGGGCCAGGATCGCGGTGATCTCGTCATGACGTTCCGGATCGACGAAGGCGGTGCCGGCCCGGTACAGCGCGCGGATCAGCCGGTGCGTCAGATCGGGATCTTCCTCCATCCGCTCGCGGCGCATCGCCAGCACCTTCTCGACGCCGCGCAGCCAGATCTGCGAGGTGACGGCAACGATCACGCCGGCACCGCGATCCACCGCGACGCTGTTCCACGGTTCGCCGACGCAGATGCCGTCGACCTCGCCGCCGGCCAGCGCGTCGGCGGCAAAGGGCGGCGCGACCGTGACGATTTCGACATCCCGATCGGGATCGATGCCGCAGCCGACCAGCCAGTAGCGCAACATGTAGTTGTGGCTCGAATAGCGATGCACCACGCCGAAGCGCAGCGGCTTGTCGGCCGCGCGTGCCACTGCCGCCAGCTTCGCGCCGATCGCCCTCACGTCGCCCGGCCCGCCGACGGTGGTGACCTGCGCCGCGAGATCAGGCCGCAAGGTGATCGCATTGCCGTTCAGGCCGAGCACGAAGGGCACCGACAGCGGCGTTGCCGGGCGGCCCAGGCCGAGCGTCGTCGCGATCGCCAGCGGTGCCAGCAGGTGCGCCGCGTCGCTATGGCCATAGAGCAGCCGGTCGTTGACCGTCGCCCAGCTCATGTCGCGCACCAGCGTCAGGTCGATGCCCTCATCCTCGGCAAAGCCAAGCTCACGCGCGAGAATCGGCAATGCGGCATCGACCAGTGGCAGGAAACCGATGCGGAAAGGCGTATTGCTCATAGGTCTCCCATCAGCCGGGCTGCCGTGACGATCGTATCGGCGACATCGCCGATCCGCCGGCCACTATCCATCGCCGCCTTGCGCAGCGCGGCATAGGCGGCGGGCTCGTCGATGCCGCGCTTCTTCATCAGCAGCGCCTTGGCCTTGTCGATCATGGCGCGATCGGCCAGCGCGCTCTTCGCCTCGTTCAGCTCGGCCTGCAGCCGGGCAAAGGCGTTGAAGCGCCGCACCGCGAGATCGACGACCGGCATGATGCGCTGCTTCGACAAGCCATCGATGATATAGGCCGACACACCGGCATCGACCGCCGCCGCGGTCGCCTCGGGATTGCTCTGGTCGACGAACATGGCGATCGGCCGGGCCAAGGCGCGAGATACCACGAAATATTCCTCGAGCACGTCACGGCTGGGGTTTTCGAGGTTGATCAGCACCACTTCGGGATTGGCCGCCTCGATCTGCGCGACCAGTGGGCCATGCCCGTCGATCAGCACGAGATCGTCGAGCCCGGCCTCCTTCAGCCCTTCCGATATGATCGCGGCACGTGTCGTGCTCGTGTCGATGATGGCGATCCGCATTGACTATCGCTGCGCTGCACCATCGCAACAGTCAACCCCGCCTTGGGCGTTCGCGCCCTCGTTTTCCCTGCTCTGTTGCGCGGAGGATTGTTTGGCAGCGCGGCGCTTGCTATCGCGCGGCCCATGCAGCCGCCCCCCGAACTCGTCCGCACATCCCATGCCCGCATCGCCTGTGATGGGGCGAGCGACATTCCCGGTGGCGCGGCGCTCGGGCACCCGCGCGTGTTCCTGCAGATCGACGAGGCGGGCTATGTCGATTGCGGCTATTGCGACCGGCGCTTCATACTGATCGGTGGGCCGGCCGATGGCGCGGATGCGACGAAACTGCACGACCATGGGGATGGTCAGGACAGCTGAAGCACTTATATCGGGGGGCATGACACAACCTGCCGACCCCCGCGCCTTTCTCTATCGTGACGGCCAGCTCTCGCCCGACGAGGCACAGCGCCTGACCGCGTCCGCCTTGTCCAAGGCCGATGATGGCGAGCTCTATCTGCAATATCGCAAGTCGGAAGCGTTCGGTTTCGACGACGGGCGGCTGAAGACGGCGAGCTACGACACCCAGAGCGGCTTCGGCTTGCGTGCGATATCGGGCGAGACCACCGCCTTCGCCCATGCCAATGAGCTGAGCGGCGCCGCGATCCTGCGCGCCGCCGACACCATGGCGCTGATCGACCCGTCGAACGCGGCCAAGGCGCCGCCGCCGCAGCACACCAACCGGCACCTTTATACCGATGGCGATCCGCTCGACCTGGTGCCGTTCGCCGACAAGGTGAACCTCTGCCAGACGATCGACGCCGCCGCCCGCGCGCGCGATCCGCGCGTCGCGCAGGTCTCGGTATCGCTGATGGGCAGCTGGCAGGTGGTGGAGATTGTCCGCCCCGATGGCTTCGTCGCGACTGATGTGCGGCCATTGGTGCGGTTGAACGTGTCGATCGTGGTCGAGCAGAATGGCCGTCGCGAGACGGGGACCTTCGGTCTCGGTGGTCGCTATCTCTATGACCGGTTGTTCCAGCCGGAGACATGGAATCGCGCGGTCGACGAGGCGCTGGCCCAGGCGATCGTCAATCTCGATTCGGTCGCCGCGCCGGCCGGCGAGATGACCGTGTTGCTCGGCCCGGGCTGGCCCGGCATCCTGCTGCACGAGGCGATCGGGCACGGGCTGGAGGGCGATTTCAACCGCAAGGGCACCAGCGCTTTCTCCGGCCGCATCGGCCAGCGCGTCGGCGCGCCGGGCGTGACGGTGGTCGATGACGGATCGATCGCCGATAGGCGCGGATCGTTGTCGATCGACGATGAGGGCACGCCGACGCAAGAGAATGTGCTGATCGAGGACGGCATTCTCAAAGGCTATATCCAGGACCGGCTCAACGCGCGGCTGATGGGCGTGGCGCCGACCGGCAATGGCCGGCGCGAGAGCTTCCAGCATGCGCCGATGCCGCGCATGACCAATACCTTCATGCGCGCCGGCAAGGACGATCCGGCCGAACTACTGTCGCGCGTCAAGACCGGCATCTTCGCGAAAGCCTTTGGCGGCGGGCAGGTCGACATCGTGTCGGGCAAGTTCGTCTTCTCCTGCACCGAGGCCTACAGGGTCGAGAATGGCAGGCTCGGTGCGCCGATCAAGGGCGCGACGCTGATCGGCGACGGCCCGACCGCGCTGACCAAGGTGATCGGCATCGGCAACGACTTCGCGCTCGACGAGGGCGTCGGCATGTGCGGCAAGGGCGGACAGAGCGTGCCGGCCGGGGTCGGCCAGCCGACGCTGCTGATGGAAGGGCTGACGGTCGGCGGGACGGCGGTCTAGGTCGGGTCCAGCCAGTCCTCGCAGCGCAACCCGTCGACGCGCTGGAATTCGTCAAGATTGCCGGTGACGACGATCAGGCCACGGCTGCGTGCGTGGCCCGCAATCAGCACGTCGTAGCCACCGATCATCTTCCCTTGCCGTTCGAGCGTGGCGCGAATATCGGCAGCGTGATCGGCCGCTGTTTCATCGAATGGCAACACCTCCAACCGCGCAGCGAAGCGTTCCACTTCGCCGCGGTTCTCGACCGGTCGCGCCGATTTGGCGGCGCCGTGCAACAGTTCGGTCAACACCACCGTCGAGATCGACAAGCCCGCCGCCTCAGCGTTGAAGCGCTCTCGCGCCGACGCAGGCCGGTCGCGCAACACGCGGATGCAGACATTGGTATCGAGCGCATAGCGCAGCGTCACAGTGCCTCGCGCTCCTGCGCCTCGGGCTGATCACGCGCCGCAAGGTCAATGCCGGGGTCAGCGAAGAAATCGTCCCACAACGCATCGGCCGGCGCGATCACGCGCGCATTCCCTTTCCGCCACAGTACGACCTGTTTGACCCCGTCCGGAAAGGCGATGTCTTTCGGCAACCTGACGGCCTGCGAGCGATTGGATTTGAAAAGGCTGGAGCGTGCGACCATCGCCATAAGCTATGGCGCAAAATGGGATATGTCAATTGTATATCCCAAGGCCTGCGGCAACCGGGCCTGACGACGAGGCGCACGCAAGGCTTTGTCTTGAACCGGCATTCATGGGAAAAAGCGAAAGGAGGACTCGACGCTTGACCCATTACGACGCATGGCCGGACCTCGACTGGCCCGCATGGCGCGAGACTGCGATCGGGCTGCAACTCCGTACCCAGATCGTCGGCAAGCTGCGACTCGCGCTGACGCCGTGGCTCAACCATAGCTGGCATGTGCCGCTCTATCTCTCGGCGCGCGGGCTGACGACCTCGGCGATCCCGCTGGGAGATCGTATCCTGCAGGCCGATTTCGATTTCCTTGGCGACAGATTGGTTCTTTCGGCCAGCGATGGCGGCACATGCGAGATCGCGCTCGCGGCGGGGAGTATCGCCGATTTCCATGCCGCCGTGCTGGCGGCACTGGACGAACTTGGCATTACCGCCGCGATCAACCCGAGACCGAGCGAGATGCCGGGCGCGCTGCCCTTTGCGGACGACCATGCCCGGCGTCCCTATGACGGCGACGCGGTGCGCCGCTTCTGGCGCGCCTTGATCCAGGCGGCGCGGATATTCGGCGAATTCCGCACCGGCTTTCTCGGCAAGGCCAGCCCGACCCACTTCTTCTGGGGCAGCTTCGACCTCGCCTCGACGCGCTTTTCGGGGCGGGTGGCACCGCGTCACCCCGGTGGCTTGCCCGGCCTGCCCGACGCGGTGACGTGCGAGGCGTACAGCCATGAGGAGGCGAGCATCGGTTTCTGGCCAGGGAGCGATGCTTATCCGCGCGCGGCCTTCTATGCCTATGCCTATCCCGCGCCGGCCGGTTACGCCGCAGCGCGCGTCGCGCCGGCCGAAGCGAGCTTCGACGCGACACTCGGCGAATTCATCCTGCCCTATGACGCGGTGCGCACCGACCCCGACCCCGATGCCGCGCTACTCGCCTTTTGCCGCTCCACCTATGACGCGGCGGCCGATCTCGGCGGCTGGGATCGCGCGAGCCTCGAATGCCCGCCCGGCCGGCCAGGGGTGCCGCGCGCGGTATGACCGACGATCTCGCCGCCTATTGCGCGCGGATCGGCATCGCCGGCCCGCTCGCCCCGGATCGGGTGACGCTGGCGCGGATCGCCGCCGCGCACCCGGCCGCGATGCCGTTCGAGGGGATCGATGGCCTGCTCGGCACGCCAGTCGTGCTCGACCATGACGCGCTGATCGCCAAGCTCGTCCATGGCGGGCGCGGCGGCTTCTGCTTCGAGCATAATCTGCTGCTGCGCGCGATGCTCGAGGAGATCGGTTTCACCGTGACCGCGCTCGGTGCGCGGGTGCTGTGGAACGCCGCACCCGGCGCGGCGACGCCGCTGACGCACATGTTGCTGCGCGTCGATCTGGCAGAGGGGCCGGTGATCCTCGATGCCGGGTTCGGCGGCAACACGCTGACCGGCGTGCTCGATCTGGTCGCCGACCGTGCGCAGGCGACGCCGCATGAGCCGTTCCGGCTGACCCGCGACGGCGATTACTGGGTGCAGGCGGCGGCGATCGGCGGGGAATGGCGGCCGACCTATCGCTTCACGCTGGAGCCGCAGCACCGCGCCGACCACGAGCTTGGCAGCTGGTACATGTCGACCAGCCCGAAATCGCACTTGGTCTTCGGCCTGACCTGCGCGCTCGCACCGCCCGGCCGGCGCCTGGCGCTGCGCAATTTCGACTTCGCGGTCCATCATACCGGCGGCGACACGGAACGGCGCCAGCTCGCCGATGCGGCGGCCGTCTGCAATGTCGTGGAACAAGAGATCGGCATCCGCCTGCCCGATCGGGCCGCGTTGGTCCGCCGGATCGAACGGGGTATCGCCTGACGCCGCGAGGCGATAAGCTACCTGCCATGGCCGATTTCTACGACGCGATCGGCGATGACCACCGCGCCTTCATCGCGAAGCAGCCGGTGTTCTTCGTCGCCACCGCCGCCGAGGGCGCGCGGATCAACCTCAGCCCCAAGGGGATGGACGCTTTCCGCGTGCTCGGGCCGAACCGCGTCGCCTATCTCGATCTCGGCGGCTCGGGCAACGAGACCCAGGCGCATCTCGCCCGCGACGGGCGCATCACCGTCATGTTTTGCGCCTTCGACAATCCGGCGCTGATCCTGCGGCTTTACGGTCGGGGAAGCTTCGTCATCGCCGGCGAGCCCGGTTTCGACGAACGCGCCGCGCACTTCCCCGCGCTGCCCGGCCGGCGCCAGATCTTCGACATCGCGGTCGACAGCGTGCAGACCAGCTGCGGCTGGGGCGTGCCGCGCATGACGCTCGAGCAGGAACGGTTGACGCTGGCGAAATATCACGCCCAGCAAGTGCCCGAAGAGCGGCTCGCGACGATCGCCGGGCGGGTCCGCAGCATCGACGGGCTGCCGGTGCGCGTGCAGCAGGTCATGCCCGGCTTCGATCCTCTGCCTTCATGAGCCTGGTCGAAGTGGGGCGGTTTCCGCCGTTCGAGGCCGACATCATCGTCGGCCGGCTGGAAAGCGATGGCATCGGCGCGGTCGCGTTCGATACCGGGGTGACCAGCGTCTATGGCGGCATCGGCATGTTCGCGAGCGTTCGCGTCATGGTCGATGAAGACGACTACGCGGCGGCGCGGAAAATCATCGCCGACCCTGCCTGAGAATCGGGCAGCGCATTCGCGACTGCACAAAAATTTACCTCGCGGTAACATCCGCCCACGCTTTTGTGCGGCCACAACGCCCTTGTGACAGCTTTGTTGCGCAACTGGCACGGCGATTGCTGAGCGGTCTTTCGCAACAACGAAAGGGGGCGCGGGTGAAGCTAGTCATCGCCATCATCAAGCCATTCAAGCTCGACGAGGTTCGTGAGGCGCTTACCGAGATCGGTATCGCAGGCATGACCGTCAGCGAGGTGAAGGGCTTTGGCCGTCAAAAGGGCCAGACCGAAATCTACCGCGGTGCGGAATATTCCACCAACATGGTGCCGAAGATCAAGATCGAGGTGGTGTGCACCACCGACCTCGCCGGCAAGGTCGTCGAGGCGATCCAGGCCTCGGCCAACACCGGCGCGATCGGTGACGGCAAGATCTTCGTACTCGACGTCGGACAGGCGGTGCGCATCCGCACCGGCGAAACCGACGAAACCGCGCTGTGATGAAAGGGGTCACAATGAAGCAGGGACTGAAATATGCCGGCATAGCCGGTCTTGGCGCGGCGGTGCTGTTTGCCGCCATGCCAGCCTGGGCGCAGGCGGCGGCCGCCGCCTCGCCGATTCCCAAGCCAACCGTCGACAAGGGCGACACGGCCTGGATGCTGACCTCATCGCTGCTCGTGCTGATGATGTCGGTTCCGGGACTCGCGCTGTTCTATGGCGGCCTTGTCCGCACCAAGAACATGCTCAGCGTGCTTACCCAAGTGCTGATAATCGTCTGCATGGTCTCCGTGATCTGGGTGACCTATGGTTATTCGGAAGCGTTCACCGCCGGTAGCGGCATCACCGCTCCGTTCTTCGGTGGGTTCAGCAAGGCCCTCCTCCTCGGCGTCGATGCCAACAGCCAGGCAGCGACCTTCTCGAACGGCGTCTACATTCCCGAATATGCCTTCATCTGCTTCCAGATGACCTTCGCCTGCATCACGCCGGCGCTGTATATCGGCAGCATCGCGGAGCGCGTGAAATTCTCCCCGCTGATGCTGTTCACCGCGCTGTGGGTGACCCTGGTCTATTTCCCGATCGCACACATGGTGTGGTACTGGGATGGCCCTGACTCGGTCGCGACCGGCGCACTCGCCGGCCAGGCGGCGCTCGACGCGGTCAACAGCCATGCAGGCTATCTGTTCCAGAAGGGCGCACTCGACTTCGCTGGCGGCACGGTGGTGCACATCAACGCTGGTATCACCGGCCTGGTGATGTGCCTGCTGCTCGGCAAGCGCACGGGCTATCCCAAAGAGCCGATGCCGCCGCACTCGCTGACCATGACGATGATTGGCGCTAGCCTGCTGTGGGTCGGCTGGTTCGGCTTCAACGCCGGCTCCAATCTGGAATCGAATGGCGTCACCAGCGTCGCCTTCATCAACACCTTCGTCGCCACCGCCGCGGCGGGCCTGTCGTGGCTGCTCGTTGAGCAACTGGTTCGCGGCAAGCCTTCACTGCTCGGTGCCGCCTCGGGTGTCGTCGCCGGTCTCGTCGCGGTTACGCCGGCGTCCGGCTGGGCCGGGCCGATGGGCTCGGTGGTGCTTGGCCTCGTCGTCTCGCCGATCTGCTTCTTCTTCGTCAGTTTCGTGAAGTCGAAGTTCAAGTATGACGACTCACTCGACGTGTTCGGCGTCCATTGCATCGGCGGTATCACCGGTGCGCTTGCGACCGGCATTCTCGACGCGCCGTGGCTCGGTGGTCAGGGCATCGCCGACTATTCGAGCAAGCCGGGCACGCTGGTTGCCGGTACCTATGACATGATGGGTCAGCTGTGGATCCAGGCACAGGGTGTGCTCGTCACGCTCGCTTGGTCCGGCATCGGCGCGCTGGTTCTGTTCATCCTGATCGACAAGACCTGGGGCTTCCGCCCGTCGGTCGAGGTCGAGCAGGAAGGCCTCGACATCGCCGAGCATGGCGAACGGGCCTACCACTACTGACGAAATCGGGGGCGGGGCCAAGCCCGCCCCCTCCAGACGTTCCTCCTGCGGACGACCTAAGGCCGGTGCGGCGACGCACCGGCCCTTTTTTTGTGCGACGATGTGAGGCTCAGCTTTCGGAGGGGGCCTTGGTCGCGGCGGCCTCGACGCGCCGGCGATAGGCGCGGTATGCCAGCAGCCCGCCGAGGATCATGCCGCCCGGCGCGAGGACGACCAGCGCGGCAAGCCCGGCCTTGTTGAGTGTCTTGCGTTCCACACTCTTGTCCTAACGCGGCAAGGTGAACGGCGGCTTAGCCGAGATCGGTGGCGACGAAATCCGCGCAGCGCTCGCCGATCATGATCGACGGGGCGTTGGTGTTGCCCGAGACCAGTTTCGGCATGATCGAGGCATCGGCGACGTACAGCCCCTCGACCCCGCGCACGCGCAATTTCGGATCGCAGACGGCGAGATCGTCGGAGCCCATCCGCGCGGTGCCGACCGGATGGTAGATGGTGTCGGCCCGCGCGCGGATCAGCCGCTCGAGCGCATCGTCGTCGTTGCGGTCGATCGGGTAGCGATCCTTGCCCTTGTGACTGCTGAGCGGCGGGGTCTCGAGGATGCGGTACATCGCATGGACGCCCTTTTTGAGCAGCGCCATGTCACGCGGATCGGTCAGGAAGGCGGGGTCGATCAACGGCGCGTCGCGCGCGTCGATCGAGCCGAGCCGCACCGTGCCGTGGCTCTCCGGTCGCAGCACGCAGACATGGCAGGAAAAGCCGTGCGCGTTCAGCTTGGTACGGCCATGATCCTCGATCACGACCGGCACGAAATGCAGCTGCACGTCCGGCGCCGGCGCGCCCGGCGTCAGCGTGAGGAAACCCCCGGCCTCGGCATAAGGCGTGGTCATCGCGCCGCGCCGGCTGCGCAGCCATTTCACCACCGCGCCGACCGAACCGAGCGTACCGAGCAGCGAGCGGCCGAGGAAATAGCGCCCCCGGGTCTCGAACGCGGCGACATAATCGACATGATCCTGCAGGTTCGAACCCACCGCCGGGCGATCGATGCGCACCGCGATACCCTGCTCGCGCAGGTGGCGCCCGGGGCCGATCCCCGACAGCATCAGCAGTTGCGCGGTGCCGAACACCCCACCGGCGAGGATCACCGCGCGGCGCGCGCGAATCTCGCGCGGCTCGCCGTCGCGGAGATAGGCGACGCCCCAGGCGCGGCCTTCGTCGAACAGCACGCGCTCGGCGATCGCCCCGGTCAGCACGGCGAGATTGTCGCGCTTGCCGGCGCTTTCGATATAGGCGCGGCCCGCGCTCCAGCGCTCCCCGCCCTTCTGCGTCACCTGGTAGAGGCCGACGCCGTCCTGCCGCGCACCGTTGAAATCGTCATTGGCCGGGATCTGCAGCGACTTCGCCGACTCGACGAACTCGACCGAACCGGGATGCGGATCGCACTGGTCGGACACGAACAAGGGGCCGTCGCCGCCATGGAAATCGTCCGCCCCGCGCAGATTATGCTCGGCGCGCCTGAACACCGGCAGCACCTCGTCATAGGACCAGCCGGGGCAGCCCATCGCCGCCCAATTGTCGTAATCCCATTTATTGCCGCGCAGATAGAGCATGGCGTTGATCGCGCTCGATCCGCCGAGCCCGCGCCCGCGCGGCTGATAGCCGCGCCGCCCGTCGAGCCCGACCTGCGGCACCGTCTGATAGGCCCAGTTGGTCGCCTCGTTCTGAAAGGCGAGGAAGCCCGGCACGCGGGTGCGCAGGCCGGTGTTGCGTCCCCCCGCCTCGAGCAAGGCGACGCTGTACTTGCCGCCCTCGCTCAGCCGCCCCGCCGCCGCCGCGCCCCCCGAGCCACCACCGACGACGACGATATCGGCTTCTTCCATCAGGTTTTTTCCTGCCGCTCGCGCCACCGCGCCTTGATCGTCTCGGACGTATCGCGGCTGCCGTCATGGCTCCAGCCCGGCGGCATCACCAGATAACCCAATTTGGCACGCCACGGCGCCGACCACAGGTCCCGCGCGATGCCGATCCACTCGTGGAACGCCGCCCATAGCAGGTTGAACGAGCCGAGATTCCTGACGATGCCGTAGCGCGGCCGGTCATCGTCGCGCTCGGGCACGAAGGTTCCCAGCATACGGTCCCAGACGATGAACACGCCGGCATAATTGCTATCGAGATAGCGTGGGTTGGTGGCGTGGTGGACGCGGTGGTGCGATGGCGTGTTCATCACCGCCTCGAACCAGCGCGGCATGCGGCCGATCACCTCGGTGTGGATCCAGAACTGGTAGATCAGGTTGATGCCGCCGACGAACAGCAGCATCGCGGGCGGAAAGCCGATGATCGCCAAGGGCAGGCGGAACAGGAAGGACAGCGAGAAGAAGCCGGTCCAGGTCTGCCGGAGCGCGGTCGACAGGTTATAATGCTGGCTCGAATGATGGATGACGTGGCTCGCCCAGAACCACCGCACGCGGTGCGCCGACCGGTGGAAGACGTAATAAGCGAGATCGTCGAGCACGAACGCCACGACGAACCAGTACCAGGCATAGCCGATCTCGAAGAGGCGGAACTGCCAGAACCACAAGGCGATGGCATAGGCGAAACCGCCGGTCAGCACGCCGGCAACGGTGCTGCCGGTGCCGAGCGCGAGCGAGGTCAGCGTGTCCTTCGGCTCATAGCGTTTGCGGTCGCGCGCCCAGGCGACCAGCATCTCGGCCAGTACGAGCAGCACGAAGGCGGGCACGGCATAGCTGACGGGGTCGGGAAGCTTCATGACGACCCTGTTTACATCAGTGTCAGTGGCGCTTCCAGCGTTTGCACGTCGACCGGCAACACGCCGAGCAGGGTCACCGCGCCGAATAGCCGCTCGCCGGTCTCGACCGTGACGCCCTCGACCGCCTCGCGCACGCGCAGCGGCGGGGTCAGGCGGCGCACCGCGACCTGCGCGCCGTGGCGCTTGAGCACCGCGATGGTGCCGTTGCCCGCGACCAGCGCGGCGCAGCCATCCGTGCCAACGATCGCGTGCCGCGCCTCGAAACCGGCGAGCGATTCCTCGGCGATGCGCCGCGCATCGGCGGCGCTGGCGATCCTGCTTTCGCCGAGCCGCAGCATCCGCGCGATGCCGGCGAGAACGAGGATCGCGACGACCGAGCCGCCGAGCTGCACCCAGTTCATGCCGCTCCGGCCTTCGTCCGCCACGTGCTCCTGCGGAAGCAGGAGCCCAGGGTTACGGGCCCCGCGTCTGTGGCCCTGGGTTCCTGCGTTCGCAGGAACACGGCGTGGGAGAGGCCGCTCATGCCTGGCCGGAGAGTTGATCGAGCAACGGCCTGATCCCCGATAGATCGTAACCCGCGCCGGCGCCCTTGGCGACCAGCTCGTCGGGATTGCCGCCCGCCTTGGCCGAGGCCAGTGCCCAGAGGTTGCACGAGCGCGTGCCCGAGCGGCAATAGGCCAGCACCGGCCCACCCGCCGCGTCCAGCGCCGCGACCATCGCCTCGACCTGCGGGTGCGAGAAGCCGGCATGGGTGATGGGAATCTCTGTATAAGCGAGCCCGGCCGCTTCCGCCGCCGCGCGAATCTCCGCGCCGCCGGGCTGGCCGGGTTCCTCGTCATCGGGGCGGTTGTTGACGATCGCGACGAAGCCGGCGCGGGCGATCTCGCTCACGTCACGCGGGCTGATTTGTGGCGCGACCGAGATGCGGTCGTCGATGCGGCGGATATCGGTCATGCGGCCTCGCGTATCACTTGCAGGAAAGCGTCACCATAGGCCTCGAGCTTGCGCGTGCCGACACCCGAAATGTTCGACAGCTGCGCACGGCTGGCCGGCTTCATCTGCGCCATCTCGCGCAGCACCGAATCGTGGAAGATGACATAGGGCGGCACCTGCGCCTCTTTCGCCAGCTCGCGGCGGCAATCGCGCAGCGCCTCGAACAGCGGATCGCCAATCGGGTTGGCACCTCCTGCCGTGCCCTTGCCGCGCCGGCGCTCGCGCTTCGGCGGGATGATCAGCGCCACCTCCGCTTCGCCTTTCAGGATCGCCTTTGCCGCGGGTCCGAATTCCAGTCCGCCGAAATCATTGGCACGGAGCGCGTCGCGCAACAGCAACGCGCGCGCCACCGGCTTGATCAACGCCGCTTCCGCGCTGTCCGACACGATGCCGAATACCGACAATGCCTCATGCCCGTTCATCAGGCTGCGCTCGCTCGACTGGCCGGTCAGGATCGACTCGATATAGCCGACACCAAAGCTCTGCCCCGTGCGAAACACCGCGGAGAGGAATTTCCTCGCCACCTCCGTCGCGTTCGTCAGCGCGCCGGGCGGGTTGAGGCAATTGTCGCAATTGCCGCAATTCTCCGGCGGGTCCTCGCCGAAATGCTTGAGCAGGATGCGCCGCCGGCAGCCCGCCGTTTCGACCAGCGCGCCGAGCGCGTTGAGCCGCGTGCGCTCGCCCGGCTGGCGCGCCGGCTCGACCTCGCCGATGCGCTGGCGCGCCTTGGCGAAATCCTCCGCGCCCCAGAACAGATGCGCGATCGACGGATCACCGTCGCGGCCGGCGCGGCCGGTTTCCTGATAGAAGCCCTCGATCGATTTGGGCAGGCCGGCATGCGCGACGAAGCGCACATCGGGCTTGTCGATGCCCATGCCAAAGGCCACCGTGGCGCAGATCACCATGTCTTCCGAGGCGACGAAATCGGCCTGGTTGCGCGCGCGCACGGCGGGATCGAGCCCGGCATGATAGGCACGCGTCGGCCGGCCGGTGCGACCGAGTTGTTCGGCCAGCTTCTCGGTCGCGGCGCGCGTCTGGGCATAGACGATGCCGGGCCCGGGCTGCTCCGCGATGAGGTCAGCGATCTGCCGCGCGACATTGTCCTTGGGGCTGATCAGATAGCGGATATTGGGTCGGTCGAACCCGGCGATGATCAGCCCGTCACGCGGAATGCCGAGCTGGTCGAGGATATCGGCGCGGGTATGCGCATCGGCGGTCGCGGTCAGCGCGAGCCGCGGCACCGCCGGGAAGGCGTCGAGCAACGGGCGCAGCAGGCGGTAATCGGGGCGGAAATCATGCCCCCATTCCGACACGCAATGCGCCTCGTCGATCGCAAACAGGCAGAGTTTCGCCTGTGCCAGCATGTCGCGGAACCCGCCGCCCGAGGCGCGTTCCGGCGCGACATAGAGCAGATCGAGCTCACCCGCGCGAAACCGCCGGATCGTGTCCATCTGGTTGGTGTCGACCGAGGTCAGGGTCGCGGCGCGGATGCCGATCGCCTCGGCGGCGCGCAGCTGGTCGTGCATCAGCGCGATCAGCGGACTGACCACCACGCAACAACCGTCGAGCGTCACCGCGGGCAGCTGATAGCAGAGCGACTTGCCGGCACCCGTCGGCATCACCGCCAGCGTATTGGCCCCGGCCAGCACACGGTCGACGACCTGGCGCTGGACGCCGCGGAAATCGGGAAAGCCGAAGGTCGATTGCAGAATGGGCAGGGGGTCGAGCGACATCGCGCCCTATTGCACGCGCGCCTCGACCCGGTGCAAGCGTCGCGGATGCAAATCGTACGCGACAACAAGGCCGAGCATGAATTCGAACTGGTAGTCGATGGCCATCGCGCTGTCGCCGCCTATCAGATGGAGGGCGACACGATCGTCTTCACCCACACCATCGTACCCAGGGCGATCGAGGGACGCGGCGTGGCGAGCAAGCTGATCCGCGCGGCGCTCGACAGCGCGCGCGACCGCGGGTTGAAGGTCGTGCCGCAATGTCCGTTCGTCGCAGCCTATATCAAGCGCCATCCCGATACGCAGGACCTGCTGGCCTAGGCCGGAAAGCTAGACCGCGATCGCGTTGACGAAGTTGGCGGTCACGGCGTCCATCCTCGCCAGTTGCTGATCGACGCGGCTGAAGCCGTCGCCAAGTCGCACCACGTCTTCGACCGCGTTACGCGTCCGCTCGGTGATCGAGTCGACCAGCTGCGACACGTTACGCGCGGTAACGGCGGTCTCATCGACCGCCTCGGCGATATGCGAGACCTGGCCGACCTGGCTGGCGACCTTGCGCACCATCGCCTCGGTGGTCGCACGAACCTCGGCGATGGTCCGCTGAACCGAGGCGACCGAGGCGACCGCCTGGGCGTTGGCCGCCTGGATAGCGATGATCTTCTGCGCGATCGCGTCGGTCGCACGCGCGGTTTGCGCGGCGAGCGACTTCACTTCCTGCGCCACGATGGCGAAACCACGACCGGCATCGCCGGCGCGCGCCGCCTCGATCGTCGCATTGAGCGCGAGGAGATTGGTGTGACCCGCAATCTCGCGGATCAGCCCGGCGATCGACGCGATCTCATGCACCTCCTCGGACAGCATCCCGGAGGCGACCGCCGTATGGTTCATCTGGTCATCGGCGAGAAGCGTGATGTCGGTCGCACCCGTCAATTGGTCGTTGAGCTCGGTGAGCACGCCGTTGAGACCGGCCGCGGTCTGCGCCGCGCTCCGCATCGCGGTCGCCGACTGGCCGGTCGCGATAGCGATCTCGGCGATCTGGGCGAGCGTTTCGCGCGTCGACGATATCGTCGTTCCCGTGAGATCGTGAAGCGCACGGGCGTCGTCGAGCGCGACGTTCAAGGTTTGCGAGACATCGCGATGGAATGTCTCGCTCTCCTGCAGGCGCGTTGTCGCCGCTTCCTGGCGACGCAGCTCGCCACTTTGCGATAGCAGAATCTCGATCTCATAGGTGGAGAGGAGGTACAGTGTCGCGACGATGCGCTCGACCAGGTCGGGATCGCTGATTGCCGCGCGTATGCGAGCAACGGTCGCGTTGAGGATTCGCGCCTTGCTTCCCACCACAACCGGGAGCGGGACGGCCCGGCGGACGGAGATGGTCGCCTGCTCGGCGATCCGCCGCACCCAATCGGCATCGATCGGCCCTTCGAACTTGCGACGAAGCCCGCTCATCGCATCATCGAAAATCGCGCGTCTTTCGGCGTCCGTGTTGGTGGCATTATAGCCTGGAAAACCGGAATCGGTCAGCATCTCCGACAATATTTCGTGCTGGGTTTCGACGATGATCGGCCCGGCGGCTGCCCAGGCTTCCGCCGTTGCCCGCTCGAGTGCACCATCGGGATTGTAGATGTGAAGACGCAACGCGATTTCGCGATCGGACAGCTGAACGGCTTCCCCTGCGCCTTCTTGTCTGTTCACCAGCTTCACCCACCAATATTTGTCGCGATTATTGGCAGAATTTAGTTAACCAGAGGTTGTGCATGCCTCCCGTAGGATTACCTGCCGGTGACGCCGGCGACGGTTCATTCGGCCGCCATCGCCTGTTCGCGCTCCTGCGCCTGGCGCGACCACATCTCCGCATAGAGGCCATGCTTGCGCAGCAGCGCGGCATGGCTGCCGCGCTCGACCACGCGGCCCGCCTCGAGCACGACGATCTCGTCGGCATGGACCACGGTCGACAGGCGGTGCGCGATGACGATCGTCGTGCGACCGCGCTCGATCGCCTGCAGCGTGTCGAGAATCTCATTCTCGGTGCGACTGTCGAGCGCCGAGGTCGCCTCGTCGAGGATCAGGATCGGCGGGTCCTTGAGCAGGGTGCGCGCAATCGCCACGCGCTGCTTCTCGCCGCCCGACAGCTTCAGCCCACGCTCGCCGACGCGGGTCTCATAACCCTGGGTCTGGCTCTCGATGAAGCCGGCGATCGACGCGCCCCGCGCCGCCCGTTCGATCTCGTCCGGCCCCGCGCCCTCGCGGCCATAGGCGATGTTATAGCCGATCGTGTCGTTGAACAGCACGGTGTCCTGCGGCACGATGCCGATCGCGGCGCGCAAGCTCGCTTGCGTCACCTCGGCGATGTCCTGCCCGTCGATCGTGATGCGCCCACCGGTCAGGTCGTAGAAGCGGTACATCAGCCGGGCCAGCGTCGACTTGCCCGCGCCCGAGGGGCCGACCACCGCCAGCGTGTTGCCGGCCGGGATGTCGAGGTCGATGCCCTTCAAAATCTCGCGATCGGCATCATAGCCGAACGTGACGTTCTCGAAACGGATATGGCCGTGCCCGACCTTGAGCGTGGGCGCGTCGGGCACATCCACGACTTCGCTCGGCGTATCGACCAGGTCGAACATCGCGCCCATGTCGAGAATGCCCTGGCGGATCGTGCGATAGACCATGCCGAGCAGGTCGAGCGGGCGGAACAGTTGCGACAACAGGGTCGAGACGAAGATCACGTCGCCGGGCGAGAAACGCCCCTGCCCCCAGCCCCAGGCGACCAGGCCCATGCCGACGCCCATCATCAGGTTGGTGATCAGCGCCTGGCCGATATTGAGCCAGGCGAGCGAATTCTCGCTCTTCACCGCGGCATTGGCATAGGCGACCATCGCCGCCTCGTAGCGCCGGCCCTCGCGTTCCTCGGCGCCGAAATATTTGACCGTTTCGAAATTGAGCAGCGAGTCGACCGCATGCGCCACCGCCCCGGTGTCGAGATCGTTCATCCGCGCGCGTAGCGCCGCGCGCCAGTCGGTCACCCAGCGGGTGAAGGCGATATAGACGACGACCATCGCCACGGTCGAGGCGACCAGCCAAATGCCGAATTTGCTCCAGAACAGCTGCAGCACCAGCACCAGCTCGAGCACCGTCGGCGCGATGTTGAACAGCAGGAAATAGAGCATCGTGTCGATGCTCTTGGTACCGCGCTCGACCACCTTGGTGACCGCGCCGGTGCGTCGTTCGAGATGGAAACGCAGCGACAATTGATGGAGATGGCGGAACACCGAGGACGCCAGCCGCCGCGTCGCGTCTTGACCGACGCGCTCGAACACGGCGTTGCGCAGATTGTCGAACAGGGTGGTCGAGAAACGCGCGGCGGCATAACCAGCGACCAGCGCCACCACCATCCATGCGGCGCCGCGATCGCCATGCGCCATGCGGTCGACGGCATATTTCAGCGAATAGGCCACGACATAGACCTGCATGACCTTCGACGCGACGACAAACGCCATCGCCCCGACGATCCGTACCTTGAGCGCGGTTTCCCCGGCCGGCCACAGATAGGGCAGGAAGCGCCGCAGCGTCGGCAGCAAGGGGCGGTCGGCGCTCGGCGTTTCGATCAAGGGTGGCATCGGGACCCAATGTAGGCACGGTCAAGCCCATCCGAAAGCATTCCGTGGAACAAGTCGGGCATCTCATCGCTTTCAGTCATCGGACACGGGAGACAGAGCCATGGAACCGCTCTTCTACGTCATGGCGATCATGGGCTGCGGCGACGGCTCCGAGCAATGCGCCCAGGCGCGCGTCGAGCCGGTACAATATCGTTCGATCCAGGCCTGCCAGGCGGCGATGCCGGCGGCGCTCCAGCGCAACAGCGACCTGTCCTATCCCGTGATCAGCGCGGCGTGCCGCACCAGGGGCCAGCTGCTGACCCAGCGACAGGGCGACCAGCGTCGGCGCGGCTAGGCCACGCGCCCATCTCCCGCTAAGACTTCGGCCTCAACTAGGTCGGGGGCGCTATGATCCGCAAGATTCTGGGTATCATGGCCGGCCTTGTCGCCGCCTATCTCGTGATTCTCGCGGCCGAGGCGGTCAATCACTGGCTCTATCCGCTGCCCGCCGATCTCGACCCGTCAGACAATGCCGCGATGAGCGCCTATACCTTCACGCTGCCGCTGCCGGTGCGCCTGATGTATGTCGGCGGCTGGTTGGCCGGTACGTTTGCCGGCGCCTGGCTCAACCTGCGCATCGTCGACTGGCGCTGGGGAGGCTGGATCATCGCGCTGCTGGTCATCGCCGATGGTATGGCGCGCAATTTCGAGTTCGCCGAACCGCTATGGATGCAGGCCGCCGCCGTGCTGGCGCCGCTGATCGGCGGCTGGCTGGCAACCAGGCTGCACCGCAAGCCCTATCCGGGTGAGCCGCTACTCGGTTAGATCGGTGGGCCCGGGCCGTTCGAGATCGGTCTGCATGGGCAGCGCCCAGCGAATCTGGTCGCGCAGCAACGCCTCGAGATCGTCCGCGCCGATATTGTGCGCCGTGGCGCGCTTGCGCAGCAAGATCGCGAGCAGGCCGGCGCGACTTGGCGGCGGGGCCGGCATGCTCCGGCCGCGCGACAAGGCTCGGGATAGCTTGACGGACAGCGCGGTCATTTCGGTCCCTTTTACACAAACAGCATCGCTGCATGGCGCAACCCGGTCACCACTTCGTCACCAGCTCTGGTTAGCAGACGCATTTACCCTCTCGGGCGCGCCCACAAATCGGAATCACGCGGGCGTGGCGGGTAGAGCATGCCGCGCCGCGCCGCGTTGCCGGCGGCGCGCGCGATGAAGCCGAGCTTGGCGATCCCGCCGGTCGAGACGCGCTTGTCCCAGGCACGCTCGCCGCGCGCCGCCACGGTCCACGCGATCGCGCCATAAATGTCGGCTGCCGCCAGTACCGCCCAGGCCGAGCGGAACGACAATGCGGTCGTGCCGAGCCGCGCGCTTGCCTCGAATTCGGCGGCGCGCGCCGCCAGCCGACCGGCCAGCACCGCGAGGCGCGGGCGGAAGTGCGGTTTCATGTGCTCGCCCGGCGGGATATCCATTTCGACCAGCCATTCTTCGGGCAGATAACAGCGCCCGACCCGGTCATCCTCCTCCACGTCGCGCGCGATATTGGCGAGCTGGAACGCCATGCCGAGATCGCAGGCGCGGTCGAGCGTCGCGTCGTCATCGGGCGACACGCCCATCGCCACCGCCATCATGCAGCCGACCACGCCGGCGACATGATAGCAATAGGTGTAGAGATCGTCCGCGCTGCGCGGCCGCCAGTCCGCGGCATCGAGCGCGAAGCCGGCGACCAGGTCGCGCGCGAAGCGCGGCGGCAGGGCGATCTCCGCCGCCACGATACGCAGCGCGTCGAACGCCGGATCACCGAGGACATGACCGGCGAGCGCCGCCTCGGTCATCGCCGACAATCGCGCCAGCCGCGCGGGCGCGTCGTCGACCCGCGTCATGCCGTGACCATGGTCCTGCCCGTCGGCGATGTCGTCGCACGCGCGGCACCACGCATAAAGCAGCCAGGATCGCTCGCGCGTCCTGCGATCGAACAGCAGCGAGGCGGCGGCGAAACTCTTCGAGCCGCGCGCGATCGACTCACGCGCCGTGGCGACGATCGCGTCGCGCGTGGGGAGCGCCGTCATTACCTCTCGCTCCGTTCGCCCTGAGCTTGTCGAAGGGCCGTTCTTTCTTCCGTGCAAGAAGGACTAGGCTTCGACAAGCTCAGCCCGAACGGGGCGCGTGATGTGGCAGCCCGCCCCCTCAAAGATCGCTGGCCTTCATCCTGGTGATCGTCTCGATCGGTTCGAACGCCGCCATCTTCGCCAGCAGCCCGCCGAGTTCGGCATCGACCAGCAGGATGCCCTGGTGCTGCGGCCGCAGGAAGCCGACCTCGCCCATCTTCGCGTAGAAGGCGATCAGATGGTCATAATAGCCGGCGGTGTTGAGCAGCCCGACCGGCTTGGCGTGATAGCCGATCTGCGCCCAGCTCAGCGCTTCCCACAATTCGTCCATCGTGCCGGTACCGCCGGGCAGGTTGACGAAACCGTCGCTGAGGTCGGTAAAGGCCTGTTTGCGCTGGTGCATCGTACCGACGACATGCAGTTCGGTCAGCCCGCGATGCGCCACCTCGGCATCGACCAGCGCCTGGGGGATGATGCCGATCACCTCGCCGCCCGCCGCCAACGCGCTGTCGGCCACCGCGCCCATCAGGCCGAGCCGGCCGCCGCCATAGACCACGCCGATGCCGCGCTCCGCCAGGGTGCGGCCGACCGCCTGTGCGGTTTCGATATAGATGGGGTCGCTCGGCGTGGCCGAACCGCAATAGACCGCGAGACGCTTCATCGTGGCCCCTCCAGCATCAGGGCGGCGGTCGCCTTGGCGCTGCCCACGACGCCGGGGATGCCGGCGCCCGGATGCGTGCCGGCACCGACGAAATAGAGGTTCGAGATCTGGTCGTCGCGATTGTGCACGCGGAACCAGGCGCTCTGCGTCAGGATCGGCTCCAGGCTGAACGCGCTGCCGAGATGCGCGTTCAGGTCCTGCGCGAAATCGTTCGGCGCATAATGGAATTTGGTCACGATACGCTCATGGATATCCGGGATCAGCCGCCGCCCGACCTCGTCGAGGATGCGCTTTTCGAGGATCGGGCCGATCTCGGCCCAATCGACCGGGAACTTGCCCAGGTGCGGCACCGGGGCGAGCGCATAGAAGGTCGAATGTCCTTCAGGCGCCATGCCCGGATCGGTGACGGTCGGGTGGTGGAGGTAAAGCGAGAAATCCTCCGACAGCACGCCATGGTCGTAGATGTCGGCAAGCAGGCCTTTGTAGCGCGGCCCGAACAGGATCATGTGGTGCGGAATGCCCGGCCAACTGCCCTTGATCCCGAAATGCACCACGAACAGCGATGGCGAATAACGCTTGCGTTCGAGCCTGACGCGGGTGCGCTGCGCCGACCGTGAGTCCTTCAGCAGGTCGCGATAGGCGTGCATCACATCGCCATTCACCGCAACCATATCCGCCGTCGCCGACCAGCCGCTCGCCGTGGTCACGCCGGTCGCCCGGTCGCCGAGCGTGGCGATATGCGTCACCGGGTCGTTCAGCCGCAGCACGCCACCGAGCCGCTCGAAATGCGTCACCATGCCGGCGACCAGCTTGTTGGTCCCGCCCATTGCGAACCACACCCCGCCATCGCGTTCGAGCTTGTGGATCAGCGCGTAGATCGCGCTGGTGGTGAAAGGGTTGCCGCCGACCAGCAGGGTGTGGAACGACAAGGCCTGGCGCAGATATTCGCTCTTCACGAAGCTCGACACCATCGAATAGACCGAGCGCCACGCCTGGTATCTGGCGAGGCTCGGCGCGGCCTTGATCATCGAGGCGAAGTCGAGAAACGCGACATGGCCGAGCTTCTCATAACCCTCATGATAGACCCCGGCGGAATATTCGAGGAACTTGCGATAGCCGGCGACGTCCTCGGGCTCGAGCCTGGCGATCTCGGCGTTCAGCACGGCATCGTCATTGGTATAGTCGAAGCTGGTGCCGTCGGCCCATTGCAGCCGGTAGAAGGGTGACACTGGCGCGAGCGTCACATCCTCCGCCATGTCGTGCCCCGACAGCGCCCACAGCTCGCGCAGGCAGGCCGGGTCGGTGATCACCGTCGGCCCGGCATCGAAGGTGAAACCGTCCTTTTCCCAGAAATATGCCCGCCCGCCGGGCTTGTCGCGCGCCTCGACCAGGGTGGTCTCGACCCCGGCGGATTGCAGGCGAATGGCCAGGGCCAGCCCGCCGAACCCTGCGCCGATGACAATGGCCTGCTTCATGTCTTTCCCCGGATGGCGGCGATGGCGCGGCCGAGCGGCACCGGTGGCTTGCCGGTCAACACGCGCAGCTTGTCGAGCATGGTCGATCGCCCGGCATAGAAGCGGCCTATAAGCCGCGGGTCGAGCCGATAAAAGCGTTCGAGTATCCGGTAACGCTGATCGGGCTCGGCGGCCTTGAACAGCATCGTGTCGAGCATGCGGTAGAAACCGCGCGCCTTCCACATGCGCCGCGCGAAGCCATGGGTCAGATCGTGCAGCCCCTTGCCCGACAGGTCGTCCGCCTCGGCGATCAGCGCGGCGACGCGCACCGCGTCGGGCAGTGAATAGCCGGTGGTCGGGTGGAACAGCCCGGCGCGCATCCCGGCCTTGGCGATCTTGTTGCCGCCGCTCTGCCAATAGGCCTCGAAATCGCCGCCCATCACCACCGGCAGCACGCCGGCCTCTTCATGGCCGACCCGCTCGACCTGCCAGCCGCGCGTCGCGACATAGGCATTGGCGCGGCCGCGCAGCAGCGCGACGTCGAGTTCGGGGCTGTCGCTGTAATAAGTGTCCTCGACGAACATCCGCGTCGCGGCGAAGGGCAGGCAATAGACGAAGCGATAACCGTCGCTCTGCGGCACGGTGGCGTCCATCACCATCGGGCGGGGATCGTCATGCGGCTCGGACAGATGGTATTCGCGGCCGACGAATTTCTGCCAGCCAAGGTCGAGCAGGCCGAGATCGCCCGGCCCGCGCGCATCGATCACGCCGCGCGCCTCGATCCGGTCGCCATCGGCGAGCACCACCGCGCGCGGTCCCGCGGCGAGTACCTTGCGGCGCATCAGCAGCGCCTTTTCGGGCATTTCGCTCCGCACGACCTGGTCGAGCCGCGACGATTCGATCGAATAATAACCCATGCGGAAGGTGCCGGCATGGGCGGGAAAGGCGACGTCATAGGCCGTCCAGCCATGGCCGATCAGCGGGGCGACGATCCAGCGGTCCTCGGCCGAGACGTCACCGGCGAAAAACGACCAGATATGGTTGCCGCCGATCGTGCCCGCGGCCTCGATGATCCGTACGTCGAGCCCGGGTCGCTTCCTCGCCAGCGCCAGCGCGATCAGCGAGCCCGCCAGCCCGCCGCCGACGATCGCCAGGTCGCAAGTGATGGTGGACGGCATGGCACCGCACTAGCCGATTCGCGACTTGACGCAAATCAACCAGACGCGGTCCGGATCACGCCGCCCTGAGCAACGGCATCTCCTCCCCCATCGCCTGCGCCACCGATGGCCGGGCGCGCATCTTCGTGCGCCAGCCCAGCAGCACCGGCCAGTCGGCGATCGCCACCCCGGCATGCTCGCACCAATTGAGCACCGCGAGCAGATAGGCGTCCGCCACGCTGAAGGTGTCGACCAGGAAATCCCGCCCGTCGAGATGGTCCGACAGCAGCGCGAAGCGTTTGCCGACCATTGCGCGCGCCCAGTCGCGCGCGCCCTCGCTCGCCTGCTTCGACATCAGCGGGGCGAAGACACCCTTGTGGATCTCGCTCGACACGAAACCGAGCCAGCGCATCATCTGATAGCGCTCGTCGGTATAAGGCGCCGGCGCCAGCACGCCCTCGGCGGCGAGATCGGCGATATAGGTCAGCACCGCCGGTCCTTCCGACAGCGCCAGCCCGCCGCGCGTCTCGAGCGCGGGGACATAGCCCATCGGGCTGACCGCGCTGAACGAGCGGCCGTCAGGCAGGTCGCCGCCCGGCGTCACCGCGACGAAGTCGCAATCGAGCTCCGCCTCGATCAGCGCGATGCGCGCCGCCAGCGAGCAGGCGAAGGGGATGAAATATAGCTGCATGACGACTCCTCCTTGATTTCCATACTATCTCGCATATAAATAGGCGGATCAAGGATTATTTTGCGGATTGGTACATAATTGGAGCGAATCGAGCCTGTGAAGCGCCCACGCGGCCGGCCGCGCGGCTTCGATCCCGAGGCGGCGCTGAAGGCCGCGTCGGAGTGCTTCCGCGCGTTCGGCTATGCCGCGACCTCGCTCGATGACCTCGCCGCCGCGACCGGCCTGGCGCGGCCGAGCCTCTATGCCGCGTTCGGCGACAAGAAGGCGCTGTATCTTGCCGCGCTCGCCCGCACGCACCGCCGGCTCGAGGCGACGTTCGACGCGCTCGAGGCGGCGGCATTGCCCCGGAACCTCCTCCTCCCGACGATCTTCGCCAGTACGATCGACCTCTATCTGACCGGCGAGATCGGGCCGGGCGGCTGCATCGCGGTCAACACCGCCAGCACCGAATCGGTCGCCGATCCCGAGATTCGCGCCGCGCTGCTCGCCTTCCTCGCCATGGAGGACGCGCGCATGGCGCGGGTGCTGGCCGCCGCCGGCTTCGCGCGCGCCGAAGCGGCGGCGCGCATCGTCATGTCGGTGATCCATTCGCTCGCCGTGCGCACCCGCGCCGGCACGCCGCGCGCGGAGATGGAGTCGATCGCGGCGGACTGCATCGCATTGCTCGCCTGACGGCGCGCGACCGGCTAAGGGCCGGACATGTCGGCCGCCCTCGCCATCGCGCTTTCCGCCCTCGCCATGACGCTGATCGTCGGCGGGCGCTATCTCGCGGCGTCGGGCGGCTTCGCGCTGGCGACGCGGCTGCGCCATCCCGGCCTTTATGCCGGCCTCGACGCGCAGATGCGCCGCGAGATCGGCTGGAGCCTCGCCGCCGCCGCGATCTATGGCATACCCGCCGGCATCATCGCCTGGGGCTGGCAGAATCGCGGCTGGACGCTGATCTACACCGATCTCCGCGCCTGGCCCTTATGGTACCTGCCGCTGTCGGTGCTGCTCTACCTCGCCGCGCATGACACATGGTTCTACTGGACGCACCGCTGGATGCATCGTCCGCGCCTGTTCCGCATCGCCCATGCCGTCCACCATGCCAGCCGCCCGCCGACCGCCTGGGCGGCGATGGCGTTCCACCCGATCGAGGCGCTGACCGGCGCTGTGGTAATTCCGCTACTGGTGCTGTTGATTCCGATCCATGTCGCGGCACTTGGGATGGTGCTGACGATCATGACCGTTATGGGTGTCACCAACCATATGGGCTGGGAGATTTTCCCGTCGTTCATGTGGCGGGGGCGACTGGGGAAATGGCTGATCACCGCCAGCCATCATCAACGACATCATGAGCGGTACGGATGCAATTATGGCCTTTATTTCCGGTTCTGGGACCGCTTGTGCCGCAGCGACGGCGGCGTCGGCGGATTCGCCGCCACGCACCATCGCGCCGCTCGCCAGGCTGATGGCCATAGCGGCGATGGCGCTGCTGGTCGGGGCGGCGCCGACCACTGAGCTGACGATCGACTTCGCCAAGCTGCGCAACGCCAAGGGCGTGATCCGCCTCTGCATGACCGCCGTGCCGGGCAATTTCCCCGCCTGCGGCAATGAGGCCGAGGCGGTGACCCGCTCGATCCCGGCCGGCACGCATCAGTTGCGCCTGACGGGCCTGCCGCGCGGCGACTATGCCATCGCCGTGATCCATGACGAGAATGGCAACAAGAAGCTCGATACCTTCATGGGCATCCCGCGCGAGGGCTTCGGCTTTTCGCGCAATCCGCCGATCGGCTTCGGCGCGCCGCGCTTCGCCGCCGCGCGCTTCTCGCTCGACGGCGATACCGAAACGCAACAGTTGGCGATGCATTATCTGTTGTAGCGGAGCGAATTGCGCCTCACGGGTGTTTCCCGCGATACGAAACCGTGGAGTGCCATTGGTGAAGTTGCTGATCACGTTGCTCGCCGCGCCGCTGGCGCTGTCCGCTGCCCCGGCGGCGGCGCAGGATTCGCCCCCGCCGCGCATCGACGTCGCGCCGGGCGAGACCAATAATGACACGCTGACGATCGGCGCCGGCGCGGTCTATATGCCGAGCTATCAGGGGTCGAACGATTATGTCGTCACCGCGGTCGCTGCGGCGCGCGGGCAATATCACGGCATCTCCTTCTTCACCCGCGGCGCGCAATTGTTCGTCGATGTCGTGCCGGCCCCGCCCGGCCCGGGCTGGAGCTTCGAGCTCGGCCCGGTGCTCGCCGCCGACCTCAACCGCACCGGCCGCGTCGTCGACCCGCGGATCAAGGCGCTGGGCAAGCGCCGCATCGCGCTCGAGGCGGGCGGCTATGCCGGCATCACCCGCACCGGCGTCGTCACCAGCGACTATGATACGCTGTCGCTGCGCGTGTCCTACATCCATGACGTCGGCGACGTGCATCGCAGCTACGTCGTCACCCCGACGCTCGATTACGCCACCCCGCTCAGCAAGTCGGTGCTGGTCGGCCTGACGCTGTCGGCGGATTATGTCGGCAACGGCTATGCCGACACTTATTACAGCGTCGATGCCCCCGGCGCGCTGCGCAGCGGCCTGCCGATGTTCGCCGCGCGCAAGGGCTGGCAGGACATCACCGTCGGCGGTCTTGCCGGCTTCTCGCTGAGCGGCGACCTGCGCCACGGCGCGGTGCTGGTGGTCGGCGCCGGCTACAGCCGCATGCAGGGCGACTTCGCGGCCAGCCCGGTCACGCGCATCGCCGGCGACCCCGACCAGTTCTACGGCGCGGTCGGCCTGGGCTATACCTTTTAGAGCCCGTCCGAGAACCAACAGCTTCCTGATTCCGCGTAATTTTCGCGCCATCGCCCGATCCGCGCATGACGGTGGTTGATGTTTGCATGCCAGTTCGGCTACCTCGCCATTCGACGTGTCGTCCGGTGCCCGCTTCCTTGCCCTTTTCCGGCAATGTTGAACCCCGGTGGACGCGACCAGCACCGCCTCCGCCTGCCGGCGGGCGATAACGTATCCAAGGGAAGGTCCGCCCCGCATGACCGACGACCAGCAGCCGATCGATTCCGTGATGGACGAGGCGGTGAGCGAGCGCCGCCAGTTCTTCCGCACCGCGCTCGGCGCGGCGGCGGTCACCGTCGCCGGCGCCACCGCGCTGACCATCGGCCCGCGCGCCTTTGCCGACACCACCAGCGACGTCGACTATCTCAACTTCGCGCTGCAGCTGGCCTATCTCGAGGCGCAATTCTATAATTTCGCCGCCTTCGGCACCGGCCTGCCCGCCGGCCAGATCACCGCCGGCAGCGCCCCGACGGGTACCAATGTCGCGGGCGCCGCGACCGGCGCGCGCCAGGTGACCTTTGCCGATCCGCTGGTCGCGCAATATGCCGCCGAGATCGCGCAGGACAAGGCGGCGCACGTCGCCTGGCTGCGCGGCGAGCTCGGCACCCAGACCAGCGCCCAGCCCGCGATCGACCTCGGCACCGCGGCGAGCGGCGCGTTCAGCACCGCGATGCGCGCCGCCGGCGTGATCAGCGGCGCCAGCGCGACCTTCGACCCTTATGCCAGCGACGAGAATTTCCTGCTCGCCGCCTTCCTGTTCGCCGATGTCGGCGTCTCGGCACTGCGCGGTGCGGTGGCGGTGATCGCCGACGCGACGCACCGCGAGGTGGTCGAGGGCGCGATGATCACCGACGCGCACCATGCCGCGATCATCCGCACCACGCTCTATGCCAAGGGCGCGACGACCACCTCGCTGCGCACCAATGCCGATGCGATCTCCAACCTGCGCGATCAGCTCGACGGCACGACCGAGGACGATCAGGGCATCTCCCCGACCACGGGCAGCAACCCCGTGGCGAACGTCATCCCGACCTATGCCGACGGGACGATTCTCGGGCGCGCCAATGGCGGCGTGCTCAACATCGCCTATCTCAACTCCGCCCAGGTCACCAAGGGGGGCTTCTTCCCGAATGGCGTGAACGGCACCGTCACCACCAGCTCGGCCAATTGATCGCGGCGACTTCGCGCAGGAGACATTTTGTGACCGATACCCCCTCTTCCGAGCAGCTTATGGACGCCCTCGCGGAAAGCCGCGCGGCGCGCCGTCGCTTCCTGCTCGGCGCGAGCCGCACCGGCCTCGCGCTCGGCACCGTCGCGCTGCTCGACGCCTGTGGCGGCAGCAACTCCGGCACCGCCACGCCGACGCCGACCGATTCCAGCACGGCCACGCCGTCGCCGACAGCGACCTCGGTGATCAACGATCAGAACGCGCTCAACTTCCTGATCAACATCGAATACCTCACCGCGCAATTCTACGCCGCGGCGACCAACACGCCGCTCGCCGCCTCGCTGCTCACCGGCACCGGCACGCAAGGGGCGGTCACCGGCGGCCATGCCGTGACCTTCGCCGATCCGCTCGTCGCGCAATATGCCCGCGAGCTGGCGGCGGACGATCTCGCCCATGTCGGCTTCCTGCGCTCGATGCTCGGTTCGGCGGTCGTCGCGCAGCCGGCGATCAACATCGACGGCGGCGCCAGCGGCGCGTTCACCGCGGCGATGCTGGGTGCCGGCGTGATCGGCAGCGGCACCTTCGACCCTTATGCCAGCGACGAGAATTTCCTGCTCGCCGCCTATTTCCTCACCGACGTCGCGGTCACCGCCTATAAGGGCGCGGGGCTGTTGATCACCAATGCGACGCTGCTCAACGCCGTCGCCGGCATCATGGCGACCGAGGCCTATCATGCCGGGCTGTTGCGCACGACGCTCTATGCCAAGGGCGCGACGACGCCCGCGCTGCGCACCAATGCCGGGCTGATCAGCAATTACCGCGACTCGCTCGACGGCACGACCGATCTCGACCAGGGCATCACCGGCACGGCGACCGCGTCGAACATCACGCCGGCCGACGCCAATGGCTTCGCCTTCACCCGCACCGCGGGCCAGGCGCTCAACATCTTCTACCTCAACCATGCCGCGGTGGTCGGCGGCGGCTTCTTCCCCGCCGGCATGAACGGCGTGACCCGGACCAGCGCCGCGAGCTGATCTTACCGCCTTTTACGGAAACGCCGTCGCGGGGCGGCGGGGCCGGTGCGTTTCCTCCCTTGGGCGCACCGGCCTTTTCTTTATCCAGGCCCGCGCTAGGCTGTGCCCGGGAGGGGTGACGCATGGCTTATGGCAAAAGCGATGTCAGTGGCGTCGGCGGGTGGCTCGCGCTCTTCCTGTTCAGCTTCGCTCTGGTCCTGCCGATCGCCCCGATCATCGTCATCGTGCGCAGTCTGCTCGGCACCATCGTCGCTTTCGATGTCCCGGGCCTGCCCGGCTGGCTCAGCTATCCGCTGATCGCTGCGACGCTCTGCGCCGGGCAGGTCGCGCTGTGCTGGCTCGTCGCGTGGCGGCTGTTGCGAGTCAGGCGCTGGAGCACCGTCCGCCTGACGATCGTCGCTATCCTGATCGTCTGCCCCGGCTTCGTGCTGATCGACATGCTCGCCGCCGCGACCTTTTTCGGCGTGCCCGTCGCCGCCCTGCCCCGCGCCTATGCCGGCGGCTTCGGCCGCAACGCTGCCTACAGCATTCTGTGGATCGCCTATTTCCTGCGGTCGCAGCGCGTCGCCAACACCTATCCCCGCCCGACCGACGAGGACCGGCTGATCGCCGTGTTCAACTAGCGCTCTTCGCGCCGTCGCGCCTTCGCGTGAATCTCTTTGTTGAAGCGGATGCGCCGACGCGAACGCAACATCTCCGTGCCTCCGCGTCTCCGCGCGAACCAATCTTCCTTTTGTTCACGCGGAGACGCGGAGGGTATCCAGCGGCAAGCGTCGCTCGCTTCGACGAACCGCCCTTCCCTTTGCCCGCCCAAGCGCCTAGCATCCGCCCATCCCCGGGGTGGCGCTGGATACGCGCCTGAGAGGGAGGCCTGAGCCTCCGACCCGCCGAACCTGATCCGGTTGACACCGGCGGAGGGAGGGCGAGACCGCAGCCAGTCCGGGGGACTGGCGAGGACCGAGCCCGGCCTTCGGAGCTTGGAGAATTGAACATGGCCGATATCCCCGCCCGCACCGAGATTGGCGTCACCACCGGCCCGATCCGGGGCAGCCGCAAGATCCATGTCGGCCCGTTGCGCGTGGCGATGCGCGAGATCGACCTCGAGCCGAGTTGCGGCGAGCCGCCGTTGCGCGTCTACGACACCTCCGGCCCCTACACCGACCCCAAGGCGCGGATCGACATCCAGGCCGGCCTGCCCAATCTCCGCCGCCCCTGGATCGAAGCAAGGGGCGACGTCGAGAGCTATGACGCGCGCGAAACCCGGCCTGAGGATAACGGCCTGTCCGGCCCCGACCGCTCGGCCGGCGTGCCGCAATTCCCCAATGTCGTGAAGCGCCCGTTGCGCGCCAAGCCCGGCATGAACGTCAGCCAGATGCATTATGCCAGGCAGGGTATCATCACGCCGGAGATGGAATATGTCGCGATCCGCGAAAATCTCGGCCGCGCCGCCGCGAAAGAGGCGCTGATCCGCGACGGCCAGGATTTCGGCGCCGCGATCCCCGATTACGTCACCCCCGAATTCGTCCGCTCGGAGGTCGCG